>ERZ1673695.513-NODE-513-length-59061-cov-8.657662_pt1 | contig 59061 bp, 50 predicted proteins | sample MGYA00580225_ERZ1673695 | MGnify/ENA primary metagenome ERZ1673695 (study PRJEB41218, sample SAMN15661739) | gut metagenome | host: Homo sapiens | place: Canada: London | collected 2015-08-20/2019-03-30 | study: EMG produced TPA metagenomics assembly of... | reverse complement strand
TAGAAAAGATCATGGAGGGTGTCGGTATTCACTAGATGGATTCTCAAGAAGCATAAACAGCCCGCTATTTGCAGAGAATTCTGGAAGAAAATTGAAGAAAGCATCCTTCCGGCAACAGCACCCCGGACGTTTGTGAACTCTCACAACAGAGATCAAGAACCAATCCCTGCTTTGCGCTTACACCGTTTTGGTGACATTTTTTCTCCGTCTTGCTACAATATTGTGGATTTTTTCTATTTGTGCTTTGCTATTATCAACATCTAAAATGGAAACCGTGATGGAGGTGATTCCAATGCAGATAATTTCCTTGAAAACAAATTGAATGCTTTGGCAAACGGTGGCCAGTTCTCCATTTCCTACGACATCACGATTCCGTAATAAAAGCATTAGATAATGGGTATAAAAGCCACGATTCTTTAGAGTCGAAAGAAAAGAATCGTGGCTTTGTACGTTTGAATTATGGAGGAAGCCAAATGAATAAGAAATTGGAATTTTTTAGCAGTATGGCGGTTGCCTTTATAGTTTTGATATTGGTCTTTCTTTGCATTCGTTTTTCAGGTCAGGGAAAATTTGCTACACATGGAGGAACCAATCCGTCTGATGTAAAATGTATTTATACTTCAGTTTGGCCGGATAATGAATACACTAGGCTTATTTGTGAGCCGGAAAGTGGAACGATAGAATATATATTGGATGGTTCTAATGCTGGGTATTATGCAATCTTTTATAATAATATCTCTGAAGAAGAAATACAAAAATATATTGACCAATTGAAAACCTTAGGATACGCTGAAGAGGCATCGGCTTCAGAAAGCGTTTCGACAGGCGTTTTGCTAAGAAAAGATGAAACATGGATAAGCATTGCATACTCAGAGGGAGGATTTGGAATCCGGATTTCAGTAGAAAAATCCTGAATAAAAGAGATGCTGGGGAATCCCGGTTATCCCTATGATGCAGTGGAAAGAAAATGGATTGCTCAATATTGGAGGCTCCAACCACAGCTTCTTTGTTGAAATGTTAATCAGTTAGATACCGCCAGACGGTTTATTTAGAACGAGGTTAAGTTGGAACAGCCGATGCCACACTCGGAACAAACAATAGCGGAGGCCGTACAAGATATGTGCTAGTATGGGAGAAAGATGGCATATCACATACGATCATTGGAAAGATACCGCGTGAAGAGATTCTAAAAATTGCAGAGAGCATTTCCTAACTGGCTGAATTTTTGCCCACACGCTTGTAATTATTTACAAATGTGTGGACACTTTTTCGTTGAAGCGTCCAAAGCTGACAAGATTTTGAACTTTTTTCAAAAAAGCTGTCACAAACGCAGTGTGAGCAACGTTGACTAAGCAAAAGCTCCTGGGGGAGTGTACAAAATGGAGGTTATTCATTAATCAAAATGACGAAAGAAGAAATCATTTCCATGCTATCAAAGGAATTGAACAGTGAATGGACGAATGGAGTCACATGTTTGATGGTGGAAAATTCCGATAGCTATATTCCAGTAATAGTTCATCACAATAAAAATGAACTTATTGTTGAAGTAGGAGAACAAGACAAGAAGATTTACCGCATCGGACGAAATGAGCTAAATAAAACATCTTAGTCATCACCAAAAAAAACATTGAAATCAGTCACAATTTGACGCATAGAATATGAATTCAAACTTGATATGAGGTGATTCCAATGCAGAAAAAATAGAACACATATTTCGAAAATATTGCTACCATCAAACTGTCAAAGAATACAAGTCAAACGGTTCTTTGATTCGTTCTAAAACGGATTACTATCAGGCTATTGGTGGTTAAGTCACTCCGTTTGTAAGGAAAGGGTTGAAAATGGATTTTCTTAAACAAAAAGGGCCATTAGCAAGAGAATTCTGCAACACGTTGATTTACATTATTTCGTTAGTGTCATTAAAGCCTTCAAGCCTTCAGAGGGTGTTGACAGAACTTCAATGGAATGGGATGTGGTTCTTTTCTCTGGCATTTTTCGCTGTCATCTTTATGGAAATGCTGTCCGATTTTTTGCTGGTTACAGATCGCTGCACTGCATGGAAAGCATTAAATGGAAATGTCAGCGAAGCCGAATTTCACAATCTTCAGCAGATTGTCCTATGCGAAAATCAGAAAGTTTCCATTGAGAAGAAACTTGCAAGTACGATACTACTGGTTCTGATGATATGTGCAACTGCTGCATTTGTGTGGTTTACCTTTTTGGTATAAGGTTTTGTTATGAAAGAGATAATTATTATACCACATATTGGAATTGGACAATTAAAATTAGGTATGGCACCAGATGAGCTAGAAAATGCTCTTCTACAAATGAAGAAACAGTGGTCGAATTCTTCTGATGAAGCAATGCAAATGGAGCGTTGTGCTGAAACTGGTGATCCTAATTTGATAACAGGACGATATATGGATAATGATTCGTTCTTTCTGGTGCAGTATCGGAACGGAAAAGCTACTGAAATCGGCATCCAGAGAGAGTTGTCTAAAGTGGCATCAATAAAATTGTTCGGGCTGGATATGTTTAATACAACCGCCGAGTGTATTATTGATAGCTTAATGAAAAAGGACAACGTTGTTTGCAACGAAAAGGACTTGCAACTGGGAACGGAATATCTTTTCCCTGAAATTGGAGTCCGACTTTGGAGAGAGCGAGCATTTCATCTCAAACTGTTGAAAGACCCGTTATACATGGAAGAGATGCAGGCTGTATTAGAAGACGAATATCAGTATCAATACTTCCAGATGGTTACTGTGATGGGTTGAATTGCTAACGATCAATGGGATTTGATATAACTTTTCCGCTTGTAGTACATAGCGATGACCACAGCTATCTGCTAATACGGGTGAACTAATTTGAAGTATTTTATTGACGAAGATCAAAGAAAAGCCTCACACAGCAGCTGCTACTTGGAATTTCAACAAGGGCAGTATCATGACAAGTGCTGGCTTGACACATCTATTAGCATCAGTGATGAAGTATGGAATAGCCGCCATGTTTCAGATCTGATTCTTGAAGTGATTCCAGAGTTTGACTTTTATGGAATAACAATCGTTACAAAAGTACAATGGGATAATATTTTAACAAAAAGTCAATCGGATGGATGTACTTGCAAAGAGATTATTGCAGAAGCAGTTCCTTGGGCAGCAAAGTGTTTTGAAACGAATGATGTGTTCACTATCATAGGGATGTGAGTCGAACTTTCTCGGAGAATAACAGTGATACACAAAGGAGAGTGTAACATGAAAAAAATTCTTACAGCAATCGTATCGGTAAGCATATTTATTGTTGGAATTTTGCTTATACTTTGTGCGGACACTAATTTTTTATGGTATGCCTTTAATCAAAATGTTCGCCTTACAGTAGTTGCAGGGATTCTCATTGCACTTGTTGGTGGCGTTGGTGTGATAATGAATCTTTGGTGTATTCTAAAAGAATTGTACAGTAAATAGTTTATTGAAGGTTAAACTTCCAGTCTGCCATGGTCGCAGCCAAGAGAGATAATATTCAAACTTACTACTCAGCAAAAGCTAGGCACACTCCAAGAATTTATTATAGAGGGTGAATATCCCGCGCTTTGAACAATTTAACGATGAATATATTGTGCGATATGGAGAATTTCATTTGCGCGTTCACCTCGAATTGACTTGCAACGCAAAATACGTTACAATAAATCCGAGGTGATAACCATGGAAAAAACAATGACGCTCAATCTCCGTGTGAACCCTACCGTCAAGCAGCAGGCCGAGGATGTGCTGAAGCAGCTCGGCATCCCGATGGCAACCGCCATTGATATGTACCTGCGCCAGATCACCCTGACTGGCGGCATCCCCTTTTCTCTGTCCCTGCCGAAAGCTCCTGCGGCTCTGAATGCTGACACCATGACCGATGATCAGCTTCATGCAGCCTTGCAGGTAGGCATTAAGGAAATTCAGAACGGTGATACCGTGGATGCGGCAAGCGCATTCGCACAATTCAGGGAACAGCACAGATGAAGCAGTATGACGTGAAAATTTCTCGTGCAGCCCTCAGCGATATGGAGCAGATTTACAGCTATATTGCTGACCGTCTGCTGGAGCCTGACACGGCTATGGGGCAGTATAACCGCATTGCAGAAGCCATCCAGTCGCTGGATATCCTGCCGGAACGCTGTGCGCTGGTGGAAAGCGAGCCGGAGCGCACACAAGGACTGCGGCAGATGCTGGTGGACAACTACTCGGTATTCTACATCGTGGGCGAGAATGCCGTGTCGGTGGCTCGTGTGCTGTACAGTGCATCCGACCTTGTGCGCCGCCTGCGGAGAATGAAGTGAAAGGGGTGTTTGCATGACCGCCGTGATTTACGCCCGCTATTCCAGCGATAATCAGCGCGAAGAATCCATCGAAGGCCAGATTCGTGAATGTACGGCTTATGCTGAAAAGAACGGCATTACCGTGGTCAAGCACTACATCGACCGCGCCCTTTCCGCAAAAACCGACAACCGCCCGGATTTCCAGCAGATGATCAAGGACAGCGAAAAGCGGTTGTTTGATATCGTGTTGGTCTGGAAGCTCGACCGCTTTGCCCGAAACCGCTATGATTCGGCACACTATGAGTATCTGCTGGAACGAAACCATGTCAAGCTGGTGTCTGTCACGGAGCCCATCTCTGACAGCCCTGCGGGTATCATGGTCAAGAGTATGCTCACCGGCATGGCTGAATACTACTCGGCAGAACTTTCTGAAAAGGTCGTGCGCGGCATGACCGAGAATGTTCTGAAGGGGAAGTACAACGGCGGCACGATTCCCATTGGTTTTAAGGTGGATGAGGAGAAGTTCTTTCAAATCGACCCGCTGAAAGCTCCCTTTGTGGTAGAAGCCTTTCAGCGGTACAACGATGGTGCGACCATGAAGGAACTGATGAACTGGCTGAACGACAGTGGCGTGACCACCAATCGCAACCGGAAGTTCACCTACAACAGTGTTCAGAAGCTGCTGACGAACAAACGGTACATCGGAGAAAACCACTTCAAGGACATTGTGATGCCCGACAGCATCCCGGCCATCGTGGACAAGGACTTGTTTGAGGAAGTGCAGCTGAAAATCAAAAAGAATAGCCGCGCTCCTGCCCGTCACAAGGCCGAGGACGATTACTTGCTCACCACCAAGCTGTTCTGCGGAATGTGCGGTGCGATGATGTTCGGCGAGTGCGGCACAGGCCGGAACAAGGTCGTTCATCATTATTATAAGTGCGCCACCGCGAAGCGTTTCAAGACCTGCAAGAAAAAGACCGTCCGTAAAGAGTGGCTGGAAGATTTGGTCATAGCTGAAACCATGAAGCTGATTCAGGACGATGCCGTGATTGATGCCATCGTTGCGGAAGTGATGGAGTTGCAGGATCAGGAAAACACCACTCTCCCTTTGCTGGAAAAGCAGATGCGCGAGGTAGAGAATGGCATTGAGAATATGCTGAACGCCATTCAAGCAGGTGTGCTGACCAACTCCACCAAATCGCGTTTGGAAAAGCTGGAAGCCCAACAGAAAAAACTTGAGGTTCGGATCGCCGAAGAAAAAATCGCTCGGCCTCGGTTGAGTGAAAATCAGGTTCGTTTCTGGCTGACCCGGTTCCGCAAGCTCGACCCGAACGTGAAAAGCCACCGGGAAACGCTTATCAACACGTTCGTGAACGCCGTTTATCTCTATGATGAAAAAGTTTTGATTACATTCAACTACAAAGACGGCACAAAAACCATCACTTTCGATGAAATTGCCGCCAAAGATGCCCCAGAGGGCAATGGTTCGGATTTAGGTTGCTTCGCTCCACCAAAAAACCTCAACGTATACAAGTACGCTGAGGTTTTTGTTTTGCTGCAAAGCCAGACTTATTGGGCGGGTGGATTCGAACAGCATCGGCCAGCCGAATAGTCCGGAGGGCAAAAAAGCCCCTGCGGGGCTTTTTTAGATGCGCGGCTCGCGACATCCACCTGCGCCCACCAAAAAACCTCAACGTATGCAAGTACGCTGAGGTTTTTGTTTTGCTGCAAAGCCAGACTTATTGGGCGGGTGGATTCGAACAGCTGCGGCGACATCGTTGAAGATGGCGCAAAAACAGCCCGGTGGGCTGTTTTTAGCAGCGCGGCTCGCGCAATCCACCCGCGCCCACCCAAAAAAGCTCTAGCGTATTTAATACGTTAGAGCTTTTTGTTTTACTTGTGCGCGAGGCTCACAAATGCGGGTGGATTTGAACAGCTGCGGCGATGTCGTTGAAGACGGCGCAAAAACAGCCCCGATGGACCGTCAGGTTCACCGGGGCTGCTGCTATACCATGATTTTGTTGACGTTAACATTTTCGTGATGCCGCGAAAACATCACATGTAGACCTTCTGGCTGCGCACCTGCGCTTCGATCAAAAGAGCTGCTTCCCCGTGGGGGCTATGCACATGCAGGATATCTGTTTGTGCCGCCGTTACTCTTCCGCTGCAGCTTTGGATTCGTTCACAAAGGCGGCGATCTTATCCACCTGAATTTCGGCAACGGCACGGCCGGTCTCGTAGACGCGGCGCAGCTGGACCGGATCGCGCTCCATGGAGCCGATCTCCAGCGGGATGGGCGGGCGGATGACGAACGCCTTGCCGGTCTGCTCCAGCATGGCAATGTGATCCAGCGTTTCGTTGTAGCGCTCGTGACGGTCGGCAACGGCTTCCACGAAAGCGGGGTAGCGCAGGTAGCGTGCCCGGATGGCGGGCAGCATCTTGTTCTTCTTTTTCACAAAGCCCTTGGGCTGGGTCAGTACAATGAGGTTGCGTTTGTAGCCGATGGACTCGAAGAACCGCACGGGGATGGAATCGGCAATGCCGCCGTCCAGCAGCTGATAATGGCCGATCTTTACGATCTTGGCCGCCAGCGGCATGGAAGCGGATGCCTGCATCCACTGGATATCCTCGGCATCGCCGGTGCGGCACTTGTGATAGATGGGGTCGCCGGTACGCACATCGGTGCACACCACAAAAAAGTCCATGGGGTTCTCTGCAAATGCCTTTGCGTCGAATACGTCCAGCTTTTCCGGCACGGTGTGGTAGCAGAACTGCTCACTGTACAGGTTGCCGGTGCGCAGCAGGTTGCCGAAGCTTGCGTAGCGCTTATCGTTGCAATACTGGGTGTTGTAGCGGATCACACGGCCGATCTGATGGGACTTGTAGTTGCAGCCGAACACCGCACCGGCCGAAACGCCAATGGCACCATCCAGCACGATGCCATGCTCCATCAATACATCCAGAACACCGGCGGTAAACATGCCGCGCATGGCACCGCCTTCCAGCACAAGACCCGTTTTCATATATGCTCTCCCCTCCTGTGTGCCGGTGCACAGATGCCGGACACACCTTATATTAACTACAGTATACTCGAATCTGTAAAAAGTACAAGAGCGGAAAACCTATAAATTTATCAAGAAAACCTCTTGCCAAAGGAAAGAGCATCCGGTATACTAAGTGAAATAAAAAGAGAAATATGCGCTGCAAACGCATGGGCATGGAAAAGATCAGGTTGGAGGAACTGCTGCACTATGAAGATGCTGGAAGATCGTATTCGCAAAGATGGTATCGTACGCGAGGGCAATGTGCTCAAGGTGGATAGCTTTATCAACCACCAGATGGACATTCCGCTGTTCCGGGAGATGGCAAAGGAGTGGAAGCGCCTGTTTGCAGGCAAGCCCATCAACAAGGTGCTCACCATCGAGGCCAGCGGCATTGGCATTGCAGCCATCGTGGCCAGCGAGTTCAACGTGCCGGTGGTATTTGCCAAAAAGTCCATGAGCATCAATCTGGACTACAACAACTACGAGACCAAGATCCAGTCCTTCACCCACAAAAAGATCTACAATGTGATCGTCTCCAAAAAGTTCCTCACCCCGGAAGACCATGTGCTGATCATTGACGATTTCCTTGCCAACGGCTGTGCCCTGATGGGCCTGCTGGATCTGGCCCAGGAGGCCGGTGCCACAGTGGAGGGCATCGGCATTGCCGTGGAAAAGGGCTTCCAGCAGGGCGGCGAGCTGATCCGCAGCAAGGGCATCCAGCTGGAGAGCCTTGCCATTGTGGAGTCCATGAACAGCGAGACCGGCGAGATCGTCTTCCGCGAGCAGCCGCAGCAGAATTAAACAAAAAAACATTGCAGCCCCGGGAAAGTCGGAAGACCTTTCCGGGGCCGTTTTTTGCTTACGCCCCGTCAAAGCTGTCACCGTCGGCGGGCAGGTCGGCAGCGGTCTGGGCGGGATCGGTATCGGTTTCCGGTTCCACGGCGCGGGGCACGCCCTTGTACACCAGCGTCTGTTCCAGCACCTCGGCGCACACCGGGGCTGAAAGGCTGCCGCCGGCAGTCGTCCAGCTGTGGGGTTCGTCCAAGCACACCAGACACAAAAACTGCGGGTCGTCGATGGGAGCCACGGCCACAAAGCTGGCAATACGGGCTTTTTCGTCGGCGCTGTCCAGCTTCTGGCTGGTGCCGCTCTTGCCGCCCACCCGGTAGCCTTGGATGCGGGCATTGCGCCCGCCGCCGTAGAGCACCACGGCTTCCATCATCTCACGCATGGTTTCAGAAGTTTCCGGTTTGATCACCTGCCGCCTGCACACCGGCTCTGTGTGCTGCAGAATGCTGCCGTCCGGGTTCAGGATATCGCTGACAAGATAAGGCTGCATCAGCCTGCCGCCGTTCACCACAGCGCACACGGCTGCGGCCATTTCCATATAGGAGATCTTGCTGCTCTGGCCGAAGGCGCAGGAGGCCAGCTCCACCGGCCCCATGCGGTCGGCGGTGTAGTACAGACTCTTTTTGGGTTCGGCGGGCAGATCGACCCCGGTTGGCTCCCGCAGGCCGAAAGCGGCAAAGTAATCGCAGAAGGCTTCCTTGCCCAGCCGCGCGCCGATCTGGATAAAGCTCTGGTTGCAGGAATTTTCCAGCGCCTGGGTCACGGTCTGGCTGCCGTGGCGCTTGTGGTTGGCGCAGTGGAACCGTGTGCCCGCCACCGAGATGGACTCGCCGCAGTAAAAGGTGGAGTTTTTGCTCACAGCCCCGGCATCCAGCGCGGCGGCGCAGGTGATGAGCTTGAACACGCTGCCCGGCTCGTACAGGTCGCTGACGGCCTTGTTGCGCCACTGGGTCTGCTGGGCCAGCTGCAGGGCGGCAGCGCGCTCGCTGCCGGTAAGGGCATCCACGGCCTTGCGGGCGGCTGCATCGTAGATCACGCGCGGCTGGTTCGGGTCGTAGGCAGGCGTGGTGGACATGGCCAGCACGGCCCCGGTGTTCACGTCCATCACGATGCCCACGGCGCGCGCTGCCACATGATGCTCCTTGACCGCATAATCCAGCGCGTTTTCAAGGTAATGCTGGATGTTGGCATCGACAGTCAGCCGCAGGCCGCTGCCTTCCAAGGGCACTTTTTCGGTCTCGTAGCTCTGCTCCAGTGTGTAGCCCCAAGCGTTGACGGCGGTGAGCACCACACCATTCTGCCCGGTGAGCACATCGTTATATTTCAGCTCCAGCCCGCTCACACCGGCGTTGTCTACATTGGTAAAGCCCAGCACGCTGGCCAGAAATTCCCCCTCCGGGTACCAGCGCTTGGAGTCCTGATTGATGCGGATGCCGGTGATGCCGTTCTCTTCACAAAAATCCCGCACGCGGTCGGCGGTGTCGCGCTCCACGCGGTAGCGCAAAAGGCAGTCGTTGGAGGTGCGGTCACTGAATTTTTCCAGCAGCTTCGCTTCGTCCAGCTCCAATATTTCCGCAAGGCCCTGCGCGGCAAGGCTGAGCTTTTCCTCCGGCATCTCGCGCGGGGAGGCCCGCAATGTCCAGCAGCTGCTGTTGGCGGCAAGCAGTACACCGTCGGCGCTGTAGATACGGCCCCGGTCGGCAGGCACCACAGTATCGCGCAATTGCTGGCCGAGGGCGCGGTTCGTATACCAGCCGCCCGCAAACAGCTGCAGATACGCCAGCCGCGCGGCAAGCCCCGCAAAGCAGACGCAGCACATCAACGCGGCCACCAGCCGTGCCCGGGCACGGAATGTCCGTTCCGGCAGGGTGCGCAAGGGGCGCGGCTCCGGTTTTGGCATGGCAGGCACCTCCTTCTCTGGGCAAGTGTATGCGCCGGTGCGCCGGGGATATGACTAACCGGCACCGCCGCCGCGTACAATAAAGGAACGGAGGTGATACGGATGCACAAAGCTGCTGCCCATGCAAAGCGCGGCTTGTCGCTGCGGCATCTGCCGGCCATGGACCTGCCGTTTCTGGTGCTGGTGCTCACGCTGGTGGGCTTTGGCCTTGTAATGCTGGGCAGTGCCAGCAGTGCAGTGGCGCTGTACCGGCGGGGCGATGCTTTTGCCTACCTGCGGCCGCAGCTGCTGTATGCTGCGCTGGGCATCGGGGCCATGTGGATGGCAAGCCGGGTGGACTACCATGTTTACCACAAGCTGGCATGGCCGCTGCTGGCGCTTTCAATGGTGTTGCTGACGGCGGTGCTGTTCATGCCGGAGTACAACGGCTGCAAGCGCTGGCTGGTGCTGCCGGGCCTGGGCACACTGCAGCCCAGCGAGATCGCCAAATTTGCGGTGGTGCTGGTGTTTGCGCATATCATTGCGCTCAACCACGACCGCATGGGCAGCTTTGCGGTGGGGGTGCTGCCCTTTGCACTGGTGCTGGGAGCGGTGGCCGTGCTCATGCTGCTGGAACCGCACCTCTCCGGCACCGTGCTCATTTTGGGCATCGGCGCGGTGCTCATGTTCGTGGGCGGCACCGGCCTCAAGTGGTTCGTGCTGGCCGGGGCGGGCGGTGCAGCGGCCATTGGAGCTGCCATCATCATTATGCCGGACCTTGTGCCCTACGCGGCCAGCCGTCTCAGCTCATGGCTGGATCCCTTTGCCGATCCGCTGGGCGACGGCCACCAGACCATCCAGAGCCTGTATGCCATCGGCTCCGGGGGCGCGGCGGGCCTTGGCCTTGGCAGCAGCCGCCAGAAGCACCTGTTCGTGCCCGAACCGCAGAACGACTTCATCTTTTCCATCCTGTGCGAGGAGCTTGGCTTTGTGGGAGCCTGTGCGGTGATCCTGCTGTTTGCGCTGCTGCTGTGGCGGGGCATCACGCTGGCGGCGCATGCACCGGATCGGTTCGGTGCGCTGCTGGTAGTGGGCTTTGTGGTGCAGGTGGCCCTGCAGGCAGTGCTGAATATGGCAGTAGTCACCAACACCATCCCCAATACCGGCATCAGCCTGCCGTTTTTTTCCTCCGGCGGCACCAGTCTGATGATGCTGCTGGGCGAAATGGGCATCGTGCTGTCGGTGTCCCGCGGGGAGACATAAAACCGGGCGTTCCCTGCCATAAAACGACAGCATCCTCTGCCGGTTCAGCTACAAATAACCGGACAAACAAATGACACAACTGCAGACAAAATAAACAAAAAGCCTTCGCGCCGCATAGCATGAGGTATCTTTTGCGGAACGGGGGCTTTTTGCATGGGCGGAGATCTTATCATCACAGGCGGCATGCCGCTGAACGGCACAGTACACATCCCGGCAGCCAAAAACAGCGTGCTGCCGCTGCTGGCAGCGGCCCTTTTGTGCAATGGCACGGTGCGTTTTCTGCAGGTGCCGCATCTTGCGGATGTGGACACCAGCGTGGAGCTTTTGCAGGGTGCGGGCTGCACGGCCCGCTGGCAGGGCAGCGACATCACGGTGCAGGGCGTGCCTTCCACCTGCCGCCTTGCGCCGGAAGCCGCCGCGCGGATGCGGGCATCCATTTTGTTCTGCGCACCGCTTCTGGCACGGCTTGGCCGGGTGGAAACGGTGCTGCCCGGCGGGTGCCGCATTGGTGCAAGGCCGGTGGACCTGCACCTTTCCGGCCTTGCGCAGATGGGCGTGCACTGCCGGGAGGAGGGGGCAAGGCTGATCCTGACAGCGCCTGCCGGGCTGCACGGTGCGGACATCACACTTGGGTTCCCCAGCGTGGGTGCTACCGAGACCCTGCTTCTGGCAGCAGCTGCGGCGCAGGGCGAGACGGTCCTGCGCGGGGCCGCACGAGAACCGGAGATCAGCGATCTGGCAGCATTCCTGAACCGCTGCGGCGGCTGTGTACAGGGCGCGGGCACCAGCACCATCCGGGTGCAAGGCAGACGAATGCTGTATAGCTGCAGCTTTGCGCCCATGGCCGACCGCATCGTGGCATCCACCCTTGCCTGTGCCTGCGCGGCGGCAGGAGGCCGGGTGGAACTGACCGGCTGCAGGCCGGAGACCTATGCACCGCTGCTGGAAATTCTGGCACAAATGGGCTGCAGGGTAGAAACAGAGCCGGAAAGTGCGGTCATTACCCGGCTGGGCGCGCTGCACGGCGCGGGCAGAGTGTTTACCGGGGTATACCCGGCACTGGCAACAGACGCAGCGCCGCTGCTTGCTGCTGCCATGCTTGCCGCCGACAGCGCCAGCAGCATCGAGGATGTGGTGTTTGAGCGGAGATTCGGCTGTGCAGAGGGTTTTGCGGCTTTTGGAGCCGCTGTGCAGGTGCAGGGACGCACACTGGACATCCGGCCGGTGCGGCAGCTGCAGGGCGCGTGTGCACGGGCTGCGGACCTGCGCGGAGGCGCGGCACTGGTGGTGGCCGCGCTGGCGGCAAGGGGACGGAGCCGCATTACCGACACCGGTTACATCGACCGCGGATATGCCGGTTTTGCACAGATGCTGGCGGAACTTGGTGCCCAAATTGAGCGGGAAATGCCGCGGGAAAGCGCCAGCGAGAAAAAAACACCTTCAAAAAAGCAAAATTGACTTGCATTCAGGGCAAAAAGATGATACGATACAGTTATATAAGTGTAAGCAGATAATTTCTGTGCGCTATGCGCAGTTTTACGATAAAATCCGATGGAGGACAAAGTTATGGCACTCATGCTCGATGAAGAAATGGACGAAAACGTTACGACGATCAAGGTGATCGGCGTGGGCGGCGGCGGCGGCAACGCTGTCAACCGCATGGTCAGCGACGGCCTGCAGGGCGTCGAATTTATCGCAATGAACACCGACCAGCAGGCTCTGGCCAAGAACCACGCTGCCACCAAGGTGCAGCTGGGTTCCAAGCTGACCAAGGGCCGCGGTGCCGGTGCAGACCCCGAGATCGGCCAGCGCGCCGCTGAAGAGAGCAAGGACGAGATCGCAAATGCGCTCAAGGGTTCCCAGATGGTGTTTATCACTGCCGGTATGGGCGGCGGCACCGGCACCGGTGCAGCACCCGTTGTGGCCGAGGTGGCACATGATCTGGGCATCCTGACCGTTGGCATCGTCACCAAGCCCTTCTCCTTTGAGGGCAAGCGCAAAATGGGTCTGGCAGAGCAGGGCATTGCAAACCTGCTCATGCATGTGGACAGTCTGATCGTCATTCCCAATGAGCGCCTGAAGATGATCAGTCAGGAAAAGATCACCCTGATGAATGCCTTCCAGGCAGCCGATAACGTGCTGCGTCAGGGCGTTGAGTCCATTTCCGCTCTGATCAATGTGCCTGCCTTCATCAACCTGGACTTCGCCGACGTGCGCTCCATCATGAAGGATGCCGGCTACGCACACATGGGCGTGGGCAGCGCCAAGGGCGCAGGCAAGGCCGAGAACGCCGCAAAGGCTGCTATTTCTTCTCCGCTGCTGGAGACCAGCATTGCCGGTGCACACGGCGTGATCATCAACATCACTTCCAGCCCGGACATCGGTCTGGAGGATGTGGAGACCGCAGCAGGTCTCATTACCCAGAGCGCACATCCCGATGCAAACATCATCTGGGGTACTGCGTTCGACGAGAACCTCTCGGACGAGATGCGTGTGACCGTGGTTGCTACCGGTTTTGACAACAAGAGCGCAAGCGACCTGCGCAGCAGCATCAGCAATGCAATGGGCGGCGCACAGTCCACTCCGTCTGCTGTGTTCAGCAGCGAGACTGCAAGCCCGGCAGCTTCTGCCGCAGGCGGCGCTGCACCGGCACCCACTGCTGAAAAGCCCGTGGAAGAGGACAACAGCGATAATGGCTATTACGACCAGCTGATGGCCATGCTGAACAAGCGCAGATAAAAGGCTGGCCGTCATAAGCGGATCAGGCGTATCGGATGGATCGGAGGGACACCATGGCGCAGGGCAGGCAGCAGAACAATGGTTCGCGGCAGCGCTGTGCCCAGTCTGCCGCAGCAAAGGCTCCGGCAGAGCCGCCCAAGGCGGTGTGTGCCCAGCTGGAGCAGATGAACCGAAAGCTGGCAGCGGCCAGTGCGGAAATTTTGCGCTATCAGACCCGTCTGTTTGCCTGTGAACGGCAGATGGCCGCGCTGCGGCAGGAAAATGCCCAGCTGGAAGCGGCCTGTGAGCAGGCGCGGCAGGAGGCTGAGTGCGCGAGCGCTCATGCAGAGCAGCTACGTCAGGAGCTGGCCCGCCATGCCGAAGCTGTGCGGCCTGTGCCGGTTGCGGCACATACGCCCCCGCAGCCGGAACCATCGGCAGCGCAGAGTCAGCGGCCGGAGCCGGAGGCCGAACAGCCCCCACAGCCCGGGCCGGAGGCTCCGCAGCCTGCTCAGCCGGACTGGAAGCCCCAGACCAGATTGGAGCACCTCTCGGTGGAGCTGATGAACTGGTTCGACGATATGATGGGCGCATGACGGAAAGCTGGATGACCTGCAAAAAAAGCAGATATGAGTGAAATGAAAAGCTGCTGCAAAGCGCAAAGCTGTTGCAGCAGCTTTTTTGTGGTCCGGTAGGAAACGGAAGACCCTGCGGCCGGAAGTACAGGAGCGAGGAGCGGTTGAGATGGAACCAAAACAGAAAATACTGATCGTGGATGACTCGGAGATCAACCGCGCTATGCTCAAGGAGATTCTGGGTGAGGGCTACGAATATCTGGAAGCCGAGAACGGCCTGCGCGCGATCGAAATTCTGCGCAGACGCACCGATATCGCGCTGGTGCTGCTGGACCTGATCATGCCGGAAATGGACGGCTTTGATGTGCTGCGGGTGATGCAGTGCTATGCATGGCAGGAGGAAATCCCGGTCATTGTGATCAGCGCGGCAGAGGACAACCGAAGCGTCGAGCGCGCCTATGATATGGGCGTGGCCGATTACATCCGCCGCCCGTTCGAGCGGGTCATGGTGCTGCGCCGGGTGAAGAATGCGCTCATGCTTTACGCAAAGCAGAAGCGCCTTACCCGCCTTGTGACCGATCAGGTGTACGAAAAAGAGCACAACGGTGTGCTGATGATCAGCATTCTGAGCCATGTGGTGGAGTTCCGCAACAGCGAGAGCGGCCAGCATGTGCTGCACATCCGCACCCTGACCGACCTGCTCCTGCATCAGCTGGCGCAGAAGACGGACCGCTACCAGCTGGATGAGAGTGATATCTCGCTGATCAGCACAGCATCGGCGCTGCACGATATCGGCAAAATCATGATCCCGGAAGAAATCCTGAACAAGCCCGGCCGCCTGACCGAGGAAGAGTACGCCACCATCAAGACCCACACCACCGAGGGTGCCAGGATCCTGAAGGAGCTTGCCATCGGGCAGGACGAACCGCTGGTAAAGGTGGCACACGCTATCTGCCGCTGGCACCACGAGCGGTGGGACGGCGGCGGCTACCCGGACAGGCTCAAGGGCGACGAGATCCCCATTGCAGCACAGGTGGTGGCACTGGCCGATGTGTACGACGCACTGACCAGCGAGCGCTGTTATAAGCAGTCCTACAGCCACGAAAAGGCCGTTGACATGATCCTGCACGGCGAGTGCGGCAGCTTCAATCCGCTGCTGATGGAATGCCTGAAAGAATCATCGGAGTTGCTGCGCACAGAGCTGCAGCGCTCGGAGTATGACCGCGGTTTCCGCCACGAGACCCGCCGCCTTTCGGAGGAGATCCTGCACCGCGAAGCTCTGCCCCGTGAGGATCGTGCCCAGCGCCTGCTGGATCTGGAACGGGAGCGCACCGCTTTTTATGCCGAGCAACGCGGCGGTATTCAGTTCGATTACGATATACTCAGCGGCAGCGTGACCGTGGTGAACCGCTACGAGGACCCGGTCAACCGAACCCAGAAGCTGGACTTTGATAAGGGCATGGGCCTGACATTTCTCTCCGGCAAGGACCGCCGCAAGCTGCTGGATGCCATTGCAGACGCAACGCCGGAAGAGCCGGATGCCGCATTCTTGGTGCTGATCGCGGTGGATCAGGAATACCGGCTGCACCGGCTGGTGATGCACACCATGTGGAGCCGCGCCGGTGTGCGCCACTGCGTAAGCGTGGTGGGCCAGATCACAGATGACCATGCCCGCCTGCAGGAGCTGATGCTGGGCGATGTGAACAGCGACCAGCCGGAAGCACTGCTGGAACGCCTGAAGGGCATTTTTGACATCGTGCGTCTGGTGGACCCGGAAAGCACCAAGGTGCTGAGCCTGGGCAAGGATGGCCGGCTGACCGAGATGCCCGGCACCTGCCACATGGTGTGGAACAAATCGGGCCGGTGCGAAAACTGCATTTCCAGTAAGGCCCTTGCCCGCAAGGAATCCCTGAACAAGATCGAGTTCAAGGACGATCAGGCTTATTTTGTCATGGCAAAGTATGTGGAAGTGGGCGGACGCGGCTGCGTGCTGGAAATGGTGTCCAAGCTTTCGGACGGACGCTGGCTGGATATGGGCGGCCGCCGGATGCTGCTGGACCGCGGCTCCAACTTTGACCGCAGCGCCTTTGTGGATTCGCTGACCGGGGCATACTCCCGCCAGTACTTCGAGTGCTTCCTTGCGGAGAGCGAACAGGTGGAAGGCGTAGTGATGATCGACGTGGATCACTTCAAGGAGGTCAACGACCGGTTCGGCCATCTGGTGGGCGATAAGGCTCTGCAGAGCGTGGCACAGTCCATCCTGAGCAACCTGCGCCAGACCGATGTGCTGGTGCGCTATGGCGGCGATGAATTCCTGCTGCTGGTGCCGCACATCCGGCCCGGGGAACATGTGATACAGCGCGTGCGGAAGGCTGCGGCGAGTGCCAGAGTGGAAGGCTACCCGGAGCTGGAGCTTTCGGCCAGTGTTGGCGGTGTGTGCGGTGTACATCCGCTCACCGAGGCCATCCGTCAGGCGGACGCAAAAATGTACCAGAATAAGGCCGAGCGCAAAAATTAAACAAAACAAAGCCCGGACAGGCTGCAGTGTCGCACTGCTGTGCCTGTCCGGGTATTTTTGTTTTTTTCAGCGCACAGCGCTGGTGCGGTGCTCCATCAGATAGGTGGCTTCCAGATCAGCGATGTGCAGCTTGACGGCAAGGGGATACTTGTCGTAGGCTTCCGAGATGGCAAAGCAGCCGCCCCGGGCCGCATCGTCAAAGCCGCCCATGTGCCAGCGGATGGCAACGGCTTCCTCGATGTGCAGTTTCATGAACCGCTCGATGAGGAACACGCTCTTTTCGCCGTGGCCGTAGGGGAACAGATCCTCCACGCTGTAGCTGGGCACCTTTTCCCACTGGCCGGTCGCTTCGTTTTTCACGTTGCGGGTGCCGGGCTTGTAGTAGTTGGCCTTGCACAGATCGTGCAGCAGTGCACAGATGGCAAAGGTCTCCTCGCTGTCGCCCTCGGTAAAAAAGGTGTCGTGCAGCGCATGGTAGACGTTCAGGCTGTGCATACACAGCCCGCCCTCACAGGCACCGTGGAACCGGGTGGAGGCCGGTGCCGTAAAGAAATCCGTCTTATGGTCCAGCCAGTCCAGCAGCTTTTCGCTGCCGGGGCGGGTGATGTGCTGCTGCCAGATCTGCAAAAACTCTTCGCGGCCGCCCATGCTTACAGCTCCAGATCGTCCAGAAGGCCCTTGAGGATGGCCATTTCGTCGTGGCTCAGGGAAATGCCCTTGCCCATGCGGGTGCCGTCCGGGGACCAGTCGCGGATGTCGTACTTGGGTTCGCCGTCGTTCCAGCTGATGAGGTTCAGCTGACGCTCCCAGCCGCGGGGACGCTCCGAGAGAACTGCAATGCGCTGAACAACTTCATATTTGATCTCTGCCATGATGCAAAACCTGCCTTTATCTTTGTTTGCTACCATAATAAGGGAAGCGGACGCAGATTTCAACAGGTAGAGCAAAAATAATTTGAAAAATTTTTGTTAGCCGTAGGGTGCATCCTCACGCCAGTCCACAAGGCTCAGCACCTGAGAAGTATCCTCGTCCGGGGCCGGATGGCAGGAATGGGTGTGCTGGTCTGTGCTGAACAGTCCGGGTGCATAGTGGGCCATCACGCTGGTCTGCACATCCCCGGCCAAAAATTCCCGGGCGTTCTTCTGGTAACAGGCGGCCGGGGTGCCGTTGGTCATGGGCACACCCTGCGGGGCGCTGTTTGTGTCCGGGTGCGGGGTCTGGCCCGGTGTTTCGATCTGCGGCGGCACCTGTGTGCCGGGGGCAGCGGGGTCGCCTGGCAGCAGGGGATCCGGCTCCCTGCCTAGCGGCGGGCTGCAGCGGGTGCAGCTGTTTTCCGGTGCGGCGGCAGTGCCGGACTGGTGTTCCAGCTCGTGGCGGATAAAGGGCGTCAAGCTCATTGGAAAATCACCTCCGCCCATAGGATGCCCCGAAAAGACGCAACTTATAAAGGGACCGGGAAGCAGGACGGCGGGGAGTTTCCCCAGCGAATGTCCTGGGGGTGGGACCCTGCTGCCGCAGGCAGTAGGGCGGGACTGGAGTCCCGGGCTGTTCGCGGAGAAAGCTCCCCGCTGGCCTGCGGTGTTTCACACGATCAATTCTACGGTAGAGCCGCCGGTGCGGGCTTTGCGCACCACCACCTGTCGGTCGATGCGGTCTTTCAGAGCACCTACGTGGGAGATGATGCCCACCAGCCGGTCGCCCTCGGTCAGCCCTGCAAGTACGCGCATGGCCTGTTCCAGCGATTCGTCATCCAGACTGCCGAAGCCCTCGTCGAGGAAGAGCGTGTCCAGACGGATGCCGCCTGCCGCGCTCTGTACTTCGTCCGAAAGGCCCAGTGCCAGCGCCAGCGATGCCTTGAAGCTTTCGCCGCCGGAAAGGGTTTTGACGCTGCGGCGGGTGCCGTTGTAGTGGTCGATGATGCCAAGGTCCAAGCCGGACTGGCTGCGCTGGTTCTCGGCACCAATGCGCTCCAGCTCGTACTGCCCGGCGGTCATCTGCATCAGGCGGGTGTTGGCGTGGCGCAGGATGCGGTCCAGATAGTTCATCTGGATGTAGGCTTCCAATTTGATCTTCTGTTTGCTGGTCAAGGTGCCGCCCGCCGTGGCGGCAAGGGCACTCACCCACTGCCAGCGCTGTTCAAGTTGAGTGCGCGCTTCGGCAGCGGTGCGGTATTTTTCAGCGGCTGCACGGTTGGGCAGCCGCTGTGCGGCCAGCTGCTGGGCCTGCTCCCGCAGGGCAGTGCGGGCGGCGGCAAGGCGGGCCTGTTCTGCCTGTAAAAATTCCAGCGGCTGGGCAGGCCCGGCGGTTTCGGCAGTGGCTTGCTGGGTCTGCAGGGCATCCACAGCGGCTTTGGCAGCGGCATAGGCCTGCTCTGCCTGTTTGAGGGAATGCTGAGCCTGCTCCATGCCGGTGCGCAGGGCGGTGCGGCTGGCTTCCAATGCATCCAGCGCGGCCTGTGCCTCGGCTCGCTGCGGGTAGGGCAGGGCTGCACGAGCGGCAGCGGCCTGCTGTTCCAGTGCATCGGCGCTGGCATTCTGCGCGGCGGCGGTGCTGTCAGCTTCAGCGGCGGTCTGTTCCAGTGCCGGGCGCTGGCGGCTTTTTGCCTGACGGTCGGCCTCCAATGCGGTGCGGCGGGCGCAGTCTGCTTCGGCCTGCCGAAGCGCGGCGACACACTCGGCCTGTGCTGCGTGCAGGGCACAGGCTTCTTCCGTCAGGACAGCGTTCATCCCCTTGAAGGTCAGCTGCACCGTCCCATCCGGGGAGGTGAAGCGCTCGGGCAATAGGCTCTCAGCATCCCGGCGCAGGGAGCGGCGGGCTTCGTCGGCTGCGGCAAGGGCGCTCTGTGCGGCAGTGCTGGCAGTCTGGGCCAGTGCATCGGCCTTTTCGGCTTCCTGCTTGGCGGCATCCACCTGCGCCTGCGTGGGGGCTGTGTGGGGCAGTTGGGCCTTTGCCGGGTGGTGGACGCTGCCGCACACGGGGCAGGGCGCACCCTCGGCCAGCGCCTGCGCCAGCAGTCCGGCCTGTGCGTCCAGAAAGGCTTTGTCCAGCGCATCCCGCCGGGCATGGGCCTGCTCCTTGGCTTCGGCGGCAGTGCGGTAGGCATCCTGCGCACGGTGGGCCTTTTGTGCCTGCTGCTGGCAGGCGGCAAGCCGCTGGTTCAGGGTGGTAAGAGCGGTGCTGCGCTGGGCCAGCTCCTTTTCCCGGTTCTGCAAGGCCAGCAGCCGGGTGGGAGCATCTTCCAACGCGGTCAGCTCCTTTTCAGCAGCGGCCAGCGCTGTGTCCAGTGCGGCCAGCTGGGTACGTTTCGCTTTGGCCTTGGCAGCGGCCAGCTGGGCAGCATCCCGCGCGGCCTGCTGCTGATGGCACAGGGCATCCAGCTCATCGTAGGCGGCAAGGGCCGTCTGTGCCTGCGTCACTTGTCCGGCAAGAACATCCAGCTGGGTGGCATCGCCTGCGTGGCGGGCGCTCTCGGCACGGGCAGCTTCCAGCACAGGCAGGGCAGCGGTAAGCTCTGCCTGCTTTGCGGCCAGCTGTGCGGCCAGCTGCCGGGCCTGCTGGGCAGCACCCAGCTGACGTTGTACTTCGTCCAGCTTGGCTTCGGTGTCCTTGAGGGCAGCAGCAACGGTCTCCTGCGCGGCCTGCTGGCGGGCCAGCAGACCTTCCAGCAGGGCAAGGGCCGTCTCCGGCTCGGTCTGGGCGTTCAGTGCGGCAAGGGCATCGGCATCCGGGTCGTCGGGAGAAAACCGGATGCCGGAGAGCAGACTGTCCAGCTTTGCATTCTGGGTGGTGCGCTGCTGGCTGAGGGCGGCGCTTTCGGCCTGCAGGCGCTCCTGCAGCCGGGCATAGCGCTGGGTGCGGAACAGCTTGCGGAAAATGCGGCTGCGCTCCTCGGTGGAAGCGTTGAGCAGCTTTGTGAACTGACCCTGCGCGATCATGGCGATCTGGCAGAACTGGCTGTAGTCCAGCCCGATGATCTCCTGCACGGCGGCAGTCACATCCTTGGCTTTGGTCACCGGCGGACGGCCATCGGAATAGGTGAGGGTGGCATCCGCTTTCTCGGTGGTCATGCCCTCGCCGCGGTTTTTGGGGCGCTGGTACTCCGGGTTGCGGCGTACGGTATAGCGCTGGCCGTTCACCTCAAATTCCAGCTCCACAAAGGTGGGCGTTTTAAGATCAGCATATTTGCAGCGCAGCATGGCGCCCTCGCGCACGCCGCCGCTGGAATGATCGTACAGCGCATATGTAATGGCATCGAACAGGGTGGTCTTGCCCGCGCCGGTGTCGCCGGTGACAAGGTACAGGCCACCCCTGCCCAGTTTTTCCAGTTCCAGAACCGTTTCGGCGGCATAGGGGCCAAAGGCCGAAAGAGTGAGCTTCAGCGGTCTCATGCGTCCTCGCCCTCCTTCCAGATCTCCTCAATGAGCTGCTGGCAGAATGCCGCCTGCTCCGCCGTCAGCGGCTGATTGTTCTGCAGCTGGTAGAACGCCGAGAAGTGCTCCAGCGGTGTGATGCTCTCGGCGCGCTCCGGTGCGGTGATCTCCTGATCTTCCCGGGTGCGGAGGTTATCGTAGTCCAGCCGCATCAGGTTGGGGTAGATCACCCGCAGGCGGGCCAGTGCGTCCGGCACGTCCTGCTCATCGGTCAGGGTAATGCGCAGGTAGTCGTCCACCGCAGTGCCGTCGTAATTGCGGCGGTTGGTCAGCTCCATATAGCTGCCGCGCACTTCCCGCAGGTCGTGCTTCGGGGTAAGCGGCGCGGTGGTGATGGAAACTTCGCCCTTGAGACCGAACTCCACAAAGGTGGCGCTCTTGTGCTGGTCTGCTTCCGAAAAGGAGTATTTCAGCGGGGTGCCGCAATAGCGCACGGCATCGCGGCCCACCTTCTGGGGGCTGTGCAGGTGGCCCAGCGCCACGTAGTCAAAGGCATCGAACAGGCTGGCATCCACGCTGTCCACACCGCCCACCGAGACTTCCTCGCTCTCACAGCAGGCGGCACCGGCTGCGAACTGGTGGGCCACCAGCACGCTGCGGTGGGCCGGGTCCAGCGGGCAGTGGCGCAGCACGCAGGCAAGGGCATCGTTGTAGCTCTCCACAGGCTCGTCCGGCCAGACATGCCGCACCATGGCGGGCTTCAAAAAGGGCAGAAGGTACACATCCAGCGTGCCGTATTCGTCGGTGAGGGGGATGGGCACCGGCGCACCGGAGAACACCGGGCTGACGTACACCCGGCTGCTTTGCAGCAGGGCAGAGCCGAAGGCGATGCGGTCGGCGGAGTCGTGGTTGCCGCTGATGGCGAACACCGGCAGCTGCCGCTCAGCCAGCTGGGTGAGGAACCAGTCCAGCAGGCGCACGGCTTCGGCAGGGGGAACGGGTTTATCGTAGAGGTCGCCCGCCAGCAGCACACCGTCCACGGGCGTTTTATCCAGCAGGGAAAGGATCTGTTCCAGAATGTACCGCTGGTCGTCCAGCATGGAGAACTCGCACACCCGCTTGCCCAGATGCAGGTCGGAAAGATGCAGAAAACGCAAACGGAAACACCGCCTTTTCAGAGTTTTCTCTATTATACAGCAGGGCGGGGGTGGGGGCAAGGAAAACTCCCCCAGTCATCGCTGCGCGATGCCAGCCCCCTCGGGGATGGGGCCTTTGGCAGTGCGGAAAAGCTTCCGGTTTTGCCAGAGGCTCCCTCTTTGAGGGAGCTGGCACGGCGCAAGCCGTGACTGAAGGAGTTCGCTTCCCTTAAATCAGAACATCTTCTCCCATGTTCCTTCGCCGACCGCGCCGTCGGCGGTAAGGCCGTTGCGGCGCTGGAACCGCTGCACAGCCGCTGCCGTTGCCGCGCCGAACCTGCCGTCGGCGGTCAGCCGTTCACCCAGCGAATTGAGCTTCTGCTGCACCAGACGCACCGTGCCGCCGGAAGAGCCGCTGCGCAGGGCAATGCCGGGGTAGGGCACATGCAGGCCGTGCTTGGCCGTGTAGCGGGTGTAGAGCACGTTCCATGTGTTCGCGCCCACCTTGCCGTCCACATTCATCTTGTTTTTGAGTTGGAACTCCTTCACGGCGTTCTCGGTGGAAATGCCGAATTTTCCATCGGCCTTCAGCTCGCCGTACCATGTGCAGGCATCGCGTACACCGTTGAGCCAGGTCTGCACAAGAGCTACGTCCGGCCCGGAGGAGCCGCGCTGGAGCAGGGAATAATAAGCAGGAATCGCCATAATGATCACACGCTCCTTTCGCCACATGCTATGCGGCGAAAGCGCCGGGCGTTACCCAAGCAGCACCACGTCCTCCCGGCGGGCGGTGCGCTGCTGCACCCATTCCACCAGCCGGAGCCGGAGGATGTACTCCCCGCACACAAGGTCGTTTTCGGCGGGCCGGGCGTAGCTGCCGCAGGCAGAGCGGCACAGGCCCGGGTAGAGCACGCACCACCAGTTGCGGCCTTTTCCGGCACCGAGATCGATGCGCAAAGCGTCGTACCGCCCGGCGGGAAGAGTGCCCGAAGCGTAGCGCCGGGTGTCGAAGTACATATTTACCAGCTGCACCCGCACCGGCGTGCGGATGTTCAGCTGTGCCAGCGCGTGCCGGGCCGTGAGCTGCAGCTCAAATAGATGCTGCGCCGCCCAGCAAAGGGCGTCAGGCTTGCTTTTGGCAGGGCAGGCGGCGTCCAGATAGGCAAGCACGGCATCCCGCACATGGAGCTTTGCGCTCTGGCTGGCAATGGAATCGCTCTCAGCCCGGATGTGCAGGCGCAGGGTGTCGGCGCACACCAGCGCCCCGGTGTCCAGCTGGGTGCGGCCCCATGCAAATGCCTGCCATGCGCCACACAGAGCAAGGGCGAGAAACAGGCCAAGGCAGAGCAGAGCCATCTGAGAACGTGTAAGCATTCTGGATAACATAAAAACAGACCCTTCTTCTGGAAATGTTATCCAGAGGATGGGCCTGTTGGAGTAGATTTATTCTCTTAGTTCTTCAGCGACTGCATGGGGGCAGGCAGTCGGCCGCCGCGGTTGATGAACACGGACGGGTCGTGCTGGTTCACGGCCATGATGGGGCCATAGCCCAGCAGACCGCCAAAGTCCAGCACCTCGCCAGCCTTGCGGCCAATGGCGGGAATGACGCGCACGGCGGTGGTCTTGCTGTTCACCATGCCGATGGCGGCTTCGTCAGCGATCAGGGCGCTGATGACAGCCGGGGTGGTGTCGCCCGGGATGATGACCATATCGATGCCCACCGAGCAGACGGCGGTCATGGCTTCCAGCTTTTCAATGGTCAGGCATCCGGTCTCGGCGGCGTGGATCATGCCGGCATCCTCGCTGACCGGGATGAAGGCACCGGACAGACCGCCTACATGGTTGGAGGCCATCACGCCGCCCTTTTTCACGGCATCGTTCAGCAGGGCGAGGCAGGCGGTGGTGCCGCAGCAGCCGCAGGTCTCAAGGCCCATCTCTTCCAGAATGTTGGCCACACTGTCGCCGATGGCGGGGGTAGGTGCCAGCGACAGGTCGATGATACCGGCGGGCACACCCAGTGCCTGAGAAGCCAGATTGGCCACCAGCTGGCCCACGCGGGTGATCTTGAAGGCGGTGCGCTTGACCAGCTCTGCCACCTCGTCGATGGGGGCATCCTTGGGCAGGCGGGCCAGTGCAGCGCGCACAGCGCCGGGGCCGGAAACGCCCACGTGAATCTCACAATCCGGCTCGCCGGGGCCGTGGAATGCACCGGCCATGAAGGGGTTGTCCTCCGGTGCGTTGCAGAACACCACCAGCTTTGCGGCACCGATGCACTGACGATCAGCCGTCAGCTCACTGGCCTTCTTGACGGCCTCGCCCATGAGCTTGACGGCGTCCATGTTCAGGCCTGCCTTGGTGGCGCCGATGTTCACCGAGCTGCACACGATGTCGGTCTCGGCCAGCGCACGGGGAATGGACTCGATCAGGCGGCGGTCACCGGCAGAAAAGCCCTTGTGCACCAGAGCACTGTAGCCGCCCACAAAGTTTACACCCACCTTTTTACCGGCGGCATCCAGAGTTTTTGCAAACTCCACAGGGTCGGCATCCGGGCAGGCACCCAGCAGCATAGCGATGGGGGTGACACTGATGCGTTTGTTGATGATGGGAATACCGTACTCGGCACTGATATGCTCCACCGTGGGCACAAGGTTTGCGGCCTTGGTGGTGATCTTGTTATAGATGTTCTCGCACGCCTTCTTCGGGTCTGGGTCGATGCAGTCCAGCAGGCTGATGCCCATGGTGACGGTGCGCACGTCCAGATTGTCCTGAGTGAACATCTCGATGGTCTCGAGAATGTCACCGGTATTAAACATACTCATAGCTGTGTACTCCCTCCATCAGATGGTGTGCATGGCATCAAAAACTTCCTGACGGGTAACATTGATCTGCATGCCCATCTCGGCAGCCAGCGCGTCGGTGCGCTTGTGCAGCTCTTCGTGGCTCACATTGCAGTTGCTGATATCCACCAGCATGATCATGGCGAACATGCCCTGCAGGATGCTCTGGGTCACGTCCTCGATATTGATGTTCAGTTCGGTGCACAGACCAGCGACCTTGGCAACAACGCCCACGGTATCGTGACCAATGACGGTAATGAATGCTTTCATCGTTTCCACCCTCGTTTTCCTTTTGATGAACGGTGCCGCAAGCGTTCCGGCACACTCTTACTCTTCCAGTATAGCAGATTTGGCAAAATTTGAACACACTTTTTGTAAAAAAGAACAGACACGAGGGGAAAAAGACATTCTATCCCAAAAATTGGGTGCAATCTTTTACAGCTTGTGCTATACTTATAGATAATTTATTTCCCGATTACGGGCTGAGAAGGAGCAAAATACTATGGAACAGCTTTTGAAGATCCTGGAAGACAATGCGCGGCTGCCCATTGAGGATATCGCCACGATGCTGAATAAATCCCCCGCCGAGGTGGCGGCCATGATCGATCTGGCCCGGGCGCAGGGCATCATCAAGGGCTACAAGACCCTCGTGGACTGGGAAAAGGCCGGGGTGAACCGTGTGGAGGCCGTCATCGAGCTGAACGTCAGCCCCAAGAAGAGCCGCGGCTTTGACGAGATCGCAGCCACCATTGCCGCCTTTGACGAGGTGGAGAGCGTGCTGCTGATGAGCGGCGGCTACGACCTGCAGCTGGTGATCAAGGGCCAGACCTTCCAGGAGATCGCCCTGTTCGTGGCAAAGCGCCTTTCTCCGCTGGACGATGTGCTGTCCACCGCCACCCATTTTGTGCTGCGCACCTATAAAAAGGAGGGCCGCCTGTATCAGGACGAAGAAATCGATGAAAGAGAGTGCACGGTGCTGTGATGGACTACGATAAACTGATCGCGCCTGCCGCTGAGGCCATGCGCCCCTCCGGCATCCGCAAATTTTTCGATCTGGCTGCCGAAATGCCCGAGTGCATCAGTCTGGGCGTGGGCGAGCCGGACTTCAAAACGCCATGGGCTGTGCGCGAAGCCGGCATTGAGAGTCTGGAACATGGCCGCACCCGCTACACCTCCAACGCAGGCCTGAAGGAGCTGCGCGCCGAGGTGGCAAAGTATCTGGAACGCCGCATGGGCCTGCACTACGACCCGCTGCACGAGGTGCTCATCACGGTGGGCGGCAGCGAAGCCATTGATATGTGCATCCGCACGCTGGTGCAGCCCGGGGACGAGGTCATCATCCCGGAGCCCTGCTTTGTGTGCTACGAGCCCATCACCACCCTGTCCGGCGGTGTGCCGGTGCATGTGGCCTGCCGTCAGGAGGACGAGTTCCGCCTGCGTGCCGATGCGCTGAAAGCAGCCATCACCCCCAAGACAAAGCTGCTCATCATGCCGTTTCCCAACAACCCCACCGGTGCGGTGATGGAGCGCGAGGATCTGGAAGCTGTAGCTGAGGTGCTGCGCGGTACCAACATCATGGTGCTCTCGGATGAGATCTACGCCGAGCTGAACTATGGCCTGCGGCCTCATGTTTCCATTGCCACCCTGCCCGGCATGGCCGAGCGCACCATCGTGGTGAACGGCTTCTCCAAGACCTACGCCATGACCGGTTGGCGTCTGGGCTATGCCTGCGGCCCGGCACCCATCATCCGGATCATGACCAAGATCCACCAGAGTGCTATCATGAGTGCCCCCACCACCAGCCAGTACGCCGCCATCACTGCTCTGAAGGAGTGCGACGGCGAGATCGACCGCATGCGCGACGAGTACAATATGCGCCGCCGCCTTGTGGTGAAGTCCTTTAACGATATGGGCCTGACCTGCTTTGAGCCGCGCGGCGCGTTCTACGCCTTCCCCTGCATCAAGAGCACGGGCATGAGCAGTCAGGATTTCTGCACGAAGCTGCTGGAACAGAAGCATGTGGCCATCATCCCCGGCGATGCCTTTGGCGCTTCCGGCGAAGGCTACGCCCGCATTTCCTACGCCTACAGCGTGGAGCATCTGGAGGAAGCGCTCCGGCGCATCCGGGAATTCCTGCAGGAAAACGGCATCTATCACGGCATCTGAGGAGGAACAAATGGCAAGGCTGAACTGCGTGACCATTCTGGCCCCCGCAAAGCTCAATCTGGCGCTGGACGTGGTGGGCCTTCTGCCGGGCGGCTACCATGATCTGGACATGACCATGCAGGCCATTACCCTGTACGAGCGGGTGGTGCTGCGCCGCAGCCCCTACCTGAACCTGCGTCTGCCGGGCAGTCTGGTGGCCCCCAATAACAAAAACACTGCCATCAAGGCAGCGCTGGCCTTTTTTGACTACACCGGCCTTCTGGCGGGCGTGGACATCACCATCTATAAAAATACCCCGGTGCGGGCGGGCATGGCGGGCGGCAGTGCCGATGCTGCCGCTGTTCTGGTGGGCATGAACGAGCTGTACGGTGCGTACCTTTCCATGAGTGAGCTGTGCGCGCTGGGCGCAAAGATCGGTGCGGATGTGCCCTTTGCCCTGATGGGCGGCACCTGCCGGGTGCAGGGTGTGGGCGATTTTCTCAAAGCGCTGCCGCCGGTGCCGGAGTGCTGGTTCACGGTGGTGATGCCGGACTACGGCGTTTCCACCCCGGAGGCCTTTGCGGCCTATGACCGGGTGGGCAGCAGCATCCACCCGGACTGCGGAGCGCAGGAAGCCGCTATCCGTGCCGGAGATCTGGATGCCCTTTGCGCCGCCGCCGGCAATGCGCTGGAAGAGTGCAGCGGAGCAAAGGATACCGGGGCCATCAAGGCCCTGCTGCGGGAGCATGGCGCTGTCACCGCCCTGATGACCGGAAGCGGTGCGGCGGTGTTCGGCATATTCCGGGACGAAGGGGCCGCACGGGCTGCTGCACAGGCCGCAAAGCGGCGCTGGAAGCAGGTGTACGTGGCGCAGCCTGACCGCGGCGGCGCACGGGTGAGCCGATAAAAATGCATAGACCTCCTTCCCACGGGGCATACTGCCCGCAAGGGAAGGAGGTCTTTTTTGTGCAGACCTTTTATAAAATCTGTCTGATCTTAATGATCGTGGGCGGCATCAACTGGGGCCTTGTGGGGCTGTTCCAATTCGATTTTGTGGGCTGGCTGCTGGGCGGCAGCGCATCCATCTGGTCGCGCATCGTGTTCACACTGGTAGGCATCGCAGCCCTGTGCGGCATCCCGGGGCTGTTTTCGGATGATAGTTCTGAAAATTGAAAGCGGCCTCGCCCTCTCAGGCGCTGACGCGCCAGCTCCCCCAAAGTGGGAGCCTTTGGCAGTCAGTGCGGACTTCATCGTTATGCCAAGGCCTCTCCCTTTGGGAGAGGTGGATTTGCGAAGCAAAGACGGAGAGGGCGAGCTCGCTAAAACAAAAGCACCTGCGGTTGATTCTGCAGGTGCTTTTGCTTGTTGACTCAATTACTGCTTCCGTCAAGATCATCCCAGCCTACCAGATCCGGCAGGGTGAGCGTTTCGTCGGAGCAGTGGGGGTGTGCACGCCGCTGGTCCTCGGCCATGGTGCGCACCACCTCGCGGGTGATCTCACGGATGGCGGCGCAGTCCTCGGGCAGGTCGGTCTGGCTGCGGCCGGAGTGGGTGAACAGGATCCTGCCCTGATGGCCCACCACCAGCGTCAGCGGCAGCAGCTGCGGGGCGCTGCTGTCGTAGCGGTAGCCCTGCTCTCTGGCGGTTTTGTAGATGCGCTGGGCCGCAAAGCTCCAGCTCAGGATGCCGCGGGCCTGTTCTACGCCAAGGTAGCCGTACAGCACCCCCGGCGCGTCGCAGATGAGGGTGAAGGGAAACTCGGCCCCCTGCGTGGCCTTTGCCACCATGCGAGGCGAGGAACGCACCACGCAGGCCAGCCGCACGCCGCGCAGTCTGGGCAGGGTCTGCAGGTAGCGGGTCAGATATTCCCGCGTGACAGGGTGGTCAAAGGCAGGCAGGAAGATCATGACCAGAGGGTGCTCCCCTTCGCACAGCTTGTAAAAATCATTGCCCGGTGTGGTGGGGGTATCAAAGGTAAAGCGGGGGATGGAGGTGCCCACCAGATGTTCTGACTTCATGCCGCAATGCACATCCTTTCAAGATAATAAAAAATCCACACACTGCATCTCTGCAGAAAGTGCAGAGGACAGAGGTGGATGGATTGCTATAAAAAGATCCCGCCCGGTCGTCTGCGGTCAATCAAACCTACCCTTACGGACAGGTGGGTGCCCTGTCTCCGGGTTCGCGCTTCCTCATCGAGCCTTCATGGTCGCCCCATGACGGGGAGGTCTGCAATCCACCGGGGAACTCCAAGCTCCCGTTGAATGATTAGTAGGATCATATAAACCGCAACAAATCGAGCCGGGCAGGAAGTTTTGCCGGGTAATTTGTCTGGAATTATTCTTCGATGTCGTACTCGTCGCTCAGGCGCTCTTCAAACAGCTTGCCCAGCTCCAGCAGCAGCTCGTCGTCGTCCACGACATCCAGATATTCGCCTTCATCATCCTCGCCAACGCTCAGAATGACCAGCTGAGCATTCTCAGCTTCCTCTTCGGTCTCGGCGTATTCCACAGCAGCCAGATAATGCACACCCTTGTGGTCCAGCGCATCGATCACCTCAAATGTGATCTCGTTGCCGTCCTCATCCTCCAGGGTCATCAGGTCGGGCTGATCTTCTTCGGTATTAGGGTTCTTGATTTCGTCAGACATAGATATTGTCTCCTGTATCGTGTCATAAAACGGGCTGTTTGTGTGCCGCCCGCTTGGCCTGCATATAGTGTAGCGTTTTTTTGCCTGCTCGTCAAGATGCTTTTTCGCACAGAAATTGTGCAGCAAATTTTCACGCATTTGCTCTCGCACTCTGCGGAAGAATATGATATACTATCCTCTGAATCTTCTGTGCACGGTGTGCCGTGCAGGTTACTATAGAGTATGGAGCGTGGGCGGAAATGATGCATAAAAAAAGATGGGCGGCGTTTGTGCTGGCAGCGGCGCTGGCGCTGACGGGCTGCAGTGCCGGGAGCTTTCTGCACTTTGGCAAAGGCAGCGGCGGCAGTACAGTCCAGAAGATCGACCGCCCGGCAGTGGAATCGGCAGAGCTGCAGTTTGCCCACCCTGCGACGGGGGACACCATTGCGGTGTTTGATACCTCGGCAGGCGTGTTCAAGGCGGTGCTTTTCCCGGACAAGGCCCCGCAGGCCTATGATAACTTTGCAGGCCTTGTGCAGGCAGGCTACTACAACGGCCTGACCTTCTCCCGCGTGGAGAGCGGCTTTGTGGTGGAAGCCGGGCAGGGGGCCGACGGCAGGGGCAGTACCATCTGGAACGGCAGCCGCTACCCGGCTGAGACCACCGACAGCCTGCACCATTATTCCGGTGCCCTGTGTATGGGCACCGATGCTTCCGGCGAGTGCGCCAGCGTTTTTTACGTGATGCAGACGCTGCCGGGAGACCAGTCGGTGACGCAGGAGCTTGTGGACCAGATGAACAGCGCGGGCTACCGCGCGGAGGTGGTTTCGGCCTATCAGACCGTCGGCGGCGCGCCTTATCTTGACTACACCGATACCGTGCTGGGGCAGGTGTACGAGGGCATGGATGTGGTGGATACCATCGGCCAGACCGCCGTGGACGAAAACCAGAAGCCCCGTGAGGACATCACCATCAACAGCGTGAGCATTACGCAGTACGAATAAGAAAAAGGACACCGTCAGGTGTCCTTTTTCTTATATCTCCCCCGGATGTTCCTTCCGCCATGCAAGATAATCGTCCAGAATGACGGTAGCGCTGACCGAATCCAGGATCTCCTTGCGCTTTGTGCCAAAGGTGCCGCTTTCGTCCAGAATGTCGGCGGCGGCGCAGGTGGTCTGCCGCTCGTCCCACATGCGTACCGGCAGGCCGCTCCAGATCTCGACCGTCTTTGCCAGCTTGCGGCTTTTGATGGCGCGTTCGCCCTCGGTACCATCCATGTTCAGCGGCAGGCCGATCACGATCAGCTCGGCTCCGATCTCCTTGGCCACTTCGCACACCCGTGCCGCCACCTTGTTGCGGGCTTTCAGGGTGATCTGCGGGGTGATGGCCGTTGTAAGGAACTCGGTGCGGTCACAGGTGGCAAGGCCGGTGCGGCTGTCGCCGTAGTCAACAGCTAAAATTTTCATACAGGCTTCCTCTCTTGTGTGGAAAAGTTTGTCGGTCCAAGTGTACCACAGCTGCAGGCTAAAAGGTAGAGAATCACACTTTTTTTGAGAGGATTTTCGTGTTACAATAAACACAGATCGTTTTTTTAGGAGGAAGTGCCCCATGCTCAAACTGGTTTTAGGCGGCTCCGGCAGCGGCAAAACGACGCTGCTCTATTCCCGCATCCGTGCCCGGGCCGAACAGGGCCGGCGCAGCATCCTTCTGGTGCCGGAACAGTTCACTTCCAGCACGGAGGGCCGCATCTACCGGGAGCTGGGCGATGCTCTTTCCGGCATGGTGGAAAGCTTTTCCTTTACCAGTCTGGCCGAGCACATCCTCTCTGCCGAGGGCGGCGCGGCGGTGCAGACCCTTTCGGACGCGGGCCGCGCCGTGCTGGTGCGCCGCGCGCTGGAAGAGCTGCAGGATCATGTGCACTACTACTACCGCCACCGCCGCAGTGCGGCCTTCTGCCAGATGGCGGCCCAGACCATCGACGAGCTGAAAAGTGCCGGCCTTTCCGGCGCACAGCTGGCAGAGCTTGCGCCGGACTGCGGGCCGGAAAGCGGCAAGCTGAGCGAGCTGGCACTGATCTTTCAGGGGTACGAAACGCTGCTGGCGGGCACCGGCATGGACCCCGCCGACCGGCTGGAGCTGGCGGCTGACCGGCTGGAAGCTGCTCTTGCCCGGGGCGAACTGCCGGACTTTCTGCGGGAGCGGGAAGTATTCATTGACGAGTTCGATACCTTCAACGCACCCAAAAAGCGGCTGATGGGCGCGATGCTGGCGGCGCTGCCCACCGTCACGGTGGCCCTGTGCGACGACGGCGCGCCCATGGTGCCGGGGGATATGGGGCTTTTTTCCGGCGCAAAGCAGGTGGCCGCACAGCTGCGGCAGCTGGCCCGCAAAAACGGTGCTGATGCGGCAGTGCCGGAGCTGCTGCGCCGCGACCTGCGCCATAAGGATGCGCCCGGCCTTGCGGCTGTGACAGAGCTTTTGGAGGCTGGCACCTGTGAGGTGCCGCCCGCTGCGCCGGAGGTGCGGCTGTTTGCCGCTGCCAGCCGGGAAGAGGAAGCCCGCTGCACCGCTGCGGCCATCCGCCGCCTGATGCGGCAGGGCGTGCGCTGCGGCAAAATGGCCGTGGTCTGCCGCAATATCCCGGATTACCGTGCGGCCATCCGGTACGAGTTCCGCATGGCAGATATCCCGCTTTACTGCGATGAACCCACCACCCCGGAGTTCAGCGCCCCGGCTACGGCGGTGCGTGCACTGCTGGCACTGCTGCGTGGTGCGGACATGACCGAAAACCTGACCATTCTTGCCAAGACCGGCCTGTGCGCTCTGACCGAGCCGCAGGTCTGCGCGCTGGAAAACTATGCCTATACCTGGTCACCCAATGCAGCGGCATGGCGCACAAAATTTGAGAAAAGCCCCAAGGGCTTCGGCGAAAATGAACTGTCCGATGAGGATGCAAAAACGTTGGAGGATGCCGAGACTGCCCGCCAGCTGCTGGTAACAGCCGTGGACGAACTGCGCAGCAAGGTGCGGGGCGGCAGCGCCGAACAGATCAGCCGGGAACTGTATTTCTGCCTGAAAAAGCTGGGTGCAGAAGAGCAGCAGGCAGCGCTGGTGGAAGCCGTCCGCACTGCCCGGGGCATCCCGGCGGCAGAGGAAGCGGCCCGCGAGTGGAACGTGGTGATGCAGCTGCTCAACGAGATGGCCCACCTGCTGGGCGGGCAGGGTGTGACCTTTGCAGAATATGAGGACCTGTTCAGCCTGCTGCTGCGCTCTTCGGACCTTGGGCACATCCCGCAGACGCTGGATGCTGTGGTGCTGGCAAGCGCGGGCAAAATGCGTCTGGACGCGCCGGACTATGTGTTCGTGCTGGGCCTTGCGGAGGGCGAATTTCCCTGTGCACCGTCCGAGACGGGCCTTCTGACCCACGCCGACCGCGATGTTCTGATGGCAAAGCAGATCGATCTGCCGGACTGCTTTGAGAACCGCGTGGTGCGCGAGCAGGTGTGCGTTTACAAAGCCCTCACCGCACCGGCAAAGGGGTTGTGGCTCAGCTGGCCCAAGGGGCAGGGCAAGACCCTGTGCGCAGCGCTGGAACCCATCGTGGAGGCCCTGCACCCGGCGGCACCGGAACTGGCGCTTCCCGACCTTGCAGCCACCCCCGCCGATGCACTGGATACGCTGGGCGGCTGGCCGCTGACCGACACGGAACGCGCCAGCCTGACTGAGGCGCTGCGTCTGCCGCAGACGGATGCACCCCGGGGCCTTGCGCTGCTGCAACGCATGGAGGAGGACCCGCCCCGGCAGGTGAACGACCTGTCCGCGTTGAGCGGCCTGCTGGGGCAGCGACTGCGCATCTCGCCCAGCCAGCTGGAAAAATACTATACCTGCCGTTACGGCTATTTTTTGCAGTATGTGCTGGGCCTGAAGCCCCGCAGACGGGCCGAGCTTTCTGCCGACCAGAGCGGCACCCTGATGCACTGGGTGCTGCAGATGGCGCTGGACCCGCACCCGGATGCGGATAATCCCTGCGCCGGGCTGGCCCCATTTCTGGAGCTGGACGATGATGCCATGGCAGAGCTTGCCAGCCTGCTGGTGGATAAATATGCAAAGCGTTATCTGCCGGAGGATACGGCCCGGTTCACCTATCTGCTCTCGCGGCTCAAAAAAAGCATGACAAGCCTTTTGTGCTACCTGCGGGACGAACAGAAGCAGTCCTGCTTCCACCCGGCAGCCTGTGAGCTGCGCATCGGCTCCGGGGAGGACGCCGTGCCCGGGCAGGTGTATCATCTCTCGGACGGGCGCACCGTGCAGCTGGTGGGCACGGTGGACCGCGCCGACGAGTGGGTGGAGGAAGACGGCACCCGCTGGGTGCGGGTGGTGGACTATAAGACCGGCACCAAAAAGCTGAACCTGAAAGAGGTATACTGCGGGCTGGACTGCCAGATGCTTTTGTATCTGTTCAGCCTGACGCGGGATAAGAGCGGCCGCTTTACCGGTGCGGAACCGGCAGGCGTGCTGTATCTGCTGGCAGACCCGGCCCCCAAGACCACCAACCGCCAGCAGGCACAGCAGGACGTGCAGTACGAGCTGGACGGCCTTGTGAGGGACGAGCAGAAGGTGTTCGATGCCATGGATGCGGATGAGACGGGCCGCTACCTGCCCTTTGGCTACCGCAACGGTGTACCCAGCCCCAGCCAGAAGGATAAGCGTGCCGATATTGCAAAGCTCAACCGCATCCAGCTGCATCTGGATGATCTTGTCACCCAGATGGGCCAGCAGCTTTACGATGGGCAGATCGCTGCGGAACCGCTGGTGGCAGGCGCAGGCAGGAACCCCTGCGTCTGGTGCGACTACAGCTTTATCTGCTGCCACGAGACCGGCATCGGCGAGCGTGCGCTGGAGGCCCCGGCCAAGCCCTTTGAGCCGGAAGAAGCCGACGACGGAAAGGAAGGTGAGCAGGCATGAGTGAACCCAAATGGACCCCGGCCCAGCGGGCCGCCATTGAGGACCGGGGTGGTGCGCTGCTGGTAAGCGCAGCGGCGGGCAGCGGCAAAACAGCCGTGCTGACCGAACGCGCCGTGCGGCTCATCACCGATCCGGACCACCCGGTGGATGCGGACAAACTGCTCATCGTCACCTTTACCAATGCGGCGGCGGCAGAGCTGCGGGCACGCATCGGGCAGGCACTGCTGCGGCTCAGCCAGCAACAGCCCCACAACACGAGCCTGCGCCGCCAGCGGATGCTTTTGCAGCGCGCACCCATCTGCACCATTGACGCCTTCTGTCTGGACCTGCTGCACAAGCACTTTCAGGCACTGGACATCCCGCCGGACTTTGCCCCGGCAGACCCCGGCAGCGTGGAGGTGCTGCGGGCTTCGGCGCTGGCCGAAACGCTGGAAAATGCCTACCGCGACCCGGACTTCTGTGCCTTTGCAGACCTTTACGGAAAGGGCCGCACCGATCAGGCCGCAGGCAATACCATCCTGCATGTGTACGATTTTCTGCGCGCTCTGCCGGACTACGACCGCAGGCTGGACGAATATCTGACACCATGGCAGCGGGAAAACGGCTTTGCTTTTACCTGCTGGCATGACCTGCTGCTGGCGGAAGCGGCCCGCTGCGCAAAGGCCGCGCGGGAACTGCTGACGGCAGCACTGGCAGACTGTAAGGAAGATTTTGTCCTTGCACAGGCACAGGCCGAGGAAAAAGGCAAGACCGCTGCTTCCAAGGCAAAGGCCGTGGCCGGTGTCAACGATAAATTTGCAGAGCCGCTCTCCCGGCTGGAAAGTGCCGCCGCCCTGCTGGGCGAGGTGGAACGGCTGGCTGCGGCAGGGCAGTGGACACCGCTGTACGATAAGCTGACACCCTATGTGCTGGGCATGGAGGAGATACCCGGCTTCAAGGGCATGAAAAAACGGCTGACCGGCGATCATAAGGCGGCGGTCAGGACCCGCGCAGACGAAGCCGCCAAGCTGTTTGAGCACATTACGGAGCTTGTCTCCTGCAGCGAGGAGGAAGCCGAAGCGGACCGCAGAGCGGCCCTGCCCCGGCTGCGGGCGCTGTTTGCCGCGGTGCGGGACTTTGACGCCCGCTTCTCGGCAAAGAAAAAGGAGCGCAAGCTGCTGGAATTCAGCGATTTTGAGCATCAGGCCCTGCGGCTGCTGCGCACACCGGATGGCGTGTGCACCCCGCTGTGCCAGAGCATCCGGCACAGCTATGCCGCCGTGATGGTGGACGAATATCAGGACACGAACGCTTTGCAGGATGCCATTTACCGCTGCCTTGCTTCCCCGGCGGGGGATGACCTGTTCCTTGTGGGCGACCTGAAGCAGAGCATCTACCGCTTCCGTCAGGCCGACCCCAGCATCTTCCGGGCTAAGCTGAACGCATGGGCACCGTTGCCCAGCGGCACTGCCCGCCCCCGCCCGGAGGAGGGTACGGCAGGCGGAAACGCTCTGCTGGCGCTGGATGCGAACTTCCGCTCCGCCCCGCAGGTGGTGGCAGGCATCAACTTTATCTTTGAACAGCTCATGACACCCCAGCTGGGCGATACGGCTTACGGCGACGGCCAGCGGCTGGTGTGCGGTGCACCCGGCGAATACGCCGGCAGCGTGGAGGCGCACTTCCTGCCCGACGACACCGCTGAGACCGACGCGGCGTGGATCGCCCAGCGCGTTGAAGAACTGGTGAAAAACGGCGAACCAGTGCGGGACGGCAGCTCCACCCGCCCGGTGCAGTACGAGGATTGCTGCATCCTGCTGGCGGCGCGCGGCGACTTCCTCGCTTATGAGGAAGCGCTCACGGCCCGGGGCATCCCGGTGTATGCGGATGCGCGCGAAAACTTGATGGAAGCAGCGCACATCCGGCCGCTGATCTCGCTTTTGAAGGTCATCGACAACCCGGCGCAGGATATCTACCTTGCCGCCGCCATGCTGGGGCCGATGTTCGGCTTTACGGACGACGACCTTGTACGCCTGCGTGCCCAGAGCGCCGCAATGCAGAAAAAGGCGCAGGAGGAACAGGGCGCGAAGGAAACGGGCAAAAGGGCTTCCCGCATGAGTCTGTACGGCGCAGTGCTGCAGGTGGTGCAGAATGGTGATGAAACTCCGTTCACCCGAAAGGTGAAAGACTTTTATGACCGACTCACCGCACTGCGGCGCATGGCCCGCAGTGCCCCGGCAGAACAGCTGCTGGAAGAAATCTTTGTCTCCACCGGCTATCTTGCTGCGCTGGGCGTACTGGAAAACGGTGCGCACCGCCGGGAAGATGCCCGGCGTTTTGCGGCTTTCTGTGCACAGACCGGTGCAAACGGCATCTCGGCGCTGGTGCGTGCCATCGACGCGGCGGCGCAGGCCGGTTCTACCGGGCAGGACACTGTGCCCGGCGGTGCGCGGCCTGGCTGTGTGACCATCATGACCATCCACCGCTCCAAGGGTCTGCAGTTCCCGGTGGTGTTCGTGGGCGACACGGCCCGGCACTTCAACCTGAGCGACACTTACCAGCCGGTGCTGCTGCACCGGGAATACGGCGCGGGCCTGCGCCTGCGCCCGGAACAGGGCGAGAGCATGTACAAGACTGCAGCCTACGCTGCTCTTGCCAGCGTCCATGCACAGGAAACGCGCAGCGAGCAGATGCGCCTTTTATATGTGGCGCTCACCCGTGCACAGGATAAGCTGATCCTCACGGTGCCGCTGGGCATGACCAAGACCGGCAATCCCTTTGCCAAGGCGGCAGCATTCCTTGCTGCGGGCGCGGGAGAAACGCTGAACCAGCAGGCGGGCAGCTTTGCCGACTGGCTGCGTGCAGCGCTACTGGTGCATCCCTTCGGCGGGCCGCTGCGGCGGCTGGCAGGAGATCTGGAACTGCCCTTTGTGTTTACGGAAAGCGAGATCATGGTCACGGTGCAGGAAGCTCAGCCGGAGCCGGAAACACCGGAACAGGAACCGGAAGCGGCAGAGCCTGTCCCGGCAGACCCGGCATTGGTGGCTCAGCTGCAGGAGGGCTTTGCATGGCGGTATCCGGCGGCAAAACTGGCTGCGGTGCCCGCCAAGGTCAGCGTGACCAGCATCGTGCACAAGGCCGAGCAGACCACGCTGGAACGCCCTGCCTTTCTCTCCAAGGACGGACTGACCGCCGCCGAGATGGGCACGGCTCTGCACGCTTTTCTGGAACATGCGGACTTTGCCTCCCTTGCTGCTGCCAAAGCGGCGGGCACGCTGGAGGAAGCCATTCTGACCGAGCGTCAGCGGCAGGTGGACAGGCAGCTTGTGGCCCCGGAGATCGCGGAAAAGCTGGATGTGAGCCGGATTCGCCGCTTTGTGGAAGGCGAAGCCTTTGCAAAGATCTGCGCAGCCGAAAAGGTGCTGCGGGAGCTGGCCTTCATCACGGCGCTGCCCGCGTCGGCCGTGCTGACGGCACAGGGAGCTTCCGCGCAGGAAGCCGCTGCCGTGCAGGATGAGCAGGTGCTGGTGCAGGGCATTGCAGACCTTGTGCTGGTGTTCCCGGATCATCTGGAACTGCTGGATTACAAGACCGACCGCCGCAAGACCGAAGCGGACTTCCTGAGCGCCTACCGCCCGCAGCTGAACCTCTATGCCCTTGCCATCGATAAGCGCTTTGCACCGAAGAAGGTAACGTATAAGGGCATCTACTCGCTGGAGCTGGGGAGGCTGATCGAAGCATAAGGAAAACCCTCTCAGGCATCGCCTGCGGCGCTGCCAGCTCTCCCGAAGGGCGAGCTTTGTGCAATAACCGGAAAGTTTGCCTTCTCGGTAAAAGCTCCCCCATTCGGGGGAGCTGGCGCGTCAGCGCCTGAGAGGGTTCAAAAGTCATATTTTTCCCGCAAAACGCATAAAAAGTGCTTGACAGCGTTTTCTGCCTGTGGTAAAATAGCCGGGTAAAGAAAGCAGCTACGGCCTGTGCCGCGCTCGCCTTGCGAGGGAAAGATCCCCCGGGCTATACCTGAAGGCAGTTCATTATGAGTGGACTGTGGCTTTGAGTGAATTTTTGCGCGGCTGTCCTGAAAATGGGCGGCCGCGTTTTCTATGCCAAATATTGCAACAAAATGGATTTTGTTTGGAGGTGCATTCATTATCGCTACCGCTGGAAAGTCGAAGGAACTGGAGATCAACGGTCAGATCCGTGACCGTGAGGTCCGTCTGATCGGTGCAGACGGCGAGCAGAAGGGCGTTGTGTCCATTCAGGTGGCCATGCGCGCTGCTGAAGATGCTGGTCTGGATCTGGTCAAGATCGCACCGCAGGCTGTTCCGCCTGTGTGCAAGGTGCTGGATTACGGCAAGTACCGTTTTGAACAGCAGAAGAAGGAGAAGGAAGCCAAGAAGAACCAGAAGGTGGTCGAAGTTAAAGAGACCCGCCTTTCGCTCAACATTGACACCAACGACTTCAATACCAAGCTGAACCAGACTGCCAAGTTCCTGGCAGCTGGCCACAAGGTTAAGGTTTCGATCCGCTTCCGCGGCCGTGAAATGGCGCACAGTGCTCTGGGCGCAGACGTGCTGAAACGTTTTGCCGAGGCTCTGCCTCAGGCATCCACCGATAAGCCGCCGGTGCTCGAGGGCCGCACGATGTCCATTCTGCTGATCCCGAAACCCAATAAGGACTAATTTTAGGAGGAAACTAAAATGGCTAAGATGAAACTGAAGACGCACTCCGGCGCTAAGAAGCGCTTTAAGCTGACCAAGAACGGCAAGATCAAGCGCGGCCACGCATTCCGCAGCCACATCCTGACCAAGAAGACCACCAAGCTGACCCGTGGCTACCGTCAGCCCAGCTACGTTGATAAGACCAACGCAGCTACCATCAAGAGCATGCTGCCCTACGCCTAAGAGCGAGCCGCAGGCAAACACATTCTATTGAGACAACTAAAGGAGATATAAAAAATGGCACGTATCAAGGGCGCAACCATGACTCACAAACGTCGTAAGAAGATGCTGAAGCTGGCCAAGGGCTTCTACGGCTGCAAGAGCAAGCACTTTAAGATGGCCAAGCAGCAGGTCATGAAGAGCGGCAACTACGCTCTGGCTGGCCGCCGCATGAAGAAGCGTCAGTTCCGCAACCTGTGGATCTGCCGCATCAACAACGCAGTTCGTCCTCTGGGCATGAACTACTCCACCTTCATGGCTGGTCTGAAGAAGGCTGGCATCGAGCTGAACCGCAAGATGCTGTCTGAGATGGCTATTAACGATCCCAAGAGCTTTGCAGCTCTGGTAGAGACCGTCAAGAACGCCTGATTAGGAACTTGAATCGTGACGCCCGCGCGTATACGCGGGCGTCCGTTTTGTATCCGGGGTTCTTACGGCAGGGGAACATGTTTTTCAGGGCAGCGCCCTGCCGCAGGAACGCTTTGTGGCAGACGCTGCCCTTTTTGCATTTTTTGAACAAGACGGCAGACTAATTTTTGAACGACAGTACAGCGAAAGGTTGAATACACACGATGGACGAAAAAATCACCAGCCGGGAAAACGCAAAGATCAAATACGCCTGCCGCCTTTCTTCCAGCGCGGCATTCCGCCGCAGCGAGGGCCGCTTTCTGGCCGAGGGCCGCAAGCTCTGCCCGGAGCTTGCCCGCGGTGCGCAGCTGGAGACCTTATTTTATACGGAGAGCGCTATGGCAAAGTGCCCGGAGCTTGCCGGGCTGCCCGGTGAACACTACCTTGTGGAAGACCATGTGGCCGATAAGCTGGCCGATGTGGGCACCCATCAGGGGGTGTTCGGCGTGTTCCGCACCCCGGTGCACACACTGGACGAAGTGAAGGCCGGCGGGCGGTATCTGGCGCTGGAACGGGTGCAGGACCCCGGCAACGTGGGCACCCTGCTGCGCTCTGCAGCTGCCTTTGGCTTTGACGGCGTGATCCTGAGCGACGGCTGTGCCAGCGTGTGGGCCCCCAAGACCCTGCGCGCTTCCATGGGAGCCGCCGCGCGCATCCCGGTGATCGAAGCCGGTGCCATGCCCGATGCCATCACCCAGCTGCGCGCAAAGGGTATCACCTGCCTTGCGGCTGCGCTGTACAAGTCCCAGCCGCTGAGCGCGGCGCAGGCCAGCTATCCCGGCGGCGTCTGCGTCGTCATCGGCAGCGAGGGTCAGGGCCTGACCGATGAGACCATTGCTGCCTGCAGCAGCACGGTGCGCATCCCCATGACCGACCGGGTGGAAAGCCTGAACGCCGGCATTGCAGGCAGCATCCTGCTGTGGCATTTCCGGGAGGAAAGCCTATGAGCGGCCTTGCAGGGCAGACCAGCCTTTTCCCGCCGGAGCCTGCCCCGGATCCGCTGCTGTGCTGGCTGTGGCTGGCCCATGTGCTTGGCCCAGCCAGCGTTCACGCGGGCCGTGTGCTGGATGCCTTTGGCGGTTCACAGGAAGCATGGGAGGCTCGCGATACGGCAGAATTTCGTCTTGCAGCGGGAGAGGCAGCAGCTCTGCGGGCGCAGCAGCTGGCCCCGGAACAGTACCACCCGCTGGTGATGCGGTGCGATGATCTGGGTGTGCGCATCCTGCCGTTTGACGACCCGGACTATCCGCTGGCGTTTTCCCGCATCCCGGATATGCCGCTGGTGCTCTACTGCACCGGCGATCCGCTCTGGCTCAATGAGCCGGGCGCGGTGGGCATCGTGGGCAGCCGCAAGCCTACCGAATACGGCCTGAACGCAGCGGCGGACATTGGTGAGGAACTGGCCCAAAGCGGCGCTTTGATCGTCAGCGGCCTTGCGGACGGGCTGGACAGCGCCGGGCACCGCGCTGCTGTCAAAAACAACTGCCCTACCATTGCTGTGATGGGCGTGCCCATCGACCGCACCTATCCTGCGGCCAATGTGGTGCTGCGGCACAAGATCGAGCAGAAGGGCTGCGTGATCAGTGAGTACCCGCCTCGCAGTGAGGGCGTTGGCCCAAATGGATTTTTGCAGCGCAACCGGCTCATTGCGGCGCTCAGCTGTGCATTGCTGGTGGTGGAAGCGCAGGAAAAAAGCGGCACCATGTCCACCGTGTCTCACGCCGAACGCTATGGCAAGCCGGTGTTCGCGGTGCCAGGCAGCATCTACTCGCCCAATTCCGCAGGCACAAACGGCCTTTTGCGGGACGGTAGAGCGCGTGCCGTGTGTTCTGCTGCGGACCTGCTTGGCCCGCTGGGCCTGCGCCGGCAGAGCGCAGCGGCGGTGACGGCAAAGCAGCCGGAGCCTCTGAGCGAGAATGAGCGGAAGGTGCTTTCCTGCATCGGGCCGCAGCCCCTTGGCATTGAGGAGCTTTGCGTGCGCAGCGGCCTGCCCACAGCGATGCTGCTGGGCACCCTGATGAAGCTGGAGCTTTCCGGCCGGGTGCTGTGCATGCCGGGCAAGCGGTATGTGATAAAATAGTATAATTTCTGCTGGCGCAGCACACAACAGCTGTGGTATGATATAAAAATAGAGAATCCCGTACTGTGCAGTTGCACGGTGCGTTCCTGATAGAGAAGAAAGAAAATTTGAAATGGGAGTAAACTCGAATGGCGAAACTGGTTATCGTGGAGTCGCCTGCTAAGGCGAAAACCATTGGCAAGTATCTGGGCGATGATTACGAGGTCACCGCAAGCATGGGCCATATCCGTGACCTGCCCGCTTCCCAGCTGGGCATCGATGTGGAGCACGGCTATGCCCCACAGTACATCAGCATCAAAGGCAAGGAAAAGCTCATCAAGGAATTGAAGAGCAAGGCCAAACACGCAGACGGCGTGCTGCTGGCAACCGACCCGGACCGTGAGGGCGAAGCCATCAGCTGGCATCTGGCAAACATTCTGGGGCTGGACCCCCACGAGCCGAACCGTGTGACCTTTGACGAGATCACCAAAAAGGGCGTGAAGGAGGGCATGGCCCATCCCCGCGCCATCGACGAAGATCTGTTCAACGCACAGCAGGCCCGCCGTGTGCTGGACCGTCTGGTGGGCTACAAGCTCAGCCCGTTCCTCTGGCGCAAGGTGCGCCGGGGCCTTTCCGCAGGCCGCGTGCAGAGCGTGGCCGTGCGCCTGATCGATGACCGCGAAAAGGAGATCGAGAGCTTCAAGCCCGACGAATACTGGAACGTGGATGCCACCCTCGGCGCAGGCCACAAGAGTTTTACCGCCCGGCTGGCCACCGATGCCAGCGGCAAAAAGCTGCTGCCCAAAAGCGAAGCCGAGGCCCGCGCCATTGAAAAGGGTCTGGAAGGGGCCGAGTACGTGGTGGCAGAGCTGAAAAAGGGCAAGCGGGCAAAGCAGCCCACTCCGGCTTTTATCACCAGTACCCTGCAGCAGGAGGCATCCCGCCGCTTGGGCTTTACGGCCACCCGTACCATGCGCGCTGCCCAGACCCTGTACGAAGGCGTGGACATTGCAGGCCACGGCACCATGGGCCTGATCACCTACATGCGTACCGACAGCCTGCGCATCTCGGATGAAGCCGTTGCCGCCGCAAAGGAATATATCGCAGGGGCCTACGGTGAAGCCTATATCTGCCCCTACAAGCGCACATGGAAGACCAAGAGCGCCACTGCCGCACAGGATGCCCACGAGGCCATCCGTCCCTCGGTGCCGTCCCTGACACCGGACGAGGTGGACAAGAGCATCAGCGGCGACACAGCAAAGCTCTACCGCATGATCTGGAGCCGCTTTATGGCCAGCCAGATGGCAGACTGCCAGCAGGACACTGTGTCCGTCACGGTCAGCGCGGCGGACTACCGTTTCAAGGCCAGCGGCTATACCGTTACCTTTGACGGCTTCACCGTCCTGTACGAGGAAGCCACCGACGAAAAGGAAAAGAAGGAGACCGCCCTGCCTCCGCTGGAGCAGGGTCAGGTGCTGAAGCTGCGCGACCTGAAGAGCGAGCAGAAGTTCACCCAGCCGCCCGCCCGCTACACCGAGGCCACCCTCATCAAGGCGCTGGAAGAAAACGGCATCGGCCGCCCCTCTACCTACGCACCCATTATCACCACCATCATCGACCGCGGCTATGTGGAGCGCGACCAGAAAAAGCTCAAGCCCACCCTGCTGGGCCGGGCGGTGGATGGCCTGATGCTGGAACAGTTCCCCCACATCGTGGATGTGGACTTCTCCGCCCAGATGGAAAAGAATCTGGATAAGATCGAGAGCGGCAAGGCCGACTGGCACAAGACGGTGGATGACTTCTATCAGGGCTTTGCGGCAAGCCTCGAGCAGGCCGAAAAGAACATGGAAGGCAAGAAGGTCAAGGTGCCGGATGAGCCTTCCAGTGAGGTATGCGACCTGTGCGGCCGGCCCATGGTCATCAAGGTGGGCAAGTACGGCAAGTTTTTGGCCTGCAGCGGCTTCCCGGAGTGCCGGGGCACAAAGCGGCTGGTCAAGGATACCGGAGGCATCTGCCCCAAGTGCGGCAAGGGCCGTATGCTGGAGCGCAAAAGCTCCAAGGGCCGCATCTATTATGGCTGCGAGCGCTACCCGGACTGCGACTTTATGACATGGGACATGCCGGTGCCCACCAAGTGCCCCAAGTGCGGCAGCACCATGTTCCGCAAAGGCTCCAAGCTGTATTGCGCAAAGGAAGGCTGCGGCTACGAGATGCCGGTGCCGAAAAAGGACTAAAAGGATAAAACTATGAACTATAAAGTAACCGTGCTGGGCGCTGGTCTTGCGGGCTGTGAAGCCGCCCTCTGGCTGGCGGGCAAGGGCGTGCAGGTAGACCTGTACGAACAGAAGCCCGTGCATTTTTCGCCCGCACACAAAAGCGCAGGCTTTGCAGAGCTGATCTGCTCCAACAGCCTGAAAGCTGAGCGGCTGGACTCTGCTTCCGGCCTGCTGAAGGAAGAGATGCGGCGGATGGGCAGCCAGCTGCTGAATGCCGCCGAGACGGCCCGCGTGGCCGCTGGCGGTGCGCTGGCGGTGGACCGCGATGCATTCAGCGCCGAAGTGACCCGCATGGTGGAAAGCTGTGAAAATATCACTGTCCACCGGGAGCAGGTGGAGCACATCGATGCATCTGCCCCCATTCTGGTGGCCACCGGCCCATTGACCGACGGCGCACTGGCCGATGAGATCGGGGCCTTGACCGGGGACGAGCGTCTGCACTTCTACGATGCTGTGGCCCCCATCGTCACCGCCGAAAGCCTTGATTACAACAAGGTGTTTGCCGCCTCCCGCTATGACCGGGGCGAGGCCGACTACCTGAACTGCCCTTTCAACAAGGAAGAGTACGAGAAATTCCACGCAGCTCTCGCTTCGGCAGAGCGTGCCCCGCTGCACGACTTTGACACCGGGGCCGAGCAGTCTGCTCAGCCCGACCCGGATGCCCACGGCAAAAAGGCCGACACCGTCACGGTCTACGAGGGCTGTATGCCCATCGAAATTATGGCCGCCCGGGGTGCCGACACCATGCGGTTCGGTCCCCTGCGCCCGGTGGGCCTTGTGAATCCCAACACCGGACACCGTCCATGGGCCAATGTACAGCTGCGCGCCGAGAACAAGGAGCGCACCCTGTATAACATCGTGGGCTTCCAGACCAACCTCAAGTGGGGAGAGCAGAAGCGGGTGTTCAGCATGATCCCGGGCCTTGAGAATGCCGAGTTCGTGCGGTATGGCGTCATGCACCGCAACACCTTCCTCGATGCGCCCCGGGTGCTCAGCGCCCAGCTGTGCCTGAAAGAGCACCCCAATGTGTTCTTTGCAGGGCAGATCACCGGCTTTGAGGGCTATATGGAAAGCGCTGCCTGCGGCCTGCTGGCGGCCCGCAGCCTGTATGCCCGGCTGGAAGGCAAAGAGCTGCCCGCCCCGCCTGTGGATACCATGTGCGGTGCGCTGGTGCAGTACCTGACCACCGAGAACAAGCACTTCCAGCCCATGGGCGCAAACATGGGCATCCTTCCTCCGCTGCCGGAGGAGAGCCGCCCGCGGGACAAGCGCCTGCGTTACATGGCACAGGCTCAGCGCGCTGTTGCCAGCTTCCAGCACTGGCTGGATGAAACTTCTCTTTAAGAAGGGAGAAAAGCTATGAAGATTATCGTGGACATGATGGGCGGCGACAACGCCCCTCTGGCTGTGCTGGAGGGTGCCGCACAGGCCGTGAAAGAGTACGGCATCACCGTCGTAGGTGTGGGCGACGAAGCGCTGGTGCGCAGGACCGCACAGGAGAACAGCATCCCGCTGGACGGCATTGAGCTGGTGAACTGCACCGAGGCCATCGACATGTGCGATGAGCCTGCCCGTGCCATCCGCCAGAAGAAGGATTCCTCCATCGTGGTGGGCCTGAACATGCTCAAGGACGGCAAGGGCGATGCCTTTGTTTCCGCCGGCAGCACCGGTGCGCTGCATGTGGGCGCAAGCCTGATCGTGCGCACCCTCAAGGGCATCAAGCGCCCGGCTCTGGCTACCATGGTGCCCGCCAAAAAGCAGGCTTATCTGCTGCTGGACTGTGGTGCCAATGTGGAGTGCCGCCCCGAGATGCTGGCGGCTTTTGCCGTGATGGGCAGCTGCTATGTGAACAGGGTGGAGGGCCGCCGCAGCCCCAGCGTGGCGCTCGCCAACAACGGTGCGGAGGAGAGCAAGGGCACCCCCATGCTCAAGGAAGCCCATCAGCTGCTCAAGACCACCCCCGGTATCCGCTTTGTGGGCAACATCGAGCCCCGCGATGTGCCGGGTGGCGAAGTGGACGTGGTGGTGTGCGACGGCTTCACCGGCAACGTCATCCTCAAGCTGACTGAGGGCGTGGCAAAAATGCTGCTGGGCATGCTGAAGCAAATGTTCCTCGCAAACCTCGGCGGCAAGCTGGCCTACCTGCTGCTCAAGGGCAGCGTGGCAGACCTGAAGCACCAGATGGACAGCGAGGAGTACGGCGGCGCACCCTTCCTGGGGGCCAAGCAGCCGGTCATCAAAGCCCACGGCTCTTCCAAGGCCAAGGGCATCAAGAACGCCATCCGTCAGGCAAAGATCTGCGTGGAGAACGATCTGTGCGGCACCATGCAGTCTGCGCTGGACGAGCTGGCTGCGGCACAGAAAACTGAGGAATAAGGGAAGCGGGCTTGCCCTCTCCGTCATTGCTTCGCAATGCCACATTCCCCACTCTGTCGCTATTGCGACATCTCTCCCCGGCCGGGGAGAGTCTTTCCTCAGAGTGAGAGGCTTTGGCAGTTCGTGCAGACTGCATCGATTTGCCAAGGGCTCCCCCTTTGGGGGAGCTGGCGAACGGACGTGAGCCTGAGAGGGCGAGGATGCTGACCATCAATAAGGGAGCTAAAACATATGAGCCATCAGTTGGAAACAATTATTGGTTATAAGTTCAAAAACCCGGAGCTGCTGGAGATCGCGCTCACCCATACCAGCTACGCCAACGAGAGCCGCACCCCGGTCAAGCACAACGAGCGGCTGGAATTTCTGGGCGACAGCGTGCTGCAGATCGTCTCGGCAGACTATCTGTTCCATGCCTATGCCGACCGGCCGGAGGGCGATTTGACCCGCATTCGCGCCAGCCTTGTCAGCGAGGGTGCACTGTTCCAGTTCGCGCAGGAGATCGATCTGGGCGAGTACCTGCGCCTTGGCCGCGGCGAAGAGCGCTGCGGCGGACGCAACCGCCCCAGCGTTGTGTCCGATGCGTTTGAAGCGCTGATCGCGGCTTTGTATCTGGATGGCGGCATGGATGTGGCCCGCAGCTTCATCCTGCCCTTTATCACCGAGGGCAAGCACGCCGAGGCTGACTACAAGACCCGCCTGCAGGAGATCGTGCAGCAGAACCCGGAAGAGCGGTTGAGCTATGTAGTAGAAAGCGAGTCCGGCCCGGATCACGACAAGCATTTCGTGGTGGCTGTGCGGTTCAACTCTGACCGCGTGGCCCGTGGCGAAGGCCGCAGCAAAAAGGCCGCTGAGCAGTGCGCCGCAAAAGAAGCGCTCAAGCTGCTGGGCGTGATAAAGGAAAAGTAAATGGTATTCAAGGAACTGGAGATCCAGGGCTTCAAGAGCTTTCCCGATAAAGTCAAAATTCGGTTCGACGCAGGCGTTACCGGTGTGGTGGGTCCCAACGGCTCCGGCAAGTCGAACCTTTCGGACGCAGTGCGCTGGGTGCTGGGCGAGACTAGCTCCCGCCAGCTGCGCGCGGCAGGCAAGATGGAGGACGTGATCTTCGGCGGCACCCGGCGGCGCGGAGCCATGGGCTTTGCGCAGGTGCGGCTGACGCTGGATAACGCAGACCACACCTTTGATGTGGATGCGGACGAAGTGACCATTGGCCGCAAATATTACCGCTCCGGCGACAGCGAGTATACCATCAACGGGCAGGTGTGCCGGTTGAAGGATGTGTACGAACTTTTGCTGGATACCGGCATTGGCCGCGACGGCTACTCGGTGATCGGGCAGGGCCGCATTGCGGAGATCGTGGCCGCAAAAAGCAGTGAGCGCCGCGAGATCTTTGAGGAAGCCTGCGGCATTGCCAAGTACCGCTACCGCAAGACCGAGGCGGAACGCCGCCTTGCTGCGGCGGGCGAAAACCTTGAACGCCTGCGGGACATCCTTGGCGAGCTGGAAAGCCGGGTAGGCCCGCTGGAAAAAGAGAGCGCCAAGGCGGAAAAGTTCCTCGAGCTGGCCGCACAGCGCAAAACGCTGGAAGTGACCCTGTGGACCGACGGTGTGCACCGCGCGCGCGAAGCCGTGCGCCAGCAGGTGCGGGACTACGAGACAGCACAGGCCGACTACGAGCGCTTTGACCGGGAAACGAAAGCCGCCGAGCAGGAGGCTGAGGAGATCCGGATGCAGGCACAGCAGCTTACGGTTGCTGTTGAGCGCCTGAATGGGGATATCCGCAGCATCACCGAGCAGATCAGCGGGTCGGAAAGCCGTATCGCTGTGCTGGAAAACGACATCCTCCGCAACGAGGAGAGCGCCGCATCCCTGCAGGAAGAGATCAGCGCCGGGGAACAGGACAGCACCGAGGCACAGGCCGCCTTGCAGCGCCACCGGGCCGTGGCAAAGACCATGGAAGCGGAGGGCGAAAAGCTGGCGGCAGAGATCGATGCGCTGAACGCGGAGATCGCACGTCTGACCGATGCCAGCAGTGCCAGCGGTGCCCGCAAGGATACCCTGAAAGCAGAACTTGCCGGCCTGACAGCCCGGCGCACCGAAGCGCAGGTGGCGCAGGCCGCTGCCGAAGCTGCCGGGGAAACAGCCCGCCAGCGCCTGCCTGCCCTTGAGCAGAGCGTGCAGGAAAGCACCGCCCAGCGGGACGAAGCAAAGCAGGATCTGGACGACACCATCAAGTATCGCCGGATGCTGGAAGAAAACGAGAAGCAGCTGGCAAATGTCCGTTCCGGCGTGGAACTCAAGCTGAAAGGCCGCAAGGCTGCGCTGGACGATGCCGACGCAGCAGAGCAGTGCCTTGGCCGTGAGCTGGATGCGGCCCGCCAGCGCCTTTCCGTGCTGCGGGAACTGGAAAAGAACATGGACGGCTACCAGAACTCGGTCAAGGCCGTCATGCGTGCTGCCGGTGCACGCCGCCTGCGGGGCATCATCGGGCCGGTGTCCGCCATCTTAAAGGTGGAGCCGGGCTGTGAAGTGGCTGTGGAAACGGCTCTGGGCGGTGCGCTGCAGAACATCGTGGTAGAGAACGAAGCCGCTGCCAAAGCGGCCATTGCCCTGCTGCGCAATGACAATGCAGGCCGCGCCACCTTCCTGCCGCTGGATACCGTCCAGCCCGGCGTGTTCCGTGGCCGACTCTCCGGTACGGCACGGCTTGCCTCCAGTCTGGTGCAGGCCGACCGCCGGTATGACAACATCGTATCGAACCTGCTGGGCCGCATCATCGTGGTGGACGACATCAACGAAGCTTCTCGCGTGGCGCGGGACAACGGCTTTCGCAGCAAGGTCGTGACCATGGATGGTCAGGTGATCAATGCAGGCGGCAGCTTTACCGGCGGCAGCGTCCAGCGCAGCGCAGGCCTGTTCACCCGCAAGCAGGAGATGGAAGAGCTGCGGGTGAAAGCGGCCAAGTTACAAAAAGACTGCCTTGCTGCACAGGAAAAGACCGACCGCTGCAAAGAGCAGGTGGATGCCCTTCAGGCAGAGCTGACCGCCACGGCCAGTGAACAGATCACCGCCGCCAACGACAAAGTGCGTGCCGAGGCAGAGCAGAAGCGGCTGGAAGCTGCTGCCGCCCAGCTGGAAACGGCCCGCAGCAACGGCCAGCAGCAGATCGATGCTTTGCAGGCGGCCTTGACAGAGAGCCGTGGCAAAGCAGAGGAAGCTGCCAGCCTGCAGGCCCGGCTGACGGCAAAGATCGACCTGCTGACGGCGGAGATGAACCGAATTGCCGAAGGTGACGACAACTTTGTGGCCCAGCAGACCGAACTGAGCCAAAAGCTCAGCGCAAAGCGGCTGGAACAGGTGACCCGCCAGAAGGATGCAGAGCTGGCCTACAGCCAGATCGCAGCGCTGCAACAGCGGGCACAGGATGCCGCTGCCCGCCGCGCCACGCTGGAAGAAAGCCTTGCGGCACTGGCACAGCGCAGCGAGAGCTGCCGGGCAGAAATTGCAGCCATCCGGCAGGCAAAGTCCGACAGCCAGACCGAGATCGCCCAAAAAGAAAAGGCCATCCGGGAAGCCACGGAACAGCGGCTGGAACGCCAGCAGGCTGAAACAGCGGCACTGAGCCGGGCGCGCACTTCCTCCGACAGCCGCGAGGAAATGGGGCGCGAGATGGCTCGCCTTGCAGAGCGCAAGGCCGCTGCCGAGACCGAGTACGACCAGACCGTGGCAAAGCTGTGGGATGAATACCAGCTCTCGGTCAGTCAGGCGGAGAACCTTTGCGTGGAGTTTGAAAGCCTGACGGCCCTGCGCGCACAGGTGGCCGACCTGCGCGGCAAAATTCGCGCCCTTGGCAGCGTGAATGTGAGCGCCATCGAGGAATACAAGGAGGTCAAGGCCCGCTACGATGCCCTGATACATCAGGTGACCGATGTGGAGGAAAGCCGCAATGAGCTGACCCGCATGATCTCCAAGCTTTCGACACAGATGCGGGAGATCTTCTCCGACAGCTTCCGCGCCATCAACGAAAACTTTGGCCGCGTATTTACCGAGCTGTTCGGCGGCGGCGAAGCCAGCCTTGTGCTGGAGGATGAAAGCGATGTGCTGTCCTGCGGCATCGGCATCCGGGTGGCACCGCCGGGCAAGGTGATCAAGAATCTGGAAGCGCTTTCCGGCGGCGAGCAGGCGCTGGTGGCCATCAGCATCTACTTTGCCATTCTGGCGGTCAACCCGGCCCCGTTCTGTATTCTGGACGAGATCGAAGCCGCTCTGGACGATGCCAATGTGGTGCGTTTTGCCCAGTACTTACGCCGGGTGAGCGACAAGACCCAGTTCATCGTCATCACCCACCGCCGCGGCACAATGGAAGCCGCGAATGTGCTTTACGGCGTTACCATGCAGGAGGACGGCGTGTCCAAGCTGCTCAAGCTTGATCTGGAACAGGTTGACGCAACGCTGGTTTCCTGATATATATTAAAGAAAAAGATAGGAGGACACCATGGGGTTCTTCGGATTTGGCAAGAAAAACAAAGAAAAAGAACAGGAAAAAATGAAAACGGGTCTGGAAAAGACCCGCACCGGTTTCTGGGGCAATATCCTCAACACCCTCACCGGCAGCGTCATCGACGATGATATGTACGATGAGCTGGAAGAGCAGCTCATCCTTGCAGATGTGGGCGGCGAGGTGGCCGTGCGTCTGGTGGATAAGCTGCGCGACCGTGTGCACGAAAAGGGCCTGAAGACCGGCGAAGAGGCGGCGGATGCCCTGCGCGACATCATTGCCGAGGAAATGACACCGGATGCCGAAATGGATCTTTCCGGCAAGCCGGCCGTCATTCTGGTCATTGGCGTGAATGGCGTGGGCAAGACCACCAGCATTGCCAAGCTGGCCGATCACTATACCCGCGAGGGCAAAAAGGTGATGCTGGCCGCAGGCGATACCTTCCGTGCCGCAGCCAGCGAACAGCTGGAGATCTGGGCCGACCGCGCCGGTGTGCCCATTGTGAGCGCAGGCGAGGGCGCAGACCCGGCGGCTGTCATTTTCGACACAGTAAAGTCTGCCACCGCACGCGGCTATGACATGGTCATTGCTGACACCGCAGGCCGTCTGCACAACAAGGCAAACCTGATGGCAGAGCTTTCCAAGATCAGCCGCAGCGTCAAGAAGGCCAGCCCGGAAGCCAGCCTTGAAACGCTGCTGGTGCTGGATGCCATCACCGGCCAGAACGCCATCAGTCAGGCCAAGGAATTCTGCAAGGCTGCAGATGCTACCGGCATCATCCTGACCAAGCTGGACGGCACCGCCAAGGGCGGCTGCGTGGTGGCGGTCAAGCAGCGTCTGGGCCTTCCGGTGCGCTTCATCGGCGTGGGCGAGGGCATCGACGACCTGCTGCCCTTTACCCCGGAGGGCTTTGTGGAAGAGCTGCTCCCGCGCCAGTGGAAGCACTAAGGAGGGTCGCAACATGAAAATTTGTGCAGCTACCGGCAACGCCGGAAAGCTCCGCGAACTGCGCCGCATTCTGGAAGCGCAGGGCCACGAGGTGGTCAGCCAGAAGGAGCTGGGCATCACCATCGAGCCGGAGGAGACCGGCACCACCTTTGCCGAGAACGCCCTCATCAAGGCTGAAACCATCTGCAAGGCATGCGGTCTGCCCACCATCGCCGATGACTCCGGCCTGTGCGTAGATGCGCTGGGCGGTGCGCCCGGCGTGTACAGCGCCCGCTACTGCGGCCGCCACGGCGACGACGAAGCCAACAACGACAAGCTTCTGGACGCCATGCAGGCTGTGCCTGCCGGGCAGCGGGGTGCAAAGTTTGTGTCCGCGGTGTGCTTCATCCTGCCGGATGGGCGGCATCTGACCTGCATGGGCGAATGCCCGGGCAGCATCGCCTTTGAGCGGCTGTGCGGGGACTACGGCTTTGGCTACGACCCGCTGTTCATCCCCACCGACTGCGGCGTGGGAAAGCACGATAAGCGCCCCAACACCGAGGGCCGCAGCTATGCCCAGCTGACCCCGGATGAAAAGGACGCCATCAGCCACCGCGGCAACGCGCTGGCAGTGCTGGAACAGCAGCTGCCGGGATTTCTGAGTGCAGCCAAGGAAGAAGGCGTCGTCGCACAGGTGTCTGGAAAAGTGGAGATCAGGCTGAAATGATTGTAAGCCTGAAACGGGCTTGCCCTCTCCGCCTCACGTTGTTCGGCACCTCTCCCAAAGGGAGAGGCCTTGGCAAAACCACAAACTTTATCTCCTCGCCAGAGGCTCTCCCTTTGGGAGAGCTGGCGCGAAAGCGCCTGAGAGGGCGAGGACGCTGGCAGATACGTCCCATCCCGTGAAAAAGTAAAATTGAAAAATCTGCAGATTTTTCAATTTTACAAAAAAATCATAGAAATTCCGCTGATATTGTCAGAGCGCAAGCGGAGACAATTCTAAATCGTTTCTTTATCGAAATATCAACCTCAAAATAAAGGAGAAAACTATGCTGACAAGCAAACAGCGCGCCATTCTGCGCGGCAAGGCAAACACCATGGACCCCGTTTTCATCGTGGGTAAGGGCGAGATCGACGAGACCATGATCCAGGGCGTGAAGGACTGTCTGGATGCCCGTGAGCTCATCAAGCTCAAGGTGCTGGAGAGCAGCATGTACAATGCCCGTGAGGCTTCGGTCAAGCTGGCCGAGGCCACTGGTGCCGACTGCGTGCAGGTGATCGGCTCCAAGTTCGTGCTGTACCTGCAGAAGAAAAAGGACAGCGCTTACGCCGACCTGCTGAAGTAAAAATGAAAGTTCTTCTCTACGGCGGCACGTTTGACCCGCCCCATAACGGCCACCTGAACAATCTGCGGGCTGCTGCTGCCCGCGTGCAGCCGGATAAGGTGGTGGTGATGCCTGCCGGGCTTTCGCCCTTCAAGCAGAAGACCTCTGCGCCGGGCGCACTGCGGCTGGAAATGTGCAGCTGCTTCCATGCACTGGAAGAGGATGCGGACACGATCCCGCAGCTGGAGGTCAGCGGCTGGGAGATCGAGCAGGCCGCTGCCGGAAACCGCAACTATACGGTGCTCACGGTGGAAAAACTGGCCCGGGACTACCCCGGGGCACAGCTGTACCTTGCCATTGGCAGCGATATGCTGCTGAGCTTTGACGGCTGGCACCGCTGGCAGGATATCCTGCGCCTTGCCCATCTGGTGGTCACCAGCCGCCATGTGGGCGACGACCCCGAGCTGCACGCAAAGGCTCTCCGGCTGGACCCCACCGGGGCACGCATCCTGTTTGCACCGGTACAGGCGCTGCCCATGGCCAGCAGCGACATCCGCACCCGTCTGACTGCAGGCGAAGGGTGTGAAGCTGAGCTGCCGGAGGCGGTGCGGGCGGTCATCCGCCGGGAGAAACTCTACAAAAAGGAAGTATCAGCCAATGAACCTCAAACAGGCAAAGGAGCTTGTGCACGGCCGCTTGAGCGATAAGCGCTATGAGCATACCTTGAATGTGAAAAAAATGGCCGTCAAGCTGGCAAAGATCTACGGTGAGGATGAGGAGCGGGCCGCGCTGGCAGCCCTGCTGCACGACTCGGCCAAGGAGATCAGCAAGGATGAGATGCGCGAGATCCTGCGCGCTTACCCCCAGTATGCCGAGGGCGGCGAAGAGCGCCCGACCCCGGTGTGGCACGGCGTGTGCGCGGCGATCCTGGCCCGCACCCAGTGGGGCGTGACCGACGAAGCGGTGCTTTCTGCCATTGCCTGCCACACGGCGGGCAAACCCGGCATGACCCGGCTTGACAAAATTTTGTATCTGGCCGATATGACCAGCGCGGAGCGGGACTGGCCCGGCGTGGAAAAGCTGCGCAAGCTGGAAAAAAAGAATCTGGATGCCGCTATGCTGGCCGCGCTGAAGCAGACCAACGATTTCGTGCTCTCGCAGGGCAAGCCCCTTGACCCGATGTCCAAGGCTGCCTATGAGGATATCCTTGCCCGCAGCGGGAAGAATGAACGGTGAGAGCACAGCTGCTCTGAAACAAGCGGAAACAGAAAACGGATTGCAGATTTCGTCGGATAATGCTATACTTAAGAGCATGACAGGTCTGCAGGAACATTTTTTTGCAGGACCGCGAAAATCTGGAGGATACAAAAAAGCATGAGCCAGACGCCACGCCATATCAATACTTCGCGTTCTCTGAACCGGCCAGATCCGGCAGCAGCCGCACCGCGCCACGCTGCGTCCAGCACGGATGCAAAGCAGAGCGCAGGCGGTGCACACAATGAACCGCCGCGCCGCCCGGCACAGGGAGCAGGGCAGAAGCCGCCGCGCCGCCGCAAAAAGAAAAAGAAAATGCCCCTCTGGCTGCCTTTTGCAGTGGTCATGGCCATCATCGCGGTGATCTCCGGTGTGGTGGTGTACGGAGTCAGCCTTGTAAACAAGGTGGAGGACAGCATCCGCCCGGACGACAGCACCCCTACCATTGAGGAAGAGGTGAAGACAGCCGAGGAATACAAGGGCGATGTGGTGAACATTCTGGTCTGCGGCATCGACTATGAAGAGGGCCGCAATTATTCCAACGACCCCACCTCTAACGACGGCATGACCGATATGATCCTGTACGTGCAGTTCGACATCAAGAACGGTGCACTGCGGATGCTGCAGATCCCCCGCAACAGCCTTGTCACCACCAAGAACAAAAAGATCACCCTTTCCAATGGAAAGACCTACGCCGCCACGAATTATCAGATCAACTCGGTGGCAATCTCCAACGGCGGCAGCATCGCCGCTCTGGCCGATGTCATCTACGATCAGTTCCGACTGCCCATCGATTACTATGTGACGGTGGATATGCAGGCACTGGTGGATATGGTGGATAACTTTGGCGGCATCGAGGTGTATATCCCCCACGATATGTCCTACGGCGGCAGCAAGCTGCTCAAGGGCTACCGCAATCTGAACGGTGCATCGGCAGAGTTCTTTGTGCGCTGCCGCCACGGCGACGGCTACGCCAATTCCGATATCGACCGCCTGAACATGCAGCGCTACTTCTATGCCGGCCTGTTCAAGCGTGCCCGCGCCATGGGCGTTACCGATATCCTGAACCAGCTGCCGCTGGTGTTCAAGAACTATATCAAGACGGATATGGACATTTCCACCATTGCAAAGCTGGTGGTGTCTTTCCTCAAGCTCGACAGCTCCAACATCATTCTGGCGCAGACACCGGTGTTCATGGGCGTGCCCAACGTGGGCAAGACCGACACCTTTGCCGGTTACTCCTGCGTGGTGCCGGATGCGGGTTCCATTGCAAACCTGCTCAACCAGTATTTCTGCACCTACACCGGCCCCATTGATGTGAGCGAAATGAACCTTGTCACCGACGAGTGGCCCCATGGCAGTGCATCCACCGATGCCAACGTGCAGTATATGGGCCGCATCGATAAGGAGTCGGACGATGCCATCCTGAACGGCGATACAGACCTTGATGGCGCTGTTACCACCGACGGTCAGGCCGCAGGCTCCGCAAACTGAAACTGACAGAAAGGAAAAACATATGGAGAACTTCAACGACAGCAAGGCACTTGCCATTGAGATCGCAAAGATCCTGGATAAGAAAAAGGCCCACGATGTGCGCGTGCTCAAGGTGGAAAGCCTGACCGTGCTCACAGATTACTTCGTTATCGCGTCCGGCACCTCCACCACGCAGGTGGCGGCTCTGGCCGATGAGGTGGAGTACGAGCTTTCCCAGAAGGGTCTGGAGCCCTACAGCACGGAGGGCTACGATTCCAAGAACTGGGTGTTGCTGGATTATTCCAACGTCATCGTGCACGTATTCGTACCCAACACCCGCACCTATTACGATCTGGAGCACCTGTGGGCAGATGGTGAGCCCATTGATATCTCCGAGTACCTCACCCCTGACAGCACCCTTGAATGATTCAGGCAAACAGGTCTGCTTCTGGCAAAACCCTCTCCGTCATCGCTGCGCGGTGCCACCTCTCCCCAAAGGGAGAGGTTTTGGCGCAATAGGGAAAGTTGGCAAAAAAGCTCCCCTCTCGGGGGAGCTGGCAGGGCGAATGCCCTGACTGAGAGGGTCTATACCGGAAGCACCTTGAAAGCATACGCCCCCAAGCAACGGTATTTTGGATAAAGTCTGGAGCTGATTAACAACATGAAGTACGATTACAAGGCAGTTGAAGCCAAGTGGCAGAAGGTGTGGGAGGACGAAAAGACCTTCCATGTCGAGATCGACCACAAAAAACCCAAGTTCTATGCACTGGTCGAGTTCCCGTATCCGTCGGGTGCCGGCCTGCATGTAGGCCATCCCCGCAGCTACACCGCGCTGGATGTGGTCAGCCGCAAGCGCCGTCAGAACGGCTACAATGTGCTGTACCCCATGGGCTGGGACGCTTTTGGCCTGCCCACTGAGAACTTTGCCATGAAGAACCACATCCACCCGGCCATTGTCACCAAGAACAATGTGGACCACTTCCGCAGTCAGCTGAAGGCTTTGGGCTTCTCCTTTGACTGGGACCGCGAGATCAACACCACCGACCCCGAGTACTACAAGTGGACCCAGTGGATCTTCCTGCAGCTGTATAAGCATGGTCTGGCTTACAAGAAGGAAATGAACGTCAACTGGTGCACCGGCTGCAAGTGCGTGCTGGCCAACGAGGAAGTTGTCAACGGCGTGTGCGAGCGCTGCGGCAGCGAAGTCGTTCACCGCGTCAAGAGCCAGTGGATGCTCAAGATCACCGCTTATGCCGATAAGCTGATCGATGGTCTGGACGGTCTGGATTACATTGAGCGCGTTGCCACCCAGCAGAAGAACTGGATCGGCCGCAGCCACGGCGCAGAGGTCAACTTCGGCACCACCGCAGGCGATACCCTGACCGTGTACACCACCCGCTGTGACACTCTGTTTGGTGCCACCTACATGGTCGTTTCTCCGGAGCACGCTATGGTCAAGGAGTGGCTGGACAAGGGCATCCTCAAGAATGCCGATGCCGTCAAGGCCTATCAGGCCGAGGCAGCCCGCAAAAGCGACTTTGAGCGCAGCGAGCTGAACAAGGAAAAGACCGGTGTCAAGCTGGAAGGCGTCATGGGCATCAACCCGGTCAACGATACCGAGATCCCCATCTTTATCTCGGACTACGTTCTGTCCACCTACGGCACCGGTGCCATCATGGCTGTGCCCGCCCACGATACCCGCGACTGGGAGTTTGCCAAGAAGTTCGGCCTGCCCATCATCGAGGTGGTCAAGGGCAATACCCCGTCCAATCTGGACGAAGCCGCCTTCACCGATGTGGCCACCGGCACGCTGGTCAACTCCGGCTTCCTGAACGGCCTGTCCGTCACCGATGCAAAGAAAAAGATGATCGACTGGCTGGAGGCAAACGGCAAGGGCTGCGATAAGGTCAACTACAAGCTGCGCGACTGGGTGTTCAGCCGTCAGCGTTACTGGGGCGAGCCCATCCCCATGGTCAAGTGTGAAAAGTGCGGCTGGCAGCCCCTGCCCGAGAGCAGCCTGCCCCTGACCCTGCCGGACATCACCGATTTTGAGCCGGGTCCGGACGGAGAATCTCCGCTGGCCCGCCACAAGGACTGGGTCAAGACGACCTGCCCCTGCTGCGGCGGCCCCGCTACCCGCGAGACTGACACCATGCCCCAGTGGGCCGGTTCTTCCTGGTACTTCCTGCGCTACATGGACCCCCACTGCAAGGATGCCATTGCTTCCAAGGAAGCTCTGGAATACTGGTCTCCGGTGGACTGGTACAACGGCGGCATGGAGCACACCACCCTGCATCTGCTGTACAGCCGTTTCTGGCA
>ERZ1673695.507-NODE-507-length-59298-cov-102.438263_pt1 | contig 59298 bp, 56 predicted proteins | sample MGYA00580225_ERZ1673695 | MGnify/ENA primary metagenome ERZ1673695 (study PRJEB41218, sample SAMN15661739) | gut metagenome | host: Homo sapiens | place: Canada: London | collected 2015-08-20/2019-03-30 | study: EMG produced TPA metagenomics assembly of... | reverse complement strand
CCAGCTACATCATTAACGCCTCGCACTTGGGATATAGGCGGCGAAACACCTGCTGTGAATCTTTCAATTCACCCATATTATATGCGACATAATGCAAAAAATCAACACCATACCGAACAATTCCGTTCTGAATTTTCTATGAACAAAAGCAATCATAAACCATTTCAAGGAGTGTGATCCACTTGAAAAAGCACCGCAAGAACAAATCCGCCCCGCCGCCCGGCTTGCCGCCGGAGCAGGAGCAGATTATCGAGAAGCAGCCAAAGAAGCAGCCGTTTCTCAAGCGCCTGCTGTTCGGCGAAGAAACGCCGGATCTGAGCGAACTGGAGGCAGGCTCTACAACAATTCTGGACATTCTCTCGCCCACGAGCGTGGACACCAAAAGCCGGGACTACATCGTAGTGGACGGCATTTTTCATGCCTATCTTTACATCACGGGCTACGGATATTCCACGACCGTCGGCGCGAGCTGGCTGGCACCGCTGGTCGAGGCTGGCGAGGGCGTCAGCATTTCGTTCCACTTTGACAAGCAATCCAAGGAGAAGATTCTGGCGAAGATCTCCCAGCAGACCATGATGAACCGCAGCCGGATGCGCGACGTTGCAGATACCCGGCAGGACTTCGAGGAACTGGACAGCGCCATCGCCTCCGGGATGTACCTCAAGGACGTGATGAACCGACAGGGCGAGGATTTTTATTATATGCACACGCTCATCGAGGTCACGGCCGGTGATCCGGAGACGCTGGAGCATCGCGTCACGGCGGTGGAAAAGCTATGCGTGTCCGTAGATATGATCGCCCGCCGCTGCGAGTACAAGCAGGAGCAGGCGTTTTTGTCCATGCTCCCAATTTTATATCTTGACCCGGATATAGAGCGAAAATCCCGCCGAAATGCGCTCACCAGCGGCGTGGCGGCGGCGTTCCCGTTCGCGTCCTATGAGTTATCTGACCGCAACGGCATCTTCCTCGGTCTCAATATGTACAACCGTTCTCCGGTCTTTCTGAACCCCTACGACGACTATAAATATACGAACGGCAACATCTGGATCGGCGGCTCGTCCGGCGCGGGCAAGACGTTCACGCTCCAATGTGTTGGCGGGCGTTTACGACAGCAAGGCAAGCGCGTCATTTACATCATCCCGAAGAAAGGCCACGAATTTCGCCCGCGCTGCGAACAGCTCGGCGGTCTGTATCTGCGGATGTCGCCGTCCTCGCCGGACTGCCCCAATATTATGGCCATCCGCAGAAAATCGCTCGACACCTACGCGGGTCTCAAAGGGCTTGCCTCCCGCGACGATTCCGTGCTGGCGGATAAAATTTCGCGGCTTATCATCTGGTACAGCCTGCAAAAACGCGACCTCAGCGATGAGGATCGGAACTATCTGGACACATCGCTGGTCGAGTGTTACCGGCGGTATGGTATCACATTTGACAACACTTCCGTTCTGAACGAAGACGGGAGTTTCCGTGAAATGCCCGTGCTTGCCGACTGGTACGATGTGCTGCAAAGCAGTGCAGACACGAAGCACCTTGCCGTTGTGCTGGCGCGGTATGTGACCGGCTCGGCCTCCGCGATGGGCAGCCGGAATGAGATCGATCTCGACAACAAATACATCGTCATCGACACCTCGGGTATGCCGGACGATCTGCTCCTGCCCGGCATCTTCTGGGCGACGGACATCGCGAACGACCTCATTTCCGGCGCGGGCGGGCAGCTCTCCGCGCTCATTTCAGACGAGCTCTGGTCGCTGGTCGGTGCAAATTCCAATCCGCTGGCGGCAGGCTACATTCAGGAGATGGTCAAGACCATCCGCGGCCTCGGCGGTATCGCGATCACATCCACGCAGGGTATGCAGGATCTGTTTTCGTTGGATAACGGCAAATACGGCAAAGGCATTCTGGATTCCAGCCGCATCAAGATCGTCATGCAGATGGAGGAACAGGAAGCGCGGCTGATTCAAAACGTCTTGAATTTATCCGAGGAAGAAGTCCGTCAGATCACCAGATTCCGCCGCGGCGAAGGGCTTCTGTGTATCGGCTATAATCATGTACCCATTGCGTTCTACGCAACGCAGAAGGAATACGATGCGATCACAACATCCCCAACAGATTTGTTAAAGAGAAAGGAACAAAACAGATGAATGAAGAACGATTTGCAGCAGAAACAAAAAAGATTCAGTCCGTCATTGCCAAAGCTTCGCAGAAAGCCAATACGCTGACGGCGGTTGCGGACGGCGGCAAAATGAGCCGCGAAAAATTACAGCTTACGCTGGAAGAAACCGCGTATTTTTTTGAAGCGGCGACGCTTTATCTGCGCCAGATCTGCGAGGCACAGATGCCGGGCGCTGGCGGATACGGGCGGCGCGACGGGCTGGAGTTCCAGCTCCCGTCCGGGCACATTGAAATCGCGGGCGCGGGCTGGGTACATATGCAGCTCGATACGCTCCTGTCGCACTGCCGGTATATGCCCGCGACTTGGCTGACAGACACGGTGCGTCAGCTCCTGACCGCGTATATGCGGCACACGAATTTCCGCCTGCATTTCAAGCAGATGCTTTTGGTGATCGACGAACACAGCGACGTGGATGGCCGGCACGTATTCGATCAGGACAACAAGGGGTGGAAAGTCGTGAGCAATGCGCTCAAGGGCTTGGTCATTGACGATGACGACCAGTACCACCTATCCGTCCACATGATGTCCAGCCGCAGTGCGGAGAATGTCTGCCATATCAGCCTGGTGCTGCCGGAATCCGCGGATGGGTTCTTTCAATATCATCAAAAAGGCATTGCGTACAGTCCCTTGGAGCCATCCGTAATGGTCAATTTTTCGCTGGTTTCGGAGGCATCCTCTGTACCGGCAACCTGCTGATGGCTTGGAGCGGCAAAAAGTCCTTATCAATCAATGGATTTTTATGTGCCGACCCATCACGAGCCGTGAGAAAAGCTGTCATCTACGCAAACCCATCACGCGCGGCAGGAAAAACAGGCGTGTTTGCCGAAATTGTGATTGCGCCGGAACCGGCGCAAGAACGGTTTCGGCAAACCGCAGGAAAGGCGGGAAAGCTGCATGATGCTGAGTTGTCGTGACCTTGATATTCTGCGGCTGCTCCGCTGGTGCCGGATGATCCGATCAAAAGAACTCTATGAGGCATTCTCCAAAGATGAAGTTATGAATCTCAGCGCCGCGCAGATGATCCGGTTTTCTGACGCGGTAAAAGCCTGGTATCTGACGCCGTGCGGGAATCGCGTTCTGGGCTCCTCTGGGTTCGCTCTGCCGCCTGCCAAGGCTCCAACGTATCGGGAACCGGATATCACACGCAGACTGCGGCTGGCGCAGATCGTCACAACAGCGTATGCCGCCGACATCAATGTATTTCTGACAAAAGAAGCCGAGCTGCAATCTTCGCCATCTTTGTTTTTGCCGTTTCTGCATCGCAATCGCGGCTCCAATCCGTGGGGCAGCACCCGTGTGGCAGCGCTGCTCCATACCGGCAATCTCATGTGCGCGATCCACTGGGTCAGTCCCGGTATCGGCTGCATTGCGCTGACAGATGAGTTGATGGCCTTTCAGAATCATACGGCGGCAGTTCCCGCAAAGCAGCGTGCCATGATCTTTGCCGCGTCCAGCTACGAAGAAATTCTTACCGAACTGGACTCCGGGCAAGAGAACCAGAACACGCGCCTGCAAACCTACCGCGAGGTCTACGATTGCCTGAAGCTGCCGCTGTTCCTGCTGCCGTGCAATGAAACGGGCTGTCTGCAGCTTCGTATCATGGGCGTACCCAATTACCACGAACTTCTGGCGAGGATCATCCTGAAGTCGCGTTACGTTCCGCCGTCCGCTGACCGGTCGATGTACGACGCTCTGTATCAGGGCGTTCCGTTCGTCATGGCAGCAGACATGGATCTACGGCGCATTGACGCAGCGTTGGATGCGGCCCGTTTGGACGGTCTTTCTCAAATTGCTCTGGCCGCACTGCCGGAACAGGTGGAAGTTGTTCTGAACCGCCGCTACCGCGAGACCGGAAAGGCGCGTGTCTTTACGATCACGGACGCGGCGCAGCGGGAGCTGCTCGGAAGTACCGCGCCATACGCGCCGCCTGACCTGCCATTTTACACATCGGAAGGAAGTGTTCTGGATGTTCCGCCTCTCAAAGCTCCTTGAAAAGCTGGAGGACAAAATAGACGCAAGATTCAAAAGCTGGTTTGCCCGAAACAAAGCCAAGCTGCCTATGCACGTGCCAGCCGTGATCGTCGGCTGGTATTTTTATGGGATGTTTCTCAATTCCCTGCGGCTTGGAATCGCTTCGACCTTTCACACCGGCGAGGATGAAATCAAAAGCATCTGGGTGCTGAACCCGTTCAAAAACTGGGGAGCCGTCTTCACCGGCTTTGGGATCGTAACGACGCTGGTGATCGTGCTGATCATCTGTCTCATCACGAAGAAGGGCTATATCTGGTTCTCTGGCTACAAATACACGCATGACCCGCGCGGCTTCGATATTCTTCCGGACGGCACACACGGCACGTCCGGTTTCTTGACCGAGAAAGAAATGCTAGAATTTCTGGAGCTGTCGCCCGCAGGCAAGACGGAGGGCATGATCCTCGGCAAAGTCAAAAAGCATCCGAACGATCCGGACGCTTACGCGCTCTATGCCGCGCATCGGATGGTTGCCGGAGACAATAATAACTTACTCTGCATCGGCGCGCCGGGCAGCGGCAAATCCAGAGGCTTTATCATCCCGTTCCTCATGGGCTGTGCAAAGCGCGGCGAGTCCGCATTCATCACGGATGCCAAGGGAGAGCTGTTTGAACGTCTTTCTCCATATTTCCGGCAGCACGGCTTCTATGTGAAAGCGGTGAACTTTCTGGACATGGAGCATTCGGACGGCTGGAACTGTCTGTATGGACTGGACACCCAGCCGCAGCTCGTGCAGACGGTAGCCAACACGATCGTGCAGAACACGTCAGGACCGAAAGAAGCAAATGACTTCTGGAGCCGGGCAGAGCTGAATCTGCTCATGGCGCTCATCCACTATGTTGTCAACCTGCGCGATGCCAATGGAAATCTTCTCCCCATTGAGCAGCGCGGCCTTGGCGACGTGTACCGCATGATCGCAACGGAGAGCATTGAGGAGATCAACCGCAAGCTCGAAGCCTTGCCGCCGGAGCATCCAGCCAAGTATCCGCATGGCCTGTTCCTGAAGGCGAAAGAAAACCTCTGGGGCAACATCGTCATTGGCCTTGGCAACCGGCTGGCGGTCTTTCAGAGCCGTCTGGTGGATAAGATCACGCGCAACCACGACGTAGATCTTCTGCTCCCCGGCAAGCGGCCGTGTGTGTACTTTGTCATCATCTCCGCGCAGGACAGCGCGTACCGATTCCTGTCGTCGCTGTTCTTCTCGCTGGCTCTGCCGCAGCTTTCAAACTTCGCGCGCCTGCAATGCGCGAGCGGACGGCTGCCGGTGCTGACAAACTTTTGCCTCGACGAATACTGCAACATCGGCTATCTGGATGGCGTGGCGGACAGCCTGAACAGCATCCGCGGCTTCAATATGTCCGCGCAGATCGTCGTGCAGAGCCTTTCCCAGTGGCAGGAAAAATATCCGGGCAAGGAGTGGGAAAATCAGCTTGCGACATTCGACCAGACGCTCTACATGGGCTGCAACGATCTGACGTCGGCAAAGTACATTTCGGAAAAATGCGGCAAGGTGACGATCTCCGTCCTCAATAACCAAATGCCAACGATGCCGCTGTTCTCGCCGGTGTATTCCTCCACACGACCGTACTCCCAGACGCGAAGCAACACGCAGCGCGACCTGATGAACCCGGATGAAGTCCTGCGCTTGGAGAACCGGAAGTGTCTGGCACTGTTTAAGGGCCACAAGCCCGCGCTCCTCTACAAAATGACGCCGGAAGAGCTGCCGGACTACGCCGGTCTTACCACCTGCCGCGTCATTGACTACATCCCGGAGCGGCGGAGAAAAGAAGCCAAGACAGCGCCGCAAAAGCGGCCTCAAGCCCCAGCACAAAAAGAACCGTCAAACATCCCCAAACCGCCCGACAACGAAAAACAGCCAGACCGCAGCGGGCAGCCGCCCGCCTATGATCTGGCTGAGGATGATGAGATTGGAATGGTGGAGTGTACGGTGGACAGCATTCTGAACCAGTAATTCAGATCTGGCGCTTGATATCGCGTCGGCTGTAAATGATTCTGCGGACTTCCATGACATCATCAATGACGACATAGAAGATCGTGTAATTGCGGACAGTGATCCGATAGTACGGATACCGCCGTTCTTTTGCCGAGTGATACTGTTCAAATGCCTCTGCGCAGGAAAGACGGTCGTGGATCGCCGTCTGCACATCAGAAACCAACGCTTCTGCGGCGATTGGGTTTTTCAGACGATATGTGATATAATCTACGATTTCATTGAGGTCTTCTTCAAACAGAGGGAGAACGCGCAGCTTATAATGCTTTTCGTTCATGGATGCGGCTCCTCACTCTCGAAAAAACTTCATCTTCCGTATAACGAACGGGGTCTGCTGCCGCAGCCTTATCCGCCTCATCCAACTTCAGTTCGATATCGTCCGTCAGCGCGGCGTACTGCTCCAGACTGAGAACGACCATAGAGCCGTACCCGTTTTTGGTGAGATAAACAGGCTTGCCGCTTTTGACGCAGTCTTCGATCTCTGTAAACTTGTTTCGTAAATCTGATACAGGCCGAATCGTGATCATGCTTACACCTCCCACGCAAATAAAATCCTTGTGGCATTATTTTATCACAACTATGCCATTTTATCAACTGTCAATACAATGCAATTAGAAATCGGAGGGAATCCCCATGAAAGCAGCCAAGCTGACCGAGCATCCAAATTTCCGGCTTATGCGGCAGACGGACGTACAGAACGTCTGGCATATGCAGATGCCGCGATGGTTATTTTCCGACCCGCGATATGCGGATATGAGTCTGGACGCGAAGGTGACGTATACATTTCTTCTCAACCGCTTTCAGCTCTCGCGGCGCAACGGCTGGGTGAATGATGCCGGTGAGGTGTTCGTGATCTTTCCGCGAAAGGCGCTGGCAAAGGAGCTTCGCATCTGTGAGCAGCGCGTCACGGCGGCGTTCCGCAAGCTGGCGGAGCTTCAACTCATCTGGGAAAAGCGCTGCGGGCGCGGCGACGCCAATCAGATCTATCTGGCCAGCGTCACGCCCATCGACGATCCCAACTACGAATGCGCACCGTTCAGCTCTGAATCGTATGAATCCTGCGGTTCCAGAACCGCGGATTCCGCGTTTCTTGATGCGGAAGAACCGCAGGATACGCAGCCCCAGAACCCCGAAATCCCCGCCTTTAGAACCGCAGATCCTGATGTTCCAGAACCGCAGGATCCGGGTGCAAGTAATACTGATTTTAGTCAACCTGATACCAGTTTCTCAGATGTCAGTCTGTCTGTACCCTCGGAGGATGGGCCGACGGACGATGAAAAAGAGCTCACGGGCATTCTGGATGCTTGTGAGCTTTCGTATTTCGAGCCGGAGGTGGCGCGCGTTTTTGAGAACGCCATTGAGCGGCTTTTCTACTCGGACAACCTGCGTATCGGGCAGGCTGTTCTGCCGCGAAGCAGGGTACGGTCACGGCTGCACCGGCTGAACTATTTCGTTTTGCAGGAAGCGGAGATCAAGCTGCACGCGAACCGGAATGTGCCTGTGAGGGATTCCACGAAGTATGTTATGTCAACTATCTACAACTGCATCACGGAAACAGAGAGTGACCTGCTGGTCGATCCGTACCTCAATTCGCTGCGCTCACCGCCGGGAAAGGGGAGAGACTGATGCTGCTGACAAAACAGCAAAAATTTCTGCTGACGGTCTTGGAAAAGCTCGGCTGCGCGGAGCAGCGGCAGCTTGCCGCACTGCTGCAAAAGACGTTTGCCTTTTCTTCACATGAAGATGCTGTGCGCGTGACCAATGCCTGTACGCGCCAGATGCAGATGTGCGGACTGCTGCAAATTTCCGACAACATCGTCAGTCAATGCGAAGAATGGGCAATTCCACAGCGGATTGAAGCCATTGACGTGATGCTGGAGCTGTCCGCGGCGCAGCCGGAGAGTTTTTATGCCGTGGACAGACATATCCTGCTCCGCTTTTCGCTTGGAGAACCCAGCTTCAAGCAATTCGTCATCGTGTCCGGCAGCGATCCGCCGCCGGAGCATGAGATCCAGCAGGACAAAAAGATCATTGCTCTGCTGCCTGATAGCATCAAGCCAGAGGCGTTTTCATACACCAGACCCGTTATTTTTGCGATCCGGCAAGAAAACGGCACGCACCGCTTCTTTGCCAGAAAATAATACTTACAGGAGGAACTAAATATGCCCAGAAAGAAAGCCGAACCCGAAGTGCTGCAGGAAGAAACCGTACAGCCAGAAATCGCCCAAGTCGAAGAAACGGTCACCGCAGAACAGCCAGTATTGGAACCGCAGGGCGAAGAACCTGCAATCACAGAACCTGTACAACCCTATGGAGAGGACGACGTGCCCGCAGCGGCAGAAAAATCTGAATCTTCCGAACCGGAGAAGAAATCCTTCTACGATCTGGACTTCCGTGCGCTCGACCAGGATCTCTCGCCGGAGCAGCGGCAGGAGTGGAACACGATCTATGCCTCCTTCCGCAGCCGAAGCGTCATGCGCGGCACGATCATCGGCGTCGATCCCCATTCCATGACCGTCCGCAGCGCGCAGACCGGACAGGTCGAGACCAAGCGGATGTACTGTGCGGTCATTGTGCCGTTCCGCGTCCGCATTTTGATCCCGGAAACGGAAATGTGGGCAGAAAGTGAAGAACGCCCAGCGTCCGTTTTACGGAACATGCCGGGCGCTCAGATCGATTTTGTCATTACGCATGTGGATCGTGAAGCGGGCTTCGCCATTGGCTCCCGCCGTCTGGCGCTGGCGTCCCGGCGCTATTTCTTCTCCACACAGCCGCTTCATCAGCCGGGCAGCCGTGTGCCGTGCCATGTGCTGGCCGTCGGCCCGCGCCGGTGCCTCGTTGAGTGTTATGGCTACGACGTGAACCTCTCGCAGCGCGATATGAGCTATGCGGCTATTCCCGACCTGCGGGAACAGTATCATCCGGGCGATGAGCTGACCTGCGTGGTCAAGCAGTTTGACCGCAAGGCCGGTGCCTTGGAGATATCCGTCAAGGAGACCGTTCCGAATCCCTTCGATGAAGCCAGTCTGCGTCACCCCGTCGGCTGCCGCCGCAGGGCGAGTATCGCAGGCAAATACGCTGGCGGCGTGTTCTGCAACCTTCCAGATGGAGCGGTCATCATGTGCCGGTACTCGTTCCATTACGAGGACTCCGATTTCAAAACCGGCGATACCGTCATGGTCGTGATCCAGCGGTATGATGAGGAGAAGAAACAGATTTTCGGGAAGATCGTAGGACGATAATGTGCAAATATATAAACGGCAAAGCGCATTTCACGCCTTGCCGTTTCGTTGCGAAAGATTATGATTTTTCGCGCTGCTGGTGTGGCTGCGGAACATACTTTTCTTTTTGGTACTTCTGATATTTTCCCGTTCTTTCCGATTGCCCGCCAGAATCAAGAGTCTGCTCGTCATAGATAATCGGCTCGGTGCAGACCGCATCCATCAAAATGCGCTCCAAATGCTCATACTCAGAAACCTGATCCAATGAGGCCATAACAAAGGAATCCCGCACATATCCCGCGCTCGCAGCCATCAATTCGTGATCCATGTAATAACCATAATGCTCGACGAACAGCGTCATCATCATAACCACCGTTCGCGTATTTCCTTCACGGAACGGGTGTACCTGCCATACACGCGGAAACAGCCTTGCAAGAGTATGCACAAATTCTTCTCTGGAGAACTGCTCCCACTGTTTCTCTGAAATAGCGGTGAATGCTTTCTCCAAATCATCCGGGATCGCTTCATCGTTGCTGTACCAGACGCTGCGCCCACCCAGCAAACGCTCCCGCTTTTCAATGTTGATAAGCCGATACTTCCCAGCCCAATCATATGAGGATCGATGGAGACGCCATTTCGGAGTTCCGGCAGCTGAGCCGCTCGTTCAACCAGATGCTGGAGCGGCTGAACAACGCCTTTGCCGCCCAGCGGCAGTTCACCGGCAACGCCGCCCACGAGCTGCGCACACCGCTGGCGCTGATGCAGGCGCAGCTGGAGCTGTTTTCCGCAGAGCATCTCGATGTGCGGCCGGAGACGGCAGAGTTCCTCACGCTTTTGCGCGAGCAGACGGAGCGGCTGACGCAGATGACCAAGACGCTGCTGGAGAGGAGCAATTTGCAGCAGGTGGCGCGGAACGAGCAGCTTCAGCTTGCCCCCATGGTCGAGGAGATCTTTACGGATCTCGCGCCGCTGGCGGAGAAGCGAAGCATCACGCTGGAAGCGGAGGGCGACGCCGCCCTCACCGGCAGCGACGCGCTGATCTATCGCATGCTCTTCAACCTGACGGAGAATGCTGTCAAGTACAACCGGCCGGGCAGCTCGGTGCGGGTCGAGCTTGCACAGGGGCAGGAAAAGTGCATCATTCGCGTTTCCGACACCGGCTGCGGCATTCCGGAGGAATATCAGCGGAGCATTTTTCATCCCTTCTTCCGGGTAGACAAGTCCCGCAGCCGCGAGTACGGCGGCGCGGGACTGGGACTTTCTCTGGTGTGGGAGATCGCCGATCTCCACGGCGGCTCCGTTTGGGTGGAGGAAAGCTCGGACAAGGGCACGACCATCGCGGTGGAGCTGCCGGCAGGGGCGGAAAACGATTCCTCCGGCGCGGATATCCCATAGCGCCCCTTGGCGGTTTCATGATGATCGTTTTTCAACCTCCACAATGTTATCGCAGCAACTCTCGATCAGCTCCCTGTCGTGGGTGATCACGAGAATGGTTCTGCCGTTCCGCGCTTCGCTTCTCAGCCTTTCTGCGATCAGGCGCATGTTTCGCCCGTCAAGGCCGCTGGTGGGCTCGTCAAGGATCAATATCCTGCGGCCGGAAAAGATGGCGCAGGCGATGGCAAGCCGCTGCTTCTGCCCGCCGGACAGAGCGGACGGGTGCGCATCCCTGTACTCGTAAAGCCCAAATTCTTTCAGCAGATGTCTGGCTCGGCCTTTGTTTTCTTCCGTCAATTCAGTATTCAGCAGCAGCTCCTCCGCCACGCTTGCCGTAAAAAACTGCGTTGACGTGTCGTTGCCGCAGTAATAGATCTCCCTGCGCCGGACTGCCGCTCTTGCTTTTTTTCCATCTATCAGGATATGTCCCCTTGTCTGCTTCGCCAGCCCGCAGAGGATCTGCGCAAGGGTGGTTTTCCCCGCGCCGTTTTGCCCCGTTATGGCGGTTACCTTGCCTTCCGGAAAGGCGAGGAAAATATCATCGAAAATAACTTCTTTGCGTATTCTTTTCGAGAGCCCTGCTGTCTTCAAGACGGCAGGGCTTTCGTCCAATACGGAGGGAGCGGGAAGGCACTTTCCCTCGTGCGGAGAGCGCAGACCCATGCCCAAGATGTCTGCTTCCGGCAGAAGGAGAAAATCCTCCGGTGTATACTCGGCCGCTATTCTGCCATCCCGCAGATATAAAAACCGGTCTGCGATCCCCATCAGCCAGTCGATCCGATGCTCCGCGATGAGCAGGGTAAAGCCCTGCTCCTTGAGCTGCCGGAGGGTCTGCGCAAGCTGCCGCGTCCCGGCGGCATCGAGGTTGGCCGTCGGCTCGTCGCACACAAAGACCTTTGGCTTCATGGCATATACGGACGCAATGGCCGCCCGCTGCTTTTCTCCGCTTGAGAGGACGTCAACTGCCCTGTCTTTCAAACGGGACAGCTTCAACGCCTCTATGGCGGCGTCCGTCTTCTCCCGTATCTCCCGGGCGGACAGGCCGTAATTCTCGCAGGGAAAGGCCACCTCTCCGGCAAGCTCAGAGGAAAAGAACTGGCTTTTAGGGTCCTGAAAAACGCTTCCCACCAAACGCCCGATCTCCCACGTGGAAAGCCTTGATATGTCCTTGCCGTCTATCCTCACGCTTCCGCTGAAAACTCCGGGATAGTAGGACGGCGCAAGCACGTTGACAAGCCTTGTCACAGTGGTCTTGCCGCAGCCGGAAAGCCCCGTCAGCACGACGCATTCGCCGCTTTTTACTGAAAGGGAAATGTCCCGCACACCTCTGTCCGAGTTTTCGTATTGAAAGGAAGCGTGTATAAGCTCGATCATGCCATGCTCCTTTCCAAAACCAAATAGGAAGCCGTGACTATCGCACATGCGGCTGCCGCGATGTGATCCCGCGCCCCGATTCTTTTCTCATAATAGCTGCCGCGCACGCCCGGACGTTCCGCGCCTCTTGCAACGGCGGAAACGGAAAGCTGATCGGCGAGCTGTAATACCCGAAGAAGAAACGGAACCAGCACATACTCCATGCTCTGCACGGGATGTGCGAGCAGCTGTCCCGCTGCGGTCAGCCCTCGGTTTTTCATGGACCTGCCTACGCCTTTCAGCTCCGTCCGCATGGTAGGGAAGAAGCGAAAAACCACAAGAAGCCCGAGAATGAACGGGGTGGGCATACGGAGGCGGGATAAGAACGCGGAGAGCATCCCCGGCGGCGTGGTGATCAGATCCCATGACACCAGAAAGATCGGTGACAGATTCCAGAACATCAGAACATAAAATTCCGAAAAAACCGGCATGTGCAGCCCGTGGAAGCGGATGCCGTACAGCAGCAGCGCCAGCAGCAGATAAAAGCAGCCATAGGACGCGGCAAGGCGGAAGTTCCGCTGTAAGACGAGATAAAGAAGCGCCCCGCCGGTCAGGATGCAGGTAAGCAGCACATTCCCGCCGATGGTCACTCCGGCAAAGACGCACAGCAGCGCCCACAGCTTGACCGGCACCGCAAAGGATGCGTCCGCTCTCATAGAACGCCGGCCTTCTGAAAATGCCTGCGGATCAGCCGGCTTCCCACCATGCAGCCCAAAAAGCCCATCAGCATTGTAAACAGCAGAATAAAGGCCAGCCAGCCGGGAGAGGTGTAGTAACGCACATAGGAATCGATATAGCTCTGCTCCATGCCGCTTGCCAGCGCAAAATCGTAGTAGGTGTCCCAGAAGAACCAGATGGGCAGCAGATTGACCCCGTTGTACAGCAGGCTCGCCGCCGTCCAGGCGGCAGTCATGCGCTTGGGATCGCCGCAGGCGCCGCGCTTCCACAAAATTGCCTCGCAGATGATACCCGTAACGATAAAGTAGGGGAGCAAAAACCAGTTGCCCATCAGGAGAAAAATCACGCCAAGCAGCGTCATATAGATCAGCGTCACAAAACGCTTTCCGATCCGGCTGACCATGAGCATATAGACCGGCGCGCAGAGGAACATGGTGATCCCCACGGACAGCACCATGCTTACAAAGTCGTTGGCCATGCAGACCATGTTGATAACGAGCTGGATCACGATCAGCACCGCCGAAAGCAGCACCGTGGTGATCACATCCCTGACAGACCATTTATTTGTTTCTTTCATAAACGCCTCCTTGTTTTCGACACTTCGTTTTCCAATATTGCACTTGGGATTCTGTTTCCTTCGGGGTTTTCTACGCCGTCCACTCCATGCTCTCGCTCTGGAGCTGCGCCATGTGGCGGAACAGGCCGTTCTTTTTCAGCAGCTCCGCGGGAGAGCCCATCTCAACCACGCGGCCACCGGAGAGCAGGACGATCTGATCGGCATTCATGACGGTACGCATGCGGTGCGCAATGACGAGCACCGTCTTATCCTTGATCAATCCGGACAATGCCGCCTGCACCGCCGTTTCATTTTCCACGTCCAGCGAGGCCGTGGCCTCGTCCAGCAAAATCACCGGCGCGTCCTTCAAGATGGCGCGGGCAATGGAGATGCGCTGCCGCTCGCCGCCGGAGAGCCGGGAGCCGTTTTCCCCGATCATGGTATGGTAGCCCTCCGGCAGCCTGGATACAAAGGCGTCGCACTGCGCCGCCTTCGCCGCCGCCAGCACCTCCTCGTCGGTGGCGTCCCGCTTGCCGAGGCGGATGTTTTCCATCACGGTATCCGCAAACAGCACCACATCCTGAAATACGATGGCGTAGTTTTTCAGCAGCGCCTCGCCGTCCACCGTGGATACATCCATGCCGCCCAGCCGCACCGTTCCCTCCGCTATGTCCCAGAAGCGGGCCGCCAGCTTGGCTGCCGTGGACTTGCCGCCGCCGGAGGGCCCCACCAGCGCCGTCACCTGCCCCTGCTTCGCCGTAAAGGAAACGTCTCTTAGCACATCCTCTTTTTCCCGGTAGGCAAAGGTCACATGCTCAAAGTGGATGTCGTAGCCATCTGGATCATATTCGGTCAGTCCGGTCATGCGCTTTTCGCTCTCGATCTCCTGCATACGCTCGATGCGCACCTCGCAGGCGAAAACCGCTGCCATGTTGGCAAACATGGAGCCGATGGGGTCATATACCCGGGTGGCGGCGATAAGGAACATCAGAAACGGGATCAGCGCCAGGTCGCCGCGGCTCATGAGCAGCACCCCCGTGAGGACGGTGGTGGCGATGCCCAGCTTCAGGAAAGACTGTGCCGCCGTGACTACGGAGCCTGTGAACAGCTCGCCCCGGATGGTGTCCCGCTCCGCCTCGTCCAGCCTGCGGTTCAGGTCGGCGATATACCGCACCTTTTGGTTGCACGCCTTGATCTCCGGCGCGCACTCCAGCACCTCCTGCATGGCGTCGGTGGCTGCGCGGCGGGTGACGAGACCCTTCTTTATATGCCGCTTTTCCATGCGCCGGGAGAGATAGACCATCAGCAGCGACGCGGGCACCACCCACAAAAGAGCCAGCGCCATCCGCCAGTCGTAAAGCAGCATGCCTGCGGAAATCAGCGCCGTGGAGATGAGCGCGCCGTGCATGGCGGGGTAAAAGTGGGAGAAGGCCTTTTCCAGCGTCTCCGTATCCCCCATGATGGTGGTGGTCAGGTCGGTCAGGTCCCGGTTTCCGAAGAAGGACAGCGGGAGCTGGCGCAGCACCTCCGCCAGCCGGATGCGGCGGTTGGCGCTTTCCCGGTAGGTGGCTTCGTATAGGGCTTTGTACTGGATCAGAAAGGTCACAAAGAGCGCGGCGAGGGCAAGGACGCCCGCGACCAGAAAGCGCGTAAGCCCCGCCCTTGGGTCGGTGCCGTTTGTCAGTGCCTCTACGATGCCGGAGAGCGCCGTGGCCAGCACGCCCACCGGCAGCATTTTGCTGATGTTGACCAGTACGGACCAGAACACGGCGGCCACATAGTCCCTTGCGCCCTTCTCCGTCATGGCGTATTTTTTGCGGATGCGTTCGATCATGCGGCACCTCCTACCTTCCACTGCGCGGCCTTTTGGTATTCCTCCCACATAGCGGCGTATACGCCGCCCTTTTCAAGAAGCTCGTCGTGCTTTCCTTCCTCGGCGATCTCGCCGTCCCGGATGACGAGGATGCGATCCATGTTCCGCACCGTGGACAGGCGGTGGGCGATCATCAGCACGGTCTTGCCCTTCATCAGCGCCTCGAAGGCCTTTTGTATCTTCGCCTCGTTCTCCGGGTCTGCAAAGGAGCTGGCCTCATCCAGCACCACGATGGGTGCGTCCTTTAAAATCGCCCTCGCCAGCGCGATGCGCTGCATCTCACCGCCGGAGAGGTACACGCCCTTGCTGCCGATCACAGCGTCCAGCCCGCCCGGCGTCTTTTCCAGAATATCGCCGCACTGAGCAAGCTGCGCCGCGTGTAATATCTCCGCCTCGGTGGCGTCCGGCCGCGCGGCGCGGATGTTGTCGCGGATGCTCTTTTTAAAGAGCCGCACCTCCTGAAAGACGAAGGAGATCTGCTCCATCAGCTCCGCGGTAGGAATGCTCCGCACATCCCGTCCGCCCAAAAGCACCGCCCCTGCCTGCGCATCGAAAAAGCGCGGGATCAGCCGGGCGATGGTGGTCTTGCCGCCGCCGGAGGGACCCACCAACGCCCACGCCTCCCCCTGCGGCAGATGGAGGCTCACATTCGTCAGCGCGGGCCTGTCCGCGCCGTCATAGGAAAAGGTGACGTTTTCAAAGGAAATGCCGCTATCCGCGGGCTTGCTTCCGCTGTCCGCCGCAGGCTCGGGAAAGGGCGACTCCCGGAGTATCGCCTCCAGCTTGTTCACTGCCTCGGCGGCCTCCATCTGTGCGTTGACCGCGTACATCAGCCGCTCCATCATAAAGGCAAGCTGGGGCGCGAAGAAGATGTAAAACACCAGATCGGCCAGCACTGCCCAGCCGTCTGCCGCACCGCCGATGAGAAGCATCCCTAATGGCATAAGGAGCAGGAACATGGCGTTCAGCACCACCGTAAGCAGGGTGTAGGGCATACGGCACATCATGGCGTAGCCGCTGGCAAGGTCGCGGTAGCTGAGGATGGCGGCATGAAAGCTCTTGAAGGAGTAAACCGTCTGCTGGAACACCTTCACCACCGGGATGCCCCGGACATACTCCGTGGCCTCGGCGGAAATGCGCTCTCCGGCGCGCTGGTATGCCTCAAAGAACTTCATGCCCGTCCCGGTCATCATGCTCATCAGGCAGACAAGCCCAATGACCATAGGGATCAGGCAGGCAAGCCCCATGCGCCAGTCAAAGACGAAGAGCAGTCCCGCCGCCAGTACCGGCGTTACGATCCCACCCACCGCGTCGGGGATGGTGTGGGCAAGGAGCGTTTCTGTCAGCGCCGCGTTGTCGTCGATCTGCTTGCGCAGCCGCCCCGTGAGGTTGGCGTTAAAGTACCCCAGCGGCAGGTCAATGAGATGGGCGGCCGCCGCCTTTCGCATATTTGTCGCCACCCGGAAGGCCGCAAGGTGTGTACACATGAGCCCGGCGAAATACACAGCCGCGCTCAGAAGCGCCGCCGTCAGCGCGTACCAGCCGTAGCGGGCAAGCCCTGCCGGAACGCCGCCTCCCGGCGTTAAAATGCCTCGGGCCGCGTACCAGACAAAGACGAACGGGAAAATGCCGACCGCCGCCGAAACGCCGGACAGCCCGCAGCCCAATACGGACAGCCACTTATGCCCTCCGGCGTATTCCAGCAGCCTGCCCAGCACCGGCGGCTGCTTTTCTTTCTTCTGTTTGCTCATATTCCGTGTTCCTTTCCTAAAATATATAGGTTTGTTGGAGGATGCGCCGCGTCAGTTAGAGATGACTAACCGACAGTTATTTTTTAAGGCTCATTCGAGCCTTAAAAGTCCGCTCCAGCCGGAGTGGAAAAAGATAGCCAGTTCATCGACATATTTCATGGCTTCCTCTCTCGGCATGTCGTGGACGATGGTTTCGCACACCGCCGTAAAGTAAGCTCTTGTGATCATGTGATGAAGCTGACGAGTCATGCTCCCGGAGAGCATACCGTTTTTTCTGAGGAGGGCGTAGTATTCTTCGGATCGATCGACCTCCAGCTCCACCAGCACCTCGATAAAGTCCGCATAGCCCGTTCCCTCCGCCCGGCAGAGGATCAGCTTGAATTCGTCAAAATGGTCGTACATGAACGCGACAAGCTCGTGCAGGTGTTGGGTGGAAAGCTCCAGACTGTCTTTTGCTCTCCCTTCCGGGACGAGGTCAAAATAAACGTCCTGTGCCGCCTTGAAGCGGGTGAGCAGCTCGCTTGCGGTCTCGCCCACAAGGTCTTCAAACAGAGCGGTCTTATCCGGGTAGTAGCCGTAGAAGGCACCCTTTGTGAAGCCTGCCTCCGCGACGATTTTATTTAGAGATGCGTCCTTGAAGCCTTTTTCCAAGAACTCTCTTTTCCCAATCTCAAGGATCTTCCTTTGGGTTTCCGTTCGTTCCATGTCCTACGCCTCCTGATATACCAGCGGTACATACCGCTGGTATATCATAACCGCATAGATTTGGTTTGTCAATGGGAGTGACACATTTTATACTATCCCAGCGCCACATCCAGCGTCATCATGACGCTAAAGCCCGCAGCAAAGAAAACCGTGCCGATGTTGGAGTGCTTTCCCTGTGACATTTCGGGAATCAGCTCCTCCACCACCACATAGAGCATGGCGCCTGCCGCAAAGCTCAGAAAATACGGCAGCGCCGGGATCACCATCTGCGCCGCAAGAATCGTCAGCACCGCGCCGATGGGCTCCACCACGCCGGAGAGCACGCCGCCGAAAAACGCCCTGCCCTTGCTCTCGCCCTCCGCCCGGAGCGGCATGGAGATGATCGCGCCCTCAGGGAAATTCTGAATGGCGATGCCAAGGGACAGGACAAGCGCGCTTGCCGCCGTGATCTGCACATTCCCCGCAAGGAAGCCCGCGTACATCACGCCCACCGCCATTCCCTCCGGAATGTTATGCAGGGTCACCGCCAGCACCATCATGGTGGTGCGGCCGAGCCTGCTTTTCGGCCCCTCCGCCTGATTGCTGCCCACATGAAGGTGGGGAATCAGATAGTCGAGCAGTAGCAAAAACAGCACGCCGACCCAGAAGCCGATAAAGGCAGGGAGGAAGGACAGCTTTCCCATGCCCTCCGACTGCTCGATGGCTGGAATCAGCAGGCTCCAGATGGACGCCGCCACCATCACCCCGGCGGCAAAGCCCGCAAGGGCGCGCTGCACCAAATTGCCAAGGGATTTTTTCATAAAGAACACGCAGGCCGCGCCCAGTGCTGTTCCCAAGAAAGGGATCATGATTCCAAGAAAGGTTTCCATTTGTCTCACCGCCTGAAGAATTATTTGTTTCTCCTGAATCCCGCCGCGTCCCGGTATTCGGGATGCTCCTTTAAGTATGGGTCTTTATCGCCGCGGATGGCATAATCGCACTTGCAGCCGTCCACGCAGGTGGTCGTCCGCACCAGTCTTGCGTGGAGCAGCTCCATGGAGGCATAGTCCACATTGCATAGGGCGGGCATGATATCCGTAAGGCCGTGCCGGATGGCGAACTCTGCCGCCGGACACGACGTAAACTCATAATAAATAGGCTTTTTGGTTTCATAAGGCGCAACCGTCATCTCGTAATCGTGCCATTTGTCGCAGCCGCCTTTCGCCCGCACAAACGCCTTGTACATCAGCTTCCTCCAGAACGGCTTGTTGCAGTCCACGAACCGCAGCCTGCGGAAGATCGGCAGGATCAGGGTTTCCTCCATCTCCTCGATCTCACGGAAGGATGTGACAGCTTTGCAGACCGTGTAATAGCTCATGATGGCGATGCAGTCGTAGGTACCGCCTACACCGTTGTGGAAGTTCCGTTTGCCGCCCAAATCAGTGCGCCAGTCGGAGAGAAAGTTCGCGTACTGCCGCTGCACCTGCTCCCAAACCGTCTCCCGCTTCGCTTCCGGGTAGTGCAGGGCGATCTTCGCCCGTATCTCCTTCTTGCAGGGCTTGGAATACAGCACATGGCATTTGCGGTCAAATAGGAGCTTCTTGTCCTTCATCTGTCTGCCTCTCCCTCATTTCCGCGCCGTGATACAGAGCCAGCCTTTCTTTTTGTGTATCTGCACCTCGTGAAAGCCCGCCTGCTCCAGATACGCCTTTAGTTCGGTGTCCTTATAGATGGTCATGCCACCGATGATCTCTGTCCATTTCTCATCCTTGTCCGTGTCGCCATTGCTCTCGTTACAGATGAGAAAAGTCCCACCGACCTTCAGCACCCGATAAACCTCCCGGAAGCACCGAGGCAGGTCAGGCCAGAAATAGACGGTCTCAAAGGCCGTCACCGCATCGAACCAGTTATCGGCAAACATCATATCCGCCACGCTGCCTTGCAGAACGGCGCAGCGACCCTCCGCGATGGCAGTCTCGTTGACCTTTTTCGACTTCTCCACGCTGACGGGCGAATAGTCGATGCCCTTCACGATGCCCTGCGGGTATTTTTTCAGCAGCCTTTTCATGTTCGCACCGCCGCCGCAGCCGCAGTCCAGCACCTTGGCGTCCGGCGCAGCATTCAGAAATTGAAGCCCCCACCGGGCCACGGCGCTGTGCCCGACATTCATCATGGCGACCATAATTTTCCCGCCAAAGCCCACGGGCTTGCGGGTGTTTTCAAAGAATGACATATCACACCTCCATTTTTACACACTCGGCATAGGTCAGCGGAAAAGATGCTTTCAGAACAACGCTTTTCCGTACTGCCCAGCCGTTCTGCCTTAGGAAGCGCAGGTATTCCTCGCTCGTCCACCTGCTGTGGAGAGGGAAGCCTGCCAGCTTCATGAAAAATGCCCTGACCTTGCCGGTAAACGAGTTCCCTGCGTGGGTAAAGGTCGGCGCAATCAACACGCCATCGTCTTTCAGCACCCGGCGAATCTCGGCAAGGGCTTTCTCCGGCTGCGGCACGATATGCAGTGCGTTGGACACGATCACCACATCAAAGGACTTATCCGCATAGGGCAGGCGGAACATATCCTGCACGGAAAAGTGCAGCTTCGCAGATTGATTATCCCGCTTTGCTTCAAGAATCATCTCCGCGGAGGCGTCCGTCGCCTCGATGTGCGCCGCCGCGTTCACGATGTTTTTGGCAATCAACCCGGTTCCGGTCGCCAGCTCCAGCACCGTTTTGGCTTTCACCACCGGCCGGATGAGCGCATACATCTCGTCATACGCCGCCCGATCCTTTCGCATAAAGCGGTCGTACCGACCGGCATTTCTGTCCCAGAAGGTCTTTCGTTCTTTCATAGCCGTTGCCCTTATCTCTTCCTTATTTCTTTGCCGCCTTGTGTCTCTAAGCAAGACTTCACAGCGCCGCTGAATCTCCCCACGCGGCCTCGATCAGCTCCGGGCCGCCGGTTTTCTCGATGCGCCCATCCTTGAGCCATGCGGCCCGGTCGCACAGGGCGCCTGCACACCGGCGGTCGTGGGTGACGGTGACGATGGTGCTGCCTGTGCGTGTATGCAGCTGGTTCAGCGCTTGAAGCAGCGTCCGAAGTCCCTCGCCGTCCTGCCCGACGGTAGGCTCGTCCAACAGCAGCAGCTCCGGCTGAGAGGCTGCCACGGCGGCAATGGACACCCGGCGCTTCTGTCCCTCGGAAAGAGAGTGAGGATGTCTCTCCGCCAGATGTGCAATGCCGAACAGCTCCATGATCTCCCGCGCAAAGTCCTCGCTTTTGGCGGCAAAGGCCACCTCCTGCGCAACCGTCGGCATAAAGAGCTGGCAGTTGGGGTTCTGATACACCACACCTACCCGCCGAAACCACGCCCGGCTGCCGCGCCGCTGCCCCAAGGCGGGGTCGATGAACTGCCGTATCTCTCCCGCCGTGGGACGCGCCAAGCGGGCCATCAGCCGCAGCAGGGAGGTCTTTCCGCAGCCGTTGTCGCCAAGGAGCAAAAGCCGCTCGCCCCGGAACAGGGTCAGATCGACGCCCTCTAAAATGCTGCGTCCGCCCGCGCGCCAGCCCACGCCGCGCAGGGTCATGACCGGCTCCTCCCGCCTTGCCTCTGCGGGGATAGGCTCTGCCGCCTCCGGCTGTGCGGCGCAGAGCGATTCCCGGCTGGTCTGCCTCTCAAGGCTTCCGTTTCTAAGCCGCCATACCTCATGGACAAAGGGCAGGACCTGCTCCAGCCGGTGCTCCACGATCAGCACCGCATAGCCGGACTCGGCCAGCGTCCGCAGCGACGCCATGAGAAACGCCGCGCCCTTGCGGTCAAGGTTTGCCAGCGGCTCGTCTAAAAGGAGAATCCTTTGCTCGGTTGCCAGGGCGGAGGCGGTGATGAGCCGCTGCTTCTGCCCGCCGGAGAGGGTGCGGGTGCCCCATTGGGGGCACAGCGCCATCCTCCCGCAGGCCTTTTCGATGCAGCCGCTGATCTTTTCCGGCGAAAAGGCGAAGTTCTCACAGCCGAAGGCCAGCTCGTCCTCCACCCGCTGGTGGATGATCTGCGCGTCGGCGTTTTGCAGCACCACACCCGCCCTGCGGCAAATGTCGCTTATCCTCTGGCCGGATACGTCCTCGCCGCCGACGCGCACCTCGCCGGAAAGCGTCCCCTTGGTCACATTGGGGATAACGCCCGACAGGATGGACAGCACCGTGCTTTTCCCCTGACCCGAATCGCCGTACAGCAGGGCTAGTTTTCCGTATTCCAGCGAAAAGGAGGCGTTTTTCAGCACCGGCTCCGGCATATCCTCATAGCGGAAGGACACATTTTTGAACTCGATGGCTCTCACAGCAGCACCGCCCCCATGGCGCACAGCGCGCTCAGCGCCGCGAACGCCCCGTCCTTGGCCTGCAAATACACAGGCCGGTACACGGTGTACGGCGCGGGATAGGTGGTAAAGCCCCGGGTCTCCACGCTCAGCGCCAGCGTGTCCGACAGGTTGACCAGCCGCACCATCAGCGGAATCAGAAAGGCCCGGTAGAGGATGGCGGGGTTCAAAAGCCCTCCCGCGCCCCGTGTGCGCATGGCCTCCCGGGTCTGCCGCACCTCCGCCCGCAGCAGCGGAAAGAAGGTGAAGGTGATGAGCATGGCAAGCGTCAGTACCCGTGGCAGGCGCATACAGGAAAAGCCCCGGACAAGGCAGACGGGCGCAAGCCCCAGACCCGGTATGGCCGCGACACACAGCGCCAGCATTCGTGCGGCGGCGGCAGAGGTCTGGGCAGCGTCCCGGGAGATGGCGTAGGTCAGGGCGCAGAAAATGCCGCAGAGAAGCGCCGCGGCAGGCAGCACCGCAAGGCAGGGGCGGAGGTACCCGAACAGCGCCAGCAGCAGCCATATCCCGCCGAGAAAGAAAAACACGCTCGGGCTTTTGGCCATGGCAAGGCCAAAGGCAAAGGTGAATACGGACACGGCAATGCCTGCCATGGGGAAAAGAGGGTGCTTCACATACAGTTTTTCGCTCATTTCTTCAGCACTCCCGATTTTTTCAGCTCCCTTGCGATCTTGATGCCGATCAGCGCTCCCAGCGCGGACACGGCGACGACGGCCAGCGTCATCCCAACGGCAGCGAGCGGCGCTCTGTCCGCCACCGCCGCAAGCGGGCTGTCGGCGCCCTTTATGAGACGGTTATAGAGATAGTTGAAGGGCAGAGACAGGGGCGTGTGCAGCATAGCGGCGCAAAATACGGCGCTATCCTTTTCATATCCCCTGAACAGCAGCACGATAAGCTCGATCAAAACGCCGTTCAAAACGCTGGAGAGGAACATGGGCGGCGACATCATCAGCTGGATCAGTCCCATCATCAGCGCCATGATCAGCAGCGAGCCGGGCTTTCGCACCTTATACAGGCCGATGGCGAAGAACACGCCGATCTGAAGCGCCGTGACCAGCTGGGAAATGCCGAAGATCAGCGGCTGCAGGCTGATCACCAGCGGCATCACCGCGCAGGTGGCCAGCGCCACCGCCGACATGATGGCGAGAAATACCACGTCCTTGATCTGAAATTTCTGCAGGTATCTGCGATTCATATTGCCTGCTCCTCCATTTGTCCGTTTTCCATTTTGTATACCCGGTCCGCCACCGCCATGGTGGATGCGCGGTGGGATACAAGGATGATCGTCCTGCCCTGCTTGTGCTTCAAAAGCGCTCGCAGGATCACGCCCTCGTTGATGCTGTCCACGTTGCTCGTCGGCTCGTCCAGCAGGATAAGCGGGCAGCCGGAGAGAAACGCCCGCGCCAGCCCGATGCGCTGCCGCTCGCCCATAGACAGCCGCCCGCCCAGCAGCCCGGCGGGGGTACTCAGCCCCTCGGGCAGCGCCTGCACCAGCTCCTCGGCAGAGGCCATCCGCAGCGCCGCCATCAGCTCCTCGTCCGTGGCGTCGGGCTTTGCGATGCGCAGGTTCTCGGCAATGGTAGCGTCGAACAGATAGGTGCTTTGGCTGACCATAGTGACGTTTCGGTACAGGCTCTCGGTGTTGATTTCGTCAATGTCCGTGCCGTTATAGCGTATCTGGCCGCCGGAGCGCTCCCAGAACCGCAGCAGCAGCTTCAGCAGCGTGGACTTCCCGCAGCCGCTTTCCCCCACGATGCCGACGATCTCGTTTTTGCGGGCGGTCATGGAAACGCCCCTGAGCACCGCCTCCCCGCCATAGGCGAAGAAGAGATCGTGTACCTCCAAGCCCTCGTAGGCAAGTTCCGTGCCGTTCTCCACGGTCTCTACCTCCGGCTGCTCCTCCAGCAGGCGGAGGATGCGCTCTCCGCTTGCAAAGGTCTGGTTGAGGTTTGCGGGCAGGGCGGACACGGCGATGACCGGGCCGAAGCTGCCGAACACGGCGGTCACGCCCAGCACCATGCGCCCCGCGCTGAGGCTGCCGCTGCGAACGAGGAAGATCCCCACGGCCAGCACTGCCAGCACCGCCAGCGACACGGCGGCCTCCGTAGCGGCGGCGGAAAGGGCCGTTTCCCGCTTGAGGGCCTTCGTCCTGCCCAGCATGGCATCGGAGCGGCGATCGACCTCGGCGGCCCGTGCCTCTCCGGCGTTATAGAGGACCAGCTCCCGTATGCCCTTGATGCTGTCGAGAAAATACGCGCCGAAGTCTCCAAGCTCCCGCCTGTACCGCATGCCGGTCTCGGCCATGCGGCGGGAGAAAAACCGGGGCAGCAGAACGCCGATGCACAGATAGGCCGCCGCCGCAATGAGGGACAGATACCAGCTTGCAGCAAGCCCGGTGACCACCATCACCGCCAATGACACAAGCACGGCGATGCAGACGGGGGAAACGGTGTGGGCGTAGAACACCTCCAGCGTTTCGATGTCCGCCGTGATCATGGTGAGAAGGCTGCCCTTCTGGCGGCTTTCCAGCTTGGCGGGACAAAGGGCCCGGAGCTTGGTAAAAATTCTGTCCCGAAGCACCGCCAGCAGCCGGAAGGCAATATAGTGGTTGCCGTACTGCTCCAGATACCGCAGCCCCCCGCGCAGGACGCCGCAGCCCACGCAGAGGCCCGCGATGGCGCCGTAGGACAGGGGGATGCTCTCACCCAGTGCCTTTGCGATGCCCACCGCGCCGAAAAAGGGTACGCCCATGGCGCACAGGAAGCCGAGGCTTCCGTTCAGCACCGCCAGCAGCATGACGGCGGAAAGCCTGCCGCCCAAGAGCTTCATCAGCCCCGCCGCGATTTGCACGCCGCTTCTGCGGGAAAGCTCTTTCTTCATGCCTGCGCCTCCTTTATCAGCTCCAGATAGCCCTGCTCAAGCTCCCGCTGCGCGCAGAACAATGCAGCATAGCGTCCGCCTCGGGCCATCAGTGAGGCGTGGTCGCCCTGCTCGCAGATACGGCCGTCCTCCATGTACAAAATGCTGTCTGCTGCCGCCACGTTTGCAAGGCGGTGGGTAATGACCGTCACGCCCGCAAAGGTGCTGAGGGAGCGGATGACCTCCATGATGATACCCTCGCTCTCTGCGTCGATGTTGCCGGTGGCTTCGTCGAAAATATAGATCCGCTTGGGGGCGGTGAGGTTGACGGCCAGCGCCAAGCGCTGCTTCTGCCCGCCGGAGATGTCCGCCGCGTCCTCGTTCAGCACAAAATCAAGGCCGCCACGCTCCCGCACAAGACCGTCCAGCCGCACAAGGGCAAGCGCCCGCCACATTTCCTCCTCCGCCGCGTGCGGATTTGCCAGAAGGAAGTTTGCGCGTATGGTGTCGTGAAAGAGAAAGGTCTCACAGCTCACATGGGCGAGGGACGCGTAATACGCTTGCCTGTCAAGGCTTTCCACGGGCTTACCGTCTAAAAGCACCCGGCCGGAGCCGGGGCGCAGCGCCCCGGTCAGCAGCTTTGCAGCGGTGGTCTTGCCGCAGCCGCTTTCCCCCACGATGGCGGTCATGCCCCGCTCAGGGAATACGGCGGATACGCCGTGCAGCGTCTCCCGCCCCGGCGCATAGGAAAAATGCACGTCCTCCAGCTCCAGCCGCCCGCCGCAGGGCTGCACCCTGCCCCATGCGGGCTCCGGCTCCTCCAGCAGCGTCAGCATCATTCGCCCCGCGCTGACCCCGTTCATGGCCACATGGAAGGCGCTTCCGAAGGCACGGAGCGGCAGGAAGAACTCCGCCGCCACCAGCACCAGAAACAGCGCGGCGGCAATGCCTCCGCCGTTCTGTGTTCCCGATACTGCCAGCGCCGCACCGATGCCTGCGCCGCCAAAGGCCACAAGGTCCATGATGGTCACGCTGGCAAGCTGCATGACAAGGACTTTCATGGTGATTTTCCGAAATTCCTCGGCGTTCTCGTTCATATACGCCTGCCGCCTTGCGTCCGCGCGGAAGAGCTTCAGTTCCTTCAGCCCCTGCACGCTGTCTAAAAACACGTCGCCCATGGCGGTGTATTTGCCCCAGTATCTGGCGAATATGCGCTTTGCAAAGCGGGACACCGCCACGATGGACACCGGGATCAGCGGCACGCAGGCCAGCAGCACCGCCGCCACGCGCCAGTTGATGAATACGCAGATGCCGAACAGCAGCAGCGGCGAGAGCATGGCGTAGAAAAACTGCGGCAGGTAGGAGGAATAGTACAGATCCAGCTGCTCGATTCCCTCCGTGGCCAGCTGGGTCAGCCCCGCCATCTTCACGGTTTTCGTCTCCCGCGCGCCAAGGCGCAGGAGCTTTGCGTACAGCTGCGTGCGCAGGTTTTTCTTCACGCTGCGCCCCAGCCTGTCCCGCACCGCCGCGGCGCGAATCGTGGCAAGAAAGCGCACCGCCGCACATACCGCTCCCAACCCGAAAGGAAGCAGGTAGAAGGACGTCCTTGCATCAACAAGGAGCAGCTGAAGCCCATAGCACAGGCAGGCCGTAAAGCCGATGCTGCACAAAGAGCCCGTAAGCATCCACAAAACGGCGCGGTAGATATATCGTTTGTCCTCGCCCAAGAGGCGCAAAAGCTGTTTATCCGGCATGGGTGCTTCTCCTTTTCCTTCGCATGGTTTCCGCCATATGGCGCAGCACCAGTGCGGGGTGGCTCAGCAGCATCCGCGGTCCCGCATAGCGCATCACGGCGCGCATCTGTTGGCGCATTTCCGGCTTATAGCAATGGATGGGGCAGTTTGAGCAGAAGGGCTTGTTGTCCCCGTGCGGGCATCTGTCCCGCCGCTGCCGGGCGTATTCCAGCAGCGCGTTGCACGCCGGGCAAAGCGCCTCACCCCTTGTCCCATGTACGCCCCGGCAATACCGGCGCACCATGAGGGTAACGGTTTCGATCTCCTTTTCCTTGTTCAAGCTCTGAGTTCCTTTCTGTTTTATATGCAGTTAGCCATCTCTAACTGTCTGGCAGAAGAAAAGGCAGGCCACTTGTATGAAGTCTGCCTTAAATTCGCTGCATGGCGCAGATATGCCCTTCTAGCACGGCGTAACGTCCCGCAGTACCGCTTGCAGCCGTACGCCCATCTCTTTTTTTGAGTACGGCCACCGGCCCCGCCCTTGTCGCGTGTGCCTCGGCAATGCAGGCAGTCATGGGTGACGGTTCCGATTTCCTGTTCCTTATTGAGGCTTCGGATCTCTTTCTGCTTCGCATCTTGGTTAGTCATCTCTAACCACTTGATAGAAGAACAGGCAGCCCTGTAGCCGAGGCACTCCGCTTTAAAGAGCGGGTCGGCGGCATACTTCACTGCCCCTGTAGTTCTGTATATGTTCTACCTTTAAAATAAGAACAGGTCTTATTCTTTTCTCCTTCATTATATCGATCGCTTCCCGTTTGTCAACCGCAATCAGTGAGTTCGTCAAAATTTTTCCGAAAGCCGCTTGACAACCTCAACTGTATCTGCTATAGTCACAGTATAAACTGTTACTCAAATAGATACAGTTATTTCGGAGGTGTATTTATGCGTCAGATATTACTTTTTGCGGCGCTTGCCGCCTCGCTTGCGCTGCTGAGCGGCTGCGCGCTGTCCAAGGCAAAAGCGGACACGGCAGAAGATATGTCAGACAAGGCGGCGTATCATAAGCTCAGCGCCGAGGAAGCCTATGAGATGATGGCTTCGCAGGAGGTCGTGGTGGTGGACGTCCGCACCCGGGAAGAATACGACGGCGGGCATATTGAAAACGCCGTCCTTGTGCCCAACGAGAGCATCGGCAGCGAAATGCCCGAGGCGCTGCCCGACAAGGAATCCACGCTGCTGGTCTACTGCCGCAGCGGCCGCCGCAGCAAGGATGCCGCCCAAAAGCTGCTGGCGCTGGGGTATCAGAGCGTCTACGACTTCGGCGGCGTCATCGACTGGCCCTACGAGCTTGTGAAGGAGGGATAATTGTGGACAGTTCTTTTAATCTGGCCGTCCACGCGCTGGTCTGCCTGAGCCACAGCGGACGCTCCCTCAGCAGCGAAGCGCTGGCGGAGAACATCTGCACCAATCCCACCCGCGTCCGCCGCGTCATGGCGGGGCTAAAAAAGGCAGGCATGGTGGAGACCCGGGAGGGCTTGGACGGCGGCTACCGCCTGACGGCAGACCCGGCGAGCCTTACCCTACGGCAGGTGGCGGAGGCAGTGAATACCCGCTTTGTGGACTGCGCGTGGCACAGCGGCGACATTGACCGGAACTGCGCCATCTGCTCCGGCATGGCGGGCGTGATGGACACGCTGTACCGGCAGATGAACGAGCAGTGCGCCGCCTACCTCTCGCACATTACGATCACAGATATTGAAACACAACTTTTTGCACAGAAATAGGAGGATTTTACGATGCTTACCATTACGACCAACAGCTTTGAAAACGACGTTCTCCGCGCGGACAAGCCCGTGCTGGTGGATTTCTGGGCCCAGTGGTGCCCCTACTGCCGCCGTATTGCCCCGGCCTTTGACAAGGTGGGGGAGCAGTACGCCGACACGCTCATCGCCGGCAAGATCAACTACGACGAGGAGCCGCAGCTCATCCAGCGCTTCGGCATCGACACCATCCCCACGCTGATGCTCTTTAAGAACGGAAAAGCGCTCGGCTCCATTGTCGCGCCCGCCTCCAAGGCGGCCATCGAGGCGTTTATCAAGGAAACGCTGGAGCAGTGAGGACACGATTATGGAGCAGATCTATGATATGATCGTCATCGGCGGCGGTCCCGCCGGATACACCGCCGCCCTGTACGCCGCCAGAAGCGGGCTTTCCACACTGGCGCTTGAAAAGCTCTCCGCCGGCGGGCAGATGGCGCTGACGGAGCAGATCGACAACTATCCCGGCTTCGAGGGCGGCATCGATGGCTTTACGCTGGGCGAAAAAATGCAGCAGAGCGCCGAGCGCTTCGGCGCGGTGACGGAGCTGGCGGAGGTGTACAAGGTTAGCCTTTTCGGGAGGATCAAGACGCTGGACACCAGCGAGGGCGTCTTTCAGGGGCGCACGGTGGTTATCGCCACCGGCGCGTCGCCCCGTCCCTTGGGCGTTCCCGGCGAGGAAGCGCTCACGGGAAAGGGCGTTCACTACTGCGCCGCCTGCGACGGCGCGCCCTATCGCGGCAGGACCGTGGCGGTGGTGGGCGGCGGCAATTCCGCCGCGGCGGACGCTCTGACCCTTTCCCGTATTGCCCAAAAGGTCTACCTCATCCACCGCCGGGACAGCCTGCGGGCAACGAAGGTCTATCATGAACCGCTGATGAACGCACCCAACGTGGAGTTCTGCTGGAACAGCACCGTTTCCGCTCTGCTGCACGACAGCCGCCTGACGGGGCTTCGGCTAAAAGATGTCAACACCGGCGCGGAGCGCGAGCTTGCCTGCGACGGCGTGTTCATCAGCGTGGGACGCGCCCCGGCGACGGAGCTGTTCCGAAGCGAGCTGGCGCTGGACAAATCCGGCTACATCATCGCGGATGAATCCACCCGCACCAGCCTCCCCGGCGTGTTCGCCGCGGGCGATGTGCGCACCAAGGCGCTGCGGCAGGTGGTCACCGCCGTATCGGACGGCGCGGTGGCCGTCCACTACGCAGAGGAATATCTGGCAGAGAATCGGTAATGGAGGGATATTTTGAGAGCATACAAGGATAAAGAGGAACTCAAAAACGAGATCCATCAGAGCTTTGAAAAGTACATTTCCGAGTTCGATACGATCCCGGAAGCCCTGAAGGATAAAAGAGTACCCGGTGTGGACAGAACGCCGGCAGAGAATCTTGCGTATCAGGTGGGGTGGACAGCGCTGCTTTTGAAATGGGAGGCCGATGAGCAGTGCGGAGTGGAAGTGAAAACACCGTCGGAGCAGTTCAAGTGGAACCAGCTGGGCGACCTGTACCAATGGTTCACGGACACCTACGCCCATTTGTCCTTGGCGGAATTGAAGGGCAAATTAAATGAAAATATCGCCGCGATCCAGGCCATGATCGATTCCATGAGCGAGGAGGAGCTGTTCCAGCCGCACATGAGAAGGTGGGCGGATGACGCCACCAAAGCAGCGGTATGGGAGGTTTACAAGTTCATCCATGTCAACACCGTCGCGCCCTTTGGAACGTTTCGGACGAAGATCAAGAAGTGGAAAAAGGCAGTGCTGTAAGTTCTGATTTGTTTTATAAAACATAATATTCACATTGTATTGGCCTGCAATCTGCGCTGGCCGGCGGCCACAGATGCGCTGCTCAGCGGCCGGATTGCGCCCCCAGCGGCCACCCTTTAGGCGGGCGCAGCGGCCACCGGGAGATGGCTCCCGGCAGCCGCTTTTCCATCCTTCGGGTTGCGGATTTGGGCCTAATGAGAACGGTGAAGTGCTTCGTTGCCCGTTTCAAAATAGATGCTCTCGGCAGTGGTCGGATCATCCGTTCCCATAGCTTCAGATACTGCACAGATGCAGTTCTTAACAGCGGTATAGGTCACTTTCCCATACTATTCAAAAATTCAACCAGCTCATAGACTGTCGTTACCGGATTACTGTCTCGGCAGATCACAGCAACCTGATCTCTGGTTAATCTCTCCACTCGTTCTTTTGCGTACTGAATAGCTTCTGGCTGGTGTTCCTGCAATTCTTCAAAAACATCCACGTTTTTTCCGTAATTTTCCAAATATCCTTTGTTTTTCAAGATGCCAATTACCGTAGCGGAATCTTTCAAATATCCATTCTGTTTTTCAAAATGGAGCAGATACCAATATTCAAATGCCGGATTGGAATATGCGATTTTGTACCCATGCTTCTCCAAATAGGAAATTGCAGCTTGAAGCTCAGAGTCTTTATTATCATCACAGTCAAATACACACCAAAGCTGATCTCCGTCTTTCGGATAATAATCCGCTTGGGAGATCAGAGATTTTGCGTGTTTCAGCAAATGTTCCGCCGCTTTATGTTTTGATGAAATTGGGATAATATCCACCAGGCAGTTTCGTGAACGAAAATGTTTGAAATAAAGTGTCTCTGTTTCTTTTCCTTCGCAGATGATATAAACAATCGGCTTACGCTTCCGCCGCTTAACTTTGTTCGGATCATACTCTTTTCACATCTTGCTCATCAGGCGTCACCTCCGATAAAAGGGATTGCACCAAATCGTCCCTGAAGATATTTGTTCTGTTGTTGCAGTACACGGCTTTTGTGCCGCCGCCACAGACAAGCAATCTGCCCTTGACGGTTACATTATCCAGCGTGATCTTTCCGTCTGCCGCACCGCAGCCGATGATGAGGTCGCCGTCAACGGTCATGTTCTGGAACGTCACTTCGTCGGTACGAATCAAAACACTGCCTTTGATGTCCTTGTCATAGCTGCCCTTTGCAGTGATGTATGTGCCAATGATATTTGCAAAAATCTGCGCAAATTCCGCGCGGGTGATGTTATCCAGCGGTGCAAGGACTTTGCCGCGGCCGTGGATATAGTCAGCGCCGACCATCGCACGCACATAGGGCAGCGCCCAGTTGGAAATCTCGCTTCGGTCGGAGAATACGGACAAATCCGTTTTGGAATACGAATCGTAGTCCAGTTCCAGCGCACGGGCAACGACCGTCATAGCCTCCTGCCGCGAAATCGGCGCGTCCGGGGCCATTGTTGAGCTGCTGCGCCCGTTGTAAGTACCCATCTGCACGGCCATTGCCACATCATCATAATACCATTTAGATTTGGACACGTCCGTGTACTTGGAAATGTCGGCTTTCACGTAGCAGCCGAAAGACCTGTTGATGATCGCCGCCATTTCCGCGCGGGTCATTGCGCCATTCGGGTCGATAATGCTGCTGGATTTGCCGTAAAGCAGCCCGTTATCCACGGCTGCGCTCACGGCTTCGGCATACCAAGCTGATTTATCGAAATTGCGGAAATCCGTAGCTTTGCGGGCAACGGTGTTTGCCGCCGATGCGCTGACTGCCAGCGATAAGCACGATACTGCCGCAAGGAATAATGCGAGGATTCGTTTGCGTTTCATTTGAAGTCCTCCGTTTCATAAGGTGAGGGGAACGCGCAAGCGTTCCCCTTGATTGTATTCCTCCTTCATCGAAAAATGGGTATAAAAATGCGCCCCAAGTTGGGACGCAAAAACAACGCGCAGATTTACCTGCCGCAATCCGCTCGGACGGCGGCGCGATAGTAAGAATCTATCGTGGTCGGCGCCTGATACAGAGCGGCAAGCAGATATGCGCGGATGTTACGAATGGGTGTGCTGATTTTCTGCATACAGTCCAGCACATAGGTGATATGGAAACGGTCAAGCTGGCCAAGCCGTTCTCGAACGGCAGCAATGGGAATTTCCTCGCCACCGATACGAACGCTGGTTGTTGTTTCTGGAGAAGAATGTGAGATCGTAATTCTCTGGTAAAAATGCGTGGCATTTACAGGTGCAGGCATGCTATAAATAAGATCAGGACGAGATGAGTTTTATCATGTGAAATTTGACAATTAAGCTCGTGTTTGATATGATAATTTTAGAGATATTTTGGAAATGGGGCAATGTCATGGAGCCACTTGGAATTCTGAGTCTGGATCGAAAAAAATACACGAAGGCAATGGCGGAAAACCTGTCGGCGCTGCGCGCGCGTCTGGGGCTTTCACAAACCCAACTCGCGGATTGCATCGGTGTCACGCGACAGACGATCTCATCGATTGAGAATCTATCAAGAGAACTGAGCTGGACGAATTTTCTTTCTCTTTTGTTCTTATTTTCGAAAAATGCCGATACCGCAAGGCTGCTGCCTGTGATGGGGATCTACACAGAAGAACTAGAGAGCCTTTTTTCCTTTACGGATTTGAATAAGCTCAAATGATATCGGCTGATAGGAGACGGAAATATGGAAAGCACGATTCGCATCTACGACGGAGAGCGGCTGATTGAGCACTGTGTTCCATTCGATGCAGCCTGTACAATCGGAAAAGGAATCAACAGCACGATTCGATATGAAGCGAACTGGCTTGGGAAAAAGACGCTTCAAATCAGGACACGTGCAGACTCATGGGATGTGGTTGGCGCCGGTATTAAGCACACGAATGTTCCCTATGAAAAAACGGTTGTATTGTGCGCAGAGGAGCGCGTTGCGATTGCTGCTTTTTTGCGCCGTGCAGAAAAAAACGTTTTAATCAGCCTGCTGGATGCCGATCGCGTCACGGTAGGGCGCAACAGCGATTGTGATATTCAAATTTCAGATCCGCGGATATCCTCACAGCACCTCGTTCTGTTCTATAGCAATGGTAGATGGAATTTCCAGGATTCTGGAAGCAGGAACGGTACCTATCATAATGGTCATTTGTCGCGGCAGGCAGAGCTTGGTGAGCGCGACGTGCTCTCAATCGGTTTTTGTAAAATGTCGCTCAGTAATGACAGACTAACTGTATGGAGCAGTTATATTGTCCGCAGCAACCTGAATGTCCGCCGGAAGAATCGGACGGCACAGACACCGGATGAGGAATATCCATATTGTGTAAAGCCATCGCCAAGGTTGATTGAGGAGGTCCCAGAGGAGACGGTTGAGCTTCAGGCACCGCCATCAATCGGCGGCAAGCCAAACGTCAGTTGGCTGAATGTCCTGCTTGCGCCGGCACTTAGTGTGGCGGTCATGCTTGTTGTCTGCTTGTTAATCACCAATGTGATGACCATGCTCTATTTCAGCGTTCCTACAACCTGCATCGGTGCGCTGATGTCATTTCTACGCTATCAGAGCGAAAAGAAAAAGTACCGGCAAAAAGAACAACTGCGTCTTAAAAAATATGGACATTATCTGCGCGAAAGCGTCAGCAAGTTGGAACGGCTCCAAGTTGCTCAGAGAAACGCGCTGACGCACATGTCTCCAGCCACATCCGATTGCATTCGCATGGCGGAGAGAACAGACAGTAAACTTTGGGGACGGCTTCTGCGTGACGAGGATTTTCTCTCACTGCGTGTTGGCAGTGGGAGTCTCCCAGCCAGCTTTTCTCTGCAGGCGCCCCGGCAGCTCCTACAGCTGGAAAGTGACCTTCTGGCTGAGCAGCCTGCACAACTTGTGGAGCGTTTTGCAGAAGTGAATAACTGCCCGATTTGTCTCCCGCTTGGTGAACATCTTTCTTGCGGCGTGGTCGGAAAGCGGGCAAAATGCGTTACACTTGGGAAAAATTTGATTGTTCAAGCGGCCGCACATCACAGCTATGACAATTTGCGAATTGTTGTGCTCTGTGACGAAGCGGAAACGGAACAGTGGAATTTCTGCCGCTGGCTGCCGCATTGCTGGGACGAGGAAAATTCGATCCGCCTGATTGCAAACACGCTGGAAACAAGTCAGAAGCTGCTCAATAGACTTGAGACTGTTCTGGCTGCGCGCGCGGCTGCGGACAATCGCAATCCGCTTGGCGTTGTGACACAGGTCAAGCCGTGGTATCTGTTCCTTTGTGCAACGCCGGAGTTTCTTGTACGTCATTCCATTATGAAGTACATAGCGGCAAACCGTCCGGAGCTTGGTGTTTGTGCGATCTATCTATTTGACCGCATTGACGCGCTTCCGGAGCAGTGTCATGATATTCTCGATTGCCGCGGCAAGAGAAATCATCTGTTTGAACGCAAACATGCCTCTCAGAAACAGGAATTTGAATTGGATACAGTCGGTCAGGAAGCGTATATGCAGTTTGCGCGCAGTCTTGCTCCCCTTCGTGTAGAAGAAAGGGGCGCCGCAGCCTTGCCGAGGTCTGTAACGTTCCTGCAGGGATATCATATTTCGCTTCCGTCCGAGCTTCCGCTACAGCGCAATTGGAGCGACGGACAACCGGAAAAAAGCATGGCTGTTCCGATCGGTGTTCGTGCCGGCGGTGTTCCTTTCCTGTTTGATATACACGAAAAAAAGCACGGACCGCATGGCTTGGTCGCTGGCATGACCGGTTCTGGCAAATCCGAGATGGTACAGTCGTGGATTTTGTCGATGGCGATTCGCTTTGCGCCTGACACGGTGAGCTTCGTGCTGATCGACTTCAAAGGAACAGGGCTTCTGCTTCCGTTTCAGAATCTTCCGCATCTAGCTGGAAGCATCTCCGATCTCGATACAGGCATTGGGCGGAATCTGATCGCACTCGAATATGAGCTGACGCGAAGGAAGGAACTGCTTGATCGCTGGAGTGTCAGCAACATTTCTGATTACCGGCGTCTGCTGCATGAAGGAAAGGCTGATGAGCCGCTCAGCTATCTATTTATTGTAATTGATGAATTTGCGGAATTTAAAAACAGATTTCCTGATTTTATGCAGGCTGTCAACCGCGTTTTTGCGATTGGGCGTACGCTGGGCGTGCATATGATTCTTCTGACACAAAAGCCGACAAGTATTGTGGATGACAAAATGAGTGCCAACACACGTTTCCGCTGGTGCTTGAAGGTCGCAAGTTCTGCGGACAGCCGCGAGATGCTGCACCATAGCGATGCGGCGCAGATCACGACGCCTGGACGCGCATTTGTGCAGGTCGGTGAGGATGAGGTCTACGAACAGATACAGTCCTACTGGAGCGGCGCGCCCTATCTGCCGATGCGGGATACGGCGGCGCAGCCGGTTGACCAGATTGCGGTCGTGGATCTGTATGGTAACAGACATACATATGAGCCGGAAAAGACAACGGGATATCGTTCGGAAAAGAAAGAAATCGATGTGATTGTGGACTATCTGTGCGCCTACTGCAAGGAACACGGCATATCGAAGGCAAGGCAGCTCTGGACATCCAGACTCCCTGAACGACTGTATCTGCGCGCCGTGATAGATGCCGCATTTGACGGTACACGCTGGAAGGGAAGCAAAAAAACGCTCGAGGCAGCAATCGGCCTGCTGGACGATCCCGCAGCGCAGGCGCAATATCCGCTTTGCCTGCAGCTCTCCGCATCCGGAAGTCACACGATCTATGGCGCGCCGTCGACTGGAAAGACAACGCTGCTGCATACAGCAATTATGTCTCTTGCACTTAGTTACTGTCCAGATCAGCTTCACCTGTATTTGATGGATTTCGGTGGCGGAAGTCTCAATTTGTTCCGCAATCTGCCGCATGTCGGTGGCGTTGTGGAAAGCAGCGATGAAGAACGCATGGAAAAACTCATGACCATGCTTCTCAATACGCTGAACGAGCGGAAGAAACTGATAAACGAGCAGGGCCTTGTCAGCATCGCTGCATACCGGGAGGCTACCGGCGTTCAAATGCCGTGGATCGTGCTGGTCCTGGATAATTTTGCGCCGGTCATGGAATTATATCCTGCCGCGGAGCCGTTCTTCCAGACGATTGTCCGTGAGGGCGCAAGCTGCGGAATCTATCTGTTGGCAAGCGTCGGTGCGTCGAATGCCTTACCCTATCGAATTGCGCAGCATGTCAAGATGGCATTGTGCCTGCGGATGACGGATCGCGGCGACTATGCGCAGATCGTTGGCCGGACGAACGGCTTGGAACCGGAGGATCATGCCGGACGCGGCCTTTTGCAGGGCGCGCCGCCGTTGGAATTCCAGACGGCGCTTCCTGCGTCCGCTGTTAAGGAAATCGAACGTGTTGAGCAGATCCGTCAGCTTGCGGACATGATGCGCAGAGCATGGACGGGCGCATGTCCGCTGCCGATCCCTGTTTTGCCGGAGCGTGTCTGCTGGCGAGAGTATCCGTCCGATCAGCTTTTATGCGGCCTGACGGAAAAGACAGTGCAGCCCTGCTACGTGCCGCTGACTCAGACGCAGTTCCTGCTGCTCTCTTACACACCGGGGACAGAAGCCTCTGTACGCGCGATCATAGCGCAGGCAGAGAAAAAACTGTCACCGGCGGAGCAGATTTGCTTTGACGACGATGATCCGCAAAGTGCTGTGGAATTTGATCGACAGATTGCTGCGCTGATGCCGATGCTTCAGCAAAGAAAAGACGCCGATTCCGATCATCCGCAATGGCCATGGATTTTGATCTGCGTGAACAATCTGAGGCGCTGCATCGATTCCATCGACGATCAGACCCTGCGTCGTCTTGTCAGCGTTATTTGTTTGGGAAAGAGGCTTGGCGTTGCTTTGGTTGCGGCGGGAGGTGCGGCAGATATTACAAAGTTGTCGAGCGCTGGAGAGCGCTTGACAATGGAACTTATCAAACAGCCTACGCTTCTGCTCGGCGCGAGCGCGCAGACACATATGTTCATTCGTACAGATCTTCCCTACAGCGTGGCTTCACAGGATAACGGTCCGGAGATGGGCTATCTGATTCAAGACGGGCACGCAATCAAGCTAAAAGTTGTACAAGAATAGAAGAGGTGGGAAAATGAGAGAGAATAGGATTTCTATCCGTGCACTGATGGTGTTGGCGGCGGAACTGGGAGCGGAGCATTTTTACGGCGTTCGAGATCCGTTTCTCATGATGGATGCAGACGAAATTCGTGCAGCGTATGAACTCTGTCTGGATGAGCTGGAGAGGGCAGAGATAATCACAAGGCAGCTGGAAGGCATTTCTGTTGTGCGGGATGATTTGCGCAGACACATTCAGATTTGTATGGATTGTGACAGATATCTGACAAAGGATGCGATTTCGGCGGGACACGAGCTGCCCTCCTATGTTTTTTACCGACGAGACGAGCAGTGGGTGTGTCTGCGCAGAGAAGGAGATATGGCTTGTCTGGTGGATAGCAGTGCAGAAGCGGCTGCGGACGAGGCGCTGGAACACCTCATGCATTCCTGCGGCGCAGCACAGCCCGTGCCGGCGCAGACAGAATGGAACATCACCAATCAGACGATTCAGCATTGTCTGCAGTCAGCAAAGGAAGGTCGTGCTGAACTGCTTGCGGGCGGAATGCCGGAGGATGCCGCGGAGCTGCTGGTGAAAGGGCTGGAGCGTCAATGCTGCTATTGCTGCATCAATGCGGTGGATCTGAACGCGCGGACGCTGGAAAGCGTGTGTCTTGTGTATGACTCGCAGGGCATACTTCAACTCTCACCGGTGGACAGCGAGACGGCTGACTGGGTCGTTCAGCGTCAAACACCAGAGCAGGTGCAGCAGCGCCTGTTTGCGATTGTGCAGAAGGGAGCGGCGGAATGAAAGCCCGTCAGAATGTAATCGTTACACTGCGGATGGGACACGATGACATGGACATGGAGCTTCCGGCTTTTTTGCCCATTGCAGAACTGAAGGTCTCTATTTTGCAGACGCTGCGGACACTCTATCCGCGGAGTTACAGTGGATGTAAGGCGATCACGCTGCGCAGCAACGGAATGATTCTGTCACCGACGCAGACGCTGGCATCTCTTGGGATTTGGGATGGCTCCATTTTGCAAGGAGAAGAACAATACCGCTGATGCAGCAGAATATACAAAATGCGTCCCCAGATATTGGGCAATAGTACGGTTTCTGTTTTTACCTATTGACAAATCATTTTACATATTGTAAACTCAAGACATACTTAAGCAAGACGTTTTCGAGGGAGGCAATGGAAATGAGCATGATTCGCGTCAACTACGACAATGCGCGTGCACAGGCACGGCAGCTTGAGCAAAGCGAGCAAGAATGCGCTCGGATCGTGCAAGGCCTGCAGACTCTGCAGAGGCAGCTTGCTGAACTCTGGGAAGGCGAAGCCGCGCAGGCATACGCGCAGGCACTGGCGAAGCGGATTCAGGCGGCTCGTGGAATTCAAGACGAAATAGGAAGGGCTGCCGCTATGATTCGCCGCGCCGCAGACGAGTTTGAGGCAGCCGAGCAGAAGACAAAAGCAAGTATGGCCCAGCAAGGAGGCGGCTTCGGATCCTTTGGCGGAGGCGGAGGCGGCGGAAGCCGATAAGGAGGTGCATGCAGTGCGAATTAGGATAGAGCCGGCGGCTGTCATACAGGCACAGACACAACTAAGACAGCAATACAGCACAATGCAGACAATCGGATCGAACATCAGCAGTGTCATGAACGGCTTGGATATGCAGATTGCGGCGACCGAGCAGATACGGCAATCGCTGGATTCGCTTTGGCGCAAGAGCAGCACAGAACTGACGATGCTGGAGTCCATGTCGCACATGCTGGCTGATGCAGGAAATCGCTTTACGGAGACAGATCAGAAGCTCGGACGCCGTGCAAAGGGGCTGAACAATTCGTTTGACTCCGTGATGAAAGTTGGTGCGATTGCAGCGGCCGTTGCGCTGAAAGGAATCGACCAAAATCTGAAAGTCAGCGAACTCAATCAGGCGTTTGGGCTGGCGGCCTCGTCTGCATTGCACAATGCCGTGGGCACAACGTCTAAGAAGAACCGCTCCGACACGCTACTTGATGGAATCATCGGTTTTGGCCGTGCAGCAATAACAAAAGGCAAAAAGCTAGTCAGTGCCGCAAAGAAAAACTATGAGAATCATGGCGCCGTGTACGATGCTGTGCAATACGGGAAGGCCGCGCTCAAGATAGGAAAGGGCGTTGTCAAAATTGTCGGAGCGGTTGGCGCAATCTCCACCGGAGTGGGCATTCCGATTGCGATTTGCGGCATTATCAGTGCAGGAAATGATATCATAAACGCAAGCGTGGATATGACGCACGTTGCACTTGACCAGTATGACGAGGTGGGAAAAGCAAATTACCTGAAGGATCTGCTGAAGAAGAACGGCAGAGAGCTCGGAACGATGCTTGGAAACAGGAGCGCGGGTGAGAAATTCGGCGAACTGGCCTATACGGGGCTGGATCTTGTTTCGTTCCTGAACGGCGCGGATAAAATGCTCAAGTCGTTTGGAAAGGTCAACACAGATTTAACGGGCAAGACGGGATATTCCTTTGTGTGGGGCAAAACGTCATTTGACGACGTCATCGGAAATGAGTTCAAGTGGTACAAACCGGATGAATTGATCCGGAGCCGGTTCATGGACGCTGATTCAACTGCGAATTTCGTGATTGAAGCGGCAAAAAGCGTGAAGTCTGTCTATAAGAGCGGTAAGAAATATGTGGATGAGATTTTTGAAATCGCGTTCAAGTAAGAGGCTTTAGGAGGATGCTGTATGAAAAAAGATTTACTCCCGATTGGAAGTGTTGTAGCTCTGGAGGGAGCGACTCGAAAGCTGATGATCATTGGCCTGTTGGTTCAGGACGAGCAGACAAAGACAATGTATGATTACATTGGCGAACCGTTCCCGGAAGGGTATATCGATGCGGAAACGATGTTCCTGTTCCAGCATGAGGACATTAAGTCTGTTCATTTTCTTGGATACCTCAACGCGGAGGCACAGGCCTATCGCGCAGAGCTGATGAATTCCCTTGAAAACAAGGAAACGCTGGACGGTTAAAAAGTCGTTTGTTGTATTTCATATTTTATATACAGGAGGAAATTGTTATGGCATTGATTCAGGTTACACCCGAGGTATTGAATTCCAAAGCAACAGAGGTCCGCAATCTCCGCAGCCAGCACGACGACACAATGGCGCGGCTCCGCTCATTGGTTCTTGCGCTGAACGAAACGTGGAAGGGCGAAGCGCAGGATGCATTCGTTGCCAAGTTTGAAAGTATGCAGAGCAACTTCACAAGCTTCTCGGAAATGCTGGAGGGATATGCAACGCTGATGGATACGGCGGCAAATCAGCTCCGTGAGACCGATATGTCCTTGAAGGGCACCATGCAGAACAGCTTCAACTAAGACAGCGCATAGGGGCAGTGTTTCCACACTGCCCCGTTTGTCTATTTATATGCTTATACGCCATTCACATCAATGCTACAACGGAGGGAAAAATGAAAAGAATTGATTTGCAGTGCCTGCTTCTGGCACTGCTATGTTTGCTGTGTGCCTGCTCTGCTCAGCCTAAAATGGAGATGGAAGATGCTGTACCGTCGTGGCGGACCCAATACGACCTTGGTGTGCGGTATCTGTCCGAGGGCAATTATAAAGAGGCAATCCTTGCCTTTGAGGCTGCGATTGAAATTGACCCGAAACAGCCGAAACTCTATCTGACGTTGGCGCAGGCCTATGAACAAATAGAAGATTATGAGAACACGCTCCGGACGCTGGAGGATGGCATCATACAGACAGATGACCAAAGTCTGCGGGAGTACATATGGCAGGTCAAGGTCAGTCTGCTGGAAAAGCCGGGCGCGATAGAGGGGAGCGCGGTCGAAGATGCGGCGGAGCGCGTGGTTTATGATCCCTCGCAGGAAGACCATCACGGTGAAGCTCAACCAGAAGGATATACGCGAAGCGTTCTTCTTTCACTGGACGATGTGACGCCGGCCGTGTTCCGATTCGTGCTGCCAGAGCTCACGCTGCACCGCTACTGCGTGCTGCCAAATGGGCAGATTGAGGATACCGTGTATCAAATGGATATCTGGCTGGACTATTGCAGCTGCGCGGAGCTGATGCTGTATTATGATGAGCGCTTGGATGCCTATTGCTGTGCATACAAAAATGATATATCACGGGCATATACAGGGGCAAAAGGATATTATGCAACGGCATATATACTAGATGATACCGAGGCAAGACTGTATCGGAAGTGGGATCAGGTTCGGGCTGGAATTTGGGATGAAGAAAAGTACGAGAATAACATTTTGGATATGACTGGTGCGGGATGGCCTTATTTGGACGGGGTAATCACGAATCAGAAAACGCTGCCGTATACCTACTGGATGTTCAAATGTGAATCGTGGATTTCCGGCGGCGATAGCGCGGCGGAGTGGCGCTACAGCCGCCGCTACTGGACTGCGGAGGAACTGGAAGCCTACGAAAAAGAGATACGCGGCGAACCGAGAACAGTGGATTTTTCAAAGAAGACGCCGCAGCAGACAAGCAACGCAGCCGACGACGCGAGCACCAAAGCCTTACTGGCCTATATCGATATGCTGCCCACTGATGTTGTGTCGGCCAACGCACTAAAAATTGTAGATGCCTATGTTGATGCGCTGAACAGCACCGATTCAGGCGAGGGAATTTTCTATCCGGACGAAACGAATGCCGATCAATTCTGGACGGCAATTTTAAAATACGAACTCAATCAGAGGGGATACCTTGATGCCGATGACGTTAATTATTGGATGTACAAAGGTTACCGGATGGATAGCCGTCAAAATGTGCAGGATGTTGCAAATGCGATGTATGGACATGTCGTGGAGCTGCCGCCGCGTGATTATGTGCCTAGCTATTGTCCGAAGGACAGTGATACATGCTATTATTTCGGCATAGGCAACCGCGGGGCGGTGCAGGTGGTGCTGGACAGTTTCGAACAATCGAATGATGGCAGCGCAGTACTCAAGCTGTCCTATCTTGGTCCCCCAGAGCGTAAAGCATATTTGACGGCCACTGCTCAAATGCGGGTCAACCCGAATGTAAATTATGATGGCGAAATTCCGTTTTATTACATGATCGAATCTGTGGAGATTCGCCACCCATAAGTCCAAATTGAGAACGGGAATAGAATTGAGGAAGAAAGATGAGAAAAGTATTTACTCTGTTCATAGCTGCGGTTATGCTGTTTTGTGCATGCACGGCAAAAGATGACCTTGAAGAGTCTGCGCAGGAGACCATGCAGGCTCCAAGCTGGCAGACCATATACGACCTCGGCGTGCGCTATCTGTCCGAGGGCAATTATGAGGAGGCAATCCTTGCCTTCGAGGCTGCGATTGAAATTGACCCGAAACAGCCGAAGATTTATGATAGACTTGCCACAGCATACGAGTTGGCTGGCGATGACGAGGCGGCGCTGCGGACACTGCTCGATGGTGCAGCAGCCACAGGCAGCCGCGCGTTGGCGGCTCGCGCAGAGGAAAAGCACAGCGTACCGATTGTCGCCGTTGCAGCAGGATGGTCGCACACCGTCGGCTTGAGAGCCAACGGAACGGTCGTGGCGGTGGGTGACAATGAGAATGGTCAGTGCGATGTGTCCAATTGGACAGACATTGTCGCCGTTGCAGCAGGAATCCACCACACCGTCGGCCTGAAAGCAGATGGAACGGTCATTGCTGTTGGAGAGAACGAGGACGGTCAGTGCGATGTGTCCGGCTGGAGAGACATTGTCGCTGTTGCGGCAGAAGGCTTCTACACTGTCGGTCTGAAAGCAGACGGAACAGTCGTGGCAGTGGGCAGCAATTATTATGGTCAATGCGAAGTGTCCGATTGGAGAGACATTGTCGCCGCTTCAGCAGGAGGCTATCACGCAGTCGGCCTGAAAGCAGACGGCACGGTCGTGGCGGTGGGTACCATGCAGTTTGGTCGGTGCGATGTGGGCGGCTGGAGAGACATTGTCGCCGTTGCAGCAGGAGGCAGTCACACCGTCGGCTTGAGGGCAGACGGCACGGTCGTGGCTGTGGGTTACAATGTGGATGGTCAGTGCGATGCTTTCGGCTGGACAGACATTGTCGCCGTTGCAGCAGGAGGTTTTCACACCGTCGGCTTGAGGGCAGACGGCACGGTCGTGACAGTGGGTGCCAATGAGGAAGGTCAGTGCGATGTGTCCGGATGGAGAGACGTTGTCGTCGTTGCGGCAGGAGGCTATCACACCGTGGGCCTGAAAGCAGACGGCACGGTCGTGGCGGTGGGTGACAATGAGTATGGTCAGTGTGATGTGTCCGGCTGGAGAGGCATTGTCGCCGTTGCGGCAGGAGATGATCACACCGCCGACCTGAAAACAGACGGCATAGCCATGGCGGGGACTCCAAACACCATTGCGGCAGGAACTTTTCACACCGTCGGCCTGAAAGCAGACGGCACGGTCGTGGCAGTGGGGTGGAATGATGATGGTCAATGCGATGTGTCCGACTGGAGAGACATTGTCGCCGTTGCGGCAGGAGTCCGTTTCACCGTCGGCTTGAGAGCAGACGGCACGGTCGCGGCGCTGGGCCTTAATTGGTATGATCAGTGCGATGTGTCCGGCTGGAGAGACATTGTCGCCGTTGCGGCAGGAGGCAGTCACACCGTCGGCTTGAGGGCAGACGGCACGGTCGCGGCGGTGGGTAGCAATGTGGTTGGTCAGTGTGATGTGTCCGGCTGGAGAGGCATTGTCGCCGTTGCGGCAGGAGACGCTCACACCGTCGGCCTAAAGGCAGACGGCACGGTCGCGGCGGTGGGTGACAATTGGGATGGTCGCTGCAATGTGTCCGGCTGGAGAGACATTGTCGCCGTTGCAGCAGGAGATCACCACACCGTCGGCCTGAAAGCAGACGGCACGGTCGTGGCGGTGGGTGACAATGAGTATGGTCAGTGCGATGTGTCCGGCTGGAGAGATATTGTCGCTGTTGCAGCAGGAACCTATCACACCGTCGGCTTGAGGGCAGACGGCACGGTCGTGGCGGTGGGTAACAATTATTATGCTGAGTGCGATGTGTCCGATTGGACAGATATTGTCGCCGTTGCAGCAGGAGACCTTCACACCGTCGGCCTGAAAGCAGACGGCACGGTCGTGGCGGTGGGGTGGAATGATGATGGTCAGTGCGATGTGTCCGAATGGGCGAACATCCGGATTCCGACGGATCGTTAGGACATCCACAGCACCGCAAGGCCGGTGCGCCAAACAAATGGTGAGCGAGACATTATGAGGAAAATGATATGGAATTTTCAATGGGATCTGTCGTTTTAGACGGCTGGAAAATTACGCGGCCGCTGGGCGAAGGCAGCTATGGCAGAGTTTTTGAAATGGAGCGTACGGAGTTTGGCCAGACGTATCAGGCGGCGCTGAAAGTCATCACCGTACCGCAAAGTAAGGCGGAAATCGGGAGCATCCTTTCCGAAGGCATGAGCACGCCACAGGCGGAGGCATACTTTCACGGAATCGTAGAGGAACTTGTGCATGAGTTTTCCATCATGTTCAAGCTCAAGGGCACGGCGAACATTGTAAGCTGCGAAGATTTGCGGGTGCTCGAACATCCGGATGGTATCGGCTGGGACATTCTGATCCGGATGGAGCTGCTGCACCCGCTGCTGCCGTATGTCTACGAACATCCGATGGCGCGCCGCGACATCATCAAGCTCGGCATTGACATCTGCAAGGCGCTGGAGCGCTGCCAGCGCTACAACGTGATTCACCGCGACATCAAGCCGGAAAACATCTTTATCTCCGACAGCGGAGACTATAAGCTTGGCGATTTTGGCATCGCGCGCACGATCGAGCGGACGACCTCCGGCCTTTCCAAAAAGGGAACGTACAGCTACATGGCGCCAGAGGTTTGCGCCGGAAAAGAATACGGATTCAGCGTGGACACCTACTCGCTCGGTCTGGTTCTTTACCGGATGCTGAACAAAAACCGCGGCCCGTTTTTGCCGCAGCCGCCGGAGGCGATCACGTTTGCAAGCCGCGAGCAGGCGCTGGCCAGACGCATTTCCGGCGAACCGCTTCCGCGCCCATTTTACGGCGAAGGCCGTCTGGGCGAGATCGTCCTCAAAGCCTGCGCGTTTGACCCGAAGGATCGCTATTCCAGCCCGCAGCAGATGCGGCAGGAGCTGGAGGCCATTTTATATACGCAGACGGACGCCGGGATCATCTATCCCAGCGGCGATGAGCTGTCGATGGACAAAGAACCGTATGCTTCCGCGCATACGGCGGCTCGGGTGCGCAGCAGCACTGCACCCGAGCCGGGAAGCGCCCCATGTGGCGTTCCTGAGAGCGATTTTTGTACAGAATCCGACACACAGGGCATCTTCACGAGCGAGTTCTGCCCGGAACCCGATACAACCGAAGCGAACCGGACGCAGTCTGTCTTTGATTCGGAAGAAGCGGCGTACACCGCCACAAAAAAGAAGCAGAAGAAGCACCGCGGTCTGCGAATTGCAGTCGGTATCGCAGGCGGCTTGGCCGCGCTGCTTCTGCTGGCCATGCTCATCACAAAGGTTGCCATTTCGGCTGTCGAGTATTCTAAAGCCGAAAAGCTGCTGGCTTCCGGCGATTATGACGGTGCAATCACGGCATTTGAGGCACTGGGCGATTACAAGGATTCTTCTGCTATGCGTGTAGAGTCTGCAAATGCGAAGGAATATGCGCAGGCTGAAAAGCTGCTGGCGCAAGGGCAAACCGCAGAGGCCGCCGTTGCATTTGCGAAAATTGCTGAATATGAGGACGCGCGGGAGCGCAGCTTCGAACTGTGGGATACTATGGCTGGTCGAAAGACGCTTGCAGCAGGATGGGATTACATCGTCGGCCTGAAAACAGACGGAACGGTCGTGGCGGTGGGCAGCAATTCTTGTGGTCAATGTGATGTGTCCAGCTGGACAGACATTGTCGCCGTTGCAGCAGGAAGCCACCACACCGTCGGCCTGAAAGCAGACGGCACGGTCGTGGCAGCGGGTGACAATGAGCGGGGGCAGTGCGATGTGTCGGGCTGGAGAGACATTGTCGCCGTTGCAGCAGGAAGCTTTCACACGGTCGGACTGAAAGCAGACGGCACGGTCGCGGCGGTGGGTATGATGCAGTTTGGTCAGTGCGATGTGTCCGGCTGGACAGATATTGTCGCCGTTTCAGCAGGGCGGCGTCACACCGTCGGCCTGAAAGCAGACGGCACGGTCGTGGCGGTGGGTGACAATGAGTATGGTCAGTGTGATGTGTCCGGCTGGACAGACATTGTTGCCGTTTCAGCAGGATTCCATCACACCGTCGGCTTGAAAGCAGACGACACGGTCGTGGCAGTGGGTGACAATGAGTATGGTCAGTGCGATGTGTCCGGCTGGAGAGACATTGTCGCCGTTGCGGCAGGATTCTCTCACACCGTTGGCTTGAGAGCAGACGGCACGGTCGTGGCTGCGGGTGAAAAATCGTATGGTCGGTGCGATGTGTCCGGCTGGAGAGACATTGTCGCCGTTGCAGCAGGATATTCCAACATCGTCGGCCTGAAAGCAGACGGCACGGTCGCGGCGGTGGGTGACAATGGGTATGGTCAGTGCGATGTGTCCGGCTGGGCGAACATCCGGATTCCGACTGCGCGGTAGGACATCCAAAGCACTGCAAGGCCGGTGCAGCGAGCGAACCTTGGACATCTGATCGCGATTTACGAAAGAGAAACGGAGAAAAGAATATGGCTACATATGGCATCGGAGCCACTGTATTTGGAGGGTGGCGAATCCAGCGCGAGCTTGGGAAGGGCAGCTATGGCACGGTCTATGAGATTCAGAAAGTGGACTTTGGAAATGTCTACAAGGCCGCATTGAAGGTCATCACCGTGCCGCAGAGCGAAGCGGAGCTCCAAAGCGTGCTGGCGGAAGGCATGACGTTGCAGCAGGCAGAAAAGTATTTTTACAGCGTCGTAGAGGAGATCACGCGCGAGTCTGCCATTATGTCGAAGCTCAAGGGCACGGCGAACATTGTCAGCTATGAGGATCACGCCGTCATCCGTCATGAAAACGGGGTCGGCTGGGACATCTTGATTCGGATGGAGCTGCTGCATCCGCTGCTGCCGTATGTCTATGAGCACCCGATGGCAAGGCGCGACATCATCAAGCTCGGCATCGACATCTGCAAGGCGCTGGAGCTCTGTCAGCGCTACAGCGTGATCCACCGCGACATCAAGCCGGAAAACATCTTCATCTCCGATAACGGAGATTACAAACTCGGCGATTTCGGCATTGCGCGCAGGATCGAGCGGACGACCTCCGGCCTTTCCAAAAAGGGAACGTACAGCTACATGGCGCCGGAGGTCTATGCCGGCCGGGAATACGGCTTCAGCGTGGACACCTATTCGCTCGGTCTGGTGCTGTACCGGATGCTGAACAAAAACCGGGGGCCGTTTTTGCCGCAGCCGCCGAATGATATCACGTTTGCAGGTCGTGAACAGGCGCTGGCCAGACGCATTTCCGGCGAACGGCTGCCGCGCCCGTTTTACGGCGAAGGCCGTCTTGGCGAGATCGTCCTCAAGGCCTGCGCCTTTGACCCCAGAGAGCGCTATTCCAGCCCGCAGCAGATGCGGCAGGAACTGGAGGCGATTTCCTACAAGCCGGAGGATGCGAAGCTGATCTATCCGGACGGCGACGAAATGCAGATCGAGCCAAACCGCTATGTGTCCAGAAAAAACTACAGCACGAACGGGAAAAGTTACGGCGGGAAAACGGAAATGGTTTTTCCCAGAGGGCAGACAAGGCTGGGCGGGACGCTCGGCAGGTCCGGCACATCCACTACATTCGGTACGCTGGGGGACTTTGACCGCTCAAGCAGAACGCGCAGTGACTTTGACGTGCCGGATCCGCCGAGACGAAAGGAAAACAGCGGAAAAAAGCGAGCGGTCGTTTGGCTGCTGCTCTTGGCAGCCAGCGTCACAATCGCTGCAAGCGTGATCCTGGTTGCCTATCGGCGGCAAAAACAGGAGGCACAGCATTCGGCGGAGCTGGCACAGGAACAACGGCAGCAGGATCAAACGCGACAAGAAAAATATCAGATGCTTATGCAGACGGGGACATCGCTCTGCGCGACAGAGCCGGAGCAGGCGCTGGACTATTTCAGGCAGGCGCAGGAGCTCTACCCGGAGGAAGCTGCACCGCACGTTTCCTACGCATACGCGCTTTATTGCGCAAGGGATTATGAAGGCTGCATTTCGTATATTGAGGACGAGCTTGCGCTTGGAAAAGCGTATGAGATTGCAGAGCAAAGCCAGTTGAGTGAGATTCTGGGTGCAGCTTACTTTGAATGTGGTGATTATGCTGCCGCGGCTTCGTTTTTCCGTCTGAGTACCGCTGGAGGCGATATCACCGTCAACGCGCAGCGCGATTACGCAGTTTCTCTTGGGCGTCTGGGCGACATTGACGCGGCGGATGAGATTCTCGGGCAGATGTACGCGGCGGGCGCGAGCGGAGATGTTACCGACTATGTTCAGGCGGAGATCGACTATGCGAAAAAAGAATATCTGGAGGCAGAAAACGGCTTTCAGAATGTGCTAAACCAAACGCAGGATATTTCGCTGCAAAAGCGAGCGCTTCGCTCTCTGGCGGAGGTTTATCGGGATTGCGCGGCGCTGGTCCGGACGGGAAGCTCCCCAATTGCCAATCCGGCGACAAAAGCTGTCGAGGTTCTGGCGAACGGAATTGAGACATACGGACTTCGCTATGACTCGACCATCTGGGAGATGCTGGCACTGGCCTACTTTGAGGCGTATCACACAGACCCGTCCGTCCCGCAGAGCTATTTGCGAAAGGCGGGGGAATGCTTCAACCGTGTGCTCGAGCTCGGCGTGACAAAAAGCTATCTCTACAGCAATCTGTATACGATCTATTACGAATTGCAGGAATATGAGCTGGCGGAGCAGACGCTGAGCGATTATGCTGAGCAGTCTCCGAATGACTATGAACCTTATGCGTTCCGTGCCATGCTGTATATTACGTTAGAAAACCAGAAAGCGCAGTCCGCACGCAACTATTCTGCTGCTGTTGAAGCGTATGAAAAAGCCGGGCAGCTACTGCGCAGCGACGATGACGCAACATACTATCAGCAACTGCAAAGCCTGATCCAGCAGCTGCAAAAGGAAGGGTGGATCAGCCGATGAAATACAGCTTTTCTGTTATCTGTAAGACGGGGCAGGTTCGGCTGGAAAATCAGGATCGGATATATGTCAACGGAATGATCAGCAATGGTGAACACGTGCAAACGGGCGGTACAGGGAAAAAGCAGGGGCTCTTTGCAGTGGCGGACGGAATGGGCGGGGAGGCACAGGGGGCGCAGGCGGCGCAATTTGCGCTTGCCGCGCTTCCAATCAAAAGGCGCTGGTCCGCGGACGCCGTTTTGCGGGCATATGCAGTAGGCAACAACGTCATTTGCGAGGAGATCAGGAAAATCAGAAAGCGCTCCGGCGCAACGCTGACAACGCTCCTTCTGACGGACGACGATCGGGCATCTATTGCAAATATCGGAGACAGCCGGTGTTATTTGTACAGAGACAATTGCTTGGTGCAGCTGAGCGAGGATCACACGGCTGTGCAGAGGATGATTACGCTTGGCGTGATTGATCCTGCACAGGCAAAAACACATCCTGAGCGGCACCGACTGACACAGCATCTCGGGATTTTTCCGGACGAGCTTGTGATACAGCCGCATACGGCGTGCCTATCTGTGAAGGCTGATGACCGGTTTCTCCTTTGCAGCGACGGACTGACTGATATGCTGGAGGATGCAGAGATTCGAGAGATTCTTTACAGTCAGGAGGGAACGCAGACCTGTGCCGCCGCGCTGTATCATCAGGCAATGCAACACGGAGGGAAGGACAATATTTCGGTGATCCTTGTAAAGATTGAATCGTGAGATAGGAGTCAATCTTCAGGAATTTGAGAAATTTGACTATACGAATAGCCGTTTGATTCTTCCTTAAATTAGATTTTAACATTGCATTGCCCTACGTTGAAAAATCCAACGCATCAGAAACGGCAGCAAGAAAAAATTTTCCGCAAAGGACCATTGACAAACGTTTGTTCTGACGTTATCATGTAAAACATAGCAGAAAAACCTGCCTACAACAGAATATTCCGAAGCGCACCATAAAACGTAATGAAGGAGCGCTGCGACCGAATAATGGCCGCAGCGCTTCTTTTGGTGCTTTCGGGAAGAATTCGGAGGTGGAAATACACTCCCAAACAACTGAATAACCAGCAACGCAGATCACACCGCAGGTTGGGAAAAGCGCACGGCGCGCGCGAAGACCCGGAGGCAGCGAGCTTCCGGCGAGCGAGAAACGCACCGTGGGCAGCCTTGGCAGGCTGCATCATGCCGCCCAATCTGTTTGGACACACAACGTCTGGCCATAGTTGGGGTCCCCACGAAGTAGCCTACTTCGTGGGGAAAGGAGAAACAAACGGAGTGGTTGAGCTTTCGTGCTTGCACGGAAGCGAAAGATACGCAGTTTGTTTCGACGCAAGACAGGCTGCCGTGGCTGGGGTTGCAAGCAGTCAAGACCCCTTCCACGAGCTGTGAGAACTGCCAAGTTCTGTCCGCGCTGTTCCCCATCGCCGGGTCGCGAGCTGCAAATACGGCGGAAAAGAAAACCATAGCGACTATACTAGCGACTAGAAAAGGCAAAAATCCGAATTTCAAACTTGCATAGCGACTATTGTAGCGACTACAGAATCCAAAGTGCAGAAAACCTAGATTTTATGCGGTGTACGAAACGGCGGCAGGAGACACAGGCTGCGTTTCAGGCTTTTCTTGCTGCGCAAGAAAAGCGCAAGCATCACCGTTTGATATCAAAACGGCACTTGCAGGGAGAACCCTGACCCCAATGCCGCCTGCGTGCGGAGAATTGACGGTTGATCTACGAATCGTTCAACAGCGTAGCCGTTTACTCCGCGGCGTGGGGCGCGTTGTGCCGATATGTGTGGTTTTGCAGGCTGACCGCGCATCCGTGCAGGTCTGCGCCACACAAACGCCGCGTCCGCCCACCGTGGCGGCGTGAAGAAAACAGGATGAAAAACTTCAACTGGGTAATTCTTTTCGGCCATTCACAAACCAATTTCGATTCCCAGAATGGGAGAAAGGAAACCAAAATGAACCAGAAACAGTATCACTCGCTGGAAGAATTGCCACTGATGATGAACTTGACGGACGTTGCTGCCGTCCTTGGCATTTCCAGAGCCGGAGCTTACAAACTCGCCCACAGTGCAGATTTCCCGGCGTTTCAGATCGGCAAACGAATTGTCGTTTCGCGCGAGAAATTCCTCGATTGGCTGGATCGGCAGTGTGAGGAACAAAAATGCGCCTAGCTCTCGATCGGTTCATCCGGGAAGAAGCGCTTTACGTGCGCGGGCTTGAGAAACGGCAGCAGCCAGAAGTGCACGGGTCCGTGTTCGTTCTGTAACGTAATGGGGCGGACCTTGCCGCTATAGACCGGAGAAATATGGATGCCGCTTGTGTCCAGCAGGCGGTTTCCGAAGGCAAGACGCTCCGGGCTGTCGTGATTGCCGCTGATGAGCAGTACCGGAACGCGGCGCTTTGCAAGCGCAACGAGAAACCAGTCAAACAGCGTGACTGCCTCGCCGGACGGGACGCTCTTGTCGTATATATCGCCTGCGATCACGACCGCATCCGGGCTCTCTACGTCTGTGATTTCCAGAATCTGATGCAGGATATAGTCCTGATCGTCCAGCATCGAGACCTCATTGACCCGCTTGCCGAGATGCAGATCAGACAGATGAAGAAACTTCATGAAATACCCCCTACCAATCAACGATACCATAATTGTACAGGTTTTCCGGCGAAAGAGCAATAGAGATCGCCGCAAATTAGAAGAAAAGCAGTCCGACGCGCCGAGGTTTCGCAAAAACCGGGACGCCTGCCGCTTTCTTGCGGGCATTTTTACGCAGCAAAAATGCAGAAAGTAAGTTTAAGACCGGTTTATTGGACATGTGATATGCTATAATCTGAAACAGACGGATTTACAGCTCAAGGAATTGGAGGTGCAGCCTATGCTCTACGGCTCGCAGAAGCGATTTGACAAGAACGGCGACGGCAAGCTGAAGGGTGCCGAGTGGCAGCGGTGGTACCAGTACGCTTACGGTGATGAGATCGAAGCGAAGGAAACGCGCAGACGTGCCAATGCTGCTGCCGAGCAGAAGCGTGCACAAATTGCAGCGGACTTTGCGGATCATGTCTCTGACCTCATTAACTGGATGTATCGCGACCTTGCGCATCTGGAGGGGGAGCGTGAGGATCAGGCCATCCGCACGATGCACCTTGCTCTGTATGTGATCTCCGCTGCGCTTCAAACGCAGAAGGTCGATGAGAGTATGCGTTATCTTTTGCGCGCGTTCTGGAATGAGTTTCAGCCGACGCTTGACGAGAGCGTCTATCAGGCATTATGCGCGAAGCAGGTACTGTTTGCGGAAATCGGTGAGATTTCCGAGAAGCGTCTCGGTTCGTTCTGGAGAAATCTACTCGACAATCTGCCGCCGGAACGTCGCGTCGGGAAAGATGATGATTTGCAGGAGCTTCTGGACGATACGAACCGTCTTTATAACTATTTCCGCGATGACAGCGCACCGGAAATTGATTTTGCCAAGGAGATTGAGCCATATTGGGCAGCGATCCGCCTGCCGGAAGAACCGGAAGAAGCCGAAGAATATGACGAAGATGAGGAACCGGAGGAAGAATCCAAGCCTTGGACAGATTTTTATGAGAAATCTGCACCTGCGGAGAAACCTACAAGTGGCGGATATTATCAATTCTGCAAGGTGCAGTTCAAGGACGGCGGAAGTCCATACGCCTATCTGACAGGCGGCTTGCCGCTTGCAGTCGGTGATTTTGTGGTCGTTCCGGTTGGAAACCGGAATGCGGAGAAAACTGGCCGCGTGACGGACGTTTTTGTTTGCAGCGCGCAGGATGCGCCGTATCCGCCGGAAAAGGCGAAGTTTGTGCTCCGGAAAGCAGAACGGACGGCCTTCCCGGAAAAATCAGAAACGTGATCAAAGCAAAGAACGTCAGCAGCCTGCTTCTGCAGGCTGTGGCATTTCTTCACGGTAAAGAAGTAAATAATCACATGCTTTATGTACTGGCTTGCATGAATTTTCACTATTTTCACTTGCTTCATGTGAAAATAGTGGTATAATAACCAACACGGAGGTGTGATCGATGCAGTACGAAAATGAGCGCATGGAATTTAAATCCCAGCTGACAGATGATATTTACAAGGAAGTCATCGCCTTTACGAACACGGATGGCGGTGTGATCTATATCGGCATTGACGATCAGGGCAACGTGACCGGTATTGACAATGTGGACGAGACATACACGCGGCTGACAAACGGCATCCGCGACGCCATTCAACCGGATGTGACGATGTTCGTGCGCTATGTGCTGCAGGAGAACAAGGTCATCCGCATTGAAGTCGGTGAGGGCAGCTATAAGCCGTATTACCTGAAAGGCAAGGGGCTGAAGCCCGCCGGCGTTTATGTCCGGCAGGGCGCGACGAGTGTGCAGGCATCGCCGGAGCAGATCCGGCAGATGATAAAAGATTCGGACGGCGACGTGTTTGAAGAAATGCGCACCGTGCAGCAGAATCTGACCTTTGATGAAGCTGCGGTCGCGTTCAAGCGGTACAAGGTGGATTTCTCAGAGGACAAGTATATTGCGCTGGGGCTTCGGAACATTCACGACGATCAGTACACCAATCTGGCGCTGCTTCTGTCCGACCAGTGCCAGCACACAACGAAAATCGCGGTGTTCAATGATGAATCCTGCACAGAGTTCCGGGACAGCAAAGAGTTTGGCGGATCGATCTTCAAGCAGTTTGAAAACTCGATCAATTATCTGGCGCTGTGCAACAGAACCGTCTCTACCATCAAGGGTGTCGTCCGCACGGATAAGCAGGACTATCCCGAGGAAGCCATCCGCGAAGCGCTGCTCAATGCGCTGGTGCATCGGGACTACAGCTTCAGCGGCAGCATTATCATCAACGTGAACGACAGCAAAATGGAATTTATTTCTCTGGGCGGTCTCCTGCCCGGTCTTTCCACGGAGGATATCCGCCTCGGCGTTTCTCAGCCGAGGAATAAAAAGCTGGCAGAGATTTTTCACCGCCTGCGCCTGATTGAAAGCTACGGCACCGGCATCCGCCGCATTTTCAAGCTCTACGCAAGCTGCCCCGTCCAGCCCAGCATCGAGGCAACGACAAATGCATTTAGAATCGTGCTGCCGAACATGAACGCCGTTTCTGCGGGCGCAGAAATTGCGGCAGAATCAAAGCCCGCCGGGCCGGTCATTACGCCGCAGATGAAAATCGTTCTGGACTACCTCAAGGAATACGGTGAAATGCGCGACGAGGAGTTGCAGGAGCTGCTGCATATCAAAAAGACCAGAGCCTATCTGCTGACCCGCCAGATGAGCGAGGAAGGGCTGATCAAGGTCGTCGGCAGAGGGGCGGAGAAGAAGTATAGGTTGAAATAGTATCGCTGTAAAACGTCTTTGCGATGGCATGAGATTAGAAAGTAAACGGTGAATTGCTGTTTGCGGAAACGGTTAAAGACCTGAAAAGGTCGAAAACGCTAGTTGCTTTGAAATAGAGAGGAGAAGTTATGATTACTAGCCAAGGTATGCTTGTGTGTAGTTTTAACCTTAAGCAAAGGTTTTCCCGCGGAGAAGAGAATGTCTATCCATTAAATCAGCAATACGAACTGAAACTTGAAAACGAGACATTACGAATTGAAGATGCAGCCAAATTTTTTCAAATTTTTTGCCAAGAAAATAGCAAATTTACAGATGATACAATAAAGATGAAGTTGTTTTCTGTGAAAGAAAATAGCTTTTGTAAGATCGTTCGTGATACATATACTGCTGTGTCATTCGTTATCAAGTCTGGAGGGTACGGTGTTGAAGGTGAAATCACCGACAGAACTTCACAAGTCGTCACATACCATCGGAAGGAAAATGAATCGGATGTAAAAGAGTTTCTTTGTGTTGTCTATATCCCGCATGATATTGGGAATCTGCAAATTAAAAAAGGAATCCTGGTGTTTCAAAGTATTGGTGCCTATGGTGTAAAAACAATAACAACTGAAAGATTGCGCGACTTCTTTGGAAAGTTTGATTTAACGTTTGAAACACGCAGCGTTTCTATTGCTTCCTTTATCGAGAAACTGATTCAGCAAGGAAGCCTGTATAAACTTACACTGATTCGGGAAAGGGTATCACAAAACCCGGCTGATAATATGCTTATTGCAACAGGGCGTGAGGAACGTGTTTTTATTCGTCCGACACTAAAGCCGGAATGGAAATTAAAGCTTCTTACGATGTTTCAACATGCGGATGAAACTGGTGTTTTTGAAATACCAGAGGGAGAAGACTACGATGACATCTCGATCCAATTCAAACTGGGGGAAAGAACGCGTACTATGCGTTTGCGAAACATTGAAAGACTAAGTATAGTTGAGGAAATACCCGAAACATTAGTGCGAGAAAGAAGCACAGATAAGATTAGAAATTATATGATTTCTACTGCTGATATGTATAAAGAACGGATGGTTTGGGGGAATAGGGGTGAAATATAGTTATGCAAACCTTGAAAATCATTGGAATACTGATGGTCTTGATCTCAGCGGGAATTATGAGTGTCAGTTTGCTAAGAAAGAATGAACCTTTTTTCAATATACATGAAATCGTTCAAGAATATAGAAAGCTAATCCGTGGTTCTACAATTGTATTTTTTATTTTGCCGCTTTTATTCTCTGTGGGACTAGCGTTGCTGTACACGGCAGGAACGCACTTTTATTTGGAAATAGGCGTCATACTGGGGATTATTCTTTCCATGCTTTTGGCGTCACTCAGCATTTTGTGCAATTACGATTTTTCAGAAGTCAGGGATGAGCAGCAGCGAAAGAAAGGCAGGGACGTCGTAAAGACAACGATAAATGTTGTGTTCTTCGATGTATTAATGTGCGTTTTTCTTCTTTTATACGGATTGGTGATAATCGTTCTGAGTGATGGAGATTACACTTGGTTGCACATAGACATAACACTTTTGAAAGTGATTATCTCAGCTGTGTCTTATTATGTTTTTTCCATTATCATGCTAAACCTTTTGCTTGTTGTTAAACAGATCAGCCGGATTATTGAATTTAATCTTATTGTGAAAAAGAAAACAGAGTAAATATAAACGCGGTAAAAGTATTCCTTTGGCAAGAATAGTTCCATTACAAAATAAAAAATTGTGATTATCATATCATATCATATTTGAAATTTGTCATCGAGGATTTGAAAGAGATTCACAAACAGAAATAATTGGAGGTGCGCTATGGCACTGGAAAATAAATTGGGGCTGACGAGTTCTGCCGACCTTGCGCGGGAGGAGGAACGGATCAGCAAGAAAAAGGCCGTGTGGCTGTTTGAAAGCGGCACGTTGGACAAGCTGCCTGTTGGCACGTTCGCGTCGCTCAAGGCGATTCATAAAGCACTTTTTGAGGATATTTACGACTTTGCGGGTGAACTTCGCACGGTGAATCTGGCGAAAGGCAATTTCCGCTTTGCGCCGCTGATGTATCTGGAAGCGGCACTGGCGAACATCGAAAAAATGCCGCAGGGTACATTCAATGAAATCATCGAAAAGTATGTGGAGATGAACGTTGCGCACCCGTTCCGCGAGGGCAATGGCCGCAGTATGCGCATCTGGCTCGATTTGATGCTGAAAAACGGCATCGGTCAGGTCGTGGACTGGAGCAAGGTCGATAAGGAGGACTATTTGCTTGCCATGGAGCGCAGCCCGATTAAGGACGTGGAGATCAAGGTGCTGCTGAAAGCCGCGCTGACCGATGATGTGAATAGCCGTGAGGTCTTTATGAAGGGCATCGACCACAGCTATTATTACGAGGGGTATACGACGTTTAAGGCAGAAGAATTAATGAATAAGTAGAAAGCGGTGACAGTGTGGAATTGCTTGAGCGTGACGTGTATTTTCGGGAAGAAATCCTGCAGTTAATTTCTTTACAGCAGGAAGGTGGTTACTGGGATTTCAAAAGGCAGTGGTATACAAACAAAACAGACATGCTGCATGATATCATTTGTATGTCAAATAATCTCCACAACCGAGCCGCATATATCATCATCGGCATTGATGAAGAGAAGAACTACTCTGTAGTTGATGTTAGCGGCGATCCGAACAGGAAAAATACACAAAAGGTTGTAGATTTCCTGAAGGGCAAGAAGTTTGCTGGTGGTATTCGGCCAATTGTTCACGTCGAAAGCGTGTGCTGCTCCAGTGGTACGATTGACGTTATTGTAATTGAGAATAGCCATAATACTCCATTTTATCTCACAAACCGATATGAGGGCGTACACGCAAATAACATCTACACGCGCATTATGGACACGAACACACCTAAAGATAGTTCAGCAGATATAAACCATGTTGAACAGTTATGGCGCAAGCGTTTTCACTTGGACGACACACCGATCATGAAATTCCACCAGTATTTAAAAAATCCTAGTGACTGGGAAAGAATGCAAGACAATGATTCTGGCTACTTCTATAAATACTTCCCGGAATACACAATTACCAGCGAAAAGGATGAATCCCGAACTGGCTATGAGTACTATATGTTTGGACAGATAAATACAGCACCAAGCTGGTGGCTCATAACCTTGCGGTACTATCAGACCGCTATTGAGCAGCTGCAGGGCATTGCGCTGGATGGCGGCAATGTTTTTGTTGTTGCCCCGATGAGAGAATACGATTTGTACCGTACAAGCATTTCGCCGTTCGGCTTTTACATATGGGATGATTTAAGATATCGTCTGTTGGGGTTCTTCCACGCAAAGGAATCTGCAGAAGAATATCCATACACAATATATATGAAAGCGATAACTTTATTTCAATCAGAAAGTGAACATACAGACTTTTTGCGGTATGTGCAGACGCATATTGGACGTTACAAAGAATTGTACGCACAGCAGGACGATTCAGAATTGCCGCCAATTTCTGATAGAGAAGGGTACAATATGGAGGTATTTCGGAAAGAATACCGTGATGCTCTTGTCATTCAGAAAATGTTGTCGGAATTTAGAAGGCACGGTAGCGGACTTTGGTAAACAGTAAGATATTAGGAAGCAAAGTAACCCGGCAACTACAAATTGTAATTATAATTCTTGAATACGATAGCATGGATTTTGATGAGCAGCGACTTGAAACTCAAGTCGCTGCTCATTTATGTTCGAGATATTACGATTGAGTCTGCGAAGAAATCGCTAAAAAACACCGGATTGGCTGGAAACAAATCAGAAAGTGGCCTATACTTGTTTTGTAAGGTATCAATGAAAAGTTTATATATCCCGGCTTGGACAGCATTGGCAAATACATAAATAAAAAGTACTCTTCTCGACAAAAGGTTTGAATCTTAAATAAATAAAGGCGGTCGTTCTAAACACCTTTGGAACTGCTACTTAAAAAATATTATCCATGATGGACCAGCCATGTACAAGTGTGCCGCCCTTGATTGGCTTCAAAAAAGGTCCCGTCAAGAATTATGCGCAAATTTATATGCAGACCCCGGCTGAATGACGTCAGCCGGCAATAGAGGCGTCATCCAGAGCCGCCTCCAAGTGCTTCATATTCATGTATTTCTTGCAGCGCCACTGGGTACCCGCCACATGGCGAAGGCGGGCACAGACCAGCATCAGGGCGGAGTTGCCGTCAGGGAACGTCCCCACCACGCGCGTCCGTCGGCGGATCTCCCGGTTCAGCC
>ERZ1673695.501-NODE-501-length-59787-cov-5.860694_pt1 | contig 59787 bp, 74 predicted proteins | sample MGYA00580225_ERZ1673695 | MGnify/ENA primary metagenome ERZ1673695 (study PRJEB41218, sample SAMN15661739) | gut metagenome | host: Homo sapiens | place: Canada: London | collected 2015-08-20/2019-03-30 | study: EMG produced TPA metagenomics assembly of... | reverse complement strand
TTCAGCCAGCGGCCAACAAACACCTTGATTTTCATCACCACCATTCAACGAGAGGGGTGTTATTCCAGTGGAATTTTTCCATTCAGTTACATTAGATAAAGAAAAGTGCAAGGGCTGCATCAACTGCATTAAGCGCTGCCCTACTGAAGCGATCCGGGTGCGGAATAAGAAAGCTTTTATCATCCCGGAGCGGTGCATTGACTGCGGTGAATGCATCCGCGTCTGCCCGCACCATGCAAAAAAGGCGACCTGCGACCCGCTCGACGTGGTAGGCCAGTACGAATACGCCATTGCCCTGCCCGCTCCCGCTCTCTACGGGCAGTTTAACAATATGGACGACATCGACATCCTCCTGCGCGCGCTGATTGACTTCGGCTTTGACGAAGTCTACGAGGTTGCAAAAGCCGCCGAGCTCGTATCGGCTGCTACCCGTAAAATGATGCGGGAAGGCAACCTGAAGAGGCCGGTCATCAGTTCGGCCTGCCCGGCTGTTACAAGGTTGATCCGTGTGCGTTTTCCCAATCTGATTGAGCACGTCCTACCCCTGAACGCGCCGGTGGAGCTCGCTGCCCGGCTTTCAAAGGAAGAAGCGCACAAAAAGACCGGCATACCAATGGAACGGATCGGGGCGATTTTTATCTCCCCCTGCGCCGCCAAGGTGACCGCCTCTAAAATGCCGCTTGGAACCGAGAAAAGCGAAGTGTCCGCCGTTGTTTCAATTAACGACATCTACCCAAAACTTCTCCCCTTAATGCACCTGCCGGACTCTAAACAGGACTCTCTGGTGCAGAGCGGCAAAATCGGGGTTGCGTGGGGTACGAGTTCCGGTGAGGCCGCCGGCCTCCTCAATGACAGCTACCTGGCTGCCGACGGAATCGAAAACGTCATCCGGGTGCTGGATGATCTGGAAGATGAGCGGCTAAACAACCTTGAATTCATTGAACTCAACGCCTGCAGCGGCGGCTGCGTCGGCGGCGTCCTCACGGTGGAAAACCCATATATCGCCAAGGCAAAACTCAAACACATTGTCAAGTATATGCCGGTCTCCATGAACCACATCGACCACGTTCCGAAAGAGGCTGTCTGGGATTCAAACCTGGAATACGCGCCGGTCCTCACCCTGGATACCGATATGCACAAGGCCCTTGAAAAGATGAACGAACTGGAGGCCATCGAGGCGGATCTTCCGGGGCTTGACTGCGGTTCCTGCGGTGCCCCGTCCTGCCGTGCCCTTGCCGAGGACGTTGTCCGCGGCGCGGCCAGCCCGGACGACTGCATCTTCAAATACAAAGAAAGTATTGAGAGCCTGATCCGAGATATCCACAGGATTGAAGCCTCCATCCCGCCGCCGTTCAGAACCGGGGAGGATGAAGGCACGTCCCGGTAAGCTTGGACATTATTATTATATACGAAAGGGAAAGCCCAATATGACACCACTTCAGCTTGCGGAAGCTTTAGATTTAAAAATTATCAGCAGAGGGGATGGAGACGAACGTACGGTAGACGGCGTTTTCTGCTGCGACCTGCTGAGCATCGTCATGGGGAAGGCAAAATCCGGTGCCGCATGGATTACGGTGATGTGCAACATCAACACCATTGCAGTCGCGGTTTTGTCCGACGTGAGCTGCGTCATCATTTCAGAGGGGTACGCCGCTGACGAGGATATGGTTAAAAAAGCGGAAGAGCAGGGCGTCTGCCTGCTTCAAAGCAGCCTTCCCACTTTTGAACTCGGCTTCGCCATCCACAACCTGCTTCAGCCATGAAATATTCTTACGACCTTCACATCCACTCCTGCCTTTCCCCTTGCGGAGATATGGATATGACGCCGAATAACATTGTAAACATGGCCTCCCTCCTGGGTCTAGACCTCATCGCAGTCAGCGACCACAACTCCGCCCTGAACCTCCCCGCCGTTTTTGCGGCCGCAAAGGGAACGGGGCTGACGGTCGTCCCTGCAATTGAAGCAAACAGCGCCGAGGAAGTTCACGTTCTCTGCCTGTTTGAGACGCTGGAGGATGCGCTGGCCTGCTCGGAGGAGTTTTACGGGCACCTGCCGCCGGTGATCAACCGGCCAGATATTTTTGGAGAGCAGGTCATTATGGATCAAAATGACAAACCGGTCGGCACAGTCGACAAGCTGCTTATCAACGCCCTTGATCTTGGCCTTGACGGATTGCTGGAAACGGTGAAAAGGCACCGCGGCCTCGCCGTTCCCGCCCACGTCGATAAAACGTCCTATTCCATTCTGGCAAATCTCGGATATATTCCGCCGGAATACGGATTTACCTGCATTGAGGTCAAAAATCCGGAAGCCTCGGTGGAGTTCGGCGGACATAGGATTACCGATTCCGACGCGCACTACCTTGAGGACATTGCGGAGCCGGTCCGGTTTCTTGATCTCTATGAAAAAAGCGCCCGCGCTGTTTTAGAAAGGCTTAGGTCGAAATAAGAAGAAAAAAGCCGCCTGTTTTTTTGAAGACAGGCGGCTTTTTATGCAATCTGTTTGATTTTTACCGGATAAAACTGGATGACCCTACAATCTCTGAAAAAGATAAATATCAGTGATTGCAACCCCCATTTCACAGTGTTATAATTGAGCTAAAATAATCAAGGAGGAAACCCTTATGGACTATACAATCCTGGCACCTATCGGGTCGGTGGTTGCGCTGCTTTTTGCACTGTACCTCGCCTTGAAGGTAAAACGTGCCCCTGAAGGCAACGACCTGATGAAAAAAATTTCACTTGCGGTCCGCAAAGGCGCAAACGCCTACCTGAAACGGCAGTACACCGGCGTTATTATCTTTTTTGCCGTAATGTTTATTATCCTGTTGGTACTGGCGCTTCTCGGCTACCTGACCATCTTCGTACCGTTTGCCTTTCTGACCGGCGGCTTCTTCTCCGGCCTCTCCGGTTTTATCGGGATGAAGATCGCCACCGCTGCGAACGCGCGCACGGCGCACGCCGCGCAGAACAGCCTCAACTCCGGCCTGCGCATCTCCTTTTCTTCCGGCGCTGTCATGGGGTTTGTCGTTGTCGGCCTTGGCCTGCTCGACATTTCAATTTGGTATTTCCTGCTGAAAGCTGTTTTTTCCGGCTTGCCGGAGGCAGAACAGATTCAGTCGATTACCTCCGCCATGCTCACCTTCGGTATGGGCGCTTCTTCCATGGCGCTCTTCGCACGTGTCGGCGGCGGTATCTTCACCAAAGCGGCTGACGTTGGCGCAGACCTTGTTGGAAAGGTCGAGGCCGGTATCCCGGAAGACGATCCGCGCAACCCTGCGGTAATCGCCGACAACGTAGGAGATAACGTAGGCGACGTTGCCGGTATGGGCGCCGACCTGTATGAGTCCTATGTCGGTTCCATTATTTCCACCGGCGCGCTTGCCGTTGCGGCCGGGCTTGGCTTCAGCGGCGTTACCATTCCAATGGTCATGGCCGCAATCGGGATTCTGGCTTCCATCATCGGCACCTTCTTCGTACGTACCAAAGAAGGCGCCTCCCAGAAAAACCTTCTTACCGCCCTTCGGCGCGGTACCTGGATCAGCGCTATCCTGGTGGCGGGGGCCGCGTTCCCGATTATTTACTTTTTCCTGGGCTCCGATAGAATCGGCCTTTACGGCGCCGTCATATCCGGCTTACTCGCCGGAATCCTAATCGGCTTCTTCACCGAATATTTCACCTCCGATTCCTATAAGCCCACCAGGAAACTTGCAAAAACCTCTTTAACCGGTCCGGCGACCATTATTATCGGAGGGATTTCCCTTGGTATGCTTTCCACGGCGCTTCCTGTTATTATTGTAGGCGTTTCAGTCCTTGTCAGCTACTATATCTCCGGCGGCGCGGCCGACTTTAACATGGGCCTTTACGGAATCGGCCTTTCGGCGGTCGGCATGCTCTCCACCCTCGGCATCACGCTGGCGACCGACGCATACGGCCCTGTTGCCGATAACGCGGGCGGTATTGCAGAAATGGCCCACCTTGGCGAGGAAGTCAGGGAACGGACTGACGCACTCGATTCTCTTGGAAATACCACGGCTGCGACCGGCAAAGGCTTCGCAATCGGCTCCGCGGCCCTGACGGCTCTGGCCCTGATCGCCTCCTATATTGCGGAGGTTAAAATTCTTGCCCCCGACTTCAACTTTGATTTAAGCATTACCAACCCGTCCGTCTTGGTGGGACTTTTTGTCGGCGGTATGCTTCCTTTCCTTTTTGCCTCCCTCACCATGGACGCGGTTGGAAGAGCTGCGCAGAGCATTGTGGTGGAAGTTAGGCGGCAGTTCCGTGAAATCACCGGGTTGATGGATGGAAACGCGGAACCGGATTATGCAAGCTGCGTTGATATCTGCACCAAATCCGCCCAGAAAGAAATGATTCTGCCGGCGATTCTGGCCGTTGTAGCCCCAATTGTTGTTGGGCTGATCCTCGGCGTCAACGGTGTTGCGGGCATGCTGGCAGGCGCCACCGTCTGTGGATTTATTCTGGCAGTCATGATGGCGAACTCGGGCGGCGCCTGGGATAATGCCAAAAAGTATATTGAAGGCGGCGCGCATGGCGGCAAAGGCAGCGACGCGCACAAGGCCGCCGTCGTCGGTGATACGGTCGGTGACCCGTTCAAAGACACCTCCGGCCCGTCTATCAACATCCTGATCAAGCTGCTCTCGATGGTTTCTATCGTATTCGCAAGCCTTGTTATTTCGTTCTCACTGATTAAGTAAGCGCTTCACGCCGCTTGCGTAGGCGCAGTGCTGGCGAATAAAGTGAAAATGCGTGTATTTCCTATCTCAAATTTCGTCCGCCGTCCTTTTTAGCAGAAGGCTGTGAACGAAAAACATGAACCCCTATTGCTTGAAGCTAAAAAAGGCGGCGCGGCATGACGCTGGCCGCCTTTTTTAACCTTTAGTTCAGAACGCAGATAAAAGTTTAAGACTGGAGAGTTACAATGGAATACATAAAACTGCAAAACGCCGATTTTGAAATTCCCAAGCTTTCTCTTGGTACCTGGGCCTTTTCAGGGGCCAAAATCTGGGGGGCCAATGAGGAAAAAGATTCAATAGACACCATCCATGCCGCACTGGACGCCGGCATCACTCTTCTGGATACCGCTGAAAAATACGGGGACGGCAAAAGTGAAGAAGTCCTGGGCAAAGCGGTCAAAGACCGCCGTGACAAGGCGATTGTCGCCACCAAGGTCTACAGCGACTGCCTGCATTATGACGACGTTATCGCTCACTGTGAAGCGAGCCTGAAGCGGCTGGATACCGATTATATTGACCTTTACCAGATTCACTGGCCCAACCCGGAGATTCCGCAGGAGGAAACCTTTAGGGCATTTGAAAAGCTGAAGCAGGACGGAAAAGTCCGTTCAGTAGGTGTCTGCAATTACGCCCAAAAGGGGCTGGAGGAAATCAAGGATTACGGCGCCGTGACAAACCAGCTTCCCTACTCCCTGATCTGGCGGTTGGTTGAAAAAGGAATTGTCCAGAAAAGCAAGGAAAACGGTATTGCTGTCTGGGCTTACTCCCCGCTGGCACAGGGCCTTCTGACCGGAAAATTCCGCTCAATTGACGATGTGCCGATGGGCCGGCGCGAAACACGCTTCTACAGCGGGAAATGGCAGCAGGGCCGCCACAACGACGTTGGATTTGAAAAAGAAATATTCGCGTTTCTGGACGTTTTCGCGGATCTTTGCACCGAAACAGGCTATCCGATGGCAACCCTGGCCCTCGCCTTTTTGAAAAATGCAGATGGAGTGGGAAGTATCTTGATGGGCGCGCGGAATGTCGGGCAGCTTGAACAGAACCTAAACGCTTTTAATACCGACGTTCCAGATGACGTGATCCGACAGATCACCGACCTTTCGGAAGGGCTAAAAGCCGCAATGGGAGACAACGCAGACCTCTGGGAAAACCGGAACGGCGGCCGGATGTACTGATATAAAAGCAAGCCTCTAAGGCTTCACTCAAAAAGGCCGGGCAGGATTTCCTGCCCGGCCTTTTTAGCTATTCAATCCCCCATTCTTTGGGATAGCGCACAACGCCCTCCAAACGGGAAGCGCCTTCCCGCAAAGGGCAGGCCATGTAGTTTTCATCGGGAACATTCAGCTTGGTGCGGATGCCGAACGAACTTGCAGGCCGGTATCCAAAGCGCGGATAATAGCCGGCATGGCCCAACAATACGCTGAACCCATACCCCATTTTTTTTGCGATCTCATGTCCGGCACGGATCAGCGCGCCGCCAATCCCTCTTCCCTGAGCGCAGGGCAGCACCGCCAGCGGCCCAACTGTGACCGCGGCTGTTTCACCGACCGTGATTTCGGTCATCAGCAGATAGCCAACGATTTCACCGTCTTCCTCCGCCACCAAGGCAAGCTCCGGCAGATACGCGGAACTGGCCCGCAGCCGCTCCACAAGTTCCTGTTCGTCGCCATCGCTGTGCTCCGCTGAGGCAAACGCCGTCTTTACAACGTTGTGGATTTCCTTATAATCTTCCGGGGTTTCTCTTCTTATTACTGTTTTCATCTTAATCCTCTTTTTTCATTACGGTTTCACCTTGCTAAAACGCCGTTTTGAAGCTGGCTTCATTTTATCCGTTTTGATTTAACATGTCAAGAAATATAGCCTCTTTGCATTCCCGACCTTTTCCCGGTTCGGCATCGCCCGGCCGGAAGTAAGGGGTGCTTTTATAAAAGTTAAAAAGCAAATTTCCATTATCTGTAAAAGCAGCACAAAAGCACTGTCTTATTTTCTATCTCAAGCCAAACTTTTATAATTGAATTTTGCAAAAGTTTGCGTTATGATACGAATAAGGAGCTGATGACTGATGCTGAACATATCAATGAACGTGGATTTTTCAAAAAATCCAATTCCGTTTCCCCATTTCTTCAACGCATTCGGCTACGCACACTGCGATTATACCTACACGAAGCCGACGAAAAGGCTTTACCGCTACCTCGCCTCCATCGGCCGCGACTTTTACTATATGCGGCTGCACAGTATTCTGACAGCGCACGGGGACGGCGACCTTTATCTCCTTACCGAGGGACAGGACTACGGAAACCCCGACCCGAATGCGGGACGCTGGGTTGACAAGGTTTTTTCGGTGAAGGATGGTAAGCTTTGCTGTGATTGGAAATATGTTGACCAGATTTACGACATCATCCTGGAGAGCGGCGGCCGGCCGATTGTTGAAACCCACTTTATCCCCTCCTGCGCACAGAGCGAGGACTACTATATTCCCAAAGATTTCAACCTCTGGTCCGACATTCTGAAAGCCTTTGTCACCCACTGTATTGAACGTTACGGGCGCGAAGAGGTTCAAAAATGGTACTTTGAAATCTGGAATGAGCCGGATAACCATGAAAAATGGCTGAAAGATTCCTCCACCCTGATGGCTTTTTACGATTACTTTGAAGACGCCATCCACAGCGTAGACAGTAAAATAAAGGTCGGCGGCCCCGCTGTCAAGCAATGGGAAGGGGCGGAGAAGATTTATTTGGAATTCCTGGAACACTGCGCCCACGGGCTTAACTACAAGACGGGGCGGTTTGGCACTCGAATCGACTTTATTTCGGTTCATTGTAAGGCGGGGTATCCAAAGGACACCAATCCCAACACTGACGTTATGTTCGACTGGGTGAAACGCTACAGCGACCCGGTCAAAAATTACCCGGAATTTAAAGACGTGGAGTTTATCAACGATGAGTCCGATATCGTATGGGACGGGAACCTGGGCCTTTGGATGAAAAGCTGGCTTAACTTCCGCAATACCCATTACGCGCCGGGGATCACCTGTAAAATGATGACGAAATACTGCGATCTTGTCATGGATGAATGGAAGGTCAACCTCAGTATTGTGGACAGCGACAACTGTCACACCCAGTGGGAGCGCTATCTTTTCTCAGGCAACCGTTCCCAGGTGACGCCGCTCACCCAATACGGTACCGACGACCTGCTTAAAAAGCCGCTCTTCAACGCTTATGTTTTAATGAACCGCCTGGGGGATACCCGCTATAAGGCTGTTTGCACAGAAGAGGGCTTCGGGGATAAATACGGCATTCTTCCCACCTCTTCCAATGGCGGTTACGCTGTCATGCTCTGGAATTTTGAAGACGGAATGGAGGACGACGTAAACCCCCGCCGCATTTCCCTCAAGCTGGAAGGACTGAAACCGGGAAATTACCGGCTGGCTCATTACAGGATTGATAAAACTCACAGTTCCTCCTACCATATCTGGCAGAAATTTGGAAAACCGAAAAAGATGATTGCCAACCAGGTCAAGGAAATCCGGGCGCATGAAGGGTTGGAGCTGTTTGAGTCGATTAAAGATGCGGCCCTTGATGAATCGGCCTCTTTTGCGGTGGAACTGCCGATGCACGCGGTCTCCCTCTTCCTGCTGACCCCGGTCAGCAAGGCGGTCCCAAAAACTCCGGACGGCCTGTGGGGCGTCCGGGAAAAAGGTCACGCCGGCAACTGCCAGGTTTTCCTGCAATGGGCACCGAACCGGGAATTTGACTTCAAAAATTACCGGATCTGGAGGAAAGAAGACGGCGGAGAGTATACCCTTGTTTCGGACAGCGAAACAAACAATACCGCGGCGTTTACCGATATGACGGCAAGGCCGGGCGTACGCTATACATATGCTGTTGAGGCGGAGAACTACTCCGGAGAGCGGAGCGGCCTTTCCCCTGAAATCATCATTGACTGACAAAGGAGTGGAATTGTTATGGCAACCCATATGCAGATGGCAAAATTAGACCTGGTGGACGGACCGGGGGAAAATATCCAACTGGCGGCCGTTTTGGAGGAGCCCTATAAAATCACCCCGGCTTACGCGAAAATCCCGGAGCCCGGTCCAGATGAGGTGCGGGTCAAAATTAAATACACCGGCATCTGCGGCTCCGACCTTGAGGCCTTCCGCGGCACACGTGCGCCGGAATTTATTACCACGCCTGCACGGCTTGGGCATGAGGTCGGCGGAATCATCGACAAAATTGGTGAAAACGTCCGCGGGCTTCAGGCTGGCGACCGGGTCACCTGCCGGTATATCTGGGGCGCGTATGCACAGTATATTGTTTGTAAGCCCTTCAACGTCAAGGTTCTGCCGCCTCAGCTTCCTTTAAAGGCGGTCAGCCCTGTTGAGGTGCTCCCCGGCATCCTCCACGCGGTAGACCTAGCAAAAATTGACCAGACTAAAAATGTCCTGATTATGGGGCAGGGGGTCAGCGGCCTTTTAATGACCCAGGCGGTCGCCCTCTCCAACCCCAAAAATCTGGTAGTCACCGACCTGTACGACAAAAACCTGGAGCTTGCAAAACGCTATGGAGCCACCCACACCTATAAGCTTCCCGCTCATGACGCGAAAACGGCCGATTTCGTCAAAAAGGATTTCCCGGACGGCTTTGACATCGTCATCCCCTGTCTGCTTGAAGGAAACGGGGTGGTAGACGCCATCGACATGGCGGCCGTCTGTGGAAGGATTGTCCTCTATGGCTGCATCGGCGTCTGCAGCATTCCGATCGATTTCTTCCGCTTCCACCGCAAACGGCTGGAACTCTACAGCACCGAGCCCCGCCGGGACATTGACATGCGGCGTTATTTTGAAGAGGGCATCCGGTTGATCACCGACGGGCTGATTACGACCGACGGCATTATTACCGACATTGTTCCCCTTTCTGAAATCCAGCGGGCCTTTAACCTGCGCAACACAGGCGGGGAGGATACCATTCACGTTTTGGTGGACTGTGAAAAATAATAAAAGGCCGGAGGAAACCGTCGATGGAGCATCCGACGGTCTGGAGGGGATGGGCAGCCCGGTTTACTCCCCGGCAGATTGATATGGACATACAAACAGAGAGGCCTTTTTTAAGGCCTCCCTGTTTTACCTGTCCAAAAGCGAAGTTATAACGGTATGGACTAACTGCCTCGGATGCGTGAGTTGTCCCATTCAAATAGTTTTGCCAGCCGGTAAGAGCAGGCTCCAGAGGCGCCTTTTCAGCTTAGGGCAGGGATTAGATACTGAATCGTACACTCCACCGCTAAGACGGCGCCGCAGGCGGACAGTGCTACAGTTAACAACCCCTTTTCCAAATAGGAAAGTACAATGGCCACAAGGAGTCCTGCCGCGGCCGACCAGACGCTATCGGTTGAAAAAAGGATTTCCGGGAAAGTCATCGCCCCCAGGACCGCATACGGAATATAGTAAAGGAAGGACTGGATCCATTTGTTTTCCAGTTTCCTTTTAAAGACGGCAAGCGGGACCATCCGGATGAGGTAAGTGACGCCCGCCATAACCGCGAGATTTAGCCAGAATACAGCGTCCATCAGCCCACCTCCTTTTCCCGGTGAACAGGGAAGCAAAACGCACCGAGCCCAGCGGCGGCAACCGCGCAGATAATAATGACAAACCCGCCCGATATATCCTTAAGCCCTGGTGTAAAGCGAAAAATACAGCTGAGCAGCACTGAAAAAAGAACGACCTTCAAAACCGGGCGGAAGTGTTTTGCCGGCGGGATGATGATGGCTAAAAACATGCCGTAAATAGCAATTCCCAAGGCCGACTGAACAATTGCTGGAAGCAGGCTGCTGGCGGCCGCACCAATCAGCGTTCCGAACGCCCAGCCAAAATAGGGCATTAAGATTAAGCCGTAGAGGTACCGCTTTCCCACTTCCCCTTTTTTACTGCTCGCCACAGCAAAGATTTCATCGGTATTGCAAAAGGCAATCAATACCCGGTCAAGAAGGTTGACAGACCGGTGAAGTTTCTGGGAAAGGGAGAGGGACATCAGAGCATACCGCATGTTGATAATAAACTGGGTCAGCGCCATTTCAATACAGGAGCCGGACGCAGCAAGCAAAGGCAGCCCTGCAAACTGCCCTGCCGAGGTGACATTGAGCATTGAAACCAGCACGGCCGTCCAAACGGGAAGTCCGGCAGCGACCGCCATCATCCCAAAGGTAAAGGAAACGGATAAATACCCCAGCCCTATAGGTACGCCGTCTTTCAGGCCGCTACGAAAGCTGTTCTCAACCAATTCACCTGTTACTATACTTTTTTCGTGTTCCATTTGCGAAAGCTCCCTTTTAGTCTATCAAGGCAAGATGCCTGTAAAAAAGCGCTTCTGTTAAAAAACGGAAGCGCTTTTCATCAGCTCGGCTGAACGTTGAAAAGTGACATTAAAAACGGTATCACCCAAATTAAAAATAAAATTAACGCCACGGCACAGCCAGAAGTGACCAAAATCCGCTTGATCTGGGTTTTAGCCGAGCCTTCATCTTCCTCCGAAAAATAAGGCTCACCCTGGTCAAAATCAAACTTTTTTTCGCACTCTTCACATAGATTATGCTCAGAAAGGCTGTCCACCTTTTTACGGCATAACATACAACGCATCATGTTCATTCTCCTTCAAAAGAGTCCTGGAGGAACAGCGATCCCAAAACTAAAAAAGACACCGCCGTCCACGACATACGGTTCGGATACCGGGTTGACCAGCGCCCTTCGCTGACATCCTCACCGGTTTTGGCGTTCATAATCATCGGAAATCCGGAGCGGATCAGCGCATCGCAATAACGTCTGGCAATCTTCCGCGCAAGCTCCTCTTCACCGCACTCCCGCAGTCCAAGGCAGATCAGCAGCTGCACCGGTGCAAGGACCGGCCCGCACAGCCAACCGACTTCTCGGTAATGATCGCTGCTTAACCGCTCGCCGGCCAATCCGTAGGGCGTCAGCCAAGTACCCTCCTCAGAGAGTGCCGCCGCCATTTTCCGGATCATCTCTTCCGGCAGCCGTTTGCCGAGCAGGAGCGGCAGGAAAGAAGCCAGGCTCTCACATTTCACCCACTCGTGTGTTTCATTCAAACGGGAAGTAAACCGCTCCCCGTTCCAGAAAAATCCTTTCATTTTCTCGAGCATTTCCTCCGCCCGTTCTTTCCACATCCGTTCCTCATAAAACCTGCCGAGCTCACCGGCAAGGACAGCCAGCTGCTCCATTGAAAGGATCAGATAAGTGGCAAGATCAGGGGATTCGGCCGGAACACCCCGCCGGAAAAGGGAACAATCATCCCAACCAGCCTCATCAGCAGCATCGTATTGGGCGATTCCGTCCCGGTCAGTATCCCGGTAAGAGAGCCACCAATAAACAAGACGGGCAAGGCCCTCATAAAGAAATGCGCGCTCTTTTTGCGGTACGAAAGAAAAATCCGTATATTGGCTCAAAAAGGCCAGCGCAACCCCGTGGAGAGGCGGTTTTGTCCCGCTGAAGCTTCGAACAGAATCGTTAATTGTATCCGGCAATTCTCCATACTCATCCTGGTAATAAAACATTGAGAGCAGCAGCTTCCACGCAAACTCCGGATTTCGGTACTGCCCCATCGCATGGTAACATTGCTGCCAGTTAGAGGTGCAACGGTGAATTCCCTTATTCATATAGATAATATCAGAGCCATCAATTGGAATAATGTGCGACCAGACCAGATAGGCCGCCAAAACCCGGCTGGATTCATATTCTGCCGGAAGAACCGGAACCGTCTTCATATACTCGGCAAACTCTTCCTCAATTTCCTTGATGCAATTGTCAAAGGAAGGGTACTCTCTCATACGGAAGGCGTTAGAAAGGTAAAGGTGAACGGCCAAATCTACCCTGCCAGTCTCGTCAGGATGGAATAAAAAGCTGGTTTCCTTCGGAGTGCTCTTGATCACATCAAAGCCGGAGGTGACTTCCATTGTACCCTTTACCGGGCAGAACAACAACTTTGGAAGCGGCCCCATGACGACCTCCCAGCTCCCATCATTCCTGGTTTTGGCAATCTCATGAAACGCAAGAGGAGGAGCGAGAAAAACGTCAACCCCGCTTGCCTCAATCCGCAGGATATCCCCCTTTTGCAGGCAAAGACGGGCACTCCCACCCTCGTAATCCAATGTAACGCAAAGCGGCGTCGCAGTTGCTCGATAAGGAATTTCCTCTCCGTTTCGCTGGAGGACAACCGGAAATAATTTCCCACAGCGGGCCTGGCGACCGGGCGCCGCAGTATCAAGCGCAGAAAGAAGAGCGCACGCATAAACCCTCTCCTGGTCTTCTTCCTTCCAAGCCCCTAAATAATAAAAAGCCCCCCGGCGGCCATAGGAAATTCGTGTCAAATCGTATTGAATATCCTCATACATAAAAACACTTTCATCCTTTCAAGGATAACTTTTTTTAAGTATATCATATTTTGAAAAGCCATACAATTGAAGGGTAAAAATTATAATACCGCTACCGCCCCGGCGCCAGCTATACCTTTTATCTTAAAAACTACTAACAGACCGGGACGCCTCAAGCGATAAAAAAGCACGGTGAAATTCCACCGTGCTTTTTATTCCGGTTATACCAGCTCGATGATTGCCATCTCCGCGGCGTCTCCGCGGCGCGGTCCGATTTTTACGATCCTCGTATAGCCGCCGTTTTTCTCGGCGTATTTCGGAGAAATCTCATCCAGAACCTTTTTGGCAACGGATTCTTTGGTGATATAAGAATAAACCTGACGTTTATTGTGAAGGGAACTGTCCTTGCCAATGGTGATCATTTTCTCAGCCATAGCACGCACTTCTTTTGCACGGGTTACAGTTGTTTCAATTTTACCATTCTCAAGCAAGTAGGTAACCATCGCTCTGAGCATTGCTTTTCTGTGGTCGGTGCTTCTGCCCAGCTTTCTGCTTCCTGCCATTTGAATTCACTCCTTACCCCACGCGTTTCCCGGGAAATCCGGAAAACCTTGGTATTATTCGTCGCCGCTGTTTAAGTTAAAGCCAAGGTTTTTGAGTTTCTCAACAACCTCTTCCAGCGACTTTCTGCCGAGGTTTCTGACTTTCATCATGTCGTCCTCGGATTTGTTGATCAAATCTTCAACCGTGTTGATGCCCGCGCGTTTTAAGCAGTTGAAGGAACGCACAGACAGGTCAAGCTCCTCAATGGTCATCTCAAGGACTTTTTCTTTGCCCTTGTCGTCTTTTTCTACCATGATTTCTGTGGTATACGCTTCTTCAGACAAATCTATAAACAGATTCAGATGCTCGTTGAGAACCTTGGCGCCCAGTGAAACAGCCTCTTTAGCGGAAATGGTCCCGTCGGTCCAAATTTCCAGAGTCAGTTTGTCGTAGTCGGTAATCTGGCCGACACGAGTATTTTCCACGGTGTAATTCACTTTGAGCACGGGCGTATAAATGCTGTCTACCGGAATTACGCCGATAGAGGACTGGAGATTCTGCTTGTTCCGCTCAGAAGGAACATAACCCCTGCCGCGGTCAATAACAATCTCCATATACAGCTTCGCGCCCTGTGAAAGGGTTGCAATATGCATACCCGGATCGAGAATTTCGACTTCGCTGTCTGCTTTGATATCACCGGCTGTGACTTCGCACTCGCCTTCGGCCTCAATATAGATGGTTTTCGGCGCCTCGCCGTGAATCTTAGCGATCAGCCCTTTGATGTTCAGAACAATCTCAGTGACGTCTTCTTTCACGCCAGGGATGGTTGAAAACTCGTGTTGCACACCGTCGATCTTGATCGATGTGACAGCAACACCAGGTAGCGAGGAGAGCAGCACACGTCTTAAACTGTTGCCCAGCGTTGTGCCGTAGCCGCGCTCGAGTGGCTCGAGAATAAATCTGCCGTATGTTCCGTCCGATTTAATTTCTGCCGTCTCAATTCTTGGCTTTTCGATTTCAATCATTTATAACCCTCCTGTTTGCATGCCCAACGCGTACGATGAGCTTGAATGTTTCGACCGGCGAACCGGTTTTGCCGCCATCCAGTTCATGATGCAAAGCGTAAAAACCGAATGGAATTTACGCTTGCCCTGCACATGAAACAGTAATCTGGACTGATTACTTGGAATACAGCTCGACAATGAGATGTTCTTCAACGTCAAGGTCAATATCCTCACGGTTCGGCAGCCGGGTTACCTTTCCGCTAAGGGTTTCCTTGTTCAGCTCAAGCCACATTGGAACCGGGCGCGCGCCGGTGGACTCCAAAACAGCCTTCATTTTGTCACTGGAACGGCTCTTGTCACAGATGGTGATTTCATCGCCCTCTTTTACAAGGAAGGAGGGAATGTTAACCTTCTTACCGTTTACCAAATAGTGGTTGTGGACAACCAGCTGTCTGGCTTCTGCTCTGGAAGTCGCAAAACCAAGACGGTAAACGACGTTGTCCAGACGGGTTTCAAGAATTCTCAAGAGGTTTTCACCGGTCATGCCGGCTTTACGCTCTGCCATATCGAAATATTTTGCGAACTGTCCTTCCAGAACACCGTAGTAACGTCTGGTTTTCTGTTTCGCTCTCAGCTGAATTCCATATTCAGACACTTTTTTGCGGCTTTGGCCGTGCTGTCCGGGAGCATAGCCCCTTCTGGCGATTGCACATTTATCGGAATAGCACCGTTCACCTTTTAAGAACAGCTTCTGTCCTTCACGACGGCACATTCTGCAAACCGCACCGGTATATCTTGCCATTTAGTTACACCTCCAAATTTGCACTCTTATACACGTCTTCTTTTCGGCGGACGGCAGCCGTTATGCGGAATCGGGGTAACGTCTTTAATCATGGTTACCTCGAGGCCGGCGGACTGCAGCGCTCTGATAGCAGCCTCACGTCCGGAGCCAGGGCCTTTAACAAACACTTCAACAGTTTTGAGGCCATGCTCCATTGCAGCTTTCGCAGCGGTTTCCGCAGCGGTCTGCGCGGCAAATGGGGTGGATTTTCTGGAACCGCGGAAGCCGAGGCCGCCTGCGGACGCCCAGGAAATCGCATTGCCCTGTGTATCGGTAATCGTTACCATAGTGTTATTGAAAGTGGACTGGATATGAACGGCACCACGCTCAATATTTTTGCGTTCACGACGTCTGCGAATCGTAGTCTTCTTAGCATTCTTAACAGCCATGTGTTCTTATCCTTTCCTGTTATTTCTTTTTGTTCGCTACGGTCTTTACCGGACCTTTGCGGGTACGGGCGTTGGTTTTGGTTCTCTGCCCGCGGACCGGCAGGCCCTTGCGGTGGCGTACGCCACGGTAGCAGCCGATCTCGATCAATCTCTTGATGTTTAGAGCAACGTTTCTGCGAAGATCGCCTTCAACATCAAGGTTTTTGTCGATGTAATCGCGCAGTGCAGCCTCATCCGCTTCGGTCAGATCCCGTACTCTTGTATCGGGATTGATTCCGGTTGCTTCAATGATTTTTTTCGCGGTTGCATTACCGATGCCATAGATATAAGTGATACCGACTTCGATTCTCTTATCTCTTGGCAAGTCAACTCCAGCTATACGAGCCATTTTTTACCTTGCACCTCCAGTGCTTGACGAATGCCCTTCCCTCCCTGTGCATTACAGGTTTACAGGAACTCATTTTCGTCTGCTTGATTTATATGAACTTATGGTTCAACAAAATTAAATTAACCCTGACGCTGTTTGTGTTTCGGGTTCTGACAGATTACCATAATACGGCCTTTCCGTTTGATAATCTTGCATTTTTCACAGATGGGTTTAACCGAAGGTCTTACTTTCATCTGAAATACCTCCCTTAAAAGCCCGCGCCGCCAAAGGCTGGTACGGGGATAAACTATTCTTACAAAGCAACAGCAAGTGCCAAATTCCGCAGAAAGCGGGCTGGGAACCGGAACTTGTACCCGGGACCCAATGCCAGTTATTTCGAACGCCAGGTAATGCGTCCTTTGGATAAATCATACGGCGACATTTCAACCGTTACCTTATCACCAGGCAGAATGCGAATAAAATTCATCCGCAGCTTGCCTGATATATGAGCCAAAATTTTGTGGCCGTTTGCCAGCTCCACCTGAAACATTGCGTTTGGAAGAGCCTCTACAACAACGCCCTCAATTTCGATTACATCGTCTTTCGCCAAGCAAATACCTCCCTCATTCGAAATCCGGCTGCCGTCCCCCGTACTGAAAGGGCCACAGCATCCGCCTCAGCATTGTGTTGCCGTGAATTTCACGCAAATTAATCTTTTCTCTGGTACCAATTAAGTGTTTTGGGTTCTTCCGCTTCGGGTGCTCCAGCTTGCGCTCCTTGCCGTCCGCCACAAGCGGCCAGCCGTCTCGAAAAGCAATAACCACGCCGAACCTCCCCCTGTCATGGCCTGCTGTGGATTTTACCACCGAGCCTTCCGTCAGCTGCATTAAAACCACCTCACGCCCTGGTCAAAATGACCGGACCGTCGCCTGTAATGGCTATGGTATGTTCGAAATGTGCCGAAAGACTGCCTGAGGCCGTTTTAACCGTCCAGCCATCTGCAAGCACGTTCACGCCCTCGCCTTTGATGTTGATCATCGGCTCGATTGCCAGCGTCATTCCCGCTGCGAGACGCACACCTCTACCGGGTGTGCCGTAATTCGGAACTTCCGGGGATTCGTGGAGTTTGCGCCCAACACCGTGGCCTACAAACTGTTTGACCACCGCGTACCCCCTGCTTGTGACATACGCTTCGACTGCGTGGGAGACGTCTCCAATCCGGTTGCCCACCCGCGCCATCTTAATTCCTTCATAAAGGCTTTGTTCGGTAACGTCCATCAACGCTTTGGCCTCGGGCGATACTTCGCCCACGGCAAAGGTTGCCGCATTATCGCCATGAAATCCATCAATGTAAGCTCCCACGTCTACCTTGACGATATCACCCGGCTGGATGATCCGCTTTTTGCTTGGAATACCGTGGATTACCTCGTCGTTGATGGAAATACAGGCACATCCAGGGAAACCACCGTATCCAAGAAAGGAGGCCTTTGCCCCTTTCGAATAGATGAATTCCCGGATTATGGTATCCAGCTCGTGGGTGCTCATCCCTGCTTTCACCTGTTCCCCCGCAAGTTTTAAGGCCTGCGCGGAAATGGTACAGGCTTTGCGCATCTGCTCCAGTTCACGAGCCGTTTTCAGAGAAATCATGTCAAGCCTCCACAGCTTTAAGGGTCAGGGCAGTCGTATCCTTAACTTCCTCCTGCCCTTCGACGATTACAAGTTTGCCGGTTTTCTGGTAATACTCCTTCAAAGGCTCGGTCTGCTCATGGTAAACATGAAGCCGGTCTTTGACAGTATCCGGATGGTCGTCCTTGCGCTGTACGGTATTGCCGCCGCACTTGTCACAGGTTCCCTCCACCTTGCTGGGTTTATAATCGAGATGATAGGACGCGCCGCACTTCTCACAAACCCTGCGCCCGGACAGTCTTGCCATTATCTTTTCATCCGCTACCTCAATATCGATCACCCGGTCGATCCGGATGCCCATCTGGTCAAGCGCTTCCGCCTGGGGAACAGTGCGCGGGAAGCCATCCAGGATGAAGCCCTTCGCACAGTCGTCCTTGACGAGACGCTCTTTGATGATAGCGATGACGATTTCGTCCGGGACGAGCTGTCCGGCATCCATATAGGATTTCGCCTTCAGCCCTGTCTCGGTCCCGTTTTTCAATGCTTCACGAATAATATTGCCGGTCGAAATGGTCGGGATGCCGAGGTGTTCAGAAACAACCTCAGCCTGGGTTCCCTTGCCAGCGCCCGGAGCACCTAAAAAAATCAGGTTCATAAAATCCCTCCGTTATTCTAAAAAGCCTTTGTGATGTCTCATGGTAATCTGAGACTCGAGCGTTCTCATTGTTTCCAGCGCAACACCGACAACAATCAGGATAGACGTACCGCCAATAGCGATATTGATCCCGCTGACGTTGGTGAAGATGATTGGGAAAATAGCAATGATGCCCAGGAAGATGGCCCCAACAAAGGTGATTTTAGAAAGAACTTTAGAAATGAAGTCGCTGGTGGGTTTGCCCGGCCGGATTCCAGGGATTGCTCCGCTGTTCTTGCGGAGATTATTGGCAATTTCAATCGGATTATACTGAATTGCCACATAGAAGTAGTTAAATCCGATAATCAGGACAAAATAGATAATTCCATACCAGATGCTGGTGTAGTTAAAAATATCCAGGAATCCTCTCCAGAAACTGCCCTCAGCCGGCTGGAAAAAAGCCGCAATCGTACCCGGAATGGACACAAAAGAGCTTGCAAAGATGATTGGCATAACGCCGCTCATACTGACTTTAATCGGAATATGGGAATTCTGCCCACCGTACATCTTCCGCCCAACGACGCGTTTGGCGTACTGGACCGGAATCCGGCGTTCGGCATTCGTCATCAACACAATAAACGCAATGATGAGTACGAAAATCACCGCAATCAACGGAATCAGAACATAGTAAAGCGGATTGTTCATATTCCAGTAACTGATCAGTGTGTCGATCATGTTCGGACCGCGGGAAATAATACCTGCGAACAGGATAATAGAAATACCGTTCCCGATACCCTTTTCATTGATCCGCTCGCCGAGCCAGACGATAACCGCGGTGCCGGCTACAAAGGTAACGACAATGACACAGGCCACAAAAAAGCCTGTTTTGCCAGCCATGTATGTGTCGCTGATTGCACCGGAGTTGCGCGCCAAAAAGTAGTAAGCAATACCCTGAAGCAGCGCCAGCCCAAAGGTAGTGTAGCGGGTAATTTTTGCAATTTTTTTCCGCCCTTCCTCGCCCTCCTTGGACAGCCTCTCAAGCGGAGGAATAGCCACGGTGAGCAGCTGGATGATAATGGATGCGTTGATATACGGGGTAATCGACATTGCAAAGAGGGTTGCACTGGCAAACGCGCCGCCCGTCATAACATCGAGGTAACCCAGAAAATCGCCGCCCGACTCAATCATCGCCTTCAGCGCGCTCGGGTCCAGGAAAGGAACTGGAATTGCAGAGCCGATTCTGAAGATAACAATAATCAACAGAGTATAAAGGAGTTTTTTCCTTGTTTCAGGAATTGCCAATGCGTTTCGAATTGTCTGAAACATTTTGCCCTCCATTCCGTCTGATAACGAAAATGTGTTTAAGACACGCGGTCAATTATAAAGTTTCCGCAGCGCCGCCGGCTTTTTCAATCTTCTCTTTCGCACTGGCAGAGAAAGCGGCAGCTTTTACGGTCAGCTTCTTGGTAAGTTCACCGTTGCCAAGGACTTTAACGCCATCAAGCTCTTTGCGAACAATACCGGCAGCCATAAGAGCCTCTAAATCGACAACCGCACCATCGTCAAATTTATTGAGGTCTGCAACATTGACCGTGGAATACCTGGTAGCAAAAATGTTGTTGAACCCTCTTTTCGGAACACGTCTCTGAAGGGGCATCTGTCCGCCTTCAAAACCCGGCCGTACGCCGCCGCCCGAACGAGCGTTCTGGCCTTTATGGCCTTTACCGGCAGTTTTGCCGTTACCGGAACCAGCGCCGCGCCCTTTGCGCTTAACGTCGTGGTTGGAACCAGCCGCCGGAGTTAACTCGTGCAGTTTCATCTTAACCTCCATTCCGCCGCCTGTTTAAAGCGGCAAATGCCATTTAAACATGGTTTCAAACGAAACCCAATTAGCCTTCTACAACCTCAACCATATGAGCGACTTTTGCAAGTTTGCCCCTAGTGGCGTCGTTGTCAGGCTGCGCGGAAACATCGCCGATTTTACGAAGCCCCAGCGCATTTACTGTGGCGATCTGATCTTTTTTTCTGCCGGAAAGACCTCTCACGAGCTTTACTTGAATCATTTTATCTGCCATGAGTAAAATCCTCCCTTACCCTAAAATCTCTTTTACGGATTTGCCTCTGATCTCTGCCATCTGCTCAGCCGTACGCAGGGATGCAAGTCCGTTGATAGTCGCTCTTACAACGTTGCAGGGATTATTGGAACGCAGAGCCTTGGTTCTGATATCCTTAATGCCTGTAACTTCAATAACAGCACGAACAGGGCCGCCGGCGATAACGCCGGTACCTTCCGGAGCAGGATTCATCAAAACGCGTCCGGCGCCAAACTTGCCGATTACTTCATGAGGAATCGTAGTGCCGTTGATAGAAATCTTCATGAGATTTTTCTTCGCGTCTTCAATTCCCTTGCGGATGGCGTCCGGAACCTCGCCGGATTTGCCAAGGCCGAAACCGACGATATCGTTGCCGTCACCAACAACGACCAGAGCGGCAAACTTAAAGATACGACCACCCTTTACCGTTTTGGAAACGCGGTTAATGGCAACCACTTTTTCTTTCAAATCATATGCGTTAGCATCTATAATAGCCAAATGAATACCTCCTCTTAAAACTTGAGGCCGCATTCGCGGGCTCCCTCAGCCAGTTCCAAAACCCGGCCGTGGTAAATGTAACCGCCGCGGTCGAAAACGACCTCTTCGATTCCCTTTTCCAAGGCTTTCTTTGCAACCAACTGGCCTACTTTACGAGCGCCTTCCTTGTTGGAGCCGCTTCCTTCAAAACCTTTTTCAATCGACGAAGCCGCAACAAGAGTAACGCCGTTGACGTCATCTATGATCTGCGCATAGATGTTCTTTGAGGAGCGGAATACATTAAGGCGTGGACGCTCAGGTGTACCGCTGATCTTAGCACGGACTCTGCGGTGTCTTTTGATTCTGGAATTGATTCCAGCAGTCTTTTTCACCATTCTAAGTCAACTCCTTTAATTACTTCTTGCCCTTACCGGCTTTACCTTCTTTACGCTGAATATATTCGCCAGCGTACTTAATACCTTTGCCTTTATACGGCTCCGGCGGACGTTTTTCGCGAACTTCAGCCGCAAACTGACCGACTTTCTGTTTGTCCGGTCCCGAAATAATAATCTTATTCGGGCTTGGAACTTCAATAGAGATATCGGCATTCTCAGAGAAAACTACCTGATGTGAGAAACCAAGGTTCATCACAAGATCTTTTCCCTGCTTCGCCGCACGGTAGCCAACACCGTTGATCTCGAGCTCTTTCGTAAAACCGCTGGTAACGCCCTCTACCATGTTTGCAATCAGGGTACGGGTCAAACCATGCAGGCTCTTATGCTCCTTGTCCTCGCTCGGGCGGTTAACGTTAATAACGCTGCCGTCAAGAGCGACCAGCATATCTTTGTGAAAATCTCTTTCAAGCGTTCCCTTAGGACCTTTGACAACAATATGGTTGCCGTTGATCTTTACGTCTACACCGGAGGGAACATCGATGGGTTTTCTACCAATACGTGACATACGACGCTTACCTCCTTTTACCAGATAAACGCGAGAACTTCGCCGCCGACGTTCGCTTTGCGCGCCGCCTTGTCGGTCATGAGCCCTTTGGAAGTGGAAAGAATTGCCACACCAAGGCCTTTCATAACTTTCGGCATATCCTCAACGTTTGTATAAATACGCAGGCCCGGTTTGGAAACTCTGCGCAAACCTGTAATCACCTGGGACTTGTTCTCACCGTATTTCAGTGTAATACGGATGATTCCCTGCTTTCCGTCTTCGATGACCTGAAAGCTCTTTACATAACCCTCGTCAACAAGAATCTGAGCAATTGCCTTTTTCATGTTGGATGCGGGTATATCCACCGTGTCGTGTTTTGCTGTATTTGCGTTCCGGATCCGGGTGAGCATATCAGCAACTGTATCGGTGATTTGCATGCCGTCAACCTCCTTTGCTTCTAGCAGCTTACCAGCTTGCTTTTTTCACGCCCGGAATCTGGCCTTTGTAAGCCAGCTCTCTGAAACAGATACGGCAGATACCGTATTTTCTCAGATAGGCGTGCGGTCTTCCGCAGATTTTACACCTGTTATAGGCACGGGTGGAAAACTTCGGCTCTCTCTGCTGTTTTACCTTCATGGACGTTTTAGCCATTGATTGTTTCCTCCCTTATTTTTCAAACGGAGCGCCCATGAGAGACAAAAGCTCTCTGGCCTCTTCATCTGTTTTTGCAGTGGTGACAAAGCAGATATCCATACCTCTGACCTTGTCAATCTTATCGTAATCAATCTCCGGGAAAATGAGCTGCTCTTTCAGGCCCATGTTGTAGTTGCCGCGCCCGTCAAAGGAGTTCGGGTTGATCCCGCGGAAGTCTCTTACACGGGGGAGAGCAACGTTGAACAAACGGTCGACAAACTCATACATATTTTCGGCGCGCAGGGTAACCTTTGCACCAATATCCATTCCCTCACGGAGTTTAAAGTTCGCTACAGATTTTTTCGCCTTGCAAACGATTGGTTTCTGGCCGGTGATAGCCGCCAAATCAGCCATAATCGCGTCGATCACTTTGCTGTTGTCACGTGCTTCGCCGCAGCCAACATTAATTACAACCTTTTCAAGCTTCGGAATCTGCATGACGCTTTTGTAGCCAAACTTTTTCATCATAGCAGGGGCAATATCTTTCACATAAGCATCTTTCAGTCTTGCCATGTTTTTTCCTCCTCACTTAAAAGGTTGCGCCGCATTTTTTGCAAAGGCGCTCTTTTTTGCCGTCTTCGGCAACTTTGTGGCCGACTCTTGTCGGCTTTTTGCATTTCGGGCAGACTAGCTGAACCTTGCATGCATAAATCGGGGACTCGGCTTTTACAATGCCGCCGGTCTCTCCCATTCTTTTCGGTTTTACGTGTTTGCTGATGATGTTGCAGCCTTCCACGATAACCTTCTGCTCGGAAGGACTGACTTCCAGAACCTTGCCCTGTTTGCCTCTGTCCTTGCCGGTCAGGATAACAACAGTATCCTCACTTTTAACGTGTACTTTATTCATTCTAAGCGCACCTCCCATCAAAGTACTTCGGGCGCAAGCGAAAGGATCTTGAGATATTCTTTCTCACGGAGCTCTCTCGCAACAGGCCCAAAAATACGGGTGCCTCTCGGGTTTTTGTCATCACGGATGATAACGGCCGCGTTCTCGTCAAAACGGATATAGGTGCCGTCGTCACGGCGAACCCCTTTCGCGGAACGGACGATAACTGCTTTTACTACATCGCCTTTTTTAACAACGCCGCCGGGTGTTGCTTTTTTGACCGAAGCAACGACAACGTCGCCAATATTAGCGTACCTTCTGCGGGAACCGCCCAACACACGGATACACATAAGCTCTTTCGCACCGGTATTGTCGGCAACCTTCAGGTAACTCTGCATCTGTATCACAGTGCATGCCTCCTTTCGGCATCATTATTTCGCTTTTTCAATAATCTCTAAAACTCTCCATCTTTTGTCTTTGGACAAAGGACGGGTTTCCATAATTTCCACCTTATCGCCAATGTTGCAGACATTGCCTTCATCATGGGCTTTAAGCTTAACGGTGCGTTTAATGATCTTTTTATAAAGAGGATGTTTTACATTGTCGGCAATGGAAACGACAACTGTCTTATCCATCTTGTTGCTGACAACCGTGCCTACCCTCGTTTTTCTGAGGTTTCTCTCACTCACAGCCAAATCCCCCTTCCTTACTTCTCAGCGGTTTCCTTGAGTTCACGCTCGCGAAGAACAGTCTTACAACGAGCAATATCTCTTTTTACAGCCTTGATGCGCTGCGGATTCTCAAGCTGGTTGACCGCGAGCTGGAAGCGCAGATTGAAAAGCTCCGCTTTCAAATCGCTCACCTTCTGGTTGATTTCGGTAAGTGACAAGTCACGAATTTCTACAGCTTTCATTATTGCTCACCGCCTGTCTGTTCCTTAGATACAAATTTACATTTAATCGGCAGCTTATGCATGGCAAGACGCATAGCTTCTCTGGCGGCTTCTTCGGAAACGCCGGCAATCTCAAAGAGAACCCTGCCCGGCTTTACGACAGCCACCCAATACTCCGGGGAACCTTTACCGGAACCCATTCGGGTTTCAGCCGGTTTTTCGGTAACCGGTTTATCCGGGAAAATTTTAATCCAAACCTGACCGCCACGTTTGATGTAACGGGTCATGGCAATACGGGCCGCCTCAATCTGGTTAGAGGTGATCCACGCCGGCTGCAAGGCCTGCAGGCCGTACTCGCCGTAAGAAACCGTGTTGCCACGGGTTGCTTTACCAGTCATGCGCCCTCTGTGAACACGACGGTATTTTACGCGCTTCGGTAACAGCATTACTTGCTACCTCCTTCCCTACGGGGTCTTCTACGGTTATCAGTTCTCTCGTTTCTGCGGGAGGAGGAAGCTCCAATCTCGCCCTTGAGAACCTCGCCTTTATAAATCCACACCTTGACGCCGATTTTGCCGTAAGTGGTATTCGCCTCAGCAAAACCGTAGTCGATATCGGCACGGATGGTCTGAAGGGGAATCGTCCCTTCGTGATAGCTTTCAGAACGGGCGATTTCTGCACCGCCCAGACGGCCGGAAACGGTGGTCTTGATGCCTTTTGCGCCAAGTCTCATCGTTCTGCCAATGCACTGCTTCATTGCACGTCTGAAAGAAATTCTGCGCTCAAGCTGGGAAGCGATGTTCTCAGCGACCAGCTGTGCGTTGAGATCCGGCTGTTTTACCTCAACAATGTTGATCAGCACGGTTTTCCCAAGCATTTTCTGCAGGGTGGCGCGGAGTTTTTCAATTTCAGACCCGCCGCGGCCAATGACAAGCCCCGGTTTTGCGCAATGGATATGAATTCTGACTTTAAGAGCGTCGCGCTCGATTTCAATCCGCGGAACGCCTGCTGCGTACAAGTTCTTTTTCAGATATTTACGAATCTTGTAATCCTCAACGAGAGTGTCGCCGAAAGCAGCATCGTTAACAAACCAGCGGGAATCCCAGTCTTTGATAACGCCCACTCTAAAGCCGTGTGGGTTTACTTTCTGTCCCATAGTTTACCTCCTCTTTCAGCTTATTCCTTTTCCTTCAGGACCAGGGTGATGTGCGAAGTTCTTTTAAGCACTTTAAATGCCCTGCCCTGCGCTCTCGGACGGATCCGTTTCAGGGTCGGTCCCGGGCACACAAAGCACTCCGCTACATAAAGCTCGTCTCTGTTCATATTGTGATTATTTTCGGCGTTAGCAATAGCTGATGCCAGAAGTTTTACCAGAGGCTCACACGCGGCTTTCGGTGTGTTTTTCAAGATCGCCATAGCGAGGTCGGCCGGCTTATTGCGGATCAAATCCAGAACAATCTGAACCTTTCTCGGGGCGATACGGGCATGTCTGAGGTAAGCCCTTGCTTCCATTCAAAATCCTCCTTCCGGCCTATTTCTTACCGTTATTTGATGTCTTGGAACCAGCATGGCCCTTATAGGTTCTGGTCGGAGCAAACTCGCCGAGCTTGTGTCCTACCATATCCTCAGTCACATAGACCGGGACATGCTTGCGTCCATCGTGAACTGCGAATGTATGACCAACGAAATCCGGGAAAATGGTGGAAGCGCGGCTCCAGGTCTTCAGGACGACCTTTTCTCCGTTTTCGTTCATTTTCTGAACACGTTCCAACAGAACCGGCTGTACGTATGGTCCCTTCTTAACACTTCTGCCCATAGATTCATCTGTCTCCTTTCCGATTACTTCGCATTTCTGCGTTTTACGATAAACTTATCGGAGCGATGATGTTTCGCACGGGTCTTGTAACCCAGGGTCGGTTTACCCCAAGGCGTAACAGGTCCGGGACGTCCGATAGGAGATTTACCTTCACCACCGCCGTGCGGATGGTCGTTCGGGTTCATAACGGAGCCGCGCACAGTCGGGCGCCAGCCCATGTGACGTTTTTTACCGGCTTTACCGATGTTGGTATTCTCATGGTCGGTATTGCCGACCTGGCCGATGGTAGCCATGCAGTTCGCCGGAATATTTCTCTGCTCACCGGAGGGCAGCCGGATCAACGCGTAAACGCCTTCCTTCGCCATCAGCTGCGCCATGTTGCCGGCAGATCTTACCAGCTGCGCGCCTTTGCCCGGGTAGAGTTCGATGTTGTGGATAACGGTACCAACCGGAATTGCACTCAGCGGGAGGGCGTTTCCCGGTTTGATGTCCGCGTCTGCGCCGGCTCTTACGGTATCGCCGACTTTCAGGCCGATCGGCGCAATAATGTAGCGCTTCTCGCCGTCCTCATACTGTACGAGCGCGATGTGGGCCGAGCGGTTCGGATCGTACTCCAGGGTCATAACCTGGGCGTTCATGCCGACCTTGTCGCGTTTGAAATCGATAACACGGTATTTTTTTCTGTTTCCGCCGCCGTGGTGGCGAACAGTGATTCTGCCGTAGCTGTTGCGTCCGGAAGTCTTCTTAAGAGGCTCAAGCAGGCTTTTCTCCGGCGCTACTTTAGACAACCCGGAATAGTCTACGACGGTCATATTACGTCTGGACGGGGTTGTTGGCTTGTAGCTTTTAATTGCCATTATTTTCACTCCTTGTTTCGGTTTAGCGAGGGCGTTTGGCACCGCCCTCATACATCACCGCCCGGAAAAATCCGGACTGTCACAAAGGCATTATGCCAGGCTTTCAAAAATTTCGATTCCCTTAGAATCCTCAGTCAGGGTAACGATTGCCTTTTTCCAGTCGGGCTGGTAGCCGGCATTCATCCCTACGCGTTTTGCGCGGCCTTTACAGTTCATGGTGTTGACCTTCTGAACCTTCACGCCGAACAGAGCCTCAACCGCCTGGGCGATTTCAATTTTGTTGGAATCCTTTGCGACCTTAAAGGTGTATTTCTTATCCGCAACGGCCGTGATGGACTTTTCCGTCATGATCGGGCGGAGGATGATATCCTGCGGTGCTTTCATTACGCGTACACCTCCTCAAGCTTGAGAGCGGCATCCTTGAGCATGACCACTTTATCGCAGTTGAGAATGTCGTAAACATTCAGGGTGTTGTACTGGGTTGTCTTCACACCCGGGATGTTGTTCGCACTCTTAATAACTTTCTGGTCCACAGCCGGCAGGGCAATGAGAACTTTCTTGCCTGCGTCAAGCGCGCTCAGAATGTTGATCATTTCCTTGGTTTTGTATTCTTCCAGTCCAAAGCTGTCGAGAAGAATCATCTCGCCGTCCTGAACCTTAGCGGAAAGCGCGGATTTCAGCGCAAGAACACGAACCTTTTTATTCAGAGCAAACCGGTAATCGCGCGGTTTGGGGCCGAGAGCGACGCCGCCGTGTCTCCACTGCGGAGCGCGGATGGAACCCTGTCTCGCATGGCCGGTACCTTTCTGTCTCCAAGGCTTGCGGCCGCCGCCGCGGACCTCGGTGCGGGTAAGGGTGGACTGTGTGCCCTGGCGCTGGTTTGCCAGGAAATTCACTACAGCCATATGCATAACCTCTTTGTTCGGGGTTATGCCGAAAATAGCGTCAGAAAGCTCCATCGTGGAAACCTCTTTGCCGTTTTTATCCAGTACTTTCATGCTTGGCATGTTGCTTCCTCCTTCCGTTAAGCTTTCTTCACAGCACTTTTAATGGTGACGATGCCGCCCTTCGGGCCGGGGATCGCGCCTTTGAGTGCAATCAAATTGTTTTCAGCGTCAACCTTGACAACTTCAAGGTTCTGAACGGTTACGGTCTCCGCACCCATCTGGCCAGGCATTTTCTTGCCCTTCATAATTCTGGACGGGTCAGAGCCTGCACCCATGGAACCGGCATGTCTGCCAACCGGACCTGTACCGTGAGTTGCTTTCAGGGATCTGTTGCCATAACGTTTGATGGTGCCGGCAAATCCTTTACCTTTGCTGATGCCGCAAACGTCGACAATATCGCCGACCTCAAATGTATCAGCCTTGATGATGTCGCCCAGGTTGAGAGCGTCTGGATCATCGAATTTGAACTCGTTAAGGGTTCTTTTCACAGCGGCATCCGCTTTTGCGAAATGGCCTTTCTGCGGTTTGTTGGCGTTTTTCACGCTAATCTCGCCAAAGCCGAGCTGTACAGCGGAATAGCCATCGTTTTCAGCGGTCTTTTTCTGAACCACTACGCAAGGGCCGGCTTCTACAACAGTTACCGGGATGACCTTGCCGTTGTCGTCGAAAATCTGCGTCATGCCGATTTTCTTACCAACGATACCTTTTTTCATTGTCTTTCCTCCTATTCGGTTATTGGTTGACGGAAACCGCCAACTTGACCTGCGCCGCAGTTTCTTAGAGTTTAATCTCCAGTTCTACGCCGGCAGGAAGCTCAAGACCCTGTAAAGCCTCAACAGTCTTGTTGGACGGCCTTAAAATGTCAATGAGTCTTTTGTGGGTTCTCATCTCAAACTGTTCCCGGCTGTCTTTATACTTATGAACAGCGCGGAGAATGGTTACGATCTCCTTTTCGGTCGGGAGCGGAATCGGGCCGGACACCCTTGCTCCTGTACGTTTTGCAGTCTCCACAATTTTGGCCGCCGCAGCGTCTACCAAGCTGTGATCGTAACTTTTGAGCCTGATTCTGATTTTTTCTTTGACTGCCACTTTCATCGCCTCCTTAGAATTGTTCGCGGTGAACATCAATTTCCGAACACGGCGCCGTGTGTTTCGCAATACTCCATTAAAAAAACCGAAAAAACACGCAGTTTTTCCGGAATACCAGCATAAGGCCGCAAGAACCCCATGCCCATACGACGCAGGCATACTTACCACAGAATAAAACCCATGGCAGTTTACACCCTACTACTTGTTCAGTAATTGTTGTCGCCCGGTTTAAAATCGGACATACTCCACGGAAATTTCCCGCCTCAAAGGCGGCCACCTCCCGCTTCATCGCATATCTGTCGCAGTCGTGCTTAATTATTATACTATACGGGCCGTACGGCGGCAAGCAAAATGTTCGTAGAATTTTTTGAAAATATCGGGCGGATATTTATGCAACTTACATAAATATCCGCCCGATCCTTTTTAATACTGTTTTCCCCAGTAAACCATGTGCTTTGCCGGTTTCCCGCAGCAAACACAGGTGTCTCCGATCTTCTCCTCTTCAAACGGAATACAGCGGGACTTGACGCCGCCGGTTACATCCTTGAGCTTATCTTCGCATTCCGCGTCGCCGCACCACATGGCCTTGATGAAGCCGGGGTGGTTCTCCGCGATGTCGAGGAATTCATCGTAATTATGAGCGGTGAAAGTTTTCTCTTCCAAGTTCTTGAGCGCTTTTTCATAAAGGCCGTCATGGACTGCCTGAAGCGCCTTCGGAACTTCGGTCACTAAATCTTCCAGTTTCACAACAACCTTCTCACGGTTGTCCCGCCGGACAAGAACGCACTGGCCCTGCTCAATATCGCGGGGGCCGATTTCCAGCCGGAGCGGAACGCCCTTCATCTCATACTGGCTGAACTTCCAGCCCGGGGAGTTGTCGGAGTCGTCGAGTTTCACGCGGAAGGCATCCTTCAGGGAATCTGCAACCTCGCGCGCCTTTTCAAGAACACCCTCTTTGTGCTGCGCAACCGGGACGATTACGACCTGAATCGGGGCGATCTTCGGCGGGAGGATCAGCCCGTTGTCATCGCCGTGCACCATAATGATCGCGCCGATCATCCGGGTGGAGACGCCCCAGGAGGTCTGGTGCGGGTACTGCAGGGTGTTGTCCCGCCCGGTAAAGGTAATCCCAAAGCTCTTGGCAAAGCCGTCCCCGAAATAGTGGGAGGTTCCGCCCTGCAAAGCGACGCCGTTGTGCATCATCGGCTCAATGGTATAGGTGGCGACCGCGCCGGCGAACTTTTCTTTTTCGGTCTTCTGCCCCTTGACAACCGGGATTGCCAGAGACTCCTTGTAGAAGTCCGCGTAGACGTTCAGCATCCGCATTGTCTCCGCCTGCGCTTCCTCAGCGGTTTCGTGCATGGTATGCCCCTCCTGCCAGAGGAACTCGGAATTGCGGAGGAAGGGACGGGTGGTCTTCTCCCAGCGCATAACCGAACACCACTGGTTGTAGAGCTTGGGCAGGTCGCGGTAGGAGTTGATGACCTTTGCATAATGCTCGCAGAAGAGCACCTCGGAGGTCGGGCGGATACAGAGCCGTTCGCTCAGCTTTTCCTGTCCGCCCTGGGTGACCCAGGCAACCTCGGGCGCAAACCCCTCAACATGGTCCTTCTCCTTCTGGAGCAGGCTTTCGGGGATCAGCATCGGCATATAGACGTTTTCGTGGCCCGTCGCCTTGAAACGGGCGTCCAGATCCTTCTGGATGTTTTCCCAGATGGCGTAACCGTAGGGACGGAACACCATACAGCCCTTGACGCTGGAGTAGTCGATCATCTCGGCTTTCTTCACAACGTCGGTGTACCACTGTGCGAAATCTTCTTCCATCGAGGTAATGGCCTCGACCATTTTTTTCTGCTGTGCCATGTTCGTTCAATATCCTTTCAAAAAGGGGCTGTCCCCTTCAAAATACCGGTATAACTGTTTTATTTTAGCATGGGGCGGCGGGTTTGGCAAGGGGCTGCGGAAACATCGTGGTATTATTCCTCTTTTTCAAGGCGGGCCTGTTCAAAAGCCTGGCGCGGCTTTATATGATAAAACCGGCAAAGCGCCAGCAGGTACGCAATGCCAAAATCACCGCCTTCTTCCATGTCCCGCAGGGCGCCCTGCGGGATTCCCGTTTTCCCAGCAAGCTCTTCCAGCGTCCAGCCGCCGGACCTGCGCAAAAGCTTAAAATTTTCCCGCATTTGGTCAAGATACTGTTGATTGAGCTCTTTGATGTTCAATCCAATTAACTACTTTTCAAATTAATATCAGCTGACATTACAATAGTAACACATAAAATTAAATTGAGTGCTTACAGGTATAAGCAAGGAGAAAATATTTTTTTCGGCGAGTATAAAAACAACATTTTGTCTCATCGCAATACGGGATCAAACAACAAGGCCCCGCGAATATCGCGGGGCCTTGTTGTTTAATTGACCTTTTCCTTAAAAAGATGAACGACGCAGCTCGGATGAGGCGCCGATCATTAGGGCAAGACCTAAGACAAGCATAAAACCGATTTTCACCTCATCGGCCATTTCCAGAGACAGCCTTCCCTCAAGGAAAAGCCCCTTATCCGTCGGAGGTCTTCGTCTATTCCAAGCCGCTAAATCAGTTTACTCGTGATGACGCCCGCAGGTATGCCCTTCGCCCTCTCCATGGTGATGATGGCTGCACTGTACCGAAGGATCATGAACCAGAGCGCCGGACAGGTAATCCGCAACCGCCGTTTCAATGTCGCCGGAAGCGCCCGCGACCAATTCAATCCCATTCGCCTGAAGGGCGGCCTTCGCCCCTCCGCCGATTCCGCCGCAGATGAGAAGGGAGACCCCCTTCTGCTTCAGGATCACCGCCAGCGCCTCATGGCCGCTCATGGAAGTATCCAGGTCTTCTCTTGCCGTCACCTTTCCGTCTTCAACGGTGAAGAGTTTAAACATTTTTGTGTGGCCGAAGTGCTGGAACACCTGGCCGTTTTCCGCTGTTACTGCAAGTTTCATTTTTAAAACCTTCCCTCGTTCAATTGAAATAAATATCCCGGCCGGGGAAATTGCCGCGCCGCCCGGCACATAATAAGCCCGCCGCTTTAAAGGCGGCGGGCTTGCTTTGTTTTTCTTACAGAGCTTCAACCAGATCGGCCGCGCCGTCCAGCCACCCGCCTTCAAACAGTTCAATTACGCCCCGGTCTCCTGCTCCGGCAATCTCCGGGTTGAGCGGGAGTTTCCCCAGTACCTTCAGGCCGTTTTTCTCCGCGACCTCGTCGATATGGCTTTCGCCGAAGGGGTAGATTTTCTTGCCGCAGTCCGGGCATTCCACATAGCTGTAGTTTTCTACCAGCCCTAAAATCGGCACATTCATCATCCGCGCCATGTTGACCGCCTTGCCGACAATCATGGAAACCAGCTCCTGCGGCGAGGTTACAACGATGATCCCGTCAAGCGGCAGGGACTGGAAAACGGTGAGCGGCACATCGCCGGTTCCCGGAGGCATGTCGACGAACATATAGTCCACGTCGCCCCAGACCACTTCGGACCAGAACTGTTGGATAACGCCCGCAAGGATCGGCCCTCTCCAGATGACCGGGTCGGTATCATGCTCAAGCAACAGGTTAACCGACATAATTTCAACGCCGGTTTTGCTCTTCGCAGGGAGGAGCCCCCACTCGTTGGGAACCGCTTTGTCTTTAATCCCAAACGCCTTTGGGATGGACGGCCCGGTAATGTCCGCGTCTAAAATTGCAGAGGTATGCCCCCGCCGGTTCATCAGGACCGCCATCATGGAGGTCACCATTGATTTCCCAACGCCCCCCTTGCCGCTGACAACACCAATTACCTTTTTGACCTTGCTCATTTCATTCAGCTGAAAGAGCATGCTTTCTTCTTCCCGTTCTCCGCAGTTCTGGCTGCAGGAGGAACAGTTGTGGTTACAGCTTTCACTCATTGTTCTTCTTCTCCTCTTTTTTCAAACCGGCAGTGGCAGCAGTCACGCTGCGTACACCCCCGGTCTGCGATTTCATAATTGCCGCCCTGAATTACCAAGCGCTTTCCAAGAACCAGCGCCTCAGCCAGGTGTTTTCTGGCGGAATAAAGAATCCTTTGAAACGTCCCCCGCGAAACGTTCATCCGCAGGGCCGCAGCTTCCTGATCCAACTCCTCCAAATCACACAGGCGCACCGCTTCAAGCTCTTCTACGCTCATGGTTACCGGCGGCCCTTCGCAATGTTCCGGGGAAAACTGCCTGCACCCCGGCTCCGCACAAACTCTGCGGCATTTTGAAGCCCTTGGCATTAGCTTTCCCTCCCAGGCACAAATCATTATGGGCATATGCACATTTTATTATACTGTGCATATGCACGCTTGTCAAGAAAAATAAAACAGACGGCGGCCATTCCAGGCGCCGTCTGTTTTACTGCCATTCAGCCAAAAGAACCTTAGACGTTCTCTTCAATGTATTTTACAATATCGCCAACAGTTTTGATGTTCTCAACCTGATCGTCAGGAATTTCAACATCAAATTCTTCTTCCAGGGACATAACCAGGTCGACAACATCAAGGGAATCGGCGCCGAGATCTTCGGTGATGGAAGCTTCCATTGTTACTTTCTCTTCCTCAACATCCAGCTGGTCAACCAAAATACCCTTAACTTTTTCGAATACCATAAAATATCCTCCTCAAATTGTTTCACAGAATTATAAATGCGGCTTTTTTATCCTTCCGAATACACGCCGATTTTTCTGAACTTATTATAGCGGCTATCCAGTAAAATATCAATATCTATTTTGGACAATTTTTCTATTGTTTTATACAGATATTGTGAAATCTGCTCTGCCGTTTCCTCCGGCCCTGTCGCCGCGTCCCCGTTTGCCTCCGGGATAACCGCTTCCGCAACGCCGAACCCGACCAGGTCCTCCGCCGTGATCTTTAACATTTCAGTCGCTTCTTTTTCCCGGGAAGCGTCTTTCCAAAGGATGCTGGCGCAGCCCCGGGGGGAAATAACCGAATAAAGCGCGTTTTCCAGCATGGCCAGTTCATCGCAAACGCCGAGCGCCAGCGCGCCGCCGCTGCCGCCTTCTCCCAGTACGACTGAAACAATCGGCGTTCTGATCCCGACAAACTCAAAGAGGTTCCGGGCAATTGCCTCGCCTTGCCCGCGCTCTTCAGCGGCAACGCCGCAGAAAGCGCCGGGTGTGTCGATAAAGCAGATCACCGGGCGGTAGAATTTCTCCGCCTGGCGGGCAAGCCGCAGCGCCTTGCGATACCCTTCCGGGTGGGGCATGGCAAAGTTACAGGCCTTGTTTTCATTGATATTCCGCCCTTTTACCTGGGCGATCACCGTCACAGGCCGGCCTCTAAAGCTCGCAATCCCTCCGGTGATAGCGCCGTCATCCCCAAACAGACGGTCGCCGTGCATTTCAAAATATTCGTCAAACAAAAGCGGAATATAATCGTTGATAGTGGGGCGTTCTTTCCTGCGGATTGTCTCCATCCGCTCCCAAGGAGTTTTCTGGTTCATCATGCGCCCTCCTTCGTATGCAGCCGGATCAGATGGGATAAGGTGCGGCGCATTTTATCACGGCCGACAACCATATCGGCAAAGCCGTGCTCCAGCAGGAACTCGGCCGACTGGAAATCATCCGGCAGATGCTGGCGGATGGTCCCTTCAATGACCCGCCGGCCCGCGAACCCGACAACAACTTTGGGTTCGGCAATGATTATATCGCCCAGCGATGCGAACGACGCAGTGACGCCGCCGGTAGTAGGATCGGTCAACACTGTGATATATAAAAGCCCTTTTGCGCTGTGGCGGGCAGCAGCCGCAGAGGTCTTGGCCATCTGCATCAGGGAGATGATCCCTTCCTGCATCCGTGCGCCGCCGCTCGCCGTAAAGATAACGACCGGCAGTTTTTTTTCAGCCGCCCGTTCGAACAGGCGGGCAATTTTTTCACCCACGACCGAACCCATTGAAGCCATCATAAAACGGGAATCCATTACGCCAATGGCACACCTGCTCCCGCGGATGGTGCATTCGCCGGTGACGACCGCATCATTGAGGCCGGTAGATTTTCGAAGTTCCTCCAGCTTTGCGTCGTACTGTGCAAACCCCAGAGGGTTAACGCTCTGCAAATCGGCGTCGTATTCCTCAAAGCTGTTTTTGTCCGCCGTAATTTCAAGCCGTTCCGGTGCGGTCAGCCGAGCATGGTAACCGCAGCTGACGCACACTTTTTTAGCCGCCTCAAAATCCTCTGCAAACATCACTTTTCCGCAGCGGGGGCATTTGAACAGCAGGTTGGATGGAATATTCACCTTGCTGCCCGGCGCCTTGGGCTCCTGCGCAGACCGTGTCTTGACTATTTTAAATAAATCCTCCAGCAAACTGGTTCCACCTCGTTCCCTACGTCATCACATTTTTACGGTTTAAAAAGCCGATGTCATAATTCGCGCTCTCAAAATCCGGATCGCGGATCAGGGAGAGCTGAAAGTCGATATTAGTATCGACGCCCTCCACCAAAAATTCTGCCAGCGCCCATTTCATCTTCATAATCGCCTGTTCACGATCGGGGGCGTAAGCAATGAGCTTGGCGATCATATTGTCATAATACGGGGTGATCTCATACCCCTGATAAACCGCGCTGTCAATCCGCACACCGGGGCCGCCCGGCAGATGGAGCGCCGTAATTTTACCCGGAGAAGGCCGGAAATTAAATTTCGGATTCTCCGCGTTTATGCGGCATTCAATAGCATGGCCGGACACACGCACATCCTCCTGCCGGAAAGAAAGCTTTTCCCCGCCGGCAATCAAAAGCTGCTGTTTGACCAAGTCGACGCCAGTGACCAGTTCGGTAATGGGATGCTCCACCTGAATCCGGGTATTCATCTCCATGAAATAGAAATTATAGCTATTGTCCACCAAAAACTCCACCGTTCCGGCGTTCCAATAGCCGCAGGCCTTTGCCGCCTTGACCGCGGCTTCACCCATACGGGCGCGGAGCTCTTCGGTCATGACTGGGCTGGGCGCTTCCTCCAGCACTTTCTGATTGCGGCGCTGGAGGGAACAATCCCGCTCTCCCAAATGTACAACATTGCCGTACTGATCCGCCAAAACCTGAATTTCAATATGGCGGGGGTTGACAATGAACTTTTCCATGTAAATTTCGTCGTTGCCAAAAAACTGTAATGCCTCCTGGCGGGCCGTGACAATCGCGTTTTCAAGCTCCGTCTCGTCATTCACCAAGCGGATTCCGCGTCCGCCGCCGCCTGCTGAAGCTTTGACCATAACCGGATAACCGATCCCGTCCGCGATCTCATAGGCTTCCTCCAGCGTTCTGACAATGCCGTCCGAACCCGGCACTACAGGCACACCCGCCTTTTTCATGGTATCCTTCGCCCGCGCCTTGTCGCCCATTATTTCAATGGACTCGGCATTCGGGCCGACGAAAGCAACCCCGCAGCGCCGGCAGGTCTTGGCAAACTGCGCGTTTTCCGATAAAAAGCCAAAACCCGGGTGAACGCCGTCCGCCCCTGTCAGCTCGCAGGCTGCCAGGATCGCGTTGATATTCAGATAGCTGTCTTTGGTAGCAGCCGGCCCAATACAAACGGCCTCGTCGGCAATCTGCGCGTGAAGGGCTCCGCGGTCGGCCTCTGAAAAGACTGCAACCGTACGGATTCCAAGTTCACGGCAGGCCCTAATGATCCGCACCGCAATTTCACCGCGGTTGGCAATCAGCACCTTGCTTAACATAAACTGTTCCTCTCATGTTACAACGGGCCGCACGCGCCAAACGCAGGCGAACCCGCCCCATATATCTGTGTCACACCAAAACCGGTTTACCGCTCCAGCGCGCAGGTGATTTCAGCAGTAACAGCCCGTTCGCCGTCCACCGTTGCGACCGCCTTGCATACGCCGATTGGCCCGCGCTGTTTAATAATCTCCACTTCGAGCCGCAGAGTTTCTCCGGGGCTTACCTGGCGGCGGAACCGCGCCTTGTCAATTCCCGCGTAAAACGCAATTTTCCCTTTGTTTTCCGGGACGCTCAAAATACAGACGGCGCCCGCCTGCGCCAGCATTTCCATTGTGAGGACTCCCGGCTGAACCGGATGCCCCGGGAAATGCCCCTTGAACCAAAACTCATCCTCTTTGAGATGTTTTAACGCCACACAGCGCACGCCCGGCTCCAGCTCGATCACTTCGTCGATCAGCAAAAACGGGTCACGGTGCGGAATAATTTCTTTAATCTGCTCCTGGTTCAAAACCGCCATATCAGTTTCTCCTTCCAAGCTTTCCCTATTCAAGCCGCATAACAGGCTGGCCAAATTCCACCGGCGAACCGTTTTCCACAAGGAATTCCGCAACCCGGCCGTCAAATTCGCTCGCAACCTCGTTCATCAGCTTCATCGACTCGATAATAAACAGGACGTCGCCTTTTTTGACCGTATCCCCCACCTGAACAAAAGGTGCCTTATCCGGGCCGGACGCCTCGTAGAAGGTGCCGACAATCGGGGATTTTACAATTTTCCCGGTCAGCTCCCTAGCCGGCTCCGCAGGGCTTTCCGCCGGAACGGCAGCAGCCGTACCGGAAACCGCAGGCGCAGCCTGAACAAGGGGCTGGGGCCCTTTGGCTTTGATTTTTACCTTTACCTCTTCCGATTCAATCTCAACTTCACCCAAGCCGGAAGCGGCAAGTTTATCCATTAACTCATACACCTGTTCCAGTGTCAGTTTCATACGCTACCCATCTTTCCTTATATTCACATTTTCAGGGATCAGCCCTCATATTTTTTAAAACAGAGGGTGGCATTATGACCGCCAAAACCGAGAGAGTTCGAAATTGCGGCTTTCAAATCCGCTTTCCGGGCGCCTTCCGTAACATAGTCAAGGTCGCATTCGGGGTCTGCGTCCCGGTAGCCGATCGTCGGGGGAATTACCCCTTCTTTCAGCGCCATGGCGCAGGCAATGCTCTCCACCGCGCCCGCGGCGCCAAGCAGATGCCCGGTCATTGACTTTGTCGAGCTGATCGCAACCTTACCGGCCGCTTCGCCAAAGGCAATCTTGATCGCCCCGGTTTCGTATTTATCATTGAGCGGAGTAGAAGTGCCGTGTGCGTTAATATAACCGATCTCATCCGGTTTCAGCCCGGCTTCCTCAATGGCAAGGCTCATCGCCTTTGCCGCCGCCTGGCCGTCCGGCGATGGGCTGGTGATATGATAAGCGTCGCAGGTGGCGCCGTAACCGGCTACCTCCGCGTAGATTTCCGCGCCGCGAGCCTTTGCATGCTCCAGTTCCTCCAGAACCAGAACTCCACCGCCTTCCCCAATGATGAAGCCGTCACGCTGAGCGTCAAAGGGGATTGACGCACGATCGGGATCAGTGCTTCTGGACAAAGCGGTCATATTGTTGAAACCTGCCACGGCAAACCTGGTCACCGTCGCCTCTGAACCACCGGTAATGCAGGCGTCCAGATAGCCGTGCTTAATCGCCCTGAAAGCCTCGCCGACAGCATGGGCAGAGGTGGCGCAGGCGGTAACCGGGCAGAAGTTCGTCCCTTTAAAGCCCGTTTTCATTGCGATACTCCCAGCCGCCATGTTGGAAATCATCATTGGAATAAAGAAAACCGAAACGCGGTCCGGCCCTTTTTCAAGCAGCTTTGTATGCTCCGCCTCCATTGTCTGCAGGCCGCCGATTCCGCTCCCCATAATAACGCCGACCCGGTACGGGTCAAGGTCCTCAAACTTGGTTTTGCTGTCTTTTAACGCGTCAAGCGCCGCGCCGACTGCGAACTGGCAAAAACGGTCCATCCGCCTGGTTTCTTTTTTCTCAATATAAAGGGTCGGGTCAAAACCCTTGACCTCAGCCGCCAGTTTTACGGGACTGTCCGAGGTATCAAAGACGCTGATCGGCGCAATGCCGTGGCGGCCTTCTTTCAAGGAAGCCCAAAATTCCTCGTATGTTTTTCCAATCGGGGTAATTGCCCCCATTCCGGTAATTACAACTCGTTTCATATTTTTCCTCCCAAAACAGTCACATGGACATTGCGCCGTCTACGACAATGACCTGACCGCTGATATAGCCTGCGGCGTCGGAAGCGAGAAAAGCAACCGCGGCGGCAATATCTTCCGGTTTGCCGAACCGCCCGAGCGGCACGCTGGAAAGGGCGGCAGCCTTCTGTTCGTCCGTGAGGACGTCAGTCATTGGGGTCTCGATAAAACCGGGCGCCACCGCATTAACGGTGATATTCCGGGGACCGAGCTCCTTGGCCGCAGTCAAGGTCATTCCAACAACACCCGCTTTTGTGGCGGAATAATTGAACTGGCCGGGGTTGCCGTAAAGCCCGGCAACCGAAGTAATATTGATGATACGCCCGCTGCGCTGGCGGATCATGACGCCGCTGACATGTCGGGTCATATTGAAAACACCTTTGAAGTTGACTGAAGCGACCATGTCGAACTGCGCCTCGGACATCCGGGCCAGCAGGCCGTCCTTTGTAATCCCGGCGTTGTTGACCAGCACGTCTATGGTGCCGAAGCGCTCTTTGACAGCCTTTGTCATTTCGGCGCAGGAATCAAAGTTTGAAACATCACCAACAAAGCACTCCGCCTCTACACCGAGGCTGCGGCAGGCTTCCGCCACCTGGTTTCCGCCGTTCTCCACTTCCCGTTCACTGTAACAGTTTACGGCAATATTGAAGCCGTCAGACGCCAGCTTTTTCGCAATCGCCGCGCCAATTCCCTGGGATGCGCCCGTAATCAACGCTGTTTTCGCCAATTGTAACACTCCTTTGTTTTAACCTGTGTCTTTATTAAAAATCTGCCGTTATTGCCATTCAATCAGCGCGGCGCCGGCAATCAGTCCCGCGCCGAACCCGACAAAGCAGACTTTGTCGCCTTTTTTCAGCCTTCCAGCCCGGTTTGCCTCATCCAGGCAGATGGGGATACACGCACTGGAGGTATTCCCGTATTTTTGAATGTTAATTGCAAACTTATCCATCGGGAGCCCAAGACGCTGCGCCGCCGTTTCAATGATCCGGATATTCGCCTGATGCGGAATAATCAAATCGATTTCCTCAGGCGTAATCCCCGCCTTCTTTGCAGCGTCCGTAACCGTTTCTGCCATGACTTTTGTTGCAAACTTATAAACTTCCTTGCCGTTCATGTACAAGCAGCCTTCCCTGTAGTCGCCGAATTCATCGTAATCCATCGCGGGGGATGGATTGCAGAACGGGTTGCGGGTTCCATGGTAGCGGCCGAAAATCTGTTTTGCCCCCGTACCCTCCACCTTGAGGCTGGAGGTAAAGAGAGCGTCCGCCCTTGTCACGACAGCGGCTCCGGCGCCGTCCCCAAACAGGACGCAGGATGCGCGGTCTTCAAAATTTGTAATCCGGGAGAGCATTTCAGAGCTGACGATCAGCACGTTTTTGATACTATGATCGGTTGCAAGATAGCGGTTGGCCATATCAAGCGCATAGACAAACGCAGCGCAGGCGCAGCTGATGTCAAACCCGATGGCGTTTACAGCACCCAGCTTCCCCTGAATCATACAGGCAAGGGACGGCGTGCAGTAATCCGGGGTTACGGTGGTTCCCAAAATGAGGTCAATATCCTCCGGCTGCAGCTTCGCCATGTCTAACGCCTGCCGGGCCGCCTTGAGCCCCATGGACCAGCCGGGTTCCCCGTCTGAAAAATGGCGGGTGTGTATCCCCGTCCTTGTGCGGATCCATTCGTCCGATGTATCTAAAAAATCTGTAAAAGCCTCGTTATCAACACAAAGCGCGGGCGCGTACATACCCGTCCCCTTTATGGCTACGCCACTCATTTACATGGCTCCTTTCAAACTTCACTTCTTGCATCAAAAAACACAAACTGGTATAATTATACCATATTTTCCTCCAAAATTTGTTGGTTTTACGCAAATGTTAATTCTTTATTCATAAATTCGGCGCTCTTTTACAATAAAATCCGTAAAAACAAGGGAGGAATTTTTTCACAGTTTCAACATTTTGCTGTTGAAACTAAAATGTATTATACAAAAAGTTACTTGAACTGTACAGCAAAAATTGATGAAAAAAAGGATTCTTTATGGAACTTTATGCATTGACAGGCCATCCGTTAGGTCATTCGATTTCCCCGGTTATCCACGAGCGCCTTTTTGCCCTTTCCGGGCATGACGGCTGCGATTACAGCCTTCTTCCCATACCGCCTGAGGACTTTTCTGCCCGTTTTCGGGAGCTTTCCTGCCTGAGCGGCTTCAATGTTACCATTCCTCACAAACAGGCTGTCATCCCGCTGCTCGATTCCATAGACGTTTCAGCCCAACGGTACCACGCCGTCAACGTGGTGCAGAACAAAAATGGGCTGCTGACAGGTTATAATACCGACGTCGTCGGCTTTCTCAAAAGCGTGGAGCGGCTGGGGACAGCCTTTTCCGGAAAGCGGGTGCTGGTACTGGGCTACGGCGGCGCGGGGAGAATGATGGCTGCCGAGGCCGCCTGGCAGGGCGCGGAAGAAGTCTTCATCGCAGCCCGCCGGAGCAGCCTCGAAAAAGCCGGAAAGCTGGCGGAGGAAATTGGGCGCGCGGTTCCGTACTGCAAAATTTCCGCCCTTTCGCTGGAAGAGGCAGGCGGTGGGTATGATTTGATTGTCAACTCCACCCCTGTTGGAATGTACCCCCACACTGGAGCCTCCCCCCTGCTCAAAAAGCAGCTTAAAGGGAGCAAAGCCCTGTTTGACGCCATATACAACCCCGCCCAAACCCGCCTGATGTCTGACGCGGCGGAATGCGGGTTGGCGGTGGCCGGCGGAATGACCATGCTGGTCTGGCAGGCTGCCGCCGCCCACGAAATCTGGTACGGGGCGCAGTTTAAAACCAAAGACATTGAACGGCTGATCCGTGAAATGGAGGATTATATCCTCACCCATTTTTAACGGTAGCCCTACGGGAGTACAACTATGAACCATATTTTTTTATGCGGCTTTATGGGCAGCGGAAAAACCACCGTAGGCCGGGCTGCGGCCCAGCTCGCAGGGGCAGATTTCATTGACCTGGATGAAGCCATTGTCGCTCATTCCGGCAGGACAATCCCCGAAATTTTCAATGAACACGGGGAGGCATATTTCCGTGAGCTGGAAACAGCCGTTCTGGCGGAAGCGGCTTTTTCACAGAATCCATCCGTTGTGGCGACCGGGGGCGGCGCCCTCATCTCCCCTACAAACGCCGAACTCTGCCGGAAACGCGGAAGCATTGTTTTTTTAGACGTTCCCTTTAAAGTTTGTTACAGCAGGATTTACAGTGACCCCAACCGCCCGATTGCCGCTTCCCGGAGCCGGGAAGAGCTTCTGGCGCTCTACCGTACCCGCAGCGGCCTTTACCTTGCCAACGCCACCATTGTGCTGCCGGATGGCTCTCTGGAAGAACGGGCCGCGAAAGTTGCCGCTTTTCTGCACCGGCAAAACGAACACTGAACAGGGGGTTTTTACCATTCGTCTTTGTTTTAAACAGCGTTTATTCTCCTGGTTTGACAGTTACGATATTTACAATGAATCAGGCAACATTGTTTATACCGTTCAGGGCAGGGCTTCCTGGGGGCACCGGCTTGAAATTTACAATGCCGCGGGCGCCTACCTGGGGCAGGTCAAAGAAGAGGTTTTTTCTTTTATGCCCCGCTTCCGCATCTATCTGGGAGACGCCTGCATAGGGGAAATCAAAAAGAAATTCACCTTTTTTAAACCCTCCTTTTTTCTGGACTGCAACGGCTGGCAGGTGGACGGGGATTTTATGGAGTGGGAATACCGGGTGATCAGCCCCGGCGGACAACCGGTCATGACGGCCTCTAAAGAACTGTTCCGGCTAACCGATACCTACGTGCTGGACATTGTCGATCCGGCAAACGCCCTGCTTTGCCTGATGATTGTCCTGGCTATTGACGCCGCCAAGTGCTCCAACGGATAATACTCCTGCATTTCCCGGGGATGCCGTCTTGCATCCCCGGTTTTTATTTTCGGAGTGCTGCCCGTCCCCGCCGCTTTGATGAACATTGGTTTAGCTGCCGTTTTGTTCTGTTTTTTGTCTATCTGCTGGTCGCCGGACCCGGTATCTATTACCGCTGCAAGTTTAATATAAAATGCAGCGCTAAAACACAGGGGAGCCACCGTAAAACGGTGGCTCCCCTGTGTTTTAAACCGGCTATGCCGGGATATGTTTACTCGCCCGAGCCGGAAGCATTTGAACCGCCTTCCAGCACAGTCGCTCCCTTTTCGCTGTTCGGGACAACGCAGACCCATGTTTTTCCGGTGTTGAAGGAAACCGAAGCACCTTCGCTGTCGGTAAATTTAAACATGGAATTGTATGAACCCTTGCTCCAATTGATCGCTTCATATTTCCCTTTGGAGAGGTAGTATCCCTCCCCTCCCGTCAGGTCGTACCGGGTGAGGTAGGTATCCCCAATCTGCGAAGTAGGCGAGTAGAGGATCACCACATTGTCAACCGCCACCTGTTTCTGGTTATTCGCATCGATATGCGGCTGTCCGTACTGGCTCTTCAAATATTTGCCGGACGCCTGATCATACTCGAAAACCGCGGTGGTATACCCTGAAAAGCGCACAGTCGCTTTCTCCGCCGCGCCGCCGGTGAGGGAGGCGCTCTCCCCCTCTTTTACAAAATTAAAGGCCTGCGGGCAGTTGTAGGACATGGAAAATCCTTTTTTCTCAATCGCCGGTTTTAAAAGCTCGGTACTGGTATAGAAAGTGTGCTCCCTGCCAACGCCGCTGCTTGCCCGCTCCTTGTCCTGCAGAAAGCTGGTGCCGGAAAAAGCCATGCCGTCAATATCTTCAATGTTGTACTCTTTCAGGGCGTCATACCCCGTAGTGCTCCCGCCGAAGTGAACAAACAGCGCGTGGAACGGCTCGCTGAACTGAGGATAGTATTCCCGCACCGAACGGGTCGGCCCAACTTTCGGCACTGCGTCCGGATCGGCGTACATACACATCAGACGGGTGATTCCCCCTTCGGTCACCGCTTCATAAACAATATCCGCGTCGCTAATCCCCCATTGCGGAAGAGACTGCTTGATATTGCTCACCATGACCGCGACCGGACGCTTGCCGACGGCGCTCGTACTGAACCCATCTTCCCCTGTCAAAGGATTGATGACCGCGACCGGCTCTGAGCTGCTTTCCGACGAAGACTGTGACGATTCACCGCCGCCGTTGCAGCCTGCAAACAGGGTAAGGCAAAGTGCCGCGGCCAGGGTAAAAGCCATTATTCTCTTTTTCATTGGGAGTAACCTCTTTTCTTTCTCAGGATGTTTCTATTATTCTGTAAAGTTCAGCTTGACAATGTTCTGGTCTTCCACAAAAGACTCAACATTGTAGGCGAAAAGGATTTGATCGTAATCGTCAAGGCTCAGCTTTTCATTTAAATTGACGTTGATATACCGCAGATCCACCATAGTGATTTCCGAGTAATGCTGCGTCAAAAACGGCACCAGGCTATTCGCGTAGGAATCCTTAATCACCAGCAGTTTCTTGCCGCTTTTCGCGTTGGAGTGAACCGTCACAAATGGCTGATTACTCCCCAAGAAGGAAGAATACTTGTCTTTTTGAGAGAGGTACTCCCTAAAATACATGCTGTCGTAATTTTTTTTGCTGCTCCCAGTATCCACGACTACCTTGCTCACAGTTGTCCCCTTGGGGTAAGAATAGTAATCGATGGTGTCCGGGCCGGTTTTATCGTAAATCACCTTGGAATAAAGGGTGCCGTAAAAGTCGTGCGAGGCGTGCTGTATATCAAAGCTGTTAAGAGAAATTGTCTGGTACCCCAGCGACCTGGACGCCGCGCTGTAGCCGAGATAGGCGCCAAGGCTGGTCCAGTGATGGTCGGTCTTATAATAAATATACTCGTCCTTTGAGGCATACAACGGCGAATACACGTCCACCGTAGAAAGCTGCCCGGCCATCCTGCTGTAAACGCTCTCAATCAGCATCTTCTGGTTGAGGACCGGAACGTTCGGATCGAGCTGGTCCTTCTGGATTTCACAGGCGGTAGGGATCAACATCATGGTGCAGGGGATTTTGACCCGTTTTGCGAACCCGTTGATAGCGCTGACGTTTTTAGCGACCAGGGTGCGGTCGTAATCCTCCACCTTCTGGATCAGCCGGTCTTTCAGAATAAACACCCCGTTGACCTCTTTTTTTCCGGCCAGCAGCTCGGCTTGGGTTTTGGTGGCAATCCACTCGTCGCGCATAATAAAATGGTCGGAAAAAAAGCCCTCAAAGTCTTTCATAAACTTTCCGCTTTGGATGTTGTCCCATGTAAAACTTGGAAACGCGGTCAGCACCCGGTTTTCATTCTCAGAAAACTCTTTTTTGGGAAGAATAATAATCAAAAGCGGGATGACCGTAATGACCAGAAAAAAGATAATCGCAGATATTTTTTTAGCGTTTGACATCATTCCACCCCCTTAAAAACGGAAATAGAGAAACGGATTATAGGTGGAGTTGACAAGGAAGGCCGTACAGATAAACAGCAGGCCGACCTCAAAAACCGGAGAAGCATACCGGACCCAGACCGGGAACTTCCCGGAAATTTTCTCCACCAGCTTTTTGGGGTAGTTGGTCGCACCAATGGCGCAGATAATTAATAACAACAAATAGGAGGACAGCAGGTAGAGCGACTGGCCGTCCAGCAAAACACCGCCGTTGCTCCCGAACATCGCGCCAAAATATTGCCCTACATTTGCAAGGTCGTCAAATTCAAAGAGTACCCAGCCAAAGACGACAAGGACAAACGAATAAATCACCTGAAGTGCCGCCGGTATTTTCTGCAGGTATTTCCCCAGGAAAAACCGCTCTGCGATAATAATCACGCCGAAATAAAGGCCCCAGAGGATGAAATTCCAGCTAGCGCCATGCCAGAGGCCGGTGAGGAACCAAACCACCAAGAGGTTGCGCAGAAGTTTGAGCGTCCCCACCCGGTTCCCGCCCATTGGGATATAAACATAGCTCCGGAACCAGGAACCAAGCGTAATGTGCCATCTGCGCCAGAACTCCGAGATGCTCTTTGAAAGGTAAGGATAATTGAAGTTCTGCGGAAAATTGAAGCCCATCATCTTTCCCATTCCGACCGCCATGTCGGAATAGCCGGAAAAGTCAAAATAAATCTGGAAGGTAAAGGCGAGGATACCAAGCCAGGCGGTTAAGACTGAAAGCTCGTCAAGCGGCGAATTTTTAACCGTTGTCCAAAGCATGCCGATGTTATTGGCAAGCAACACCTTTTTACCCAGTCCGCGCAGGAAAATTCCAACGCCCTCTCCCACCTTGGTCAGGGTGATGGTGCGGTGCTCCAGCTCGGTTGCAACCTCCTTGTACCGAACAATCGGCCCGGCGACGATCTGCGGAAAAAGGGTGACGTAGGCCGCGTAGTTAATAAAATTCTTCTGCACTGTGATGTTCCTCATATACATATCCAGCGTGTAGGACATACTCTGGAAGGTGTAAAAGGAAATACCGATGGGCAGCGGCAGCTCAGGATCGGTGAGCGCAAGGCCGAAAACCTGGTTCAGGTTTGAAATGACAAAGGAACTGTATTTGAAGATACAGAGAAGGGCGAGGTTGATGGTCACAGCAACAATCATGCTGACCAAACGCGCCCTGGGATTTTCATCAAAGCGGGCAATCAGCCTGCCCGCCGTGTAGTCGACCAGGGTGGTAAAAAGCATCAGGCAGACGTAAACCGGTTCCCCCCAGGCATAAAAAATTACACCGGAGACCAAAATCAACAGGTTTTTCAGCTGTTTTGGGGCGGCGTAATAAACCAACAATACAAGTGGCAGAAACACATATAAAAATGTAACGCTCGAAAATACCATTTCACTTCTCCCTATCAGGCAGCCCAGCAACCAGCCGGGAAAACTCTTCTTTAGACATTCTTTTATTCAGTACATCCACAAGGGCGTTGGCGCTCAGGCGCTCAGGCAATTCCAGCTCAAGCAGGAGCTGTTTGCGTTTTCCTGCGCTGTCAGGGCGTCCGCTAAAGCCAAGCTCATACAGATCCGCTTTTGTAATTCCGCTTCCGGCAGGTTCACAAGCGGTGACGCCGCATTCTTCCAGCGCTTTTTTTAAAAGGGCGAGCGGTATTCCCTCCACCCCCAGCTTCCCCTCTTTAGAAGGGGCTGCTTTCCTTTTTTCTTTTCCGTATACATCCGGAATATAAAGATGGTAGACCTTGCAGTCTTTAAGCAGGGACTGGAGAAAGCCGCGGATTTGAAATCCGGCGGCATCCGAATCGGTCGCGATGACCGCGCCGTATTCCTTTGCAAGATTGCGGATCATCTTCTGCTTCTCACGGTCTTTGTAAATCCTAAAACCATCCGTTCTTATTATAACCGTATTCACCAAAGATTCAAGCTTAATTTTGTCATATTTGCCCTCTAATATGACAATTTGCCGAATATTAATCTTCTCCATCCCCGCCATCACTCTTTTCCAGCCTGAATCCGGACCAGCGTCGTTTCCAGAAGTTCATAAGAATCCGCCTTGCTGGACTTGAGCTGAAGGTCGAGCCGGCGCAGTAGGCGGACAGCCCGGCGAAGCGCCTCGGTCTCTGTCCTGCCGGCACTTCGGAAAGCATTATCCACCCGGAAACGCACCCGGGGATTATAACCAAAGTCGGCGGTCACATCCACCGCGGTCTTTCCGGCGGCAAGGGCGCATTTAGCGCGGTACAGGTCAATAAAGGCGCTGTTGAGGGCGCCCGCGACCATAATAGGCTCTACCCTCTGCGCTTTGAGCTCTGCCACCGCCTGTAGAGCAGCGTCAAGATTGCCGCGTAGCAGGGCGTTGGCGAGGTCGAAAGCAGTTGCGTCCATCGTTTTTTCCACAAGGCCGTCCACAGCTTCGGCGGTAATTTCCCCCTTGCCCGTAAACGCAATCAGTTTTTCCAGGTTGGTGAGAAGAGGGGTAAGGTCCGGCCCGCAGGCCTCAACCATCCTGCCGGCCACAGCGGCAGATAAAAAGCACCCCGCCTTGGCCGCCTCATCGACAAGGTATTTCCCCAGGTCGTTTTTGGAAAGAGGCGCAAATTCCACCACGGTTCCGTTTTTCTCCATAAATTTTAAGAAATTCTGTACCTTCCGGCTCACTTTCACCGGCAGGTCGAGCCCTGAGATATAAACGACCAGTATGGCGGTATCCGGCAGCTCTTCCACAAGTTTCTGGAACCGTTTTGTTTCCTCAGCCGGGAGCTGCTCGGGGTTCAGGTCGTGCAGAACAACCGCCTTGCGGGGGGACATCATCGGCAGGTTTTGGACGGCGTCCTCAACCGCATTCCAGTCGAGCTGCCCTTTTTCCGCCTCAAATTTCTGAAGGTTAAATGCGGGCATGGAAGGAACGGCCCGCTTGAGGAGCCTCTCCAAATATTTAGAGAGCAGATATTGTTCACTGCCGTACAAAAAATATGCGCCGGAAAGCTCGTTTTTCTTGATTTCTCCACCCAGCTTTCTAAAATCAATTCTCGGCATAATCCGCCTCCTCACTTCATCTGCTTAAAAACCCCGCCCCAATCCGGATATAACAGGGTGGTCCGGACCGCCTCATAGGCGGGAATAATGGTTTCACTTTGGCTTTCGGCCTCCTCCCGCGGGGTGAGAAGCATAATCTGTTCCGCCGGAATATCATTCCGGTCGGTCGTCGACCCGGCCGCCGTCACCAGCCTTGCCGTTTTTTCCTCCAAACAGGAGAGCGCATCCTTCAGGTCGAGCACAGCCATATAATACTCTCCCTGGTAAAAGACTTCCAGTACCGGGTCTTCTTTTCCATACACCCGGACCACAGTTCCATTGGGATAGCTGAGCTCTGCACCTTCCGTCGAAAGAAGCTGTTCATCTTTCATTCCATACGGGTAGCTCTGGGTATCAAACGCTTCGTTGTTAAGCGCAAGATATTTGACCTCAAAAATATCCGCGAAGTCCTCCGTAATCTGTCCGGATTTCCTTACTCCGTCCGGCTGGACGTAGAGATCAATCTGTTTCACGCCCTTCGCCATCAGCTCGCGGCGCAGGGCAGTTCCGGCTGAATAATCAGTACAGCCGAAAACGACGTTGACCCCTCCCGCCTGAATTAAAACGCCGGATTCATCTTCCGCACGTACAGCGGTCACCGCAATTGAATGAGCCGTCAGGAAATTATCCGCCGCCAGCGGAACCGCTAACAGTAAAACAGAGGCCGTAACCACTGCAGCCAGGGCTTTCGGCTTGCGCCGCCAATAAGCCCTGTACAGAAGGAAGCCGATGATACTGAGAAAAAACCAAACCTGAATATACCCGTCTCCGAGCGGCAGGTAGGCAAACGGCAGTTTCACCGCCACGCCTGCCCCGCGGTCAATAGCAGTCACCGACCAGGAGCAGATTGCCCCAAAGAGCGAGGCAAGCGGATTTAAAAACGGGACGAGCCCAAAGAATGCCGTCAGAAAACCGGCGAACATGGCAATACTGACAAAGAGGTTGATCACCGGATTCAGTAAAATACCAATCAGCGAGATTTCCTGAAAACAGAGGAGGTTGACCGGAAGGGTACCCAAGACCGCCGCAATTGATACGGTAAACAAAGAAACCGTATTCCTTCCAGAGGGCCCGGTGATTTTCAGCCATCCGCAGATCAAATCCCCAAGCGGGCGTGCAAACAGCAGGATTCCCAGCGTTGCGGTAACAGAAAGAAGAAACCCAATATCGTACATGGTATAGGGATTTGAAAGGCAGATCAGCAGGCAGGCGATTCCCAACGAATTGAGCCCGTTTGCGGGGCGGCGGAAAATCTGGCCGGTCAGAAGGATCAGCATTGTAATACCGGCACGGAGAACAGAAGGCGTACAGCCCGCGAGAAGCATGAAACCGACAACGGCGAAAATCCCAATTCCAGAAGCAAGCCGTTTATTGAACCGCAAAAGCGTCAGGAAGCCCATGGTCAGCTGAATTACGATTGTCAAATGCATGCCCGAAACACTGAACAGGTGAGTAATCCCTGCCCGGCTGAAAGTCGTCCGGGTGAGCTCGCTCAGGTTTGACGTCCCGCCCAGCAGCATCCCGGTGGTGATATTGGCATTTTCGGCAGACATGTGGTTCCCAATGGACTCGCTGAGCCGGTCGCGGAGAATGCGGAAAGAAGCTTCAAGGTTGAATCCGGAGGCAGGTTCAACTGCCAGCTCCGATTTATAAACTGCGTAGCTTTTCAAAAACAGGCCGTGGGATTTATAGTAATCGCCCAGGACTTTTCCCTCCGCCGGTTCATTTACGGTAAACTTCATCTGGGTTTCAATGACGTCGCCGTAATCCGCACCTAGGTTTTCCCGGACGCTATAGATCACGCTGGTCGGAGCAACTGTCCGACCATCTACCTCCAGTAATTTCAATTCGTAATTATACATATTGTACCAAGGCCCGTAATCTTCAACTACCGCCTTTACTGTTACGGTTTGGCCTTCCAGCCGCTCCGCTGGTTCATAAACAGTGCGGGTATAAATGAAAAAGACGCCGAAAGCCAAAACAGCCGCGGACATCACGCACCAAAAGGTCTGATTTTTCCGCAGCGGCCTGATACAAAGCCCGTCTATAAGCAGAACCAGAAGCACCGGGAAACACCAAACAAGTTTCCCGGCGCCTAAAATTGCGGCCGCAAGCAAAGCGGCGGCATAACCATAACCAAACCGTGCCAGTCTCTGCGTGCCCATACTTCTGTCCTGCCTTATGTTGCATAAAATTGAATCAAACGCTGAAAGCGCCGCCATGCAGCGTTTCGACGGCAGCTGATACCGCCGGGTATTCCCGCTCTATAGGGGGCCGCTTATTTTTGATTATTTTTCAAAGAGGGGAAGCTCTTCCAGGAAGATGATATCATCCCGTTTTGCTGCATCCCCCTCAGCAAGGACGGTTGCGATCCCCACAACGTTCCCCCCCGCTACATTCGCCAGTTCCATCAGCGAATTGAGGGACTCGCCCGTGCTGATAACGTCGTCGACAATCAGAACGCGCTTGCCTTTGAGGAGCTCAATATCAAATTTATCAATGTAAAGCGTTTGCATGTGCATGGTGGTAATGGATTTTACATCAACCTTGACCGGGTCCTTCATGTAGAGCTTCAGGCCCTTTCTGGCAACGACATAGCGCTCGTCCAGCTGGCGGGCCATTTCATAGGCAAGCGGGATTCCCTTGGCTTCCGCCGTCAGAATCACGTCATGCTCCGGCACTTTTTTGACAAGCTCAGCCGCACAGGCGACGGTGAGCTCAACATCGGTAAACATAACAAAGGCCGCAATATCAAGGTGCTCATTCACCGGACAGATCGGCAGTTCGCGGGTAAGCCCCGCGACTTTCAGGGTATAGGTATCTTTCATGTTGTTTCCTCCCGGTTAAACGTTTTGTATATTAGTGAAAATTTATACAGTTACGCCATCTTCTCGGTGAGCTTTTTCCCGCCGAGCACATGGAAATGCAGGTGCCTGACTGTCTGCGCACCGTCATCGCCGCAGTTGGTGATAACCCGGAAACCGTTTGCCAGTCCCAGTTCGGAAGCAAGCTTGGCTATCACCTCAAAAATATGGGCAACCACAGCAGAATTCCCGGCCGTAATCTCCCCGGCACTTCCGATATGCGCCTTGGGAATTACCAGAAAATGCACAGGGGCCTGGGGGTTGATGTCGTAAAACGCATAGACTGAATCGTCCTCATATATTTTTTTGCTGGGGATTTCCCCGGCGATGATCTTACAAAACAGGCAATCCATATTGATTTCTCCTTTCCGCTTACAGCGCCGTCAGCTTTTCCACCAAAGACGGCAGGAAGGAAAGCGCTTCATCCATTTTATACGGGTCAGAGACGCCGGCCATCGCCATATTCGGGCGCCCGCCGCCCTTTCCGCCTGCAATTGCGGCAATTTCCTTGATGACCACGCCGGCAACCACGCCTTTTTCAATCGCTTTCGGGCCGCAGGCAGCGACCAACGTGCCCTTTCCATCCCGGATAGTTCCAACAACCAGCACCGAATTGGGAATTGTATTGGTCATTTTATCGGCGATCTTTTTCAAGGACTCCGGGTTTGCGTTTTGGAACAGGAAAGAAGCGACACGCAGGCCGTTTACTTCAACGGTGTTTTCTGCAACGCCCTTGGCCTGAATTTCTGCAAACTCAGCGTTAATTTTATCAAGCAGTTTTTCCTTGTCTTTGAGCTCGGCGGAAAGGGCTGCGCACTTATCCGGCAGCTCGGAGGGATTGGTAATTTTAAGTGTCCGGCAGCATTTTGCCAGCATGTCGTTGGTGCCGTTAATCAGTTCCAGCACCCCTGCGCCGGTCACTGCCTCAATACGGCGCACGCCGGCTGCAACCGAGCTCTCACTGACAATTTTGAACAGACCAATCTTGCCTGTATTATCCACATGGGTACCGCCGCAGAGCTCAATGGAGTATTCCCCAATGTCACAGACCCGGACGATGTCACCGTACTTTTCTCCAAAGAGAGCCATGGCTCCCTTCGCCTTGGCGGATTCAATATCAGTCTCGTACAGCCCAACGTCGACCACGGAAAGAATTGCACGGTTGACGTCCATCTCAATCGTTTTAATTTCTTCCGGCGTCAGCGCCTGGAAGTGGGAGAAGTCAAAACGCAGCCGCTGCGCCGTGACGAGCTGGCCCGCCTGATGAACGTAGTTTCCAAGCGTCTTCCGCAGCGCTGCCTGGAGCAGATGGGCGGAGGTATGGTTTCGCATAATTGCCCGGCGGTTGTAACCGTCGATATCGGCCTGTGCGGCCTCCCCAACGGAAACCGAGCCCTCTTCAACCACGCCGTAATGGATAAAATGCCCGCCGTCGTCCTTTTGACAGTCTGTAACACGGAACAGGCCCTTCTCAGTCCGAATGGTGCCGATGTCGGCAACCTGCCCGCCGCTTTCTGCATAAAACGGAGTTTTGTTCAGAATCACCGCGCCCTTGCTCCCGGCGTTGATCTCCCCGGCAATCTCCCCTTCAGCCGCAAGAGCCAGGATCTCCGCCTCACAGGAAATGACATCGTAGCCGACAAACTCAGTCGCAGGGAAGGCTGACAGGTCGATTCCGTCGTCCTTCCAGGCGACGTCTCCACCCGCAAAATGGGCGGTTCTGGCCCGTTCCCGCTGCTCCTTCATCAGCGCCGCAAAGCGCTCTTCATCCACGGAGACGCCCCGCTCAGCAGTGATCTCCATCGTCAGGTCAATCGGGAAGCCAAAGGTGTCGTAAAGCTTAAAGGCGTCGTCTCCAGTGAGAAGTTCTCCTCGTTTCTGTTCTATCCGGTCCAGGATAGACATAAGGAGATCCATCCCCTTGTCAACAGTTTTTGCAAAATTCTCCTCTTCCACCCGGACTACTTTTTTAATATAATCCGCCTTCTGTTCCAATTCCGGATAAGCGGTGCGGTTTTCGTGGACAACCGTATCAACCACTTCATACAGGAAAGGTCTGTTAACCCCCAGCAGGCGGCCGTGGCGGGCCGCACGGCGAAGGAGCCGCCGCAGAACATAACCCCGTCCCTCATTGGAGGGCAGGACGCCGTCGCCCACCATAAAAACGGTGGAGCGTATATGGTCGGTAATGACACGGAGGGAAATGTCCGCTTTTTCATTCTCTTTATAGGTAACGCCCGCAATCCGGCTGATGTGCTTCATGATATTCTGAATGGTATCGACCTCGAAAAGGTTATCAACCCCCTGGGTGATGCAGGCAAGCCGCTCCAGCCCCATACCGGTGTCTATATTCGGGTGCTCCATCTGTTCATAGTGGCCGTCGCCGTCGCCGTTGAACTGGGAAAAAACAAGGTTCCAGAATTCAACGTAGCGGTCGCAGTCACACCCCACGCCGCAGGTGGGCTTGCCGCAGCCGTATTCCTCGCCCCGGTCAAAGTAAATCTCGGAACAGGGGCCGCAGGGGCCGGAGCCAATTTCCCAGAAGTTGTCCTCTTTCCCAAGACGGACAATCCGTCCCGGGTCCACGCCTACCTCGTTGACCCAGATGTCGAACGCTTCGTCGTCGTCCTGGTAAATCGAGACCCAAATCCGGTCGAGCGGCATTTTAATGACTTCTGTAATGAATTCCCAGGCCCACTTGGTCGCCTCGTGCTTGAAATAATCGCCGAACGAAAAGTTACCCAGCATTTCAAAGAAAGTGCCGTGGCGGGAGGTTTTACCCACGTTTTCAATATCCGGCGTGCGGATACATTTCTGGCAGGTGGTAACCCGCTTACTCGGCGGGGTTGCCTGGCCAAGGAAAAACTTCTTCATCGGCGCCATGCCGGAGTTGATGAGTAGCAGACTGCTGTCACCAATCGGCACCAGAGGGAAGCTCGCCAGCCTGGTGTGCTGCTTGGATTCAAAAAAGCTTAAAAACTGCTCGCGCAGGTCGTTGAGTGAAGTCCACTCCATGGTTTCACATTCCTTTCAATTATCCGTACTGCTGAAAAACAAAACAGCCCCCATCCTCAGAATTTCTGGGACGAAGACTGACGTTTCCGTGGTACCACCCGGTTTGAGCTTAAAAAAGCCCCGCTCGTGCTTCCTTAACGCGGAAAACGGCGCGCTTTTTCCTTTTTACAAAAGTTTCACGCGCAGCTCCAAGGCGGCGCCCCACTTTTCCCAAAAAGCCTTGCACCAACCGGCTTTTCTCTGGTTTGGGCTGTAAATGGGTTAACCTTTTCACAGCAGTAACAATATTAAGGATATTTTAACACCCTTTTCACAAAAAGTCAACGAGTTCCCTGCTGCAGGCAAGTGTATGCGGCAAACTTTTTTTATTTCACCAACAGCTCTGTTGCGGACAGTTCAACAGTGCGATAAAACGAAATTGATGCTTTTCCGTTTTCGGGCAGCCGCCAATCTTACGGCGGCTGCATTATTCTGCCCGTTTCGCAGAAACAAAACCGGGGAAACCCGGTGTCAGCGTTTATCCGCGTCAGGAAGCCTGTTCCGCCTTAATTTCATCCAAAAGGGTCAGGTTATCCGCAATTTCGGCAAAGACTGGTCCGGCGCTCATATTTCCTGTTGTGCCGTTTTCCACAACAACGGCGACCACATATTTTGGGTTTTCAGCGGGAAAATAACCGGCGAACCACGCATCCAGCTTTTCATTCCCCACTTCGTCAAAACTGCCGGTCTGGGCCGTTCCCGTCTTGCCCGCAGCCGACACCCGGGTCGGCTTTGCCTTCATGTTGTCCTTCTGTTCAACGCAGGCCTTTAAAAAGCCCTGCAGGGTTTTCGCCGTACTTTCCGTCATCGCGTAGATCGGTGCGGAAGGCTCCTTTTTTTCGCTCAGTGTTACTCCGTCGCGGGTTGTCCCCTCAACCAACTGGGCAACCGGCGTTTTCCCGCCGTTTACAACGGAGGAAATCATCTGGCAGAGCTGTACCGGGGTAGCAAGGAGCCTCCCCTGCCCAAAACTCAGGTTGGCAACGTCTGCGGGATTTGGAAGCTCCTCCGGTTTCGGCAGAATGCCAGCGCTGGTGTAGAGGCCCTCCGCCAGCTCCGTCTGCCTTCCAAAGGACAGGTTGGAGGCCGATTCCACAATTTTTTTCGCGCCGAGCTGAAGCCCAAGATCAACAAAATAAGTGTTGCAGGATTCGATCATCGCTTTCTGCATGTCGATTGTCCCATGTCCCGAAAGCAGGTGGCAGTGGAACGTCCGGCCGCTGACGTCGATCAGGCCGGTGCAGTCGTAGACAAGGCTTGCCGGTATTCCGGAATCCAACGCGGCGGCCGCCAATGTAATTTTAAAGGTGGAGCCGACCGGGAAGGCCGAAAAACAGCGGTTGAGGAGCGGGCCCGCGTCGTCTTTCAGGCTGGAGGCGATGTCGTTTGGATCGTATTCCGGGAAGCTTGCACAGGCCAGAAGTTTCCCAGTCGACGGTTCCATGACTACAACCGCGCCCTGGCCGATCATCTTCGAACCCACGTTTTCACAGACCGCCTGGATTCCCCGATCGATGGTCAGTACAACGCCCGAACTGCCGTCCCCGGTTTTGGAAACGGCGCCGTTCCCGGTTTTCAGCGCGTCCCCCAGCCCGTTAAGTGTATAATTGACCTGAATGACCTCCCCGGTCCCGGAGAGAAAATCGTCGTAGGCCTTTTCAATGCCGGTAACACCTTTTCCCTCGCTGTCGACATAACCGATGATGTGGGAGGCAATTTGGTCTTTGCCGTACCGCTCGGGCACGCTTATCTGGGTTACGCCGTCCGCCTCCAGTTCTTCCGGAAGCAGCTCGGTGAGAAACGGACGGCCCTGCTGCAGGCTTTTATAGAGGGCGTCGTGGTCTTCGCCTGAAACAGAATTCAACAAAGCCGCCGCTGTTTCAGGTTGCGGCAGGACCGCTGAAACCGTTTTGAGATCGGTATTTACAAGGCTGTTGAAATTCCGGTCGTAAATCTGTCCCCGGGCGCTGCCCGCGGTCAGGGTATAACTGCGCTGGTTCAGCGCAGTTTCTTTTAAATCGGCCGAGGTTGCAAGGGTTGCGACCCTGACGTTTAAAAAAGACATCAGAACACAAAATAATGCAAAGACCGCAATCATTCGTTTTGACAATGGAATACGCCTCCCGGACATAAGTGTTTTGTTTGTTTTTTTCAGCGAGGGGCAACGCCCCGTCTTTTAGCGGCAGAGGCGTTTCAGGCAAAAGCTCTAATTCTGCCGCCGGACGTTACCGGCGCCCTCTGCGCCGCAATCATATTCTTCCCCGAAAACGCCGGTTTATCGGCAGAAAATACCGGGGGATTTTCTTGTAAACAGGGTATTTTTATGGTAGAATAAATAAGAAAATTGGTTTGATTTTTTAACTTTTGTTTCCCAGCCAAACAACGTGAAAATAGAAAGTGGTGTTTTCTTGAATCATCAGACCGTGCTGATCCTTGACTTCGGCGGCCAGTACAACCAACTGATCGCCCGGCGCGTCCGCGAATGCGGCGTTTACTGTGAAGTAAAATCCTACAAGACCTCTATGGATGAAATCCGGGCAATGAAGCCCGCTGGTATCATCTTCACAGGCGGGCCAAACAGCGTCTATCTGGAGGAGTCTCCCCGCATATCCAAAGAAATTTTCGAACTCGGCCTGCCGGTTCTGGGGATTTGCTATGGCATCCAGCTGATGGCCCACCTGCTCGGGGGCGGCGTTACAACTGCCGTCACCAGTGAATACGGAAAAACAAAGACGTTTTACAACTCCTCCTGCGCCCTTTTTGACGGGCTTCCCGCAGAGGGGATTTCCTGGATGAGCCACACCGATTATATTGACCGGCTCCCGGAAGGGTTCGTTTCAGCCGCCCACACTGCCGACTGCCCCGTAGCGGCCATGGAAAACCCCGCCCGCAGGTTCTACGGAATGCAGTTCCACCCGGAAGTCATGCACACCGAAAACGGCTTGAAAATGCTTCATAACTTCCTTTACAAAGTCTGCGGCTGCACCGGAGACTGGACGATGGAAAGCTACGCCGAAACCTCTGTAAAAGCGATCCGGGAAAAAGTCGGGGACGGAAAGGTTCTGCTCGCCCTCTCCGGCGGGGTGGATTCCTCGGTCGCGGCGGCGCTTTTGGAAAAAGCGGTCGGGAACCAGCTCACCTGCATCTTCGTAGACCACGGCCTGATGCGGAAAAACGAAGGAGACGAAGTTGAGGCCGCTTTTGGAAATTCAGGTATGAACTTCATCCGGGTCAACGCGGGGGAGCGGTTCCTCGGGAAGCTCGCCGGCGTTTCCGAGCCGGAGGAGAAACGGAAAATCATCGGGGAGGAATTTATCCGGGTCTTTGAGGAAGAGGCCAAAAAGATTGGAACAGTCGACTATCTGGTGCAGGGCACCATTTATCCGGACGTCATCGAGTCGGGCGCGGGGGACGCGGCGGTCATCAAAAGCCACCACAACGTGGGCGGCCTGCCCGATACCGTCGATTTCAAAGAGATTATCGAGCCGCTGCGCCCGCTCTTCAAGGATGAGGTCCGCAAACTCGGGCTGGAACTCGGTTTAAAAGAATACCTTGTCTGGCGCCAGCCCTTCCCCGGACCGGGCCTTGCTATCCGGATCATCGGGGAGATTACTCCGGAGAAAGTCGCCATGCTTCAGGACGCAGATTACATCTTCCGGGACGAAATTGCCAAAGCGGGGCTTGACCGGGACATCCACCAGTATTTCGCGGTCCTGACCAACATGCGGTCGGTCGGCGTTATGGGGGACGGCCGGACCTACGACTACACCCTTGCCCTGCGGGGCGTCACCACAACCGACTTTATGACAGCCGACTTCGCCCGGATTCCATATGATGTGCTGGGCAGCGTCAGCAGCCGGATCATAAACGAGGTTAAGGGGATCAACCGGATTGTCTACGACGTCACGACAAAACCGCCTGCCACGGTGGAGTGGGAATAAAAAACAGCCCCGGAAACTCTTTTGAGTTTCCGGGGCTGTTTCATTTTTACCCGATAACGCCGAGTGTACGGAGGAGTTTTACACAGTCGAGATAGCCCTGTTTATAAAGCCCCTGCTGCATAATTGCGGTTTGGACGAACTCCTGTTCCAGGCAGTCGCGCATGTCGGCGCAGTCGCCCGCGCTGATGGTAACGCCGCGGTCGCGGCAAAGAATGGGATTGATGTTTTCTAAAAGAATTTTCTCTTTTTCGGCCGCCAGCGCATATTCACTGTTATTTTTTCTGAGATTGGCCACCGTTTCTTCAATTTTACTGTTTAAGTATTCGCCAAATGCTGTATCCATTTTCTTTCTCCTTTCTTGTGGCACCGCCGCTTGTAAGAAGAAAGCACATATGGTATGATAGTTATGTACTCCCGCCTTATGGCGGCTGTGCGGGGGGAAGCGGCGTTGCTTTGTGAGAGTGTGCGCCGCTTCTTCATTTTTTGTTCTTTAAGCCATTAATCGCTTCCCGAACTCCCTCTGCCCTCGTCAAATTTTTTCGTTCGCAGTAACTGTCTAATATTTCTTCCTCTTCCTTATTGATGCGAACAGTCAATTTAACAGATTTGGGATTATCAGAAAACGGACGGCCCATTTTTTTATTGTCGGACAAATCATCAGCCCTCCTTTGTTGTCGACAATAATATTATAAGTTAATGCCGACAAAAAGTCAATGGATATTTCCAAGAATTGTTTTAGGTGAAAGAAACTCTAAATTTTTAGCGCCTTCCCTTCTGCTTTTCCAGCCAACTTGAAAAGGGTTACAGTACATGTTATAATATTTGCACCGTAATGGCCTTTGGCTGTTGCCGGTTGGAAGCGGCGTATCTTCTTGTTGGGAGTCTGCGCCGCTTCTTCATTTTTTTAGGCTGTCATACATCTTGTGAACGCCTCTCCTTAAAATTTCGGACTGCGAAACCTTTAACAGCTCACTCGCCTCTTTTAATTTGCGGATGGTTTCATCATCGGCCCGGAACTTAATAAAGGCATTCTTAGGGTTGTCTGTAGGACGGCCCATTTTTTTATTCCCCAAGTTCATCACCTCGATTTCGTGGGGACAAATATACAATATCATATGTCCCCACAAAAGTCAATGGATATTTTTAATTGTGATCTCCTTTTAAAAGGGCCTTTCCGTGTTGCATATAAAAAATAGTATTCAAACGCGCCGAAAACGGCGCAATTATTCAGTGTGTATTT
>ERZ1673695.493-NODE-493-length-60590-cov-5.619129_pt1 | contig 60590 bp, 53 predicted proteins | sample MGYA00580225_ERZ1673695 | MGnify/ENA primary metagenome ERZ1673695 (study PRJEB41218, sample SAMN15661739) | gut metagenome | host: Homo sapiens | place: Canada: London | collected 2015-08-20/2019-03-30 | study: EMG produced TPA metagenomics assembly of... | reverse complement strand
AAAATTAAACAATTAAAGTTGCAGGAGGATTTCCCATGAACCAATTTATGAGCGCCGTTTCCAAGGGTGTAGCTGTTGGTGCTGTAGTCGGCACAGCCGCTTACGTAATGAAAGCCAAAAAAAACAAAGGCAAAATCATGAAGAAAAACGCCACCAAAGCAATGAAAACCATTGGGAACGTCATGGAAAATGTTGCTTACATGATGAAGTAAGCGAATCCCCTCCGCCAGAGTCCGGCGGAGGGGATTTTAATTATTATACAAAGTATACTTATCTAAGTTATCGTTAAAATATTGATGTGACTCATCCGCGGTTTTACCAGTAAAAACATATTCTTCCCAATTTGTATTTGGAAATTTTACTTTTATTTTTTTCTGACTTTCTATTTGAGAATAGTCAACGGTTACGTCCATCCAGTGTTCATCCCAACCACCTGTTAATTCGTTCCAAGGCTCAGAATGGAAATGAACCGTGAATGTGATTCTATTATTTGGAATGAGCTTTAAATCGGATAATTCACCCGGAAGCATCCTGTAACCGTCGGAACCCCATCCAAAGTGACGATATTCATAGACTATGTTATTCAACTTGAGTTCAATAACCTTGTTCTCGTTTTCCTTTATCCAATACCCAAGCAGTTTGTTAAGAACCTCAATTGCAGTCGGTTCCTTTTTCTCCTCCACCGGTTCAGGTTTCGTTGTACTCTCGTTGTAATCAGACGGAAGCGTCTCCTCCGACAAGGACGAATTGTCCGGAGGCTCTCCTTCCTGCGGGCTGCACCCGGCGAAAAACAGTATCAGGCCAACCATTAGAAAAACACTTACCCACTTTTTCATTTTACCCACTCCTCTTAACCTTTTTGTTATATATTTTACCGGTACATTACATCTTTCCGGCAAAGGTTACAAAAGAATCGCGGAATATTTACAATATTATTTTTTAATAATAGTGGATATAACAACTATTTCCTGTACTCATATCGTAGCAGTATTTCCATCAAAAAGCAATAGTTTTATTGTAATTAATCTATAATTTTTGCTGGCAGGTTTCATTAACATGTGCCCCCATTATTATTAATCAAACAGAAAGCCAACGTTTTAAAGAGTCTATTAAAAACAAAAAGGACGGCTATAAAAGCCGTCCTTTTTTCAACTTAAAGCTCTTATTATTTGTGATCCACGCTGTACATGTGTTTAATCAGCATCAGGACCTTGTTGGAATAACCCCACTCATTGTCATACCAAGAAACCAGTTTGACAAATTTATCGGTCAGGGCAATACCGGCAGTCGCGTCGAAGATAGAAGTTCTGGCGTCGGTCAGGAAGTCAGAAGAAACGACAGCGTCTTCGGTGTAGCCGAGGATGCCTTTCATCGGGCCTTCGGAAGCAGCCTTGACAGCAGCGCAAATCTCATCGTAAGAAGCGGCTTTTGCAAGGTTGACGGTGAGGTCTACAACAGAAACGTCCAGAGTGGGAACGCGGAACGCCATACCGGTCAGCTTGCCGTTGAGTTCCGGAATAACTTTACCAACCGCTTTTGCAGCGCCGGTAGAAGAAGGAATAATGTTGCCGGCAGCAGCACGACCGCCTCTCCAGTCTTTCTTAGAAGGACCGTCAACGGTTTTCTGAGTTGCGGTAGTGGAATGAACAGTGGTCATAAGACCGTCTACAATGCCGAAGTTGTCGTTAATAACCTTGGCGAGAGGAGCCAGGCAGTTTGTTGTACAGGAAGCATTGGAAACGATATTCATATCGCTGGTGTATTTGTCATTGTTAACGCCCATGACAAACATCGGAGCGTCTTTGGACGGAGCGGAGATAACAACTTTTTTCGCACCGCCTTCAAAGTGGGCAGCCGCTTTATCCATCGTGGTGAATACGCCGGTGGACTCTACAACATACTCGGCGCCGCAGTCTTTCCACGGAATTTCTTTCGGATCCATACAAGAGTAAACTTCAATGGCCTTGCCGTTAACGGTAAATTTACCGTCTTTCACTTCAACAGAACCTTCAAATTTACCGTGCATGGTGTCATACTTGGTCATATAAACCATGTAATCCACATCAATGAAAGGATCGTTGATTCCAACAATCTCGTAAACGTCCGGCTGGCTGACAGCAGCACGGAAAACAAGGCGGCCAATTCTTCCAAAACCATTAATACCAACTTTAATAGCCATTTTTAGGTACCTCCAATTTGTTTTGATATTATTTTATCAAAATTTTCCTTGCTTTTCAAGGGGCAACTTAACAAATCTATGAATTTTTTTCGGCATACATGTATCTTTTTACCAAAAATAAGAATTTTACGCTTCATCATTTCCCCATTGGTTTACATTACCGACAAAATTAGCTATAATAACAATATATATTTGTAAAGCTGCCGACAAAACTGTCCCCCTCTCCTTATTCCTATGGAGTACGAAATCAAACGAACAGGATAATATTAGAATGAACGATATGATTATGGGCTGTGTCAAACAGCTTTATACAGATTCCCCTTCACCGGTTTTTGTCTGTGACAGAAAGCTGAATTTGTGCTGGTCCAATCTGGCCGGCACATCTTTTTTAGAAGGGCTTCCTCAAAAGACGGAAAGCCGTTTGGCTCTGATTTTTCCGGACGTGAATTTTACCGGGATACGGGAACTGCTCTCTCGGGGAAAACCGGGTGAAATCGCTTTTGCATACGGTAACAACGAGCAGATTTCCATTAACTTTATGCCCCTTGCGCAGGACGATGAGTACGCTGTAGCCAACCTAGTTTTTACCGACGCTGATATCAGGAATAAAGAGGATCCCGTGCTGCTGCCGGTCGCTTCAATCTACTCCCAGTCCTACCGCAGCGCGATGTTTGGCATTTTCAACGTCATCAGCGTTTTAGCAAATACTTTCGAACAAAATGAAATGTACGACGAACTGGCTTACCTCAACAGCCTTTCGTACAGCTGTTACAGTATCATGAGATCCAATATGAACGTGAGCGAGCATTATAACTTTGTTCATGGAAACAGCAAACTGAAAAAAGAGCGGGTTTCATTGAACCGGTTCTGCAAAGCTCTGGCGGAAAACATTTCTAGGATTATCGCCTCATCCGATATTTCTTTCAGTTACGACATTGCAGAAGAACCAATTTATTCTCTTGCAGACGCGGGCAAGCTCACCATTGCCCTGCTCAATGTCATTTACAACAGCTGCGTCTTTTCCGATATGGCAAACGAAATTTATTTCTCATTGAGAAAGCAGGGAAATTCATATGTTTTTACTGTATCCGACAAAGGGGTTGGCATTCGGCCGGAAGCTCTTCCCTACGTTTTTGACCCGTTTTATTCGGATCAAAATAAATCCAGCGCCTATGCGGGCAACGGCCTGGGGCTGACCGTTGTAAAAGAAATTGTTGAGGCCCACGGCGGGCACTGCATGATTGCCAGTGAACCTTATCAGGGCACCACTATTTCAATGAGTATTCCTATTGAGGACGACCCAACCCTGGACAGGGTCCTGTCCATTCCGCCCTCTCCATATTTTACGAAAAGGCTCTCGGTGGAGAACATATTTTTAGCGGAAATTGGGAAATACATCACATTTTAAAAAAAATAAAATTTACAGTTGAATTATGAGAGAAAAAAGGGTAAAATTAGTTTAATCATATTTTCACAATAATTGGACTACCATAGGCTCGTCTTTACCGGACAAGCCTATCTTATTGTGGAAAACAAATTTTTATTGCGGAGGTTCATTTTATATGGCAGTGAAGTACATATTCGTCACCGGAGGTGTGGTTTCCGGTCTGGGCAAAGGAATTACGGCCGCATCTATCGGCCGCCTGCTCAAAGACAGAGGGTACCGCGTTACCATGCAGAAATTCGACCCGTACATCAACGTAGACCCCGGCACCATGAGCCCTTATCAGCACGGTGAGGTATTTGTCACTGACGACGGCGCCGAGACCGACCTCGACCTGGGCCATTACGAGCGTTTTATTGACGAAAGCCTGTCTGTCAATTCAAACATCACCACCGGAAAAGTGTACTGGACTGTCCTGAACAAAGAGCGCCGGGGCGATTATCTGGGTGGTACCGTTCAGGTCATCCCCCATATTACAAATGAAATCAAGAACCGTATTTACCGGGTTGGCAAAAGCGGTGAGACCGATGTTGTAATCACTGAAATCGGCGGTACAGTCGGCGATATTGAAAGCCTTCCCTTTTTAGAGGCAATCCGCCAGGCATCTACCGAACTTGGGCGCGAAAACGCAATTTTTGTCCACGTAACACTCGTTCCCTATATTTCGGGGTCAAATGAACTCAAATCCAAGCCGACACAGCACTCGGTCAAAGAGCTGCTCGGCCTTGGCATTCGGCCAAACCTGATTGTCTGCCGGAGCGAAATGGACCTTCCCGAGGACATGGTGCGAAAAATCGCCCTATTCTGCAACGTCCGTACTGAGGACGTCATCCAGAACCTGACCGCGCCCAGCCTCTATGAGGTTCCCCTGATGCTTGAAAAAGAGGGCATTGCCGACGCGGTCTGTCACCATCTTGGCCTTGAAAAACGCGAACCCAACCATACTGAGTGGATCAACATGGTTGAAAAAGTGAAGGCGGCGACCAAAAAAGTCACCATCGGCCTTGTAGGAAAATACGTCGAACTGCCCGACGCTTATCTTTCCGTTGCCGAATCTCTCCGCCACGGTGGCATTCCGAACGACGCTGAAGTGGACATCCGCTGGATCAGTTCCGAGGATATCACCATGAAAAACGCCGCGGAAAAATTAAGCGATTGCGACGGCATCCTGGTGCCGGGCGGCTTTGGAGACCGCGGGATTGAAGGCAAAATTGCCGCAATTTCTTATGCGCGGCAGAATAAAGTTCCTTTCTTCGGAATCTGTCTTGGCATGCAGATGGCTGTTGTAGAATTCGCCCGCAACGTGCTGGGATTCAACGGCGCCAATTCAAGTGAGTTTGATGAAAACAGCGCATATCCGGTGATTGACATCATGCCGGAGCAGAAAGAAATCACCGAAAAAGGCGGCACTATGCGGTTGGGGCTTTACCCCTGCAAGCTGGCGGACGGTTCCCGCGCAAAGGCTATTTATAAGGAAGATCTCATTTATGAGCGTCATCGCCACCGCTACGAATTCAGCAACGAATTCCGCAAGGCGATGCAGGAAGCAGGGCTTGTCCTCTCCGGCCTTTCCCCCGACGAACGCCTGGTTGAAATCGTTGAGCTTTCCGACCATCCCTGGTTTATCGGGGTTCAGTTCCATCCGGAATTCAAATCCCGCCCGAACCGGCCGCATCCTCTTTTCGCAGATTTCATCCGTGCGTCGCTCGAAACAAAATAAAGAATTTTCAAAGAACCCTCTGTGATTGATTACAGAGGGTTCTTTTTATACAAAAAATGCTATAATATGGTAAAAAACAACAATTTCCAATTGATGTAAAGGAGGCATAACAATGAACGGTTTGACCTGCTGCGGTACTAAATGCAGCCTTTGTGAATTTTATCAAAACCTTTGCAGCGGCTGCACGGAATCAAAGGGAATGGTTTTTCATACGGAAGAGGGAAAGGCCTGCCCAATTTACGAATGCTCTGTCAACCAAAAGAAACAGGACAATTGTTCCAAGTGTGACGCCCTGCCCTGCTCTATTTGGAAAAGCACCAGAGATCCAAGGATGAACGACAAGGAGTTCGAAGAAAGCGTCCGAGAGCGGATTTTTAATTTGAACCAACAATAACAAAAGCCCCACCGCATGGCAGGGCTCCTTAGAACGCGCATTTATTACACCAACGTATTTCCCGGGTAACAGGCAATTTTGCCGAGCTCGCTTTCAATTTGGAGAAGGCGGTTGTATTTTGCAACCCGCTCGCTTCTGGAAGGCGCGCCAGTCTTGATCTGCCCGGCATTGAGCGCAACCGCAAGGTCGGCAATTGTCGTATCCTCGGTCTCACCGCTGCGGTGGGAGATGACCGCGTTATATCCGCTGCGCTGCGCCAAACGGACGGCGGCAATCGTTTCAGTCAGGCTGCCGATCTGGTTGAGCTTGATGAGAATTGCGTTGCCTGCATTTGCGTCAATCCCCTTTTGCAAACGTTTTACATTGGTGACAAAAAGGTCGTCGCCTACAATCTGAACCGAGGAGCCGATCCGTTTTGTCATCTCCTCAAATCCTGTGAAATCCTCTTCCGCCAACGGATCCTCAATTGAAAGGATGGGATACCGTTCACAAAGGCCACAGAAATAAGAGATCAGCTCTTCCTGGGTGACTTTCTGATTCTTTTTCGGGAATCTGTAATGTCCATCCTGATACCATTCGCTCGCGGCGGCATCCAGCGCGATTTTTACATCCTTTTCCGGCTGATAGCCCGCCGACTGGATGGCGTCCATAATCAGCATGATCGCCTGTTCATCGGTTTCCAGGTTGGGGGCGTAACCGCCCTCGTCCCCCACTGAAGTGGACAGTCCCTGCGCGGCCAGGTTTTTACCGAGCGCATGGAATATTTCAGCGCAAATCCGCAGCCCTTCCGTAAAATTCGGAGCGCCGACCGGCATAATCATAAATTCCTGAATATCGATGTTATTTTTCGCATGTGCGCCGCCGTTTAAAATGTTCATCATCGGAACAGGCAGGGTATGCGCCTCAGTACCCCCCAAATAGCGGTAAAGCGGCAAGCCAAGGGATTTTGCGGCTACCTTCGCCATAGCGAGCGAGACGGCTAAGATGGCGTTTGCGCCAAGGTTTCGTTTGTTTTCCGTGCCGTCAAGCTCCAGCATCAGCCGGTCATTTCCCTCCTGGTCCAGCACATTTTTCCCTTTGAGCGCGCCGGCAATTTCATTTGTTACATGCCCAGCTGCTTTGAGCACACCCTTGCCATTGTAGCGGGCGGCGTCGCCGTCCCGCAGCTCGCAGGCCTCAAACATTCCGGTTGAAGCGCCGGACGGGACGCTCGCCTCCGCGCTGGTGCCATCCGTTAGCCAGACGCGGGCGCTGACTGTGGGATTGCCGCGGGAGTCCAAAATTTCGCGGCCGATAATCGTTTCAATTGAAAAATTATTTTTCATTTTCGTTCCTCCTTTTTTTCTAGTATGGTTTTTTTATAGAAAATAATTCCAGAACCGGGAAAAGAAACTTGAGATAACTCCTTCGTTTTTGCACAGAATAAAAACACGGGTATGAAGCCCGAAACAATTAGAAACGGAGGTACCAAATATGAAGAAAATCGCACTTGTGGGTTTAATTCTTGCCCTATGTCTCTGTTTTACCGCATGCGATAACAACGGTAAAACAAATTCAAACGGCTCAAGCACCCTTTCCGACGACCTGAGCAAAGGCGCCAGCGATTTGAGCGACGACATCAGCCGCGGCGCCAGTGATCTGAGCGATGATATCAGCGACGGACTCAGCGATTTAAACCCGAATAAAGACTCCACTTCAAGTTCCCGGCCGGCCAGCACAAAGCCGGCCGAGATCAATACAGAGATACTGAACAAACTTGACAATACCAAACAGGGCTGGGGACAGGGCGTAAACCTTGATGAATTCAACCGTCCAACCGGCTGTTTACAATTTCAGGAGAAATATGGAAAATACGACGCCTATTATATCGGCAAAAAAACAAAAACGATTTACTTAACCTTTGATGAAGGTTATGAAAACGGCTACACTGCTAAAATTCTGGATACTTTAAAGGAGAAAAAAGTACCTGCCGTCTTTTTTGTCACATACGATTACTGTAACCGCAACGCCGACCTTGTTAAACGGATGATTTCAGAGGGACACGTTGTTGGAAACCACAGCTGGTCCCACCCTTCTATGCCGACCGTCTCGCTTGAATCAGCCAAAGATGAAATTGTAAAGCTGCACAATTATGTTAAAACAAATTTTGGCTACGAAATGACTTTGTTCCGCCCGCCAATGGGCGAATTTTCAGAACGGACGCTCGCTATGACGCAGCAGCTGGGCTACAAATCTGTTTTTTGGAGCTACGCTTATAAAGACTGGGACCCAGACGCACAGATAGGCGCTGAAGCCGCCTACCAAAAGGTAACCAAGGCTGAACACGAAGGGGCCATTTACCTGCTTCATGCCGTTTCCAAAGACAACACAGAAATACTTGGACGTGTGATTGACGACATGAAGAGCAAGGGCTATTCTTTCGATACACTGTAAAAAGCAGGGTGTGTATAAAACACACCCTGCTTTTAGTTTACCCTGCCGAAATGGGTTCAATTCCTATCTTCCTCAGGTAAGTATCAACCTGCTTTTGGTTTTTAAACCGAATAAACTTTTGAGGAAATTTTCTTTCTATGCTTTTATAATACCGCCGTTTTTCGGCAGTACGGCCCTTATACAGAATCCAACAGGCAAATTCAAAGTCAACTTTCTCTATACATCCCTCTGCAACACTTTCCCGCGTTTTTCCGGCGAACTGGCGAAATCTGCGCAGGGCACGGAAAAAGCAGGTAAAACGGTTAAAAGAAAAAAAGAGGATTTTGTCGGCCTGTTCCAGCCGCTCGGCCTGGCAGAATTTTGGGTAATTCCCGTCGATGATCCAGCAGTCATTTTCATCTAAAAAGTTTTTCACCATCACCCGGGCTTCATCACGGTCGCGTTCAACCCAATTTGGTAAAAACTGAACCTTGTCCAAATAAAGCAACGGGCAATTATAATAGTTCGCGAGCAGTTTTGCCGTTGTAGATTTTCCCGCTCCACTATAGCCAATCACTGCTATTTTCATTTATTTTCTCCCTTTTCACTGTTGTCTATAAAAAGCGGAGACAAAGAAACGCGCCGGTGCAAATACCAGCGCGCTCCATTGCAGCTTAAAACATAAAAGCTTATTTGTCCAAACGTTTCTCAAGGGCGTCCAGCTCATCCATCATCTCTTTCGGGAGACGGTCGCCAAACTTACCAAAGAACTCGCGAATTCCTTTGGCCTCCTCTTTCCAGAGGTCTTTATCAACGTTGAGAAGCTCTTTTACGACGTTTACATCGATATCGAGACCTTCCAGGTTGATGTCCTCCGGTTTCGGCTCATAGCCAATCGGAGTTTCAACAGCGTCAACCTTGCCTTCGCAGCGGTCAATGATCCACATCAGGACACGCATGTTGTCGCCAAAGCCCGGCCAGATGAAGTGGCCTTCATCGTCAAGGCGGAACCAGTTGACGTTGAAGATTTTAGGAGCCTTATCACCGAGCTTCTCGCCCATTTCAAGCCAATGTTTGAAATAGTCGCCCATATGGTAGCCGCAGAACGGCAGCATTGCCATTGGGTCACGGCGAACAACGCCAACTGCACCGGCAGCAGCGGCAGTGGTCTCAGAAGCCATGGTCGCACCAACGAATACGCCGTGGTTCCAGTCAAAGGACTGGTAAACCAGCGGAGCGGTTTTCGCACGGCGTCCGCCGAAGATCATAGCGGAAATCGGCACGCCGTTCGGATTGTCAAACTCTTTGCTGATGCAAGGGCAGTTTTTCGCCGGAGCGGTGAAACGGCTGTTCGGATGAGCGCCCTTCTCAGAGGACTCTTTGCCGTTCCAGGGGTTACCTTTCCAGTCAAGCGCATTTTCCGGCGGGTTTTTATCAAGGCCTTCCCACCAAACAGTGTTGTTATCCTTGTTGAGGGCAACGTTGGTGAAGATGGTGTCTTTCTTTGTAGAAGCAAGCGCGTTCGGGTTGGACTTCGCGTTAGTACCGGGAGCAACACCAAAGAAACCGTTTTCCGGGTTGATGGCGTACAGGCGGCCGTCCGGTCCCTGTTTCAGCCAAGCAATATCATCGCCAACGGTCCAAACTTTATAACCGTCTTTGGAATATACTTCCGGCGGAACCAGCATTGCAAGGTTGGTTTTGCCGCAAGCAGACGGGAAAGCGGCAGAAATATATTTCACTTCGCCCTTTGGATTCTCAATGCCGAGGATGAGCATATGCTCAGCCATCCAGCCTTCGTTTTTGCCCTGATAGGAAGCAATACGGAGCGCAAAGCACTTTTTACCGAGAAGAACGTTTCCGCCGTAACCGGAGTTGATGGACCAAATGGTGTTATCCTCCGGGAAATGGACAATATAGCGTTTTTCCTGGTCGATATCAGCTTTGGAATGAAGACCGCGTACGAAGTCGTTGGAGGTTTCTCCAAGGTTTTCGAACGCCGCTTTGCCCATACGGGTCATGATGTCCATGTTGAGGACAACATAGATAGAATCGGTCAACTCTACGCCGACTTTGGCAAGCGGAGAGCCAATTGGGCCCATGGAATAAGGAATGACGTACATGGTACGGCCTTTCATAACGCCGTCATACATCGGGGTCAGTTTCGCGTACATCTCTTTCGGGTCGCACCAGTTATTGGTCGGGCCCGCATCCTCTTTGTTTCTGGAGCAAATAAAGGTTCTGTCCTCAACACGGGCAACGTCGTTGACGGCGGTGCGGTGGAGGTAACAGCCCGGAAGTTCTTTTTCATTAAGCGGCATCATTTCGCCGGTAGCGGTCGCCTGGGCGCGAAGCTCATTTAACTGCTCGTCGCTGCCGTCAATCCAGATAACTTTATCCGGTTTGCACAGAGCAACCATTTCATCGACCCAGTTGAGTACGTTTTTGTTGTTTGTCAGCATTTGGGGTCTCCTTTCAACTTTCCAATGTTTGAAAAAATAAATTTCTCACGTATATAAGTATATCCCAAACCATATCCTTTTGCAAGGCAGAATCGTTAAAATTTCATCAATTTTCATTTTTTTAACAAACGATTCAGAACTTGCTGGAAGATTCGTCATCTTTTGTCAGAACTGGACAAAGTTTGCAGGTCAACCGGCAGGGAGGCAACCGCGTTCAAGTCCATCCCCGCAAGATGGCCCGCCCTGTATTCGTAATAGCCCTGGGAGGCGATCATCGCCGCGTTATCCCCGCAGAGCGGCAGGGGCGGCGCAAAAAGCTGAAAGCCCCGCTGCGCGCAGTCGCTTTCCACACGGGAACGCAGGCCGGAATTTGCAGAAACGCCGCCTGCAAGGACAATTTTGCAGTAGCCGTATTCCTCCGCGGCCATCATCAGCCGGGGCGAAAGAATATCGCAAACCGTTTGCTGAAAGGACGCCGCAACATCGTTTACCGACAATGTCTCCCCCTTCTGCTCCGCATTGTGGACCAGGTTGATGACCGCCGTTTTTAGGCCGGAAAAACTGAAATCATAGGGGCAGCCGTCTACATGAGGGCGGGGCAGATGAAACGCCGCAGGGTTTCCCGCGCGGGCCGCCTGATCCATATAGACGCCGCCCGGATAGGAAAAGCCGAGGGTGCGGGCCGCCTTGTCATAGGCTTCGCCGACCGCATCGTCATGGGTCCGCCCAATCACGTGAAATTCAGTGTAATTCTTTACCTCAATAATATGGCTGTGCCCGCCTGAGACCACCAGGCAAAGGAAGGGCGGCTCAAGCCCCTGATGGGCAAGGTAGTTCGCCGCAATGTGTCCCCGGATGTGATGGACAGGGACAAGCGGTTTTCCCGACGCCATGCTAAGCCCTTTCGCAAAATTCACCCCGACCAGCAAAGCGCCGATCAAACCGGGGGCATAGGTCACCGCAACCGCGTCAACCTCTTCAAACGTGAGTTTTGCCTGCTCCAGCGCTTCGCTTACCACGCCTACAATGTCCTCACAATGGCGGCGGGAGGCAATTTCCGGAACAACTCCTCCGTATTTTTTATGTTCTTCCACCTGGGAGGCGACGACTGAGGACAACACCGTACGCCCATCCGCTACAACCGCCGCAGCGGTTTCGTCGCAGGAAGATTCAATTCCAAGTATTTTAGTCATGTATAAACTCCTTCTTCATCAGGACTGCATCCTCTTCCGGCTTCCGGTAAAACCGCTTTCGGACACCCACGGGGATAAATCCATATTTACGATAGAGCGCCTGTGCGGGTATATTTCCTTCACGGACTTCAAGGGTAGCATCTTCCACACCTTCGGAAACAGCTTTTTCCAACAACCGTTCCATGAGTGCCGAAGCAATCCCCTTTCCGCGCTGAGCCAAAACAACACAGAAGGTGTTGATATGCAGGTTCCCACCTACCAAAAATGCATTTAGGTATCCGGAAACTCCTGTCACAGTCTCTGCTACCAGCGTAATACCGTATGGATTTTTCAACTCCGCCTCAAATGAAGCCTCGCTCCAGGGATCGCTGAAATTGTCCCGCTCAACAGCCGCTAACAAGGGGATATCCTCCGCCCGCATTGCGCGAATGACTATTCCGCACATAGCGGATACTCCTCAAAATACCGTTCAAAAAAATCCCGCACCTGCCTCAGACAGAGCCGGTAAGTCTCCAAATCCGCCCCGTACGGATCAGGAACCCGCATCACGCTGATCTTCCCTTCGGAATCTGGGTGAGCGTTTGCCAGAAGGCGCCTGTGCTCTTCCGACATAACAAATATCCGCTCCGCCTCGTCAATCGCTTCCAGCGTAATCCTCTGCGCTTTGTGTCCGGAAAGGTCAAGTCCCTCTTCCCTTGCCGCCTCTACCGCATTCGGCGTTGCCGGCTGACCGTCAAAAGCCGCAACTCCGGCGCTGACGGCCGTGTATTTATCTGATAAGCCCTGCTCATCCAGCATCCGGTTGAGCACCGCCGCCGCCATTGGGCTGCGGCAGGTGTTTCCGGTACAGACAACAAGGAGTTTCCTTTTTTGTTTACCTTCCATTGAACCCATCCTGTCTTTGTTTTGCATTATTCTTTCGCATCATACCAGGTTTTCCCCTGTGATACATCAACCAAAAGCTTTACCTTTAAATCGACCGCGTGTTCCATTTCTTCCCGCAGGCAATCCTTTGCGCGGGCCGCATCTTTTTCTGCAACCTCCAAAATCAGCTCGTCGTGTACCTGAAGGATCAGCCTGCCGTCCACCTGCTCCTTTAACAGCCGCCGGTAGACGCGCACCATTGCAATTTTAATGATATCCGCTGCCGTCCCCTGGATAGGAGCGTTCATTGCCGCCCGCTCGCCGAAATTACGGATGTTTTTGTTGTGGGATTTCAGTTCTTCCAAAAACCTGCGGCGGCCGAACATGGTGGTAACATAGCCGTTTTGTTTGGCGCTCTCTACCGTTTCTTTCATAAAGCGGTCAACGCCGCTGTAAGTTTCAAGATAATTTTTGATATAGTCCGAGGCCTGAGCTACCGTGACGCCGATATCCTGTGAAAGAGAAAAGGCCCCGATGCCGTAAACGATGCCGAAGTTAATCGCCTTTGCACGGGTACGCATTTCATGTGTGACCAGCTCAAGCGGTACGCCGAACACCTCTGAAGCTGTAATGGCATGGATATCCGCCCCGCCGTTGAAAGCGGCGATCATCCGTTCATCCGCCGCCAGATGAGCGAGGATCCGCAGCTCAATCTGGGAATAATCCGCGTCGATCAGCACATAGCCTTCTTTTGCAACAAAAAAGCGGCGCATCTGGCGGCCGAGCTCGGTACGGGCCGGGATATTCTGCATATTCGGCTCGGTCGAGCTGATCCGCCCGGTGCGGGTTTCAGTCTGCTTAAAGGTGGAGTGCACCCGCCCGTTCGGATCTACGACCTTGAGCAGGCCGACGACATAGGTGGAGTAAAGCTTGGTCAGCTTTCGGTACTCCAGCAAAGTTGGGATGATGACATGCTCCCCGCGGATGGCTTCGAGCGCGTCCACATTGGTGGAGTAACCGCTCTTTGTTTTTTTCTTCGGGGTCAGCCCCATCTTTTCAAAAAGGATGACATTGAGTTCCTTGGTAGAATTCGGGTTAAACTCCTCCCCTGCAAGCTCCATCATTTGTTTTTTAAGCACGTCAATCTGTTCCGAGAGCGCCGCGCCAAAACTGTTGATCCCGTTTTTGTCAACGGCAAAGCCGTCATGCTCCATAGCGGCCAGCACCAGGCTGAGCGGCATTTCAATTTCATTGAAAAGGCCAAGCATTCCCTGGGAGGCGAGCTCCTCTTTCAGCACCCGGGAAAGCTCCGGCAGAACCGCCGCCGCAAGGTAGGGCTCATCCAGCTGGGGCAAGGGGACTTCATACCGTTTCGCAAGGTTGACAGGGTCGTAGCTCCTCCCCGCCGCATCAAGCAGGTAAGCGGCAAGAGCGCCGTCAAAAATCACATTCTCAAGCTCTGTTCCCCGATCCATACAGAACCGGTAAAGGGGTTTCGCATCAAAGGTCCGCTTCGGGAGTTCAGAAGCGGCAACTAAATTAAAAAACGCCTGTTCCGCCTGAAAACGGAACTCATACACCGTGTCTCCGGCGGCAATCTGAAGTTTTTCAACCGAATCCTCCCCTAAAAAAGCGAGAAAATCGAGCGTTTTTTCTTTGGAGAGCGCGCTTCTCACCAGGTCATAATCCGGCTCCGAAACCACTTTGTCAGGACCAACGGCCTCCAAAATCAGTTGGGGCACCGCCTGCCCTGCGCCATCCGTTTCCAAGTGAAGCTTTTGGATATAGGAAAACATTTCATAGCGGTTGAAGAGAGAGACGAGCGCCGCGTCATCCCGCGTTCCGGAACGATAATGCTCAATCTCGGTATCAATTGGCGCCTCTTTGCAGATGGCGGCGAGCTCCTTGCTCATAAAGGCACTCTCTTTTCCCTCTATCAGAAGTTTTTTCACCCGCGGCGTCGCCTCAATTGCCTCAACATTCGCATAAATGGCTTCAATTGAGCCGTATTTCTGGATCAGCGAGAAAGCCGTCTTTTCCCCAATCCCCTTAACGCCGGGGATATTGTCGGAGGAATCTCCCATCAGCGCCTTGACGTCAACCAGCTGTTCCGGTTCAACGCCGTACTCGTCAAAATACCGCTGAGGCGTATAGAGGATCGCCTCCCGGGTGGTCGCAAGACGAACGTTGACCTCGTCTGTGATTAATTGCAGGCAGTCCCGGTCCCCCGTGGCGATGACGCAATCGTTCCCGCTTTTAACGCAGAGGTCTGCGAGTGTGCCGACAATATCGTCCGCCTCATAACCCTCTTTCTCAATGACAGCAAACCCCATTGCCCGGATGATTTCCTTGGCGACCGGCATCTGCATCAGCAGCTCGGGCGGGGTTCCTTTGCGGGTGCCCTTATAAGCGTCATACATTTTGTGGCGGAAAGTGGGCGCGTGTACGTCAAACGCGACCGCAACCCCATCCGGTGAAAGCTCGTTCTGCATTTTGATCAGAATATTCATAAAGCCGACCAGGGCGTTTGTAAAAAAGCCGTCCTTGGTTGTCAGAAGCTTGACTCCGTAAAAGGAACGGTTTAAAATGCTGTTACCATCAATTGCGAGGAGTTTCATGAAGGCACCTCTTTCAATTTTACTGTCTTTCTTTTAAGTTGACGAAATTACGCCGGTATATTACACTTTACTATATTATTTCCCTCTGCGTGCCGACTAATCCACCGCCGCAGCAGGTTGACTGTACAGACAACATATGTGTTCTATTATATCACAGCCTTGTTATGGTTTCAATAAAAGCAAAGGAAGAACAAACGTGAAAACGATTCAAATTGGCAACGTTACAATTGAACAGACCGCAAGCCTGGCGCCGATGGCCTCGGTGGCAGACCGGACCTTCCGCGCCCTCTGCCGCTCCTACGGAGCCTCCATGGTGACCGGGGAGATGGCGAGCGCCAAAGGGATGATCTACTCAGACAAAAAGACCGCGGAACTGTTGGAAGTGACGGACACAGAGCGCCCGATGGCTGTCCAGCTTTTCGGGGATGACCCGCATTTTATGGCGCTTGCCGCTGAAAAGGCAATGGCTTTCAAGCCGGATTTTATCGACATCAACATGGGTTGCCCCGTTCCCAAGGTAGTCAGCAACAACAGCGGGAGCGCGCTGATGAAAACACCGAAGCTCGCCGGAGAGATTCTCCGGGCAGTGGCGGATACGGTTTCTATTCCTGTCACGGCAAAAATCCGGGCGGGATGGGACGGCGAATCCCGCAACGCCGCCGAACTGGCAAAGGTTCTGGAGCAGAACGGCGCCGCCGCGATTGCGGTGCATGGGCGAACCCGCCAGCAGATGTACGCGCCGCCGGTTGACCTGGAGATCATCCGGGAGGTAAAGGAAGCGGTTTCGGTTCCGGTTATCGGCAACGGCGATATTGAAACACCGGAAGACGCCAAACGGATGTATGACCTGACCGGCTGCGACCTCATTATGGTTGGGAGGGGCTCCTATGGACGGCCCTGGATTTTTAAACAGATTAAAGAATACTTGGAAACAGGGCATTACTCCCCCGACCCTCCTCTGGAAGAGCGGATGGCGGTCATGAAAGGGCACATCACCGCGCTCTGTACCCACAAGGGCGAAAAAATGGGGATGCGTCAGGCGCGCCATCACGCTGCCTGGTACCTCAAGGGGCTCCGCGGTGCGGCGGCGTTCCGGAAGGCATGCGGGGAGCTGACCGCTTTATCTGATCTTGATCTGCTGATTGAACGTGTACTCAAAGAAAACCGGGAGGAACGGCTATGACAGTAAGGGAGGCAAACAGAAACGATTTGAGCGGGCTCCTCGCCCTCTACACCCATCTGCACGGCAATCCCATCCCGCCGGAAAGCGAAGCTTTGTCCACTCTCTGGGAGCAAATCATCGCTGACCGGAACCACCACATCGTAGTCGCCCAAGAGGACGGCAAAATCGTTTCCTCCTGCGTGGCGGTAATCATTTCAAATCTCACCCATTATCAGCGCCCCTACGCACTGGTGGAAAACGTCGTCACCGATGAGACTTACAGGAACAAGGGGTTTGCCACCGCCTGCCTTGATTATGCAAAGGCGCTGGCAGAAGCTGAAAACTGCTATAAAATTATGCTGCTGACCAGCTCCAAAGAGGAAAGCACCCTCCGTTTCTACGAACGGGCAGGCTACAACCACAATGACAAAACCGCCTTTATTCAATGGCTGGAATAACAACCTGGAAGACCCTTTGACAGGAGGTACCTGTTGTGAAAAAATATGCATTTATGATTCTCCCTATACTTTTAATGGCGGTTATTTTTTCCGGATGCGAACATGAAACAATTACTCAAAATCCGGGAGAGTATCGATATCAAATAAATGAACCGATTAATATTGTCGATGTTGAAACCGGAGATACCCTGGGCGTTTTAACGGTCACCGGCGTATATACGATAAACGATAAGCCGTTTACAGTTCGCACCGAGACTGGAACCGCTGAGGATGGCGAGCCTGTTTACGAGGACATCGCCTACGAACAGCTGCTGCAGGTTAATTACATCTTTGAAAACGCTCCTCAAAATGACAAAACAATCAGCGGACTTAATTTTTCTCCCTACGCTCAGTCAAACGACACAACCGTTGATCCAAAAACCGGTTTTGATAAGGCTCCTCTTAATCAGGGGGAAAGCTGTTTTACCGTCGCCTTTTCCCAAAAGGTCGATCAATTTGAACTTCACTTTCGGTATGGTGTGTTTCAATTACGAAAAACCGCTGTCATTCATATCAGCTTATCCAACGGCAGCGCGGCGCCAAGCCCTTCTGTTTCTGAAAGCTCCAGCATTATTTCTCCCCCGCAGATTTCTGATTCCTCCAGCAATTCGCCAAGCGTTTCCCTGTCAGATTCGTCCCCTTCATCCTCCGAAGACTCCAACGTTCTTTCCACACCTGACAATTCCGCTTCTGATTCGGCTGATCAATCGGTTAACTCTTCCGAACCTCATACGCAGTTTTGGCTCAGTTATTTATTGCCCTATGAGTACCTGCTGCTGATCGCCGCGTTACTGCTGGAAGCCGTCATCGTTCTTACAGTGGTATTGATTGCTAAGCGTAAGAAAAAGTAACAACTGTTATTTCGCTTCTTACAACATTGACAGTTTTCTAAAAAGGCTTTACAATAAAGAAAACTTTTCCGCTGTAAAGCAGAAAAGGGAAATGGAATCAAAGGTGGTAAATACATGAACAGCGACGCAGTGACAAAAGGCGTGAAAAGCGCGACCCATCGGGCTTTATTCAACGCCCTTGGATACACAAAAGAAGAGATGGAACGCCCCCTGGTTGGAATTGTCAGTTCCTATAACGAGATCGTACCGGGCCATATGAATATTGACAAGATTGTAGAGGCTGTCAAAACCGGCGTTTCAATGGCGGGCGGCACTCCGGTCGTCTTCCCCGCAATCGCAGTCTGCGACGGCATCGCCATGGGCCATCAGGGGATGAAATACTCCCTGGTTACCCGCGACCTGATCGCCGATTCTACCGAAGCAATGGCGATGGCTCACGCCTTCGACGCGCTCGTGATGGTGCCGAACTGTGACAAAAACGTTCCCGGCCTTTTGATGGCGGCCGCACGGCTCAATATCCCGACCATCTTCGTCAGCGGCGGCCCGATGCTCGCCGGGCGGGTGGACGGCTGTAAAACCAGTTTTTCCAGCATTTCAGAGGCGGTCGGCGCCTTCAACGGCGGGAAGATCACCAAAGAGAAGCTGGATGAATACGAGGAAAAGACCTGCCCAACCTGCGGCTCCTGCTCCGGCATGTATACGGCGAACAGCATGAACTGCCTGACCGAGGTGCTCGGCATGGGGCTTCCCGGAAACGGCACCATCCCGGCGGTCTACTCCGCTCGTATCCGCCTTGCGAAACACGCCGGCATGCAGGTGATGGAGCTTCTTAAGAAAAACATCCGCCCGCGGGACATTATGACGGCGGACGCCTTTCAAAACGCCCTGACGATGGATATGGCGCTGGGCTGTTCGACCAACAGCATGCTCCACCTCCCCGCAATCGCGCACGAGGCTGGGATTGAGCTGAACGTCGATATGGCGAACGCTATCAGTGAAAAAACGCCGAATCTTTGCCATCTTGCTCCGGCGGGCCGCCACTATGTGGAAGACTTGAACGAGGCGGGCGGCATCCCGGCGGTTATGAAGGAAATTGACAAGCTGGGACTTTTGAAAACCGGTCTCATCACCTGCACCGGAAAAACCGTTGCGGAAAACATTGCGGACGCTGTCAACCGGGATCCGGAAGTGATCCGCCCGGTGGAGAACCCGTACAGCAAAACCGGCGGAATCGCCGTCCTCCGCGGCAACCTTGCCCCTGACTCCTGCGTGGTCAAACGCTCCGCAGTCGCCCCTGAAATGCTCAAACATTCCGGCCCAGCCCGCGTCTTTGACTGCGAGGAGGATGCAATGTCCGCCATCAACGGCGGCGAGATCAGGGATGGGGACGTTGTTGTCATCCGGTATGAGGGACCGAAGGGCGGCCCGGGGATGCGTGAGATGCTCAACCCGACATCCGCAATTGTCGGAAGGGGACTGGGAAGCACGGTCGCCCTGATTACCGACGGACGTTTTTCCGGCGCGACCCGCGGCGCGGCGATTGGCCATGTATCGCCGGAAGCGGCGGTCGGCGGCAATATTGCGCTGGTTGAAGAAGGCGATATTATTGATATTGACATCAACGCCAATACAATCAGCTTCCGCGTGAGCGACGAGGAACTCGCAAAACGCCGCGCCGCCTGGAAGCCGCGCCAGCCAAAAATCACGACCGGATATCTTGCACGGTACGCCGCACTGGTGACCTCCGGCAACCGGGGGGCTATTTTAGAAGTACCAAAGATTTAAAACAGTAAAAACAGCCGCGGATTAAAAATCCGCGGCTGTTTACTATAAATACCTCCAGCTCGGAGGGTACTTACAATAAAGGCGGGAACCATATGGGTTCCCGCTCTTCATATATATTCAATTATTTGCGTTTATTCAAAAGATTCAGAATATCGTCAAAATACCCGTCGTCCCCGGCAGGTTTTGCATCGGCTTTATCAGCTGCGCCGGAAGAAACAAAGTCAGAAGAGACAGGATGCTGGCCGTCTTCAAAGCCGGTCGCGATAACCGTGATCTTCATCTCATCCTCATAACTCTCATCAAACGCGGCGCCCCAGATGATATTCGCTTCAGGATGCGCTGCCTTTGCAATCATGGAAGAAGCGAGATCCACTTCGTCCAAGCCAATGTCACTGGAAGCAGTAATATTGATGATGACGCCATGCGCACCGTTTATGGAAGTCTCAAGAAGCGGACTGGAAATCGCCATGGTTGCAGCAGCTTCCGCCTTGTCCTTACCCTGCGCGCGCCCAACACCCATGTGCGCATAACCCGCATCTTTCATGATGGTGGTGACATCTGCAAAGTCCAGATTGACAAGGCCGGGGATGTTGATCAGGTCAGAAATACTCTGAACACCCTGCCGAAGAACATCGTCCGCCGCAAGGAATGCGTTTGCCAGAGTGATTTTGGTATCAGGAATCAGTTTGAGGCGTTCATTCGGGATAACAACCAGGGAATCCACCTGACGGCTGAGGGCCGCAACGCCCGACTCCGCCTGCGCCATCCGGCGCGGGCCTTCAAAAGCAAAAGGTTTTGTGACAATCCCAACTGTCAGGATACCGAGCTCCCGCGCAATTTCTGCAATAACGGGAGCAGCGCCTGTACCGGTGCCACCGCCCATACCCGCAGTGATAAAGACCATCTGGGTGCCTTTCAGAGCGGCCTCAATCTCCTCGCGGCTCTCTTCAGCGGCGCGCTGCCCGCGCTCCGGGTCACCGCCCGCTCCGCGGCCCTTGGTCAGTTTCTCGCCAATCTGGATTTTATTCGCCGCTTTGGAGTGGAAAAGAACCTGCTTGTCCGTGTTGATAGTGATAAACTCAACGCTTTCCATTCCTGCGGCGATCATACGATTTACGGCGTTTCCGCCGCCGCCGCCAACGCCGATTACTTTAATATTAACTGCTTTTTCTACGTCGTTATCCAGCACAAAATTCACTTTAACGTTCCTCCCAATTACGATATCCTTCGTCTATTGGTTCCATCATACCAGTTCCAACAAACCGCCAATCTATCAGAATCTTATAATTTCACACTTTATGAGTAATATCTTATCACAAACCTGTGCCTCTTTTCAAGCCCTTTACACACTTTTTAACCATTTTATCACAGCTTTTCCACTATCGCTTGGGGAGCTGGTAAAAAATCTGTCAAGATGTGGCGTTATGGGAAGAATCTGGCTGTGAAGCGGAGGCGGAAGAAGCACTCTGGGAACTGTCCGGCGCAGAAGAGGAAGAATCTGACAATTCATCAGACGGGCGAAAGTAAGCTGTCCCTGCCTGTTTCACGTCAACAATTCCCTTTTCCTCTTTGTCAAGCTGGCCGTCTATAATTTCACGGGCAAAAGTCAGCTTGTACTTTAAATCGGTTACACTGCCGATATCGATCCGAATCCGGTCGTTTACATAAATCCGAATGTCTACAATGCTGTTGAGGTCAATTCGGGTGAGGCCGGTAAAATCCATTTCTGCGCAGATGTCGTTAATAGTGTGGAGTGTTTCCATTTCAGGGCTTGTGTCGGTGCTGATGAAATCGCCGTTTTTGTAGCCGTTCAAATCAATCCCTGTCACTACAAACGTATTTTCTTTGGGACCAGAAAGCCCCGACTCAAGAATTCTTCCCGCATCGCTGACGAGGTAATAGTTTGTTCCGCTCGACAGGCTCATAACCGGCTTTGCTTCGGTGATGGTTATGGTCAGCTTATTTGGGAAAGAGCGCCTGATCTCAACATTGTCAATATATTCAAGCTCGCTTATGATCCGTTTCGAAGCGTCACCTGTACTGATCCTGAAAAGGTTGTCCCCGGTTTGCAGGCCCGATTTAGCAACGATTTCCTCCGCCGTATACTTTGAAGTCCCTTCCACGTCAATTGTTTCAATATTGAAAAAGACCGTCAGGGAAAGAATAATACCTGCGACTATAATAAATAGAAAGAGAATGATGTAGTAAAGGATATAGTTTTTCTTTCTTTTTTTCCTGCGTCTGGCCGTAACCGCCTGCTGTGCACGCTGCCGTTCATCCAGAGGAGAAGCTTTTTTCCCGGTACCGGCAGAGCGCTGCCTGTTTTGCACAGGCTTTCCCCTGTGTGTGCCGGAATTGGTTTCACGTTTTGGTTCCTGAACACGGCGCGCCGATGCATTTTCCGTTTTTGCACGTTTCTTTTTCGGCCGTTTTTTCGGCGCTTTCCGGGTCTTGGCAGGCTGGATTCCGTTTCTGGCATCCAGCTGCTGCCTTGCCTTCTTCACTTCATTCATAAAATACATCCTTTGGGATCAAGTCTCTCTATAAATCCGCCCGCCGAGTTTGACGAGGTTCTCTTCTATTTTTTCATAGCCGCGGTCAATGTGGTTTAAGCTTCCGATTGTCGTTACCCCGGAAGCCGCAAGTCCTGCAACCACCAAGGCCGCTCCACCCCGCAAGTCGGTAGATTCCACACTGGCGCCGTAAAGGGAACGAACCCCTTCTACGACCGCAACCTTTCCCTCTACCTTAATATTTGCTCCCATACGTACCAGTTCACCTACATGCTTATACCGGCTTTCAAAAACATTCTCCACAAAAATGGTCGTACCGGAAGCCAACGTCGTGACTGCCATGACCGGAGCCTGGGCATCTGTTGGAAAACCGGGATAGGGCATGGTGCGGATTGTCTTCGCCGCCTTCAAACGAAGCGGCGCTTTTAAATAAACAGAACGGTCTGAAATTCTGAGCTTGCAGCCCATTTGATCCAAAACCGGAAAAACACTGTCCAATTGGTCGGTGAAAACATCGGTAAGCAGAATTTCCCCACCGGTTGCCGCAGCCGCGCATAAATAAGTCACCGCAACAATCCGGTCAGGGATAACGCGGTACTCGGTTTCAGTCAAAACCGGAACGCCTTCAATAACGATCGTACTCTTGCCTGCGCCGTAAATTTTCGCTCCACACTGGTTTAAAAATTCCGCAAGAGCAATAATTTCAGGTTCCTGTGCGGCGTTTGAAATCACCGTTTGTCCCAGCGCAGTAGCGGCGGCAATCATGATGTTCTCAGTCGCCCCCACGCTCGGAAAAGAAAATGAGATCCGGCTGCCGACAAAGCGTTTGCCATTTAGCTCACAATCGAGCAATCCGTACTCCTCTTTAATATGCAACCCGAGCTGGCGTAGGCCCAGCAAATGCAAGTCAATCGGCCTTGGGCCGAGTTCACACCCACCGGGGAAAGAAATCTGGGCGGCATGCATCCGTGCGGAAATCGCCCCGAGAAAGACAATGGAAGAGCGCATTTCGCGCATCAGGTCATCCGGCACATCATACCGGTTTACCCGTGAGGCGTCCACCTCAACAGTGCCGCCTTCTCTGTGAACCCGACAGCCGAGGTAGCTTAAAATTTTACAGGCCGCATCCACATCAGTTAGGTCAGGACAATTATGTAAAACCGTTTTTCCCTTGACCAGTACAGCAGCTGCCAAAAGCGGCAGCGCACTGTTCTTGGCCCCCTGTACCGCCAGTTCTCCAACCAGGGGCACGCCGCCTGTAATCTTCAATTTTTCCATTCAAACACCCTCCCTCGCCCATACGCAGGCTCTGTAAAACCTTTCAGGAGGCCTTACGGATTATACTATGCCAAAGAGGGATGTTTGGTGAAAAATGGGAGGCTACACATCGGCCAAAGCACGGATCTCGCGGTAAATCCGGTCCGCCGTGTCAAAAACCGCAAGAGCAGACGCGTTTCTGGAAAGCTCCAAAATTTTTTCCGGGTTCATGCAGAGGTCCTTGACGACCGCTATAAACTCTTTCTTATTATAGTTTTTCTCTTCAATCACAATTGCCGCATGATGGTTCTGGAGCACCATGGCGTTATGGTATTGGTGATTTTCGCTTACAGTCGGACATGGGATCAGCACAGATGCTTTTCCCGCCACCTCCAGTTCGCTAAGCGTGATTGCGCCGGAACGGCAGATAACAAGATCAGCCGCAGCAAGGCAGGTGTCCATATTATCAATATACTGTCTCACGTCAATCCGCGGATGGGCTGCAAGATCAACCCCCCGGTCTTTCAGCATCTTTGGAAAGACCTCGGCACCCAGCTGTCCGTAGCCGTGAATGTGGTTGACAGCGTCGGTATCCTGGTGCCATTCCATCAGGTCGGCGGCGATCCGATTGATGGTAATCGCCCCAAGGCTGCCGCCGAATGAGAGGATGCACACCTTATCGTCCAGACCGAGTTCGCGCCTTGCCTCAGCTTTGGTTTTATAGATAATACTTTCGCGTACGGGGTTTCCGGTGACGACCGTTTTCCCCGCGATTTTCAAAAGCCTTTTTGCTTCCTCCACAGCAAGGCAGACAACGTCTACCTTTTTAGCCAGCGTTTTAGTGGTAATGCCGGGAAAAGCATTCTGTTCGTGAATTAAAGTTTTGAACCCCATTTTCTGCGCCATAAACAGGATAGGCCCGCTGACATAACCGCCGGTGCCGATTACAACGTCCGGCCGAAAATCGCTCAAGATTTTTTTGGCTGTCTTCGGGGAAGTCAGCATATACTGAACAGTTTTAATATTGTGCTTAATGTCCTCCAACGCAAACCCGCGCCAGAAACCTTTGACCTGAATGGGAGTGAATTCGAACCCCGCGTTTTTGACAAGCCTTGCCTCCATCCCGTCCGGCGTTCCGGCAAACAGGATTTCAGCAGACGGTTCATGCCGCTTGACACAGGACGCAATGGCAAGCGCAGGGTTGATATGCCCCGCCGTGCCGCCGCCCGCTAATAATACTTTCATTTTTTCACACCTTCACTTCAACAAAACCCGCCAAAGCGGTACCGCTCATTGCTTCACGATGGCCGAATGCCTGGAAATATTCAGTATAATTCCCATTTGGAGCAGCTGCATCATCAACGCCGTGCCGCCGTAGCTGAAAAACGGCAGGCTGATACCGGTGTTCGGTATGGTATTGGTGACAACGGCAATGTTGACGATTGCCTGGATGCCAATTTGAGCCGTCAGGCCAACCGCGAGCATTGAACCGAATTTGTCCGGCGCACGGGAAGCAATGATAAAGCCGCGCACCACAAACAGGGCAAATAAAATAATGACCGCCATTGCACCGATGAAGCCGAGTTCCTCGCAGACAATAGAAAAAATAAAGTCGTTCTGCGGTTCCGGCAGATAAAGGTACTTCTGCCGCGAATTGCCAAGTCCAAGGCCGGTAAAACCGCCGGAACCAATGGCGAGCAGGGATTGCACCGTCTGGAACGTATCCCCCTGCGGGTCTGAAAAGGGGTCGAGCCAGCTCATGAGGCGCGCTTCGACATATTCGATACCGCCGAACATAATAATCGCCAGGACTCCCAAGACTGCTATAACGATGATGCCGACATAATAACGGTATTTGACACCGCCGACAAACATCATGACCAAGGCAATAGAGACCATCAGGACGATACCGGAAATATGAGGCTCAAAAAACATCAGCCCGCAAACCAGGCCAAGAGGTATAATAAAGGGAAGGATTCCATAGCGGAACGTCCCCATTTTTTCGTAGTTTGTAGCAATCAGATAAGCAAAAAGAAGAATCAGGGCAAATTTCATAACCTCTGAGGGCTGGAATGTCATAAAACCGAGGTTGATCCAGCGACGCGCGCCCTTCAAAGGGGGGAACGCGAATACCAGAATCAGCAGGCCGATGCCTCCGGCAAAAAACCAGAATACGAATTTTTTGAGGATATGATAATCAATACAGGAAATAAAGAGCATTCCCACAACGCCTGCAACAGCGAAGATCGCCTGCCGCTGGATAAAGTGAAAACTGTTCCCGTACTGATAAAGTGCATACGCATAGCTTGCAGAGAACAGCATAATCAGCCCGAAAGTCAGAAGAATCAGGACAATAATCAGGAAGGTTGCATCCATATGCGGCATTCGCGCCGTTTTAGTTTTCGTTTTTCTTGCCACAGACAGGTCCCTCCAAAGCGAATTGCCAAATCAGATTTGAAGCGCCAGGAATACCGCAAAGGCTCCGAACACCAGCGCTGTCAGAGAAAATACCAGAACAATTTTCACTTCGCTCCAGCCGCACATCTCAAAGTGGTGGTGGATCGGGCTCATCTTAAATACCCGCTTTCCGGTCAGCTTCACACTGAGCACCTGGATGACGACAGAAAGCTCTTCACAAATATATATGATGCCAATGGGGATTAAAAGAATCGGAAGGCCGATTCCCATCCCCAGCGCAACCACCATTCCCCCTAAAAACATGGAACCCAAATCGCCCATGAAAACCTTGGCGGGGTAAAAATTCCAGGTTAAAAAACCAAGGCATGCCCCGGCAAGAGCGGTAGAAAGCACTGTGATGCTGTCAAAGCGCAGGAGCGACGCAATAATCATATAAATAATCGCCGCGACAAAGGTAACAGAAGCTGCAAGGCCGTCAATCCCATCTGTCAGGTTAACCGCATTGACAAAGCCGACAATTCCTATCACAATGAGCGGATAGTAAAACAAACCGAAATCGACCTGGCCCAGCAGCGGGAAAACAACAACTGTTGAACGGTCCCCGCAGAGGTAAAGCGTTACAATATATGCAATGGCGATCAGAAACTGCATCACCAGTTTCTGACGCGCTTTCAAGCCCAGGTTTCTTTTTTTGACGACCTTAATATAATCATCTACAAAACCGACAAAGCCAAAGGCCAGCGCCATGAACAGCCCAGCGAAAAAGCGCCCGCTCTGTACAGCGCTTTGGTCGGATGATTCCGGATTTTGAAACCAGAGAAACAGAAAACCGGCAAGTGCCGCCAGTATAACGCCGGCAACCATCATAATACCGCCCATGGTGGGAGTTCCCTGTTTCTTAGCATGCCAAGTTGGCCCTACGTCGTTAATTGTCTGGCCGTATTTAACCTTTCGAAGAAAAGGGATGAGAAAAAAGCCAAGCACGGCGGCTGCTGCAAAGGCAATTACCGCTGTGAGTACACTGGTTAATCCTATCATTCTGTCCTACGCTCCTGTATTTTACTGCAAAACAACACGGTTCCCGGCCGACCGCCCCGCGGAGAACGCCTGCGCAGTCTGCCGATTTTCCTACACGAATAAACATAGTTCACAACGCCAAACGATGCAGAAATAAGTTCTGTCTTTTATTCTTCCCCATAAAAAGCAGAAATTATTTCTTCAAACTTCATTCCACGGCTCGCCTTGAATAAAACAGCGTCTCCAGGCGTTAAATTCCGCTTAAGCCATTGGGCAACTTCACTTTTCTGTTCAAAGCAGCGCACACATGAAACACCGTTTTTCAGGGCCTCCTGCGCTGTAAAAACAGACTGCCCGCCGTAACAGAGCAAAGCGTCAAGCCGGTTTTCTGCGGTCATACGGCCCACCTCACGGTGTGCTTTTTCGGAGTATTCCCCAAGTTCCAGCATATCCCCCAGCACAGCCACCCTTTTTCCATTTTGCCCAAGCTGGGACAATACGGAAAGCGAGGCCTTCATTGAATCAGGGCTTGCATTGTAGCAGTCTTCGACCACCGTTATACCATGAAAGTCGACAATTTTTTGTCGCATCCCGCTGGGCTGGTAGCCCGGCAGGGCCGCGGTAATCTCCTCAGGCTGCATTCCGAACCAACTCCCGGCCGCGAAAGCGGCAAGCGCATTCAGCACATGGTGGTTTCCCAGTACCGGAATCCGCACAGGGTACCGGCCGCCCTCAAACAGGATTTCAAACGCCGTTTCAAGTCCTTCTGTCCGCACACATACCGCCCGGACATCGACGGTATCCGCCGACATTCCGTACCGGATCAGCGGGCGGTTACAGAACTCAAGCGTACCAAGCAGGTCGTCGTCCGCGTTGACAATCAACGGAGCGCCTTTTTTTAAGCCATCCAGTATTTCAAGCTTCGCCTTGAGGATATTTTCACGGCTTCCCAGCTTTTCAATGTGGGAAACGCCGATGTTTGTTATAATACCAAGGTCGCCCTGCGCGGCCCTGGACAGGCGGGAAATTTCGCCAAAGCCGGACATGCCCATCTCAATCACCGCCGCCTGGTAGCTCTGATCCAGCCTAAGGAGCGTCTTAGGCAGGCCGATTTCATTGTTGAGGTTCCCCTCAGTTTTCAGGGTTTTAAAGCGGGCCGAAAGAGCCGTATCGACCATTTCTTTGGTCGAGGTCTTTCCAACGCTCCCCGTAACCGCTACAACCTTGACCGGGAACCTCCTCCGGTACCAGCCGCCGAGTTCAAGCAGGGCTCTTCTGGTGTTTTCCACAAGCAAAACAGGCCCCTGCGCCTTGACGTCACGATGGGCTACAACCGCTGCGGCGCCCAATTCAAACGCCTTGGGAATAAAATCGTGCCCGTCAAAACGTTCGCCCTTAATTGCGATAAAGAGCGAGCCTGGAGTCACTTCACGGGTATCAATACATACGTTGGAAATGGCCGCATCTTCCCCGCAGGCTGCGCGGAGGGCCACCGCTATTTCTTTCAACGAAAGCTGTTCCAAATTAACGGCCTCCTCACAGCGCGGCTAATGCTTCCGCCACAATTTCGTGTTCATCAAAATGGAGCTCCTGTTCCCCGATTACTTGATAATCCTCGTGCCCTTTGCCCGCCAGGACAATCAAGTCGTCTTTCCTGGCGTGGGAGACAGCATAATAAATCGCCTCACGCCGGTCGGGAATTACAATATAAGGGGTGTCATATTCTTTCATCCCGGGCAGAATGTCGTCGATGATTTTAACGGGGTCCTCTGTACGGGGATTGTCGGAAGTAACGATGACAAAGTCGGAATAACGGGAAGCCGAGGCGCCCATCAGCGGGCGTTTGGTCCGGTCGCGGTCGCCGCCGCAGCCGAAGAGCGTCACCAGCCGCCCTTTGGCATTCTCTTTCAAGGCGGGAAGGACGTTGTCCAGGCCGTCCGGGCTGTGGGCATAATCACAGATAACTGTAAAATCCCGGCCGGTGGGGATGACTTCGCTCCTGCCCCGCACGCCGCCGATCTCGCTGAGATGGGCGGCCGCAGCTTCAGGGCTGATTCCCAGTTCAACACAGACCGCAGCTGCAGCAAGGGAATTAAGCACCGAAAACGAACCCGGCATTGCAAAATCAACCGGATAGGCTTTTTTACTGTGCAGCAACGTATAATGAACGCTGCTCGCAGAACAGCGCGGCGCAGAAGCGAAATACTCCGCATCCGGCTCTTTTGCAGAAAAACACAGAACCTTACACGGTATTTCCCCCGCCAACCGTTTTCCGTAGGGATCATCAAGGTTGACAATTGCCTTCTCGGTCATACGAAACAGCATTTTTTTTGCTTCAAAATACGCTTCCATTGTGTGATGGTAATCAAGATGATCCTGCGTCAAATTTGAAAAAACGCCTATTTCAAACGGGATTTCACCTAAACGGTACTGGTGCAGCGCGTGGGAGGACACCTCCATCACGACAGTATCGCAGCCTGCGTCCGCCATCCTCGCAAAAAGATGGTAGAGCTCATAAGCGTCCGGCGTTGTACGGTGGGCGTGAACAACTTCCGTTCCGATTTCGTTTTGAATGGTGCCGATCAGCCCCACTTTATGCCCTTCACGGGTGAGAATATTTTTAATCAGATTTGTGGTGGTTGTTTTCCCGTTTGTTCCGGTCACCCCCACAAAGCGCATCCGCGCTTCCGGGTGACCGCAAAAGGCCGCGCACATCTTGGCATAAACAAGGCGGGTGTTCTCTACGACAATCTCACAAGAAAGCCCCACCGAGTGCTCACAGACAACCGCGGCTGCCCCGGCCTCAACAGCTTTTTCCGCATGGCTGTGCCCGTCAAACTTTTCCCCTTTGATGCAGACAAAAACACAGCCGGGCATAATCTTTCTGGAATCCGAACAGACGTCGGAAATTTCCCGGTCTGCCAGAGAGGTTTGATGCGGGATTCCCCGCAGAAGCTCCGACAAATTCATTTGCTAGCCCTCCCAATTTTATCAAATCCAGTAAGCCGGGTATCAACCGGTTTCGTCATTTTTAATACAAGTGACGGATATGACCGTTCCCTTTGGAACAACAGTACCCTCCGGCTGGCTTTGGGTTGCTACCACTGTGCCGGTCTGCTGCGTGGTACCTCCGTCAAATTTTATATTGAGGCCCTTATTTGTCAAAGCAGTATTCGCCTGGGACATGGTCAGACCAATTAAATTCGGCACCGTTGTCGTTTCCTCTGCGGCTCCGTCCGTATAAAGGATGATCGTACTGCCTTTTGCCACGCTTGTGCCGCGGGCGGGAACCTGTTTTACAACCTTGCTGCCGTTTCCAATTTTTTTGCAGTTCAAGCCGTCTGAGGTAAGCTGGCTTTCAGCAGACATCGGATCAAGGCCGACAACATTGCGGGTGGTAACTTCTAAATTGGCCAGTTCATCGTCGCTGTACTTGGCTTCAACGCCGATGTAGGGCAGAGTCTGCTTGAGCACTTCGGAAACGGCCGGAGCCGCAACCACGCTGCCGTAAATATTGCCGTCACGCGGAGTGTCCACAATGATGAGAACTGCAATCTGCGGGTCGTCCGCAGGGGCAAAACCTACAAAAGAGGAAATATATGAGGTATTATCATCCGAGTCGAGTTTCTGGGCCGTACCGGATTTCCCGCCAATCCTGAAACCGCTGATATAGGCGTTGCTTCCGCCGTTTGTGGTAACAACTTCTTCAAGGACCTGGCGCATGGTCTGGGACGTCTCGTTAGAAATGGCCTGGCGCTTTATCGTTGTTCCAATATTTTCCACAACGTTGTTGTTCTGGTCGAGCACCTGTTTGACCACATGAGGCTGCACAACATACCCGCCGTTGACAACCGCAGCTGTAGCGGTAATCATCTGCAGAGGGGTAATTTTGTTCGACTGGCCGAACGAGCAGCTTGCAAGCTCAACCGGGCCCATCTGGTCCGCCTGGTAGACAATGCTGCTCGCCTCGCCTGGCAGATCAATTCCGGTTTTCTCCATAAACCCGAATGCATTTACATAGTCGCAGAACTTGGTTGCGCCAAGCGAACTGCCGATTGCTACAAAAGCCGGGTTGCAGGAGTTAACCATCGCCTGAACGAAAGTCTGGGTGCCATGGCCGGAAAGTCGCCAGCAGTGCATTGGCTTTTCAAGTCCAGGGACATGAACAGAACCGGTGCAGTTAAAGGTTGAATTCAGCGAAACAGTTTTTTCCTCAAGAGCCGCCGAACCGGTGACGATTTTAAAAACAGAGCCCGGCTCATATAATTCTGTTATTGCCTTATTTTTCCACTGTAATTCACGTGCTTCTGAAAGAGCCTTGGTTCTCTCATCGCCGGTTAACGTTTCAATATAAGCGGCCGTCTCCGCATCCGCAATTTCAAAAGGTTCGTTGAGGTTGAAATCGGGCTTTGTAGCCATCGCCAAAATTTCGCCGGTATTGACGTCCATGACGATGCCGGCAGCACGGTTTTCTACCTGATGGACCGAGACGGCATCCTCCAGAGCGTTTTCGAGGAAATGCTGGATCACTTCGTCAATAGTCAGCACAAGTCCATAGCCATCGACCGGGTCATAACGTTTTTCATACTGGAACGGCATATCAGTCCCAACCGCGTTTTTGGCCGCGACAATCCGGCCGGCCTCACCCTTCAGGTAGTCGTCATAATACGCTTCAATCCCGTAAAGGCCCTGGTTATCAGTGCCGGTAAAGCCGATTACGCTGGAAGCAAAGTTATTATAAGGATAGTAACGCTTGCTGTCCTCTACAAGATAAATACAGGAAATATCCTTCTCGGCAATAAACGTGCGGATTTGCTCCGCCTTATCATTCTCAATTTTCTTCTGAATAACCTCGTAATAGTTATTTTTAAGCGTTTTCTGGTAAACAGTATCGTATTCCAGCCCCAGAATGTCGGAAAGGCCTTTGGCAACAGTTTCCCGCTCCGCGTTGTTGTCGGTTTTAGAAATATCGGCGGGAGAAATAAAAACCGTCCAGACCGTAGCGCTTTGCGCCAAAACAGTCATATTGCGGTCATATATGGTCCCGCGCTTCGGGTTGACCGTAATGTCCCTGAGCTGCTGCTGCGAAGCCTTGCTCTGATAAAAGCTGCTGTCTACTACTGAGATCACACAGATCCGGGCCAACAAGGCAACAAACATAATCGCAATAACCGGAACGACCACTATAAAAATCCGCCGTCTCATCTTTCTGGTAGGTCCTTTTGCCGCCATATATCCTTACCTCCTAGGGAAATTGTCGCTGTACGAAGCCCTCTTAAAATAGCGAAAATGGGTTAAGATTCACATCCTAACCCGATTAGACGCCTCACTGTATTATATCATAACACATGAACTGCTATGACAACAAGTTCGCAAAAAATTCCTTTACAGAATTCCAAAATCCCGGTGCTGTATCTTCCGGAACCTCAATTTTGTTTTCCTGTGTCAAGCGGATATATTCTATATTTTGATTATCCTTTTTCACCATGCCAAGCTGGGTGCCGGCATACTCCTCCGCATTTTTGAGCGAAACCTTGCCTTCAAGCTCCAGGCTCATCCGGGTGCCTTCAGCCTCCAACTTCGTATACTCTGCTGAAGCTTTCGAGACATCAGAAATACGCTCGGTCAGCAGAACACGGGTGTAAAGAAGAGCGGACGCAACGCCGATAACCAGCAGCATGCAGACGATTGCTTTAAGCGGGCTGATGCGGGGCGCGGTTTTCACGGCCGTATTTGATTTTACCTTTTTAACAACTTCAATCTGTGTCCGTTTTTCTGCGGTCTGAGCCTCAAACCGGGACAGATCATAAGCAAAACTTGTATTGGCCACTTTCGCCACGCCCTTTCGCTTTACAGCTTCTCTAAAATTCTGAGCTTTGCGCTCTGACTTCTCGTATTTTCACTGAGCTCCCGCTCTGAAGGCAGGATCGGTTTTTTATTGACCAATTTTGCCCTGGGCGTATTGCCGCAGACACAGACCGGAAAATCCGGAGGGCAGGTGCAGCCTTTACACCAAGCAGCAAACCTCTGCTTGACCATTCGATCCTCCAATGAGTGGAAACTGATTACAACCAGCCGTCCACCTGAAGACAGCAGTTCGAACGCCTGGTCCAACCCTTCAGACAGGCTTTCCAGCTCACCGTTTACTGCGATGCGCAGCGCCTGAAAGGTTCGTTTACTGGGGTTTTTTTCCCGTCTGGCTTTCGCCGGCATGGAGGATTTTATAATATCGCTCAATTCAAAGGTTGTTTCAATTTCTTTTTGTTCACGCGCCCTTTCTATATGAAGGGCAATGCTGTGAGCATACTTTTCTTCGCCGTACTCCCGTAGGATCCGTGTAATCTCCTGAACCGGGTACTGGTTGACAATTTCTTTCGCGCTCAGGCCTTTCCGGCTCATTCGCATATCAAGCGGAGCATCGTACCGATAGGAAAATCCGCGGTCGGCGGTATCGAGCTGAAAAGAAGAAACGCCAAGGTCGAACAGGGCTCCATCAATCCGGTAGACATCCAATGCCGCAAGCGCCTGTTTCATTTCCCTGAAATTGCTTTGGATCACCCGAGCTCCAGGGTATGGGCGCAGCCTTTCAGCGGCGACTGCCACCGCATCAGGATCCTGGTCAAACGAATAAAGGCGGCCGCCTTTCAGCCGTTTTGCGATTTCTCCGGAATGGCCCGCCCCACCCGCTGTCGCGTCTACATAAACGCCGTCTGGTTTAATGCGAAGCCCCTCTAGGCACTCGGAAAGGAGGACAGAATAATGTGAAAACCCCATCATGTTCCCCCGTTAGAACCCAAGCTCGTCCATTGCCTGGGCAATGGCGTCGGAATTCAGGTCACCGCAGGCGTTCTCCCACCTGCTTCTGTTCCATATTTCGGCCCGGTTTGAAGCGCCGATGACCAGAATATCTTTTTCCAGCCCGGCAAATTCCCGCAGGTTTGCAGGAATGAGGATTCTCCCCTGCTTGTCCGGCTCCACCTCACAGGCGCCGGAAAAAAGGTAACGCTGGATTGTGCGGGCCTTGGACATGGGCAGCTCCTTTATTTTCTGCTCCAGTCGTTCCCACTCTTCCAGCGAGTAGACAAAAAGGCAGTCGTCAAGACCCTTGGTTACAATAAACCGCTGGCCCAAATCCTCGCGGAGCTTTGCCGGAAAGTTCAGTCTGCCCTTGGCGTCTATATTGTGCGAATATTCACCAATCAGCATTCCGGCACCTCCCCTTTTAAGGATTTTTAACCACTTCTAACCACTTTTCACCACTTTTGTTATTATTATATACGATCTATGCTATAATTTCAATCGTTTTTTTAAATTCTTTACAATTTGTTTCTGGTAAATTTTGGAGAAAATGTGCAAAAAATCCCGGAAGGAAAATCCTTCCGGGATTACTTGAAATATTTACCCTAATATAGTCAAAACAAGTCAAAACACCGCAAATATTTACTGTTTGGGTTTGCGCACGGCAATCCGTGCCGATTTGATTTCCTGCATATTTTTAGCCAGAAGCGCTTCAATTTCCTGAAGACTTTGGTCAACAAAGTCATTGGTGGCGCGCTTGAGTTCCCTGGACTGTACCTGCGCCTGCGTGTTGATTTCGTTCGCTCGAATCTGCGCCTGCTTCACCAATTCGTCATGATCGACAATCGCCTTGGCGCGCTCCTCCGCTTTCTGGATGATGATCTCAGCCTCGCGTTTCGCATCATCCACAATCTGCTTGCGGTCAGCCACAATCATTTTGGCCTGTTTAATTTCTACCGGCATATTAAGGCGGACGTCACCGATCAGGTCGCGCAGACGCTCCACATCCACCACGCATTTCCCCCCTGAAAGCGGAAGCCCCCAGGCCTTGTCCAGCATATCGTCAATGGTGTCGAGAATTTCACTGATGTTCATTTTGATTCTCCCTTTCTGCACAAACGCTCTTTAATCGGTTCCAGGATGCACTCCGGAACAAAATCGGCGATATCGCCGCCAAAATAGGCAATTTGCTTTACCAGACTGGAGCTGAGATAGAGATGTTCGGCATTGGTAGTTAGAAATACCGTTTCAGCCTGCTCGACCATTTTTTTATTCATCAGCGCCATCTGGAATTCGTAATCGAAGTCGGAAATAGCCCGCAGGCCTTTTACAATTGCGCAAGCACCGCACTGCGCCACATAATCGGCCAGAAGGCTGTCGTTTGCGTCCACCACCACGTTGTCAATATCTTTGGTAGCGGCCTGAATTAGTTCAAGGCGTTCCTTTACCGTAAAACTTGTCTTTTTCGCCTGGTTGATGCTCACCAGAACGATAACCCGGTCAAACAGCTTGGCCGCCCGGGTAATGATATCGAGATGCCCTTTGGTAACCGGATCAAAACTACCTGGGCACACGGCAACCCTCATAATCGTTTCCTACCTTTCGTCAGACGCCGCCCGGTAAGCGGTCACCGTAATCTTCCCATAATTATACTGCTTTTGCAGTTTAAAATCAACAACTACCTCCGGCAGCTCTTCCCCTTTCTGGTGTTCGCAGAGAATCACCCCGCCCGGTTCCATGCAGGCGGCTACCAGCGGCAGCGCTTCTTTGAGCAGCCCCTGGCGGTACGGCGGGTCTAAAAACGCAATATCGAAGCGGTCTTTGCATCCCACAAGAAAGCTTTTATAATCCATTGTTACAACCCGGGAGCCGGCGGTGAGGCCGGTAGATTTCAAATTCTCCCGCACCACTTCCAGGGACTGCCTGCTCTGGTCTACAAAAACCGCGAGTTTTGCACCCCGGCTGAGCGCTTCAATCCCCATCTGCCCAGACCCGGCAAATAGATCCAACACCTTTGCAGCCTGTACCTCAAACTGAATGATGCTGAAAACCGCCTCCTTGACACGGTCGGTCGTTGGGCGGACGTCGTTTCCCTCCAGCGTTTTCAGCCTGCGCCCCCGCGCAGCTCCGGTAATTACCCTCATACTAGCTCTCCTTTAAAAGCTGATTCTAACCAAACATCGCCGTTCGGCGGTTTTTATGGTAAACGCTCAAAACAAGGCCAATCGTCATAAACATTGTGAGCATGGAAGAGCCGCCCGAACTGAAAAAAGGCAGCGTTACGCCAATGACCGGCGCCACACAGAGCACCATGGCTATGTTTACAACGGACTGAAAAAACACGCAGGCAAAAACGCCAACGCATATATAACTGCCAAGCGCATCCTGCGAAAGGCGGGACACATATAAAATCCGCAGGCAGATCGCAACCAAAAGCCCAACGACTACCAGGCAGCCGACAAGCCCCATTGTCTGCCCAACATATGAGAAGATAAAGTCGTTGCGCATTTCGGGAACTTCAACCAAATTATCGGCGAACAGCCCTCTGCCGAACAGTCCTCCCGACCCCAACGCCATTCTGCCGCGAACCTGCTGGTATCCAATCCCAAGAGGGTCCAGGTCAGGGTTGAAGGAAATCAGAAAACGTTCGCGGTGCATGTCGTCCAGCAAAAAATTCCAAACCAGAAAGCCCACAGCCGGCAGGACGGCAAGGCCGCCCAGCAGATACTTCCAGTTAAGTCCTGCAACAATCAGCATGACCACCGCGATAAAAAAGAAGATCAAGGCAGTTCCATAGTCCCCCTGAACGACAATCAAGCCGGCTACCCCCCCGGCGTGCAGGAGGAGCAGAGCTATATTTTTAATACCGTTTAAATCGCCGCGCACCTTGGTAAGATGATACGCAAAAGTCACAATAAATGAAATTTTAAGAAACTCGGACGGCTGTATTGTAGTGATGCCAAGGTTGAGCCATGCCTTATCGTCCGCACCGTCCACCTGTATTCCGAAGAAAAAGGTGAGAATTACCAGCAACAGCGCAAACGCCATATGGTATTTCCAGAACTTGGCAATTAACTCGTAATCAACCAAGGACATAATAACCGCGACGGCAATTCCCAGAACCGTGGCGATCACCTGAACCCATACGCCTCTGGAAGAATTGATAAACCCGTTTTGATAAATAGAATAAAGCAACGTCATACTGAGCGCCGCACAAACAATACAGAGGGACATCAGCCACCGGTCGGTTTGCTTGATAAATTCGGCTATCCCCTGAAAAAACTGTTTCATCTTTCCTCCATCCGCTATAAACCGGTATTTGTTTCAATTTCTTTATTATATCCTCTGAAATGAACGATTTCAAGTTTTATTGTCGCTTTTTGCCCAATTCCGCCCAGTAATCAAATTACCTGCTGGCATACCGGAATAGAATATGGTATAATATTTACCGATTATGCGGCTGAACAAAGTCCGGCAGCCAAGCGGTTCCGCCCGGCGCCTGCCGAAAAAACAGCCGTCAAAAAACGGAGGGATTTTCCATGCTGACCGACATTGAAATTGCGCAAAGCGCTAAAATGCTCCCTGCCGCTCAAATTGCGGCGGAGCTCGGGATCGACTGCGAACAGATTGAGCCTTATGGAAAATATATCGCAAAGCTTTCGGACGAGCTTTACGAAAGCCTGAAAAGCAGGCAGGACGGGAAACTGGTTCTTGTAACTGCCATCAACCCCACTCCTGCGGGCGAAGGAAAAACCACCACCACCGTCGGCCTTGGGCAGGCCATGAAGAAAATAGGCAGGAAGGCGGTCATCGCCCTGCGGGAGCCGTCCCTCGGCCCCGTTTTCGGCATCAAGGGCGGCGCGGCGGGCGGCGGATACGCCCAGGTTGTCCCGATGGAGGAAATTAACCTCCACTTTACCGGCGATATGCACGCTATTACCGCAGCGAATAATCTCCTCTGCGCTGTCATCGACAACCATCTCCAGCAGGGGAACGAACTGGGAATTGACCAAAGGCGGATCCTGTTCAAACGCTGCATGGATATGAACGACCGCGCGCTTCGTTTTGTCAACGTCGGCCTTGGCGGAAGGGTCAACGGCGTTCCGCGGGAGGATTCTTTTTTAATTACCGTCGCCAGTGAGATTATGGCGATCCTCTGCCTTGCGGAAAATATTGATGATCTCAAAGATAGGCTTGGCAGAATTCTAGTTGCCTATACTTACGACAACCGTCCGGTTTTTGCAAAAGATTTAGGCTGTGTCGGTGCAATGGCACTCCTGCTGAAGCACGCTATCAAGCCGAACCTTGTGCAGACACTTGAAAACACTCCGGCCATTATGCACGGCGGTCCGTTTGCCAATATTGCCCACGGCTGCAATTCAGTCCGGGCTACAAAGCTCGCTTTAAAACTGGGTGATTACGCCATTACTGAGGCGGGCTTCGGCTCCGATCTCGGCGCGGAAAAATTTTTAGACATCAAATGCCGGTACGCGGGGCTTGCGCCGAACTGTATCGTTGTAGTGGCAACGGTGCGGGCGCTCAAATACAACGGCGGCGTCCCCAAAGCGGAGCTGGGGGCTGAAAACGTTGAGGCGGTTAAAAAAGGGATTGTCAACCTGGAAGCTCATATTAAGAACATGCAGCAATATGGGGTCCCAGTTGTTGTCGCCATCAACCGCTTCGGCACCGATAGCGAAGCGGAGTTGGGCGTCATCAGCGACTGCTGCGAACAACTCGGCTGTGACTTTGCCCTGTCAGACGTTTTCGCAAACGGCGGTGATGGCGGGATTGAACTTGCTGAAAAAGTAGTTGAGGCCTGTGAAAAGCCCGGGGAATTCAAGCTCCTTTACGATGAGAAGGAGCCGATCAAAGAAAAAATCAAAACAATCGCCCAGAAAATCTACCACGCGGACGACGTGGTTTACACCGGCGCGGCGGAAAAGGCGATCCGCGATATCACCGCGCTGGGTTTTGACAAGCTCCCCGTCTGTATTGCGAAAACCCAGTATTCCCTTTCCGACAATCCCAAACTGCTTGGCGCGCCCTCCGGTTTTGAAATCACCGTCCGGGACGTACGGCTCAGTGCCGGGGCCGGGTTTCTCGTTGTGCTGACCGGTGAGATTATGACAATGCCGGGGCTGCCGAAACACCCCGCCGCCCTGGACATGGACGTCAATTCTGACGGAACCATCACCGGGCTTTCCTGATTCATGGGAGGCCGTTATGACTTTTGAAACTCAGTCACCTGCTGAAACTGAAGCGCTCGCTTCCGCATTTGCGAATGTCCTGAAGCCCGGCGCGGTCGTCGCCTTTTTCGGCGGACTCGGCGCCGGAAAAACCGCCTTTACCCGGGGACTTGCCAAAGGCTTGGGCGTAGCGGGCGAAGTTTCCAGTCCGACCTTTGCCCTGGTTCATGAATATCAAGGAGAGCCGCCGCTCATTCACTTCGATATGTACCGCGTTTCGTCGCTTGACGATTTATATACCACCGGGTATTTTGATTACCTGAACGGAAACAATATACTTGCCATTGAATGGAGCGAGAATATTGAGGAAGCCTTGCCGGAGGATGCGGTGCGTGTTACGTTTGAAGTGACCGGCGGAGAAAACCGCCGCATCACAATAGAAGGAGGGCCAGATTTTGAATATCCTAGCCATTGATACCTCGGCCCAAGTGGCCAGCGTCTGTGTCTTAAACGAAACCACCATCCTGTCGGAATTTAACGTCAACGCAAAACTGACCCATTCCCAGACGATGATGCCGATGGTTCAGTCCGTTCTGGACTGCGCCAAAATGGAGCTCAGCCAGATCGACGCCTTTGCCGTATCGGCAGGGCCTGGCTCCTTCACAGGCATCCGAATCGGCGTTTCGGCGGTAAAAGGTCTGGCAATGGCCTGCGGCAAGCCTTGCGTTCCGGTTTCAACGCTGGAAGGGCTCGCCTATAACCTGCCGGAGTGCAGCGGTGTCCTTTGCGCGGCGATGGACGCACGGTGCGGTCAGGTCTACAACGCCCTGTTCCGTTGGGAGAGCGGCAGCATGCACCGCCTCTGTGGCGACCGTGCAATTTCAATAAAGGACCTCGGGGCCGATTTAGATAAGTTTGACGAAAAAATTTTTCTAGTTGGAGACGGAGCCGATTTATGCTATAATAATTTAAAGGAAGGACTCCCATTTTTGCAAAGCGTTTCCCCCCACCTGAAACTGCAGCGCGCGGCCAGCGTAGGCTTGGCGGCGATGGAGCAGATAAAAGCTGGGAAAACCTGCACGGCCGCTGCGCTGATGCCGGTTTATCTAAGGCTTCCGCAGGCGGAGCGGGAACTGCTGAAAAAACAGGGAAAGTAGTTTTCCGGGCATCTTCGGAATTTAAGCCGACCCGAAGATGGTTTAATTATTTGACCGCGGCGGCAGCGGTGGAGTGCAAAAACATGATTGCTATTGGAAGTGACCACGGAGGTTACGAACTCAAAGAACAGATTAAGGCTTTTTTAGATGAAAAAGACCTTGCTTATAAGGACTTCGGCACCTATTCGCTTGAGTCCTGCGACTACGCCGATATTGCGGAGGTCGTCTGTGACGCGGTTGTGAGCGGCGAATGCGACAAAGCTCTTCTCTTCTGCGGAACGGGAATTGGAATTTCTATGGCGGCCAATAAAATAAACGGAATCCGGGCGGCTGCCTGTTCCGATTATTTTTCCGCGAAATACACCCGCCTGCATAACGATGCAAACGTTCTCTGCCTGGGCGGCAGGGTCGTAGGCGTTGGGCAGGCCTGCGAGCTGATTGACATCTTTCTCAGCACCGGTTTTGAGGGCGGACGGCACGCGGTACGGATTGGAAAAATTGCCGCGCTTGAAGAGCGTGAGCGCAATATGAATACCATTGACGAAGACTAAAAGGAGTGCAAAAATATGACGCCAATCATTATGCATCATCCCCTGATCCAACACAAAATCTCCCTGCTGCGGGATAAAAACACCGGAACCAAGGAATTCCGCGAGCTGGTTTCAGAAATCGCCATGCTGATGTGCTACGAGGCTACCCGTGATCTCCCGCTCAAGGAGATTGAAATCGAAACCCCGGTTGCGGTTGCCAAAACCAAGGTGATCTCCGGGAGCAAAATTGCAATTGTTCCGATCCTTCGCGCGGGTCTTGGTATGGTCGACGGCATGCTCAACCTCATTCCGGCGGCGAAGGTGGGCCATATCGGCCTCTACCGCACCGAGGAGGGCGGTGAGGTCAACGTAACCGAGTATTACTGCAAGCTGCCTGAGGACATTGAGCACCGGGACACTATTGTTTTAGACCCGATGCTTGCCACCGGCCTGTCAGCAGTTGACGCTTTGAGCCAACTCAAAAAACACGGCGCCAAAAACTTAAAGTTTATGTGTATCATTGCGGCGCCTGAGGGGCTGGAAGCCCTTGAAAAAGCGCATCCTGACGTACAAATTTACTGTGGCACGCTGGATCAGCGCTTGAACGAAAATTATTACATAGTCCCGGGCCTTGGCGATGCGGGCGACCGTATTTTTGGCACTAAATAAGGCTTATAGCATTCAGATGCGGTGCAGATATTGTCTGCGCCGCATTTTTTTGAAAAAACAGGCTTTCCATCCACGCAACAAAAATACGCGTGGTTTTGCCCCGGCGCTCAACTTCTATCGCCTATGCGGGCTTTCCTTTTTGTTTTTCACATTTATCCCCAATTATGAATTTTTTATGAAAGGTCTTGTTTTCCCGTTCTTTTTATTGTTTAATGAAATTTATGGGAAAATCCTGTCAGGAGAGATGAAAAGCAGATGAAACGGTTAAATCTGGTTTTGGTAGAGCCGCAAATTCCACAGAATACCGGCAACATCGCAAGGACCTGCGCCGCAACCGGTGCTTCCCTGCACCTTGTCCGGCCGCTTGGCTTTGAAATTGACGACAAGAAACTCAAACGTGCCGGACTTGACTACTGGAACCTGTTGGACATTCATTATTACGACGGCATTGAGGATTTCTTCTCTAAAAACCCCAGCGCCGCCTGCTACTTCTTTACAACCAAGGGAACGCATATTTATTCGGATATCACATATCCTGAAGAGGTATTTCTTGTTTTTGGGCGGGAGGACGCCGGACTTGACGAAGGCCTCCTGCACAGTCATCCGGACCGGTGTCTGCGGCTACCGATGATTGCCGAAGCACGGAGCCTCAACCTTTCCAATTCTGTTGCCGTAGCTGCTTTTGAGGTTCTTCGCCAGTGGGGTTTCCCAACCTTGAAAACCGTTGGAAACCTAACTAAATATAGCTGGTAAACTGATTTTACGGAGGTCTTTATGAACGAAAAAATAAAACTGCTGACTGATTCCTGCTGCGATATCCCACCGGAAATTGCCAAGGAATACGGCATTGAAATTCTTTCTTTCCCCATCACGGTGGACGGAAAAGAATACCGTGAACGGGTTGATTTCGGCGCCGAAGAGTTTTTCACCATGCTGAGCAAGGCAATCAAGGTGCCGACCCACGCCCAGCTGATCCCAATTGAGTTTGAGGATGTTTATGAAAAAGCGTATGAAGAAGGCTATACCGACCTTGTCTATGTAGCGATTAATTCAAAAGGTTCCAGCACTTTTACAAATTCAAAGATCGCTATGAATAATTTCTATGACGCTCACCCGGATGCAAAAAATTCGTTTCGGTTTCATCTGATCGATTCCGGCTGCTATACCATGGGGTACGGCATGGCGGTGATTGAAGCGGCAAAAAAAATCCGCAGGGGCCTCACCGTGAAGGAAATTGTCTCCAGCATTGAGGACTGGGTCAAACACGTGCGGATCCTCTTTGTTCCCCTCACGCTGGATTTTGCGAAAAAATCGGGCCGGATTTCTGCGGCCGCCGGGTTTGTGGGCGAATTGCTTGGCCTGAAACCGATTATTACCTTTAAAGACGGCGACTCCGTTATTCTGGAAAAAGTACGGGGCGAAAAAGCAGTTGTCCCGCGTTTAACTGAGATGATGCAGGAAAATATCATTCCGGAAACACCGTACAGCATTGTTCACGGAATGCAGCCGCAGCTCACGGAAGAACTGACCGCCGAGCTGGAAAAACGGTTTGGGAAAGCTGCCTACAATTACGCGCTTGGCCCCGTAGTTGCAATCAACGCCGGCCCAAATGTAGTGGGTGTGATTTACAAGTCCCACGAAATTGACAGCCATTGAGCACACTGGCGTCAAGGCTCCCCGAATCCGGTACGGATTCGGGGAGCCTTGATTTTAACAGCCCTGTCAAGCCTTTAAGCATAGCTTCCTTAAAACCGTTTCTGACATATCACAGTAAATATTTATAATTTTCACAGATTTTTGAATCATTCCCTGCCATTTTCTGTTTTTTTTAGAAAAGACAGGGCTTTTTCATACTAAATACTTGAAAAAATAGCCAAAATAGGTTATGATAAATGTGATTGTTAAGCTTCTCACAAACTTAGCAAAACAAAAGGATGAAAGGATGTATTGCATGAGTTCGTTAAACAAAAAGTCGATTGAGGATATCGATGTATCGAACAAACGCGTATTGGCCCGCTGCGACTTTAACGTTCCGCTGAAAGACGGCGTTATCACAAACGATAAGCGCATCGTCGCCGCACTGCCTACCATCAAATATCTGGTTGAGCACGGCGCGAAACTGATTCTCTGTTCCCACCTGGGCAGGCCGAAGGAAGGCTGGGAGCCTGAGTTTTCCCTTGCCCCGGTCGCCAAACGGCTTTCCGAACTGCTCGGCAAAGAGGTTGTTATGGCCAAAGACGTTATCGGCGAAGATGCGAAAGCAAAAGCTGCCGCTCTGAATCCAGGCGACGTCATGCTTCTTGAAAACGTCCGTTATCATAAAGAGGAAAAGAAAAACGATCCTGCTTTTGCAAAAGAGCTCGCCTCCCTGGCTGAGATTTATGTAAACGACGCATTCGGCGCGGCGCACAGAGCACATGCTTCCACCGCCGGCGTTGCAGATTACCTCCCGGCCGTCTGCGGTTACCTGATGCAGAAAGAAATTGATTTCATCGGCGGGACCATTGAAAACCCGAAACGTCCGTTTGTTGCAATCCTTGGCGGCGCCAAGGTTTCCGATAAAATCGGCGTTATTGAAAACCTCATCGAAAAGGTTGATACTCTGATTATTGGCGGCGGCATGGCCTACACCTTCATGCGCGCTATGGGCAATACTACCGGCACCTCAATCTGTGAAGAGGATAAGCTCGACCTCGCCCGTGACCTGATGGCGAAGGCGCGTGCCAAAGGCGTCAGCTTCTTAATTCCGGTTGACAACATCGTCGCCCGTGAATATAACGAAAATTCTGTTTTCATGCGGATTTATTCCGATGCGATTCCGGATGGCTGGATGGGCCTCGATATCGGGCCGACCACCCAAGAACTCTTTGCAAAGACCCTGAAGGGCGCTGGCACCGTCATCTGGAACGGGCCGATGGGCGTTTCCGAGTGGGAAAACTTTGCTGCGGGTACCCGCGCGGTCGCACAGGCTATTGCTGATGAAAGCGAAAAAGGCGCTATTTCCGTCATTGGCGGCGGCGATTCCGTTGCGGCTGTCACCAAACTTGGTTATGCCGACAAGATGAGCCACATCTCCACCGGCGGCGGCGCTTCCCTTGAGTTTATGGAAGGCAAAAAATTACCGGGCATTGAATGCCTCATGGATAAATAAGAACCAAAAATTTTAAAAGCTGCCGCCCGGCCGGGCGGCGGCTTTTAAAAAATAGCGGCCATGCCTTGCCCCGACTGCATCAAATACGGGAATTCCACCGTACGGACGGGTGGCTACATGGTTATGGCGGGTAAGCCCATTCAACTAATACATTACAAGGAGTCAACTGTTATGAACAAAGCACTGCGCAAAGCTGTTATTGCCGGGAACTGGAAAATGAATAAAAACAGGGCGGAAGCCAAAGCTCTGATTGAAGAGATGAAACCGCTGGTCGCAAACGCCGGCTGTGATGTTGTGATCTGTGTTCCTTTCACCAACCTTGAAACCGCGCTGGACGCCACCAAAGGCTCCAACATCAAAGTAGGCGCCGAAAACTGCCACTTTGAAAAATCCGGCGCTTTTACCGGCGAAATTTCCGCCGATATGCTGACCGAAATGGGCGTAGAATATGTCATCATCGGCCACAGCGAACGCCGTCAGTATTTCGGCGAGACCGATGTGACCGTCAACAAGCGCACCCTTGCCGCTTTGGAGGCCGGGTTGAAAGTTATCCTCTGCGTCGGCGAAATGCTGGAGGACCGCGAACTGGGCATTACTGCCGAACTGGTTGCCATGCAGACAAAAATTGCGCTCAACGGCGTCACCAAGGAAATGCTGAAAAATATCATTATTGCCTATGAGCCGGTCTGGGCGATCGGAACCGGGAAGACCGCAACCGCGGAGCAGGCGAACGAGGTCAACGCTATCATCCGCGCGACAGTCGCTTCCCTCTATGGAAAAGATGCGGCAGACGCCCTCACCGTACAGTACGGTGGTTCCATGAACGCGAAAAATGCAGAGGAACTCCTTGCTCAGCCGGATGTTGACGGCGGCCTGATTGGCGGCGCGTCCCTAAAGGCGGAGGACTTCAGCATCATTGTAAAAGCCGCTTCCAAATAATCTGAACGAAGAGGGAAAAAGAATGAAAAAACCACTGGCACTTATTATTTTAGACGGTTTCGGCTATAACAGCTCCGATTACGGCAACGCTGTTGTCGCCGCCAAAACGCCGAATATTGACAAGCTCCTTGCAAGCTGTCCGCATACTCTGATCGGCGCGTCCGGAATGGACGTCGGCCTGCCGGATGGGCAGATGGGCAACTCTGAAGTCGGCCACACCAATATTGGTGCGGGGCGGATTGTCTATCAGGAACTCACCCGGATTACAAAGGCAATCAAAGACGGAGACTTTTTTGACAACGCTGCCTTTAACGCGGCGGTTGAGAACTGCAAAAAGAACGGCTCCGCCCTCCACCTGATGGGACTGATGTCAGACGGTGGTGTTCACAGCCACAACAGCCATCTTTTCGCGCTGGTCGAGCTTGCCAAAAAAGCCGGGCTTGAAAAAGTATTTATCCACTGCTTCATGGATGGACGCGACGTTCCGCCGACCTCCGGCAAGGATTTTATTGCTGAACTTCAGCAAAAGCTCGACGAAATTGGCGTCGGAAAAATTGCCACCATCAGCGGCCGTTATTATGCAATGGACCGCGACAACCGCTGGGAGCGTGTTGAAAAAGCCTACGCCGCTATGGTATACGGCGAGGGCAACAGGAACTCCTGCCCGGTGGATACGATGGAAAAATCCTACGCGGCGGATATTACCGACGAATTTGTCGTACCGACTGTCTGTACAGAGGGCGTTGCTATTCAGCCCAACGACAGCGTGATCTTCTTTAACTTCCGCCCCGACCGTGCCCGTGAAATCACCCGCACCTTCGTCGACCAGGGCTTTAACGGCTTTGAGCGCAAAAAAGGCTTCTTCCCGCTTTACTTTGTCTGCATGACTCAGTATGACGCAACTATGCCGAATGTAGACGTAGCCTTTAAGCCCCAGTCCTTAACCAACACTTTTGGTGAATATATCAGCGAAAAAGGTCTTACCCAGCTCAGGATTGCTGAAACCGAGAAGTACGCACATGTCACCTTTTTCTTTAACGGCGGTGTTGAGACTTCTTTTAAAGGAGAAGACCGTGCTTTGATTCCTTCCCCAAAAGTTGCCACTTACGACCTGAAGCCGGAAATGAGCGCTTACGAAGTCTGTGACGAAGTTGTTTCCCGGATCAACTCAGGAAAATACGACGTCATCATCCTCAACTACGCAAACTGCGACATGGTTGGCCACACCGGTGTCTTTGACGCTGCTGTTGCCGCTGTAGAGGCGGTTGACACCTGTGTTGGGAAAACAGTTGACGCCATTCTCGCTCAAGGCGGTGCGGCGCTGATTACCGCCGACCACGGCAACGCTGACCAGATGTATGAGCCGGACGGCTCCCCTTTCACTGCCCACACCACCAACCCCGTGCCGCTCATTGGCGTTGGACTGGACGGAAAAAGCCTGAAAGAAGGCGGAAAGCTGGCCGACCTGGCTCCGACCATGCTGGAACTCCTTGGTCTTGCGAAACCCGACGAAATGGATGGACAGTCCCTGCTCAAGTAAAGACTGTGCCATAAAATCCGTACAAAAGTTAATTCACCGAATTAGGATATTTAAAAGGGGCGTTGTTTTACGACGACGCCCCTTTTATTTATATATTTTGATAAAAACGCAAGCACGGCTTCATTCAACTAGTGTTAAATGTTCTTCATTGTATTCTGGGCTTACAAAAACGCAAACAATACGCAATAGAATTTGTGGTTATTCTGCCGTATTTTGATACCGTTCTTATTTTGCTCAGACGAGCAACAGTTCTCTCAGCCGCCGCAGGCTTTGCCTGCGTTATGGTGTGAGGTTGTTATTGCCAGAGGCAACAAGGTTCTCTCAGCCGCCACAGGCTTTGCCTCCTGTTATGGCGTAAGGTTGTTATTGCCAAAGGCAACAAGGTTCTCTCAGCCGCCGCAGGCTTTGCCTCCTGTTATGGCGTGAGGTTGTTATTGCCAGAGGCAACAAGGTTCTCTCAGCCGCCGCAGGCTTTGCCTGCGCGTGCGGCGTGAGGTTCTTATCACAGCAACGCAAAATTGGAGCTTTCAATCACCTGTTTCATCTGACATAGACAAAAAGGATGTCCCGCGGGATCAAGCATGACTCTCCAATCATCGGAAAACTGTTCATCCGCAATCGACGCACCGCACCGAACCGCATGTTCAACCGCTTTTTCCAAATCATTTACGGCAAAGTCTAGATGCGCCATTTGCTGCTGGGCTCCCGGTTTTTCAGGCCACACGGGAGGTTCATACGCGGGGTTGCGTTGAAACAAGATGCCGGGATATGCCCCCTGGGCCGTTCCCGGTGCGCCTACGCACGCCCAATCCTCATCATAAAACGATATTTCCCACTTAAGCAAATCTGCATAGAACTTTGCCAATTCATAAGGGGCTTCACAATCCACCGTAAACGAGTACATTTTAATTTTCAGTTCATGTCCCACAGCGTAATTCTCCTTTGCAGAATATAAATCATCTTGCGTTTATCCTTTGCGTCTATTCTCAGCTTGTCCGGCTTTCACACATATGTCTTAGTATACCATGCCTACAGCAGACTGTCACATTTTGGCGTGGATAAAAAACGAGTATAAAAACGCGCCAAACATGGCGCAAATATTCGGCGTGTATTTTTGATCCATGCCCGTACCAAACGCCGGCATTCTTATTTAAAATAGCGCTCTATCTCTGCGGCCGTTATTGCATACACATTCTACTCTTTTAAGTTTGTTTACCGCATTTGTACTATTAGCACAAAATACCCTGTTAATTTTTTATTAAATCAGTCAAATATTTTATTGACATCTTTTTTTTCTTGCGCTAAAATTTTGTTTGTTCCCTAACAATTATATTTTTGAGTAGAAAGGAGGCAGGTTTCGAATGGAAAAAGACTGTGGGATGTGGATTCATGTTTTGTCACACAAACTAAAAAAGTGTATGAATGCCAATGTGCAAAATTTGGGAATTACTGGAGTACAGAGCCGAATCATGCACTATATCCTTGTGAAATGCACTGACGGTCCAGTGTTTCAACGCGATGTGGAAAACGCCTTCGATATGTGCCGTTCTACTGCTACCGGCATACTGCAGCTGATGGAAAAGAACGGCCTTATCCGCCGGGAAAGTGTAGCCAGCGACGCGCGCCTGAAAAGCTTGATTCCTACGGAAAAAGCAGCACGCCTTGATTCACAGATCGGTGAGTCTATCCATCAGATCGAACAGCGGCTCACAGAGGGGCTGCCTGACGAACAGCTTGCGTTATTTCGAAAAATTGCAGTAAGAATGTCTGAGAATCTGGACAAATAGCCTGCGTCATTAAATTTTCCGTTTTATTTTCTGCAATGCATCGCATGTGCGTGTTGAATATATCATTTGGAGGAATGTTACATATGGTTAAAATTCTTGCTCGCAGTATACGCGAGTACAAAAAATCAGCCATTTTAACACCGCTTTTGGTCATAGTCGAAGTCATTTTGGAGTGCATTATCCCGTTCATTATTGCCGACCTGGTCAATCAAATGCAGGCTGGCTGTGGAATGGACGTTATTATTAACTATGGCATTCAGCTGGTTGTCATGGCTGTTCTGTCGCTGATTTTCGGTGTTGCGGCCGGCAATACCTGCGCTACTGCTTCTACAGGCTTTGCACGCAATCTGAGAAAAGACATGTTTTACCGCGTCCAGGATTACTCCTTTGAGAACATTGATAAGTTTTCAGTTTCCAGCTTGGTTACTAGGATGACCACCGATGTTGTAAACGTGCAGATGTCTTTTATGATGATTATCCGCGTAGCCATTCGCGGCCCATTGATGATGATCTTCTCGTTTATTATGGGGTTTGCAATGGGCGGGCGGTTAGCTTTAATTTTTCTTGTCACCATCCCGCTGCTGGGAATCGGGCTGGCGCTGGTTATCCGTAAAGCTACGCCGATTTTCCGCCGGGTTTTCCGCAAATACGACGCGCTGAATGATTCGGTGCAGGAAAATGTGCAGGCCATGCGCGTTGTAAAAAGCTACGTGCGTGAAGATTATGAGAAAAAGAAATTTACAACCGCTGCGGAGGATGTTTGTAAAGACTTCACCCGCGCTGAACGCATTATGGCTCTTAACAACCCCATGATGCAGTTTTGTGTATACGCAGGAATGGCGTTTGTGCTTTCTTTTGGCTCCTACGTTGTCATTACCAGCCAGGGTACGGAAATTGCCGTAGGGCAGATGTCCGCAATTCTGACCTACAGTTTCCAAATTTTGATGAGCTTAATGATGCTTTCCATGGTGTTTGTAATGATCACCATGTCAATGGAATCGGCTGAGCGTATTGTCGAAGTGCTAGAGGAGGGAAGCACCTTGACCAGCCCTGACAATGCCCTCACTGAGATAAAAGACGGTTCCATTGATTTCGATAATGTCAGCTTTAAGTATTCCAAAAAGGCTGAACGCATGGCATTGTCAGGCGTAGATTTGCACATTAAGTCCGGTGAGCTCATCGGTATTTTAGGCGGCACGGGTTCTTCCAAATCCACATTGGTGCAGTTAATCCCCCGCCTGTACGACGTCACTGAGGGGTGCGTCAAAGTAGGCGGCGTAGACGTGCGCAGATACGATTTAGATTCTCTGCGCAACAATGTGGCAGTGGTACTGCAAAAGAACGTGCTGTTTTCCGGCACTATTAAGGACAACCTACGCTGGGGCAACCCTGATGCCACCGACGAAGAAATGCTGGAAGCCTGCAAACTGGCGCAGGCCGACGAATTTATTCAACAATTTCCTGATAAGTACGATACCTGGATTGAGCAGGGAGGCTCCAATGTTTCCGGCGGTCAGAAACAGCGTCTGTGCATTGCGCGCGCACTGTTGAAAAAACCGAAGGTATTGATTCTGGATGACTCCACCAGCGCTGTAGATACGCGCACTGACACGCTGATCCGCCAGGGCTTTCGCGAATTTATCCCTGAGACGACAAAGATCATCATTGCGCAGCGCGTTGCTTCTGTGCAGGATGCCGACCGCATTATTGTGATGGACGGCGGGCATATCAGTGCCATTGGAAGTCACGACGAGTTGATGAAAACCAGTGAAATCTACCGTGAAGTATATACTTCCCAGAACAAGGCAGGTGATCAAAATGAGGAAGAATAAGAACAATACCACTTCTACCACCACAGCCCGGGGTCAACGCGCCCCAAAAGGCGTGCTGCGCCGGTTGCTTCGCACGTTGTTTGAGTTCTATCCGGTGCTTTTGCCTATCACAATGGTGTGTATCCTTATAAATGCTATTGTGAGCGCCGCTCCTGCTGTATTTATGCAGAATGTCATTGCTGTCGTGGATGAAAGTTACAAAAGCGGTGATTGGGAATCTGTGGCCGGGCGCATCCTCACCTATGTGGCCATTCTGATTGTAATGTATGTCATCAGTTTAATTGCCGGTGCATTTTACACCCAAATGATGGCCATTATCACGCAGGGTTCTTTGAAAAAATTGCGTGAAAAAATGTTCAGCCACATGCAGGACCTACCCATCAAATATTTCGACAGCAACGGCCACGGCGACATTATGAGCTATTACACCAACGATGTAGATACCTTGCGGCAGCTTATCAGTCAAAGCCTGCCACAGATAACTATTTCTGCGATTACTCTGCTTGTTGTGTTCGGCATTATGATGTATTACAGCGTCATCCTTGCGCTGCTGGTGGTTGCAGGCGTCATTGGCATGGCGTTTGCAGCCCGGGCTATCACCAACCGCTCCTCAAAATATTTTCTGCGCCAGCAGGTTACAATTGCTAAGGCCGAGGCGTTTATAGAAGAGATGATGACCGGTCAGAAAGTGATTAAGGCGTTCTGCCATGAAGAAAGCGCCAAAGCTGATTTTGACAAGGTAAATGGCGAAATATTTTATAATGCGCGCAACGGTAACCGTTTCGCCAATATTCTAATGCCTTTGCTGGGTAACATTGGCAACGTAATGTACGTTGTTGTTGCGCTGGTGGGCGGTGCACTGCTGTTGACAGACGTGCCAAACATTAGCTTTTCCGGCCTAGCTTTCAGTATCAGCATTGTTGTACCATTTTTGAACATGACAAAGCAGTTTGCTGGTTCCATCGGCCAGGTGTCAAATCAGATAAATATGGTCATTATGGGCCTTGCGGGCGCACACCGCATTTTTGCGCTGCTGGACCAGGAACCCGAGGCTGACGAAGGCTATGTTACCCTGGTAAATGCAAAAGAGAATCCGGACGGCAGCATTAGCGAATGTAAGGAGCGCACCAATGTTTGGGCGTGGAAACACCCACATCACGATGGCACCATCACTTACACCCGCCTACAAGGCGATGTGCGCTTTTTTGACGTCAACTTCGGCTATACGCCGGAAAAGACGGTACTGCACAATATTACACTGTATGCGAAGCCCGGCCAGAAGGTGGCCTTTGTTGGTTCTACAGGCGCAGGAAAAACCACCATTACAAACCTCATCAATCGCTTCTATGACATTACCGACGGCAAAGTGCGCTATGACGGCATCAATATCAATAAAATTAAAAAATCCGATTTGCGCCGAAGTCTGGGAATTGTACTACAAGACACCAACCTCTTTACCGGCACGGTAATGGAGAACATTCGTTACGGCAATCTGGATGCGTGTGATGAGGAATGTATTGCTGCGGCGAAGCTTGCCGGTGCAGATGACTTTATCCGCCGCCTGCCTGAGGGCTACAATACCATGCTGACAGGCAACGGTGCGAACCTCAGTCAGGGCCAACGCCAGCTTCTAGCTATTGCGCGCGCGGCCGTGGCCGATCCGCCTGTCATGATCATGGACGAGGCGACCAGCTCGATTGATACACGTACCGAAGCCATTGTACAGCGCGGGATGGATGCGCTAATGGCCGGTCGTACCGTGTTTGTCATTGCGCACCGCCTTTCCACCGTTCAAAACGCGGACGCCATCATGGTGTTGGATCACGGACGCATTATCGAGCGCGGCACTCATGAGAATCTCATTAAGCTGAAAGGCACATACTATCAGCTGTACACTGGTGCGCTAGAACTGGATTAACCTGTTTTTGGTCAACTTGTAAATAAAGCTAACCCCGGTCTTAATTATTATGATGGTAAGGTCACTTGCGGAATTTCTTTTTGGATGTGGAGAAACATCGGATAAATTTAAGACAGCGGCAAAGTTTTATATTTTTTAAACAGTGTAGTAGCCAAGAAATAAAGTCATCAAGTTTTAAACGATCTAGCGCAGACAGTTTGTATTTCTCTCCACCAAAAATTGGAAAATAAATGTAAAAACACTTTTATACTGAGAATCTGTCACTGCAGTATTATTGACAGTCACTGGAAGGGAGAAGCTTTGTAAGGAAGCGTCTCCCTTTTTGATTTGTAGGAGTCGAAATGATTGGAATTGTGGTGAAAATTAATTATGCGTGAGTATTACACATTGAACCTTGTATTGGTTGACGTGGACTTTCCCTTTGGCCTTATTGCACCACATTAGGCCTGCCCATTGTCATTTGCCGTAAAATAACTTTCCTTTGATATCAGGTACCTTTCAGCGATAGTTAATTTCGGCTTTATTATATATCCCAATTTTGGGTAGCTCCTAAGAAATTAGAGACGAACGATAGATACAAAATGATGATCAAATCCTTTTCACTTGCTAGAATAGTTAACAAACAGAGTATTATAAAAAACTCTTGACTTGTCTTTATTAGTTCTTTATACTATATGATGCTGGAATAAGTGGTGGAGTCTGTCATAGAGAGCAATAGCGTCTCTATTTATTCTCAGTAATTTACCTTTTGAAACGGCCAGTTTATAGGTTTGTTTTGAATAAAAAGGGGCAGAACTTCTACGATGAAGTTCTGCTTTTTCTTTTGTGCAATAATTGAGAAGAGCGTTTCGGATTACACCTTTCTGTAGGCTTCCGCAGGGAAGCAATATGTCAGCACTGAAAATAAGGGTAAGGAGTCTCTATATGAAAAAACGAACGTTCGAAGCCATACGGAAAAACCTTTTTGGAATCATTACAGCCGTTTTGTCGGCGGGCATTTTACTGGCTTTTTTGCTTTCATCCGACGGGATTGGTTCACTGATGCACATATCTCAGAAAATGCAGTACTGGTGGCTTTTTCTTGCCGTGCTGGCCGCCGTTCTGGTGTGGGTATTGGAAGGCAGCGTTTTAAACATTTTCTGCCGCGCTGTTTACCATAAATGGAAATTTCATTATTCATTCTGCATCGGTATGGTGGGGCTTTTGTACAGTGCGCTTACACCGTTTTCAACTGGAGGGCAGCCAATGCAGATCTATTCCATGCGCCGTCTGGGAATGGAAACCGGGGCGGCTGGTTCTATCATTGCCGTTAAAACGCTGGTCTACCAAATTGTTTTGGTTATTTACTCGCTTGTCATGGTTGTGTGGATGCTGCCGTTCTTCCAAACTAACATCAGCAACTTTTCCTTTTTAACAGTCATAGGGTTGATATGCAACAGCACATTTATTTTTCTGGTCTTTCTTTTCTGCATCAGCAAACGGGGGACAGATAAGATTTTGCGGGCGTCAATCGGCTTTCTACATAAAATCCATCTATGCAAACACCCGGAGGAGCGTTACGAAAAAATCCACCAGGAGCTGGCCGTATTCCATGAAAGCTCCTCATTTTTGGGAAGGTCTTGGAAATTATACGTCGGTACCTGTCTGCTGACAGTGCTTCAAATTGCCCTTACCTGTTCCATACCCTATTTTATTTATCGCAGCTTCGGGTTTTCTGAACAACCGGTCAGCATTATTATTGCGGCGCAGGCCTATGTGTCAATGGTAAGCGCATTTGTTCCGCTCCCGGGCGCTTCTGGAGGGGCCGAGGGAAGTTTTGTGCTGTTCTTCCGCACCTTTTTCACGGACGGCACAATTGTTCCCGCTATGGTCGCCTGGCGCACTATTTCGTACTATCTCAATTTTCCGGTTGGGTGTATTTGCGCCTATGTGGCCGGACGGCTGCCGAAACTCTCTTTGACGGGCACTCAAAAAGGCGACATATGTGAGTAGGATGGGTAAAGTGTTCGTTGGTGTATTGGGGCATTGAAAGAAAAAATGAAACAAATTGTACTTTTTATAAAAAAACAGCCTTCTGGAAGGCTCATTGTCATTGGATTTGCACTGGTCATTTTGCTTGGAACCGGATTGCTCCTGCTGCCGGTTTCAGTGAAAGAGGGGGCGAACGTCCAGTTTATAGACGCGCTCTTCACTTCGACCAGCGCAGTTTGTGTAACAGGATTAATTGCCATAGATGTTGCGGATCATTTTACGACTTTCGGCCAAATTGTGGTGGCGGCTTTAATACAGGTTGGGGGCTTGGGTGTTACCTCTATCGGCGTGGGACTCATTCTTGCCGCACGAAAAAGAGTTGGCATAAAAGGACGAGTTTTGGTAAAGGAGTCCTTTAACGTTGATGGATTTAAAGGCATGGTAAAGCTGGTTAAAGCAGTACTGCTAATGACCATTTGCTTTGAACTGGCGGGCATGCTGCTGAGCCTTATTGTTTTTGCACAAGATTATCCATTTTGGAAAGCGCTTGGAATCAGTGCATTCCATTCCATAGCCGCTTTTAACAATTCCGGCTTTGATATTCTTGGTGGGATGAGAAACCTTATACCGTACCAGTCAGATGTATTGCTAAATTTGACCACCTGCGGGCTGATTATTTTTGGCGGACTGGGCTTTTTAGTCATTCTAGATGTTTTCAAAAAACGCTCTTTTAAAAAGCTAAATCTTCACTCCAAGGTGGTTCTTACCACAACCGGCGTTTTGCTGTTGGGTGGTACGTTTCTGTTAAAGGCCACCGAGGATATATCTTGGCTGGGTGCTTTTTTTCAGAGTGTTTCTGCGCGGACGGCGGGCTTTTCCACCTATCCCATTGGAGAGTTTACCAATGCGGGGCTGTTTACGCTAATCATCCTTATGTTTATAGGCGCTTCTCCGGGATCGACCGGTGGCGGTATTAAAACCAGCACCTTCTTTGTGCTGGTACAGGAAGTACGAAGCCTATTTACCAAAAAACATGTTGGCGCGTTTCGGCGAAGCATTGCGGCGGATATTCTGTCAAAAGCGTCGGTGGTATCGCTTTTGTCGTTCCTGCTTGTATGTATTGGCACCTTTCTGCTCTGCATTTTAGAACCGGAGTACAGCTTTGTGCAGCTTTTGTTTGAAGAGGTTTCCGCCTTTGGCACGGTGGGGCTTTCAACCGGAATTACACCGCATTTGTGCGAAGGCAGCAAGCTCATTTTAATTATTACCATGTTTGCCGGCCGGGTGGGGATGTTTACCCTTCTTTCCATTTGGATTGACCGCCCTGCTCCCAGCGCACATTATACCGAGGAATCAATTACAATTGGATGATCAAGGGGGATATAGTTCAAATGAAAAAGAAAAACCAGGATTCGTCCGAAAGCTTCGGCGTTATTGGCTTAGGACGTTTTGGTTCAGCATTGGTTGAGTGCCTGTCAATGGCAGGTAGAGAAGTCATTGCAGTTGATAAGGATGAAAACCGGGTAAGAGAGGCCCGGCACTTTACCGATTTTGCAATGGTCGTGGAGTCGTTGGATCAGGAAGCTCTGGAAGAGGTGGGGATTCAAAACTGCGATACGGTGGTAATTTGCATTGCCGAGCAGATGGATGTCAGCATCCTGACAACAATGACAGTACTGAATATGAAAGTACCGCACGTTGTATCCAAAGCAAACAGCTATATGCACGGGGAAGCTTTAAAACGGTTAGGGGCAAAGGTTGTTTATCCGGAGAGAGATATGGCCATCCGCCTCGGAAAAGGGCTGGTGTACCACAATTTTTTGGATTCGGTTGCTTTGGAAGGAAATGTAGAGGTACGAAGAATTGAGGTAACGCACGCGTTGTTCGGCAGAAGTATCAGGGAGGTGGATACTCGCGGAAAATATGGGCTGAATATTATTGCGATAGAACACAGCCACCATACTGACGTGGAGTTCCTTTCCGAATATCGTTTCCAAAAGGGTGATATTATTTGTGTGATTGGGCAAACCGGCAATATTGAACGTTTTGAGGCTGATATACAATAACCTTGTTGATATGTAAAGAATACCGCAGGCGAAACAAAAAGATTATTGGCAATTACCCAAATTCGTTTTATACTTAACTGTGGAATAAGTGGTGGAGTCTGTCATAGGGAGAGCAATTCTCTCTATTTATTCCAAAAATTTGCTCAAAAGAAAAAATTTTCAAACAAGAAGCACATTTTTAAGGCACAGGCAGACCCTTTTTGGGGTCTGCCTTTTTTGTTTGAATTGCGCAATAAATATTAGCAACTGGAGTCTGGCTTCCCGCTTTTTTCAATAATTTGAAAGGTTTGGTGTTTTTTAGTGGAAAGTCAGCTTTCAATCTTCTACGCTCTATCATTTCTCACAGTCGTCTTGGCATTTGCTTTTGCGGTTTACCTGTACCTATGGGTAAAAAAACAAAAAACAACCAATGTAAAAATCCAGGAAGTGTCCGCCTTAATCAAAGAGGGTGCCAATACCTTTATGCGGCGAGAATATAAAATTCTGGCAAAGTTTGCCGCCGTTGCGGCGCTTGTTATTTTCGTGCTGTTGCCCTCGCCTATTTGGCAGGGAAACCCCATTGATAATGTTGCAATGGCGCTCGCCTACATTGCGGGAACAGTCCTATCCGCGGTCGCCGGAAAAATTGGTATTTTGGTGGCCACACTTTCAAACGCCCGGACAGCAGAAGGCGCACAGAGGGGGTTAAAGCCTGCGTTTTTAATTGGATTCCGCGGCGGCGCCGTAATGGGGCTTCTGGTGGTAGGCTGTTCCCTGCTGGGTGTTGCGGCCGTCCTTTTGATTACGGGAAATTCTAGCATCCTGCTGGGCTTTTCGTTCGGAGCCAGCTCTTTAGCGCTGTTTGCCAAGGCTGGCGGAGGAATCTTTACAAAAACGGCGGATATTTCAGCAGACCTAACCGGAAAAGTCGAGCTTGGCATTCCAGAAGACGATCCACGCAACCCTGCCGTAATTGCCGATAACGTTGGCGACAATGTGGGCGATGTAGCCGGCATGGGCGCCGATTTGTTCGATTCAAACGTGGCGGCAATGGCATCGGCGCTGGTTATTGCACAGTCGCTGTCCGGGGAGTTCGCCAATATTTCGATGGTGTTCTGCTACGCCATTTTGGGCCTCCTGGCCTCGATTATTGGGATCGCAACTGCACGGGTCGGGAAAAAAGGAAATCCAACCCGCGCCTTAAATTCGTCTACCTACGTGACAACCGCTATCTTTCTTGTGTTAACCGCACTGGCAACCGCCGTTTTTGAAGGCTTTTCCTGGCGGATATGGGGTGCTTCAGCAGTTGGACTGCTGGTAGGTGTTATTATTGGCATTACAACCGATTATTTCACCGACGATTCTAAACCAATCGTGCGCAAAGTGGCGCGTGCATCCCGCTCCGGCCCCGCCTTTACTGTGCTTTCCGGCGTGTCCTACGGCTTCATTTCCTCGCTTCCCGCAATGGTGGGAATTGCCGTGTCCGCATTGGTTGCGTATAAACTCTGCGAACCTATGGGGGATGGATATGCCATCTTCGGCATTTCAATGGCTGCGGTCGGCATGCTCTCCATTGTCGGAATGATCATATCCAATGACGCTTATGGCCCTATTGTGGATAACGCCCGCGGCTTAGCAGAAATGGGCGGATTGGGAGAAGACACTATTCGTACGGCCGATAAGCTCGACAGTGCCGGTAATACTGTGAAAGCCATTACCAAAGGTTTTTCCATCGGCGCCGCCGGGCTGACGGTCATCTCTTTGTTAGGGGCCTTTATGTCCGAAGCAAACGGCGCTTTAGCAGCAGCCGGAAGGGAATTAATTACAGGATTTGATATTATGTCCCCAACGGTATTTTTGGGGGTGCTGGTCGGCGCCGCCATCCCCGCCGTATTTTCCGCTATGCTCATTTTGGGTGTGGATAAAAACGCCCAGCGAATGGTGCAGGAAATCCACCGCCAGTTTCATTCTATCCCCGGATTGAAAGAAGGAAAAGAAGGCGTGAAACCGGAATACGGAAAATGTATTGACATTGCCACCTCCGGCGCCCTCCGGGAGCTGATTCCCGCTGGCCTGATGAGCATTTCCGCTACGCTGGTTGTAGGCTTTATCGGCGGGCCGCTGGCCATTGGCGGTTTTCTGCTGGGCAACATCGTAAGCGGGCTGCTGATTGCGCTGTTTATGTCCAATGCAGGAGGCCTGTGGGACAACGCGAAAAAATACATAGAATCAGGTGAAGAAGGAGGCAAGGGCAGCGAGGCGCATAAGTCCGCTGTCATTGGCGATACCGTCGGCGATCCGTTCAAGGATACTGCTGGTCCTTCAATTAATACGCAGATTACCGTGGTATCCTTGGTGTCCTCCCTTTTGTCGTCACTGTTTGTCTGGTTTTCTATTTTCCATTAAAAGCGCGGCAAGTAGCCACACTTTTATTTGACTGAAGGAAGTGTAGCTCAAAACACAGGGAAAAGGCTGCAGCAAGATAAAAAAAGAAAGAAATGTTTTATGGAAAAACTGTTTAAACTCAAGGGAAACGGGACTTACGGCAGGTCGTGAAATTGTCGACAGCTTGACCATATTTTTGCAATGGCCATATTATCGCGGTAAACTTGATCCTGCTGAGTGAATTTGCCATGGAATGGGGCTCGCAGACGCGCTTCTTCCCAGGATCCTATTTTAGCCATTGTTTTGCCAGCCTTACAAATAACCTTTAAAACTCTTTTTTCTGGTAAATCGCAACCGAAACCAAGACAGAGAGGATAAGCGCGGCAAGGGCGACCACCGGAAGAATTTTAAGCAGTGCCGTTATCTCCGTATCGCTTTTCGGCATTGACACACCGGCCCAGTCCAACAGCATGAAAATACCGACTGGAACAAAAACGACCAACAGGATCATCAGCCGGCCCTTTTCCACCCCGAACCTGAAAAGGAGAGGCAGCATCACTGAAACGTACAGGATGCCTAAAGACAGGACCGCAAGTGATACCAGAACCGCATCCATATCGATAATGCCCTTTTTCTGGATCAGCTCAACGCTCAGATTTAAAATTTCCGCAACCGCAAACACAATCAGGCAGAGCAGGTACTTGCTCACCACCATTTCGGTGCGGGAAACGGGCATGGAAAGCGCATATTTATCCCATTTTGCCTGCTCATCATAGGCAAGGGCGGTAACCGGGAGCATGGTTCCCAAAAAAACGACTGCAAAAGAAAAGATGCTGCTGTCATCTCCGCCAAACAAGGCGATTATCCCATACAGCAGGAGACATCCCAATATAATAACTCCCTGCTTTTTCAAAACGAGAAAATCCTTATACAATATTCCTTTCATCAGGCTCTCTCCTTTACCAAAAATAACATGATTTCCTCAATTCCAGCAGGATCGACTACCATCCCGGCCGGCACCATGTTCCGCCGGACCAGCGCTTCCACCCCAAACTGATGCTTTCGCACTCCTTTGACCGCAGATGGTTCCAGCTCTTCCAATTCCTCTTCTGAGCACTTTAACACGCCGTATTCCTCAAGCAAAACATCTTTTTGTTCACAAAGGAGTACCTTGCCTTTGTGAATAAGAGTGATGTAATCGCAGATTTTTTCCAGGTCGCTGATAATATGGGAGGAAAGGAAGATAGAATGCTCTTCGTCCTGGATAAATTCCAGAAACGCATCCAGGATTTCGTCCCGCACCACTGGGTCGAGCCCGCTGGTGGCTTCATCCATAATCAAAAGCTTTGCATGGTGAGAAAGCGCAACCGCAATGGCCAGCTTCATCTTCATCCCCTTAGAATATTCCCTGATCTTTCGGTCAGGCGGCAGGGAAAACTGCCGAATCCAGTTAGAGTAGCTCTCCGCATCCCAGTTTTTATAAACGTACTTCATCATTTTTCCAACGCTTTTGGCGTTCAGAATATCCGGAAAGCAGGATTCATCCAAAACCACGCCGATGTCTTCTTTTAAGCGAATCATCTCGCTGCTGTCACTGCTCCCCAGAATGCTGATTTCCCCTTCGTCGCGGTGAACCAGGTCTAAGATCAGCTTAACTGTTGTGCTCTTCCCTGCCCCGTTTTCTCCGATAAATCCCATGATACAGCCCCTCGGCAGAGCAAAGCTGACATGGTCAAGGGTGAATCCGTCATAACGTTTGGTTAAACCTTTTAGTTCCAACGCATAATCTGCCATTCTACTCTTCCCCTTTATACAGCACCCGCAGTATTTCAATAAGTTCATCCAATGAAACACCGCAGGTACGCGATAATTCGACGGTTTGCTGAAGATGCTCAT
>ERZ1673695.492-NODE-492-length-60616-cov-8.209310_pt1 | contig 60616 bp, 65 predicted proteins | sample MGYA00580225_ERZ1673695 | MGnify/ENA primary metagenome ERZ1673695 (study PRJEB41218, sample SAMN15661739) | gut metagenome | host: Homo sapiens | place: Canada: London | collected 2015-08-20/2019-03-30 | study: EMG produced TPA metagenomics assembly of... | reverse complement strand
ATCAAAGCCCGGGAACCGGAGTTTCGGACGCTTTTCGAGACCGTTACTTGAGGATGATAAAGCCTATTTCATTCCTCCACCTGATAATGTTCGTGGAGGTGGTCATCATGACTAACAATACACAATTCAAGACGCTGCTGAACACTTGGCTAAATCACAAGAAGCCAATGATCACGCCGTCAACCCATGCCAGTTTTACGCTGATTGCCGAAAATCATTTGATCCCATACTTCGGCAAGCGCAAGATCGGCAGCATCACCGAAGCAGACATTCAGAGCTACATATCGTATCTCTACAATGCCGGCAGGTTGGACAGCTCAGGTGGACTGACTGTAAAGACCATCAGAGATGTCGTTCTCGTACTCAGGCTTGCAATGGAGTACGCCTACAAAGAGCGAGCGATACCCTTACTCAATTGGGACTTGATTGAATATCCGAAAGAACTTGGTGTCAAGAAAGTGGTCTCCTTGTCAAAAGATCAGGAGCAGGCCCTGATTCAGTGCATTTATATGAACTTGAACAGGAAAACGGCCGGAATCCTAATTGCGTTGTTTACCGGTGTGCGAATCGGCGAACTATGCGGTTTGCAGATGAAGGACATATCTCTTGCTGATAAAACGATCAGCATCAACAAAACTGTCCAGCGTATTTACGATAAAAAGAAAGGCGAGTCCTATCTCCATATCGGCCCGCCGAAGACTAAGACATCTGCGAGGACAATACCCGTCCCGTCTCTGCTCATGAACATCATCAAGAAGTTCTACACGGACAATCCGAATCATTACTTCTTGACCGGTAAAACAAAGTCGACAGAGCCTCGAACATACCGCCAGTTCTTCACTCGTTTTCTCAAGCGAAACGGACTGCAAAAGGTCAAATTCCATGAAATCCGTCACACATTCGCAGTAAGGGCTATCGAGATACCAGAGTTTGATATCAAATCGCTCTCTGAAATTCTTGGACACAAGAATGTTTCCTTCACTTTGAATGTCTATGGAAGTGCAAATCTTCAGCAGAAAGTGAAGTGTATGAATCTTCTAAACGACCTCTTATAACAAAATTGCCTCATCCCTCATCGTAACAACGGTGTTGGATGAGGCTTTTCATATAACTATGACAGAATCGTATGCAAAGAGGTGATGTCTACGGGCGTCACCTCTTTTGCAATTTGGTAAACCCTCTTGTAAATTGAAAAAGAACCTGCTATAATGATGCTATCCAAAGCAAACTGCTTTGGATAGCTAAAAGGGGGCAATCAAATGCGTTCAAAGAGTGTCGAGTTAATGAATCGGATTAAGGAGTATGCGGAAACCTTCTACATTGAAGTGGGCAGATCTCCTTCTACTACTGAGATTGCAAATGAGGTTGGCGTATCAAGAGGTACAGCCTACAGATATATCGTGGAGATGGCTGAAAAAGGTATGATCGAATACGATGGGGAAACTATCTCTACAGAAGCAACTCGTAAGTATAAAGGTTCAGGCACAAGTGCCACTATTCTCGATTGCTCTGTATCGTGCGGCCCCGGACAGTTAGAGGAACAGCGAATCCTCGAGTATGTCAGACTTCCCGAAACCGTGTTCGGAAGCGGTGAAATGTTTCTGCTCCGCGCCAATGGTGATTCAATGGTGGATGCGGGTATTGATGACGGCGATTGGGTGGTCATTAGAAAGCAGAACACCGCAGAAGAAGGAGATATTGTTGTCGCCCTCTCTGACGGTCTCAATAATCTAAAATATTTCTATCGAAACAGGCGTAAGGGCTGTGCTATCCTCCGCTCCGCAAATGAAGCAAAGGGATATAAGGATATTGAGGTCTATGATCTGCAAATCCAAGGTGTTGCACAGAATGTAATCAAGGTGCTGTAAAGCCGAGATTTTTGGGGAGGTTTCAAAGTTGGAAAAGGTGTTTGTGAAGGTTGATTACCAGGTTCTTTCCGGCGGCGCCGTAAGACCTATCCGTATTCATTGGCATGACGGACGAGTGTGGGACATCAAAAAGACGCTTCACGCCTGTACCTCCCAATGTGATTTTGAAGGAATTCGCTACACGGTACTGATCGGTAGTGCGGAAAAATATCTATACCGAATTGGCGACACATGGTATGTGGAGTCAATTCAAGCGGAGGTGGATACAGGTTGAGAAGCTACATTTCATACGATGAGTTGGAAGAACTCGGTGAAACCATCGTAAGAGCGTATGTCAGCAAAACGCGCAGATACAATGCTCTGTGCGTTGACATTGAAGGCTTGGTTACGGATTATTTAGGACTAACCGTAGTTTACGAAACCATCGCCGAAGACGATCCCAATAAGATTGCCTTCCTTTCCAATGGCAAATATCCTCTGTGGGTTATCCGTGCAGGTAAGCGAGTGCAGGTAGTGTTTCCAAAAAACACAGCCGTGCTTGACAAAGTGCTACTAAGTGAAAACGAAAGCAGTCGCCGTAGATTTACCCTTGGTCACGAAGGCGCACACAGCATTATTGCCAAACAAAATCCCATGCAAGATGTGGGATGCTTTCATAACGAATTCGATCCTGAAAGGCATTACACAATTGAAGAACAGAAAGAATTGATGTCCTTTTCAGAAGCCCAAGCAGATCGGCTGTCCTCAGTTTTCTTGATGCCCCGATTTATTCTGCAAAAGGTAATGAAAAAATACAAGTGCGAAAACGGATTGCCCATCTACGGCTGGAGTGTCTTTGCCCCGGAAGACAAAATCAAATTGCGTAAGATGGCAGACTGTATGGGAGTGTCCTATCAGGCACTCGTTATTCGTCTCAGAACATTGGGACTGCTTGTTCCCCATGATCTGACAGAGTATTTAGAAAAGGGCTTGCAGCTTGGAGGTGCGCAATGACACAGACACAGGATATAATATTCGACAGTCGATATGGGCGCCTCACGCCGGAAGTTGCGGAGAAAATCCGCAAGTCCCGAGAAGAAGTGCAATATATGAAAGGACGAGAACTCAAGTGTCCGGTCTGTGGCTTTCGCATTGAAGAAATATACGGTATATCTGCTGGAATCGTTCATGTGAAATGCCGTAAATGCAAACTGGAAGAACCGCTGAATCTCGCCTATTTCAGAAGACTAAAAACGAAACAAAGACTATTCCATACATATAGAAAAGGAAAAGTTAGAAGATAAAAGTCAGGAGGTGTAAAAGTGAATAGGACATACCTCTGCATCGACCTGAAGAGCTTTTACGCCTCCGTAGAATGCATTGGCAGAGAACTCGATCCTATGACAACAAATCTTGTCGTTGCCGATCCGAGTCGGACAGAGAAAACCATCTGCCTGGCCGTGACTCCATCTCTGAAGGCCTACGGCATTCCTGGCAGAGCAAGACTTTTCGAGGTGGTGCAGAAAGTAAAAGAGATCAACCGAAGCCGTGCGTATAAAGCCCCAGGCAGAAAACTCACAGGTACTTCCTTCAATGACCTCGAACTGAAAAGCAATCCTTCCCTTGCACTGGGCTATATCATAGCGCCGCCTCGTATGGCGTACTACATGGAAGTTAGTGCTGCCATCTATAATGTATATCTGAAATATATCGCTCCCGAGGATATCCATGTGTATTCCATCGATGAGGTCTTCATCGACCTAACACATTATCTCGGAACATATAAGATGAGCGCCCATGATATGGCACAGATGATGATCCAGGATGTGCTGAAGACAACCGGCATCACCGCAACCGCAGGTATTGGTACAAATATGTATCTTGCCAAAATTGCGATGGATATCACGGCAAAGAAAATGCCGGCAGATGAAAACGGCGTCCGAATCGCAGAATTGGATGAGATGTCATATCGAGAAAAGTTGTGGTCGCATCGGCCTCTGACGGACTTTTGGAGGGTCGGCAAAGGGATCGCCAAGAAGCTCGAAGCAAACGGAATGTACACGATGGGCGATGTGGCTCGTTGCTCCCATTATTATGAGGATAAACTATATAAGCTGTTCGGAAAAAATGCAGAACTCCTAATCGACCACGCATGGGGATGGGAACCTTGCACCATTGCAGAGGTGAAGGCATACAAACCAAGTTCTAACAGTCTGAGTACCGGTCAGGTATTGCATTGCCCGTACACCTTTGAAAAAGCCAGGCTTATCGTAAAAGAAATGATCGACCTGCAAGTGCTTGACTTGGTGGAAAAAGGACTTGTGACAGATCAGATTGTCCTCACTATCGGATATGATATTGAAAACCTTACTGAGCCCGAAATCAGCAAGTATTACAAAGGCGAGGTCACAACCGACCATTACGGAAGAAAAGTGCCGAAACACGCTCACGGCACAGCAAATCTTCCCCGTCCAACTTCTTCAACGAATATCATATCCGATGCAACAATTAATCTATTTGACCGCATCGTGGATAAAAAACTGCTTGTGAGAAGAATCAATATAGCCGTCTGCAAACTGATCCGTGAAACGGATGTAGTAACAGAACACACTGCCGAGCAATTAACGCTGTTCGATGATCCCGGAGAAATTGAAAAAAAGCGCCAGGAGGAAGAAGCAGCGTTAGAGCGTGAAAAACGAATGCAGAAAGCAATGATCGGTATAAAACACCGCTTCGGCAAAAATGCCATCCTCAAGGGAATGAATTTGGAAGAAGGCGCGACTGCCAGGGAGAGAAACTCACAAGTAGGCGGACACAGAGCATAACCGATGTTTAAAAACCTATTATGAAAAGGAGTGGAAGGCAGAGGTGAATATGGGCGATAATTACGAAGATATAATACGCCTTCCGCACCATGTTTCAAAGACAAGACCGCAGATGCCATCTATAGACAGAGCGGCACAGTTTGCTCCCTTTGCGGCCCTTACCGGATACGATGAAGCGGTAAAGGAAACCGCAAGACTGACGGAACAGCGTCTTGACCTGGACGAAGGCAAAAAGGAAATCCTCGACAAGAAGATGCGCCTTGCCTTGGATCATGTGGAAGAACAACCCGAGGTGTCCGTTACCTACTTTCTGCCGGATCAGAAAAAGGCAGGTGGCGCGTATATAACGATAAATGCGGTTATAAAGCGTATCGATGAATACAAAAGGCTTCTTGTATTCGCAGACAAAACAGCAATTCCCATCGATGACATTTATGAAATCGATGGTGAAATTTACAATGGTCTGTATTAACCAGACCACGAATTTAATACTTTGACTTTTAATCGTGCAAGCAGAGTCGGTCTATGACCGAGCTTCCAAGCGCCGTACAAGGTCAAGATCAATAGAAATCCTACGGGATTATTTTATCTATTGGTTTTGATTTGTACGGCGCTTTTTTGTTTGCGCGAATAACCTTGTACGGTGATTGGAGTCCTTTCTCGGCTTGCTCGGGAAAGGACTCTAAATGTTTATTCAGCAATGGAACTGTAATGTAGCCAGGTATCCGTGATCTCCGAGTTTTTGATTCACCCATCAAAAATTCAAATTCAAGGAGATTACGAAAGTGAGTACGAAATTTTATATCAAAGACGAGAATGGTATCTATTTATCCATTGACGGCAAGACCAAGTACACCCTGCTGGAAGGAAAGGCTCTGTATGACTTTCTAAAGACCGAGGACGGTAAGCGCAGAAGCTTCCATGTAGAAATTGATGATGACGGCAATAAGATCGGAATCGAAGCCACTCACGAGTTTATTAAGCAAAAAGAATCCGAGAAGAATCACGCTGCCTATCTTGAAAGACAAAAAGTAGAGTCAGGCTTGGAGATTATCTCTGCAAATATCATTGTCAGGGACAATGAAACCGATGTAGAATTCATCGAAACAATTGCCGATGTGTCGGTGAATGTGGAACAGGATGTGTTGAAAGCAATGGACTTGCAGAATCTGCACAAAGCCCTCGAGCAGCTCTCAAAGAGCGAATATGACCTCATATATCATCTGTTCCTTGCGCAAGAGCCTTTGACAGAACGCCAATACGCTGCTGTTCGCAGACTTCCGCAGAAAACGGTGAACTACCGCAAGAGGATGATCCTGCGTAAGCTGAAGAATTATTTATAAGTTTTTTTGGCTCAAAACTCGAAAAAGTCACAAATAAGGGATGAGGGGCAAAATATCCCCTCGTGTTCCTTGAAAATTGAATACGAACAGGATGCCGAGGTAAACACTCACCGGACCGTAAAAGGAAAGCTGTCGGACAGGAGCGCCATGACTCTGCCAAAAACAGACGAGCGATAAATCCTGCGCCGAGTCGAAATGAAACACAGCATATTTCGATTGGCCATGACCCCGGTGAAGTAATAATGATACTTCTGTACAACAGCCCAACCGGAAGGTGGGATATTCTGTTTCAGGCTGAAAACTATGTCTGTTACAGCATATATGATGCTCGTTCTCCCGAGAAAAATCAGGTCGGTGGAAACATGCTGCGAGATACTCGACATCCTTAAATCCAAAGCTCAATATGAATTATTTGTGTTTGAGCGATGGAACTACTGTGCAGGAGCAGCAATGTTCCTGCATACCATTCTGTCGCTCAAACAAATCCAAAACTACAAACAGAAAAAGGAGAACAGGAAATGTTTGAAATTACTTATAGCGACAACGAAACTCTTGAAGCATACCAAAACGCGGGCAAAGCCTATGAAGGTGGCATCTACGATTTTACATTTGAAAAAAGATATATCATCTACCATGCGCCCTTGCGACACGAGGTAGATTACATTGCCATCGATATGACCACAGGATTGGCTTCCTCTGTAATTACGAAGCACCCCGGCAATCTCTATACAAAGGCTTCCTACAGAAAGCTGATCCCTCACATTCTGTATTCGGTAAAGTACACCGGCGATCAGAGATACTTGAACCGCTTTGCAGATGAACCTCTCAAAGTTATTGACTCTATCTTCCGCGTTGTGCTTCCTAATAACGGATACAACATCAGAGAAGAACAGATCAGCCTCGCAAAAAAGATGTATATCGGATTTACCGAAAAACAGGTTGCCCTCTGTGAAGCCGAGGTTGGAACCGGCAAGACCCTTTCTTATTTGGTAGCAGCCATTGTCGCTAAACACCACAATGGTTTGACTTACGGTCAGAACCTTCCGGTTACCATCACCACATCGAGCATTGAACTGCAGAAGGCTCTCGTGGAGCGTGAAATTCCCAATCTGTCCAGGATGCTTCTCGATTATTACATTATTGAGAAACCCTTGACTGCGGTTCTGCGTAAAGGCAAAGAACACTACCTTTGCCAGTACAGATATGAGGACTTTCTCCGAAATATCAAGAAATATCCCGAGAAGTATGGCTCCACTATTGAAGAACTCGAGCAACTCGGCCAGCTTCGTTATGGTATTGACCTTGACAAATACCGTATCAGTGGTGCTATTAAGAGCCGCATCTGCATCAAAGGTACATGCGCAGGATGCAGTAAAAAGAAAACCTGTGTGTACAACGATTTTGCCCGTAGGATGTATAACCTGCCCGATTTGGACTTCCAGGTGACTAACCACAATATGTATCTCATGTCTCAGAAGACGAAGACGGATGATCATCCGCCCCTGTTGCGAGAGAGTAGCTTTGTTGTGGTGGATGAAGCCCACAAATTCAAAGAGGCAGCCGAGGATGCTTTCGGCGAGAGAATCAGCGAAAAAGATATCCTCCGCTATGTGAATAGCGTGAAAATTCTCTGCTCTCCCAACGCAAACCGAGAGAAATATAAGGAGTTCCTTGACGGCCTGGTTAAGGAGAGCGAAGCTCTATTCAACAGCCTCCGCAGAAAGCGCCATGATAACGACATCGATGAAGACCGTGGCAGCACGATCACACTGTCCACATTCCAAACTGCAAAACTCAATAAGATCAATTACCTTGTTGAGAAGATCGAGCAGATGAAGGTCAAGCGCAATTACGGTATTCCCGTGACCGGTGCCTCCATTAGGAACGCAATCACAGCCATCAGCAAGGGTAGCAAAAACATTATTTGGCTCGATACTGATGAAAACGATGTTCTTTCTTTGTGCTGCACTCCCAAGAATATCAACACCATCCTTCGCAATAAGGTGTGGAATCGAAATGTAAGCCATGTGCTAACATCCGGTACAATCTCGGACGGCACAGACTTCGAATACTTTAAAGCCGAAAACGGTCTTGATGAAATCCCGTATCGCTTGCTCTTGGAGTCGAGAACGGAATCTCCATTTGATTATGTTAACCACACAAGACTATATATCCCCAGGGGAATGCCTGTGCCGGATAATGACAGCGAGGATTATTACAAGACCATTGCCGATGAAATCTATAAGATCATTCAGGCAACCAACGGACATACGGCAATCCTCTTCACATCATATAAGACGCTTAATCTTGTTTATGACCTGCTGAAGGATAGGCTTGGCGCATACGACACCATCTGCATGACACGCAGTAACAAGAATGCGATAACCGACTTCAAGAAATCCAAGAACGGCATTCTCTTTGCATCCGGCTCTATGTGGGAAGGTGTGGACTGTGTCGGTGACTGTCTCTCTTCCGTTATCATCGTAAGATTGCCCTTCCCAATGAGAAGCGTGCTTATGGAAGAAAAGAAAGAAGCCTGTGACAGCGTGGCATCCTTTGTAGATCGATACTGCACACCCAATATGCTCATCAAACTTCGCCAGGGTGTCGGCCGACTGATTCGCAGCGAAGCGGATACCGGCGTGGTATCGATCCTCGACCCGAGAGCAACCTCTAAGTCCTACTCCGTAAAAGTTGGACAAGCACTTCATAAGTACCCCAAGGTGGACTCTCCCGAGGAAATCGAGAGCTTCATGAGAAGCGTTAAAAGCGAGAAATACTACGCAGAAAAGAAGAAGAATGATAAATGAGCAGAAAATCAAAGGAGAACCGGCACTATGTTAAACAGGCAACTTACAGTAAAAGAAATGGAAATCAGGGAAACCTTAATCCGTATCTTGGAAAACACCCTGCCGTCCCTCGAACAAGACGAGAGAGTTATCGTAAAACAGTGTATCCTTCGCATGAAAAGCGAACTCGCAGAAACGGATAGGAGGAAAAAAGAATATGAAAGCAGAAAAGCAAACTAAATCCGCAAATTACATTCGCATCATTGCCGTACTGAAAAGCCTTCGGGATAACGGTAAAATAAGCACCAAAGAATACGGCAGAGCAAAAAAATATTACAGAAATCTGACCGGTGCCGATATTGTGATTGCCGACTGAACAGAAGAAGATAATCTATCTGTCATAACAAGACTTTCGCAAGGAAGATGGTAAAATGCGTGTCAAATAGTTTGTTAATTAATCAAAAAAACGCTGGACTTGTGAGGTTCTGTGGATATAATGTTGTGTTGAAAAGAGGTTGCGCATAAAATGTATGCGCAACCTCCCCACAGAGGAAAGGAGAGAAAAAGATGCCAAAGGCAAAGCTGATATCCCCGATATCGAAGCAAGGAATTCAACTACTGAGAGTGGCTGCATACTGCCGAGTATCTTCTTCCTCTGCGGATCAGCTCAACTCCTACGCAACGCAGATTGATTACTATACCAAGCTTGCGAAGAAGAAAAAGAACGAGTGGATGATGGTTGAGATTTTCGCAGATGAAGGTCTCAGCGGTATGAAAGCAGAGAACCGCACAGAGTTTCAGAGAATGATTCGCATGTGCGAATTGCATCAAATCGACCTTGTCATCACCAAGTCCGTGTCCCGATTCGCACGAAATGTAAAGGATGCCTTGGGCTATGTGAGAAAGCTGAAACTGCTCGGTGTTGGCGTCATGTTCGAAAAGGAAGGCATCAACACGATGTCCCTCGGCGACGAAATGCTTCTCAATACCTTCACGGCAATTGCCCAAGAGGAATCCAAATCAATCTCACAGAACCAACGCCTCTCCATCGTCAAGCGAATGGAACTCGGCGAATATGTAGACAGCAATGCACCTTACGGCTTCCGACTCGAAGACAAGCAACTCGTCGAGTACAAACCCGAAGCCGATACTGTGCGGTGGATATTCCAATCGTATCTGTGCGGTATGTCCACCTCGGAAATTGCAAAGGAACTGACCGACCGTGGCATCCCCACTAAGAACGGCAAGGAGAAATGGAAGTCCTCCAAAATCTCCTATATGCTCTCCAATGAGCGATACATCGGAGATTGCAACTATCAGAAAACCTACCGTGATACCACAGTTCCATTCAAGCAATCCAAAAACCGTGGCGAGGAAGATATGTACTACGCCACCGAAACTCACGCCCCTATCATCGAGAAGGAAGTCTTTGATAAAGTACAAGTCCTTCTCAAAAAGAGAAAAGAACAGTTCACCAAATCCACAACACTCAATATCTATCCTCTTACGAGCCACATTCGATGCACCGAATGTGGCTCTTTCTATCGCCGTAAGGTTCGAAGCGGTGGAGTCAAATGGGTCTGTGCCAAGCACGAAGAAGACACCAAGGCTTGCAAATCCAACTACTACAGCGAAGAAAAAATCTATGACGGTTTCCTATCAATGGTGAACAAGCTACGATTCGGACAAGAGAATATCCTCGGTCAAGTCATCGCCAAGCTCGAATATGCTACACAGCAATATAAGAGAAATAACAAAACAGCGATGCAGATCAGTCAGAAGATTGCGGAGATCAACGCCACGATCCTCAAGCTGAACGAACTGCGAACCAAAGGATACCTTGCCCCCGAGATACATCAGTCCCAGGTCAGAGGGATGCAGAAGAAACTCGCCTCCCTCAAGGAAGAACGGCAAGACCAATTCGAATCCCGAATCCTTGCCATGCTCCAAGATGTGAAAAAACTGAAGTCTCTGATAGATGAAATCGAAGAACCATTGGACGAGTTCGATGACAAGCTCTTCGAAGAAATCATCGTAGAAATGAGCCTCAATAACACAGACGAGCTGACAATCACCCTGCTCGGTGGGCTGAAATTCACAGAATTGATATAGGAGAAAATGCAATGAAAAAAACACGCTTTATACCATACGGATACACAATCCGAGAAGGTCGGACGGTAATAGAACATACCGAAGCCGAGATCATCCGAGAAATCTTTGACGAATATATCAAGGGAGCTTCTCTCAAGGATATCGCAGAGAACCTCACACAGAGAAGAATACCCTATACAGAGAAAACGGATGTATGGGATAAAGCGAGAATTGCAAGAATCATCGACAACGCAAAATATATCGGTGATGAGGAATATGACCCCATCATCGATGAGGACACATACGAAGGTGCGGTATCCATGAAGGCTGCAAGGCAACGCAATACCGTACAAAAAGAGTGCGAAGGGATCGCCCTGCTCCGAAACAGAGTCAAGTGCGAGGACTGCGGAAGCCCCATGGTACGCAGAATCTGCTCTAAGCGACATGTCAAGGAAAGTTGGACATGCCAAAACGCAGAGTGCGGAAAACGACTTCGCATCAGCGATGGCGACCTGCTACAGAAGATCACCATCCTCATGAATCGCATAATCAAGAACAGCGAACTGCTGATCCCCAAGCCTAAAACAAGAATAGTAGACTCACCGACTGTCGCAAACCTGCAACGGCAAGTGGATGCCGAACTTGGAAAAGATCACCCGAGCGAAGAATACATTGTCGAGAAAATCAGCGACATTGCAAGTCAGCTATATAAAGAAACTCAAGCAAAGAAAATCATCGTGGCTCAGATTGCAAGAAAGAGAGCCTCAATGATGAGGCCCCAGGAAAACTTTAATTGCGACTACTTCTCCGACCTAATAGACTATATCACACTCTCAAGCTCGGGGAAGGTCAGACTCCACACCAAAGTGGGGACGGAAATCACCGAAGGAGAGAACGAATAATGGCTGTAACCAAAATCCCAAAGAAAACAGTAACGCTCATCGAGCCGAAAAAGTCCTTCATAGTCGACAAAGCACAGCATCGCCAAAAGCGAGTGGCAGCCTACTGCCGAGTGTCCACCGACAGCGAAGAACAGCTCACATCCTACACCAATCAGATGAAGGTCTATACCGAGATGATCGCTGCCAACAAGGAGTGGGAGTTTGCCGGTCTGTATGCCGATGAAGGCATCTCGGGTACGAGAGCCGACAAGCGACCCCAATTCAAAAAGATGATTGAGGACTGCTTCAAAGGCAAAATCGATATGATCATCACAAAATCCGTGTCCCGATTCGCAAGAAACACCGTGGACTGCCTCGACTATGTCAGATCACTCAAGGAGATCGGCGTGGGTATCTACTTCGAGGAACAGAACATCGATACGCTGAAAAGCGATAGCGAACTGTACCTCATTATATACGCAGGTTTCGCACAGTCCGAATCCGAGAGTATCAGTAAGAATATCACATGGACACAACGAAAGAAATTCGAGGACGGCAAGGTTACCTTTATGTACAGCCGTACCCTCGGCTACAAAAAAGGTGAAGACGGCAACCCTGAGATCGTTCCCGAGGAAGCGGTCATCGTGCAGAGAGTCTTCGATATGTACCTCTCGGGAAAGTCTACCGATGAAATATCGGAGATACTCCAAAGCGAGGATATCGTAATCCCCGAGAAGAAACTGAACTTCAGCAAATCGATGATTATCCGTATGCTGAAGAACGAGAAATACTGCGGAGATGCCATCCTCCAAAAGACGGTAACCATCGATCCAATCTCCAAAAAGAGAAAAGTAAATGAAGGCGAAGCACCAATGTGGCTCGTAGAAAACAGTCACCCTGCAATCATCACTCGAGAGGTATTCAACAAGGTGCAAGAGGAATCCGCCCGAAGAAAAGCCAAAGCCCCTCAGTCTGAAAAGACGGCTCTGACTGCCTCGGGAAAGCACTCCAAGTACGCACTCACGGAAGTAATGATGTGCGGAGAATGCGGAAGCCGATACAAGCGAGTGACATGGAACATCCGAGGAAAACGGAGAATCGTGTGGCGATGCATCAGCCGACTTGACTACGGCAAGAAATACTGCAACGACTCCATAACGGTGGACGAGCAAGCCCTCCAAAGAGCCATTGTGAGAGCCTTAAACCGATTCAATATTGAGGACGAAGCCACTTACCTCATGCTCATGAAATCCACCATCGGCGAAGCCATAGGCATCAACGGTGGTTCAGATGAGATCGACCTGCTCGAAAGACGAATCGATGCCCTCAATAAGAGGATGCTTGACCTCGTATCGCTGAGTGTCCAAGAGGACGATGATGCCGAGAACTACGAAGACGAGTTCAAGAGCATCTCAATGCAGATCGAGCAACTCTCCAAACGCATCACGGCGATCCGTGAAAGCGAAAGCGAGGACGGAGAGCTCCAAGCGAGAGTCAAGGAAATTCAAGACATCATCGACAAGCGAAAAGAAAACAGGGATGTCTACGATGATTCCATCGTCAGACAGATGGTGGAATGCATCAAGGTCTACCATGACGGCAGACTGCAAATCATCCTCGGCGGTGGGTACGAACTCGAAGAATACCTCGAGAAGTAAATAACGGCAAACAGCGAATAAGCAACCAAGGCTTATTCGCTGATCGTTTTATTCGTTATTTTCGCTGTCCTCATCATCACTGAACTGCCCGAGAACGATGTTGTCAAAAGCCTCGGAATCGTCAAAATCCTCATCCTCGTCCGGCTCAATCCAAAGAGAAACATCACGGGCATAGAGCTTATTCAGGAACAGCTTACCTGCGGTGGTTTTCTTTTTTGCCGTTATACTCAATGACCATTGCCTCGGCAAAGCCCATTGATCCCGGACGGCGTTCCTTGGCGGTGCGCGTTAGCTGCTTAATAGAAACAGCCCCGAGTTTCTCGCTGAATACCTCGTCGTTCAACTGGTCCTTAAAAACTACGCAGAGCTTTGCTACAGCGTTCATAATGTTTGCAGAGAAAGAATTGGAGTCACCCTCCCAAGTTCCGATAATCAAGCGAAGGACACGGTTGAGAACTTGGTAGCCGTACTTCGTGTAAATGGCTTCCAAGGTAGAAACGGCGCAGATATGTCCCGGCGCTCTCTTGGACGCAATCTTCATACCATAAGACTCAACCAAGTCTTTAATCATAAGTTGATCCTGGTTCTGTGCCTCAAGGTTTGCGACAAAAATCTCATATGGTGCGAGGTTCTTGGCAAACTTCATCTGATTGGCAAAGATATCCGCTTCATGCTCGTAACAGAGGTCATCATAGATCATGCACCACACGGGAGTCTCTCGTGAACCGGAAGCCAGGGCAACAATCTCAATGGTGTGCTGTCCGTTAAAAACATAATTGATGCCGTCTCTGCGGCTGACCTTTACAGGATTGATTTGGAATAGGTCAAAGTTTTCTGCCGTTTTCTCAATACGAGCTTGCGACAGATTTCGTTGGTAGTCCTGGTTTGAAACCAAGTTCTTAATCGGGATTTTTTCAAAATGCACATTCGGCACAAATTCCGAGAAATCATCCATTGTCACATGTCCTCCATTTCCGATAACAAATCTGCTATCGTCTTTCGCAGCTCATGCAAAGCCTGTACCAAGTTGTCCTTGGCCTGGGGAGATACAATGGCAAGATCTGCGGTATTCTTTGCCCGTTCAATGGAACTTTTCCACGAAGGGATTGTTAAGGTCAAACTACTGATCTCCGCATCAGGATCAAACTCAGGCATATCCTTCACAGACGGCCCCGTGGGAGTATCACCGGCAGCAGTCTCATACTTGCCCTGTACAGGAGGTCGTGTTGCTTTGTATTGCATAAATTGAGCAGGGTTACGCTCAATCTTGCGATTGATCCTCCGCAGGTCTTCCGGCGTAAGTTCTGCCATTTCCATTACATGCTTATGAGCAATCTTATATTGTCCTGAGAGAATCTTAGGAACTAATCGCGGCTCTTTCTTTCCGATCTCCTCTAAGGCGCGAGTAAAGATAGCATACTTCTGAACGGTGGCAGCAGATACATTGTTCTCCTCGGCAATCCGCTGAGCAGTCCAATGACGGCAAGCCTTGTCCGCCTCCTCTTCATTCATAGATGAGATATCCACGGTGTGTTGGTTTTTCCCAATCTTGTTACGAATGCGTGTAACAACCTTTTCACTCTCATATTGCATACCGATAAGGAACTTGCGAGTCTCTTCGGTGATGTTTCTTCTGCCAAGCTGATTGGCACAAATCCAAGCGATAGCAGCTTCACGGCACTCAAACTCCATATCCTTCGTGTCGAAGGGAATGCCGTGGCGCATACAAATCTCATAGCGGTTATGACCGTCAACAATGACATCGTGCCACACAACAATGGGATCACGACAGCCATCGGCCAAAAGGTTCTGTTCCAACTGCAAATACTCCTTACGAAGCAGAGGACGGATCAGATGCTTGAACTCTTCATCAGTTTTTAATCTTTGCAACCCCATTATTGATCCTCCAAACTATCGACCTTTTGGAGAGAACTGAGTGGGAAAACTGCGGCATTCTCTTCGGTTATAATTTCACCGGTAAGCCTATATGTACATCCGGTATCCAAATCAGATACCAAGGAACACAGCTTATTAACAAACAAGGTGCTGTAAATCTCGTAGGAATTATCAGGATGCAGGGCATCCAAATTCACACGGTGGGTAAAATGTGTTCTCTTGTTCGTTCCTTGAATTGCAAGCATCATCGCTGTAGGGCTAACGAGAAACTGAACATACTTGGGAGTCCCGAGCAAAGTCAGGGTGTTACGATGAATGCGAATACGGTATTTTTTTAAGTCAACCGATATGGTTACTTGTTGGCAAGTCTGTTCGCTCACTATTTATACCTCCTTCCGGCAGAGCAACTTGACTGGCAGCATCGGATGCTGTCGGATTTTGTCGTACTGTCTTGTTTTCCTTAATTGAGTAGATGGCATAGCCTTCGAAGATATTTACAAGCATGGACTGCTTGTGTTCATTAAATGTCATACCGAATTGGTTCTGCCAACCAATCGGATATACCGGCGTTCTTGATGCCGTTGATTTAGCACCTTCTTTGTCATAGGTGCGCTGATACACCTCGGTGGATGTTAAATCAAAAGCAATCAGGTATTCACCATTGGCACGAATGATATTCCCGAGCATCTTGTAACGGTGATCGGGATTCCAATTCATCATGTCAAACATTTTAAGAAAGAACAGAGTGCAGGTGGGCTGCCTCGGCTTTCGCTTCCCTTGACTGATCGAACACCATTGAAACGAGCCACGCTCACCTTCGCCACAGGGACGGAGAGCTAAAATCTTGGTGTGAGGGTTAATCAGAGCTTGGACATAGTTCGTATTGGGGAACCTGCTCAAGCACGCAGAATTAACATAGAATTTGCGGTTATTGAAGGTAACCGCAGGTTCACGGGTATGCGCGAAGAATTCTCTACGAACAACCTGGAATTCCTCCAAGCTGAACTCCTCGCTCATCTCGATTAACTCTTCCTCATCATTTAATACCGGAAATTTGTGCAGCTCCGAGTCCGTCTCAGGAGAATGCCCTCCCATAACGAACCGTTGCTCAGTAATATCAGACATAGTCTACCTCCTAAATTTCTACACCTTGCAATTCTTGGGTGATGAAGCTTCTGAGTTCCTCAAACCCTGTTACATGGAGTTTGTTGCCGGTCTCAAAAAGCTGACCCTCCAAGCGAAGCATCCAATCAGCCTCGCTTTGCCGCTGAAGCTCAATAACGGACTTCTCCTGTGCATAGAACTGCTTGCCGAAAGAGCTTGTCCAGGATTCAGGAATTGCACGGATGCGCTTTCCCGAGGGCATCAACGGTTGAACACTTGAACCGTCCTCCTCGGTAGTTTCTTTGGAAAGCACATTGGGCTTGAAATAAGCCTCGGAGTCGACGGTATCAAAGATATATGCGACCTCACCATCCTGCTCATAGAGCGTACCTAAAATACGGTACTTGTGTTCAATGTTCCAACCAAGAAGGTTGAACATCGTCTCACTGAAAGCAGAGGTGGGGATCATCCTTGGATACAAGATGCCCTTCTCCGGTTTTGCAGCCATAACGCTGTTTCGGTTCTCCTTGGTAGTGGGACGGATCGCCAGTTTCCTGCTAATGGGATTTATCAGAATTTCAATGTAATTCTTCGTACCAAACTTTCTTACGCAAGCGGTACTGAACTTAATGAATTTATGATAAATAATGGCATGAGGACGGCGCGGATCATCAAAGAACTCACCCCGGGCAATCTCAAAGCCACGCAAATCAAAGTCGCCGGCTTCCACCTCGAAGCGGATCTCCTCCTCGGGATGCGGTTCTTCCTCGGGAGAGGAATAAACACTCTTGGATGCCTGGTAATAGTCGCCCTCCTTAAAACCTGCCCATCGAGGATTGATGGTAACGAAGCCTTTCAGAACGCCATCCTCAACCACACGAATCTCGGGCAGAATGGACTTGTTTCCATACTTGGCGTTATCAAGCATGCGCTGGACCGCAATGAAGTCATCTCGGGTAACAATCCCAGGATGATGATTACGGTATCGGCTCTGTGGTCTCTGTCCCTTATTCTTCTTGGACTTATGGGTGCGGAAATTGGGTGTATAGGTTTTCCGAGTGAGAACATCACCGCAATGGCGTTCATTGCGTAGGATCTGTACAATGCCCGTGGAAGTCCAGTTTATATTGCCAAGGTAAGACTTACGCCCCAGGGCATTGAAAGCATCAGCAATCTGCTGCGTGGAGTATCCGTACAGATACATATAAAAAGCAAGCTTGACGGTAGGTGCTTCCTCGGGGTTTGGAATAAGCTGACCATCAGCATCGTGCATATACCCGAGCAGCTTGGGCGTCAGAGGGATACCGTTATCCAAACGCATACGAAGCGAGGACTCCATCGATCTGCTTCGGGTGTGGGACTCTTCCTCGGCCATGGTCGCTTGGAAGGACAGAGCAAGCTGAGAATCATCATTCAGAGAGAATATGGCCTCACTTTCAAAGAAGACACCAACAGGTGGATTACGCTCGGCAAGGTCTCTGACGATGCCAATGAAATCCACCACATTACGAGCAAAACGAGAAACACTCTTCGTGATAATCATGTCGATTTTGCCGCGTTTCGCATCTGCAATCATTTCAAGGAACTGCTCACGCTTATTCAGAGAAGTACCGGAAATACCTTCGTCTGCATAGATCTTAACAAGAGTCCAATGGGGATGTTTTACAACAAAGTCCTCGTAATACTTTTTTTGCAGCTCAAAGGAAGTAGTCTGTCGGACATCATCCGTGGAAACACGAACATAAATGGCAACCCTCTGCGGAACATCGTTGTCGTAGTAATCGGTCTGTTTGACCTCAGGTATGTAGTCGTAGTTATCAGAATCGATCTCAACATGGATACGCCTACGCTGTTTATCCTTGGCTCGTTCCTTTTCATATCGTTTATTTTTATCAATCATGGAGCAACCCCCAGGGCTTGTCCTCCTCAGTATCGGGCAAACACACCCAACCCTCGGGGAAGAAATCGGTATCTCGCATATCCTCTTGATAATAGGAAGCAAGGGTGAAAATGTCTTCGGAGATGAAATAGATGCCGACAGGATGTGGCAGCGTTGCAAGTAGCCGGGAAAGGATCGTGATCTCCTGCGGCTTTTTCGTTACATTGGAAACCTTCTGTGTAATGATTAAATCCACCTTGCCATCCATACAATCTTGAAGAAGTCTGCACCACTCGGGTGCGCTTTCCATATTAGGTGCGGTTTGTCCCTCATCTATATAGAAGTCCACCAGGTCCCACTTCGGACACAGAGCCAGGGTGTCGATAAAGCCCTTCTTGTGGAAGTCAAGGTAATTCTCATACCTGGTCTGATTAAAATAACGAATATAAATGCCTGCCTTGAATGGTCTGGAAACAAGTGGGCGTTCTCGGCGAATGGAGTGAAGCCAAATCAAATGATCGGCAATCATCTCGGCTCTCTCGGTGTCGCCGTCAAAAATCATTGAAAAATGCGGAGCAGTTTCTATCTGCGCCAGTTTAGCGTGAATATCGATCTCTTCCATAGAGTGTCCTCCCATTGCTATAGTCAGCGGATTATCAAAATAAGGCTAAGATTATTGTAAATAATGCAAGGCTTAATATGAACTAACCACAGGTCAAGCGATTAACCCCTGGTTTATGACAGATGAGAAAAAGCAAAAAAATAAGCCGGCAGAGTCATCCTCTGTCGGCATGTAACAAAAGTATCAGATTTAAATTATATAATGAATTCTACAAACAAAAGCAGGTCAGACATCGTTGTCTGGCCTGTTAAAAAAGATAATCGTCTTTCTTGATCCGCATGGTGGTTTTTAATTCCTTCACGATTTTGAGAATGGAATCAATCTCAGCGGGTGAGCAATCCGCAAGCAAGTCCTTGAACTCTCCCTGGTATATTCCGTTTACCTCGGGGATGTTGGTGCGGAGCAGCACATCGGCAGAAACCTGCAATGCCTCAGTTATATATACAAAGGTAGAAAGGCGCAGTTTGGTTTTACCGTTTTCAACCTCACTCATATGCGGAACGGAGATGAAAGCCTTCTCAGCCAATTCAGCCTGGCTCATGTTCTTCTGAATGCGAACTTCACGAATCCTCGCACCGATTGCCTTATATCTGGCATCGTCAAGTTCTCTCATTGGCGCACCTCCTCCTTTAAGACATAATCTATATGTTATTATATAAGCCATACCTGATATTTGGAATAAGGCAAAGACGAACACTTCAGGCATACCTTATAATAGAACCATCAAAATTATTTTGGAGGTTTCTATATGCAAATCAACTATATCCTTCTCGGACAGAGAATCCGCGCGATCAGAACAAAGAAAGGTATCACCCAAATGGAATTGGCAGAGCGTATTGACCGTTCCCCGGCATACATGAGTTATGTGGAAACAGCGTATAAGTTCTGCAGCCTTGACACCTTAGTGCGTGTGGCAAACGAACTGAATGTCTCGACCGATGACCTGCTCATCGACAGCCTCACTAATACCATCAAGGTTTCAAATCATGAGTTCGCAGCCATCCTCTCGGATTGCAGCGATTACGAAATGCGTGTCCTTTTGGATATGGTGAAAGCCACGAAGCAGGCCATGCGAGAATACAAATACTTGACTCGACCCTCCCGTAGATAAATTATAGGTTGCCCCAGGCCACGATGAAACACTCCGAGAGTCAAGGAATAAACCCACAGTTTATGAAATGGCAATTACATAAACCAACGGTCAAAAAAGAAGAAATACCCTCGAAAAGTTCGCTTGCGAATACATTTTCGGGGGTTTGCGAATACATTTTCCCAAAAGTCAGGACAATGACAGAATTGGCTGATATACTTATGCTCGGAAAGGAGGCACATCTATGGTTTATTACACCGGTGATATTCACGGACATGAATATGAGATTGAATCCTTCTGTAAGCGTTTTAAGCCCACAAGGGATGACATCATCGTGATCCTTGGTGATGTGGGAGCAAACTACGGTAAAGATGAGAGAGATGCAGAATTGAAGAAAGCACTCAACAAATTGAAGCCAACCATCCTCTGCATCCACGGCAATCACGAAATCAGACCCTGGAACATCCCAACATATAAATCTAAGGAATGGAATGGCGGCACCGTATGGTACGAGGAAGCATATCCGTCCATATTATTTGCCAAAGACGGAGAGATATACGATATAGAAGGTCTGCGACACATCGTTATAGGCGGTGCTTACAGCGTGGACAAGTTCTATCGCCTCTCCCGAGGATACGGATGGTGGGCAGATGAACAGCCAAGCGAAGAAATCAAACGCTATGTTGAACAGCAGCTCAAGGACAATTCCATCGATGTAGTGCTGTCGCATACCTGCCCATTCAAGTATGAACCTATCGAAGAATTCATCCCCGGCATCGACCAAAGTACGGTGGATAACAGTACGGAAAAATGGCTCGACAAAATTGAGGAAAGAACAGACTACATTGCGTGGTTCTGTGGACACTGGCATACCAACAAACGAATTGATGATATGCATTTCCTATTCCACAAGTTTGAGTCGAGCAAAGCAATAAAGGAGATTGCTATGGCAAAGAGATTAACTAACAATGAAATCGGTGTGGCGATTGGAAACTACAACATACTGACCACATTTGCAACTCGGTATGCACTCGGCCAGCCAACACTTGCCCCGACAACAATGGAACGAATTATAGAGGATAGTTTGGATGTCCTGCACGAGCAGACCAAACACGGCATCATCCGTGATATTGAGGACTACATCGATCAGCATGAAAACATCGATGACTTGGCTACATGGCAGCGGATCATGGAGATGCTTAAGAACGATTTAGGAAGGAAGAAAAAAGATGGGTGAAATATTCTTTACCGGCGATCTGCACTTTGGTCACGCCAATGTAATCGCTTTCGATAACCGACCGTTTGAGTCGGTGGAAGAAATGGATGCGGAACTCATCCGTCGATGGAACAACAAGGTCGGCAAAGGCGACCTCACATATGTCCTTGGAGATATGATTTGGAAAGCCCGAAACGATGATGCACCGGAACTCATTAAGAGCCTAAACGGTCAGATCATCCTCATCAAAGGCAATCACGACCGCTTCCTGCACAATGCCAAAGCGAAGGCAGCTCTTGCAGGGATTAAGGACTCTGACGATATCTGTGTCACCTTGAAAGACGGCACGAAGAAAAGAGTCATCCTCGACCACTTCTTCAAGCCTATGTACAACGGACACAGACATCAGGCAATCCACCTCCACGCGCACTCCCACTTTACGGATGAAGCAGACTTTGAGGTGGACTTTGCTAAGTATCTGAACAGCATCGGATGCCGAAATGAAATCTATAATGTGGGCTGTATGTACTGGAACTATGAGCCTGTGACATTGGACGAGATCATCGAAGGTGGACGGACGATTAGACCCAACTATGGAGAACGATCTGATGAATACACAGTAAAGTTCCCTTGGGAGAAAAAGCCCTCCATCTACCCCTAAGATGACATCACTTGGAATGTGTTCTATCACAACAGTAATAGCCGAAGCATTGAAACATTCAATATCTTTGAACACGGCTCGTTCCGTGAGTATGTTAAGAAGGCAGCCAGGAAGGTGCAAAGCAAGGAAGACTTCGCTATGCAGCTCCGCAGGGAGGTTATGTATTATTTCTGGTCAAAGTGTGAATGGGAAGTCCTTATTTCTCCCTGGGTCGGAGGAAATGATGATGAGGAAATAAAGGTGGATGTCGCTTGGCAGATCATGAACAATTGGGATGTGTTTGTCGACTACACCTGGAACAATAGAAAGAAACTGTGACAATGGGAAGATAGATGACCTCTTTGGAGATGGTTAAGGAGAAAGCCAATGAGTGAAAACCTCGTAACGATGATATTTGAAATCGACCAGGAGGTCTATGATCAGGTAGTCCCTCTGTTTGAGAGCCTCGGGACAACCATCGAAGATATGGCTGCAGGATTTATTAAGTTCAGCGTGATCCCCGAGAATCTGCCACTCCTCAAGGCGTATTTGGGCATAGAAAATGCACCTGCCGAAGCAGGTGCAAGGATGGAATTACATCATAGGGTTTTCAAGCAAGTCTTCGATATCGCAACCAAGAACACGAGATAACTTATAGAGTATATGTGCTTGTGCTTTATCGATGCTGTTGACTCGCTGCTCATACATCTGAATGTTACGGACTTTGATGCCTGATTGCTCTGCAAGTTCCGACTGAGATAAACCTCTATTCTCTCGAATGCGTTTCAGATTGGAATCACCCTCGGCAGCCTTGTAGAACTCTTCCATTGTCTCGATGAAGTTGGTGATGTCCATCTCGTGATATACGGAATACATCCCGATAATCTTGGTCAATGGAATACGCTCAAAGATATCTTTGAATCTTCGACCGGTGAACCATTGATACTCTGCAAGCGCCCATCCTGCCCAATACTCAGGAGAACAATCCTCTGCATGGGTAGGCTTCGGTAGTTCCTTTCTGCCATATGCCTTTAGGATAACAGCACGAGCAAGTTCGACACCCGACATACCTGCTACATAGGCAGGATTGCCACGCTCGAATTGTTCTGCATAGCCTGTATTGATAAACAATGCAGTAATCCAATCAGGCTTTAACTTACAGTCATTGATAGCATAATCGAAGAATGAAGATAGACGATCCTTTGCATTACTCAAATAAGATTCGCTGTATGCGTGAGTCATCGCCTGCCATCTCCTCTCTCAAGATGTCGAGTACGAAGATATCGTCCCGGTAGGACTTGCTTTTCTTAATCTCCTTACGATAAGTATCCCTCGCCTTGGTGTCTCTATCCAGGAACTTGGGATAATAAACACTTTTGTCGACCGGATAGGCATCGGTGAACTTCAAACGCTCAAATCCCTTCGAGGAAATGACCACGGTCTGCTCACCCAGCTTGCCAAGACGGAGTGCCTTGTTCAGACTTCTGAGGGGCAAGGTGTTGGACACAAAGGACTCGGCATACTGGAAGTAGGAATCGTCTGCTCGGTAGCCGATGACAATGTCGTATCCGGTGAGATCAACCGAGTAATGTTCGATGATGTAATCCCTTGCATCAATGGCGACCTCAGAGTCAAGCTTGAAAGTACGAAACTGAAGCAGCAAAGCAATCCAGTTGAGTACGGTGTGATTGCCGTCCAACAGGTTAAGGACTTTCAGCCCCTCGGTGTCAAAATCGTAGATGTTGACAAAGCCGTCCGTGTTCTTCTTACAAGCCCACTCACGAGCCATCTCATCGACTCGGGTGCAATAGAAGCCCATGCCGTAGTCGTTGTGGGGATTACCGATATTGATATCAGGAACCTCAATGATGTGATCAGTTCCATGAAGTAATTGAATTACACTCATAAAGAGATACCTCCTGTATCATTGCAATGATAGTTCGATAAAAGTATATCATTGTGATGACAGTTTGTCAATGGGTTTTGGAAAGAATTCAAAGAAAAATACGAAATGGAGAATACAAAATGCATACTTTCAGATATTTGATGCCCCTGGACACAATGGAACGCATCAGCCGACAGAAACTCTGCGAGGACTTCGACAATGTCCTCGAGCGAGTAGACAAAGAAGATATTGGTTTTGTCATCGTAGATGATGAAGGCAAGGAAGGTCATGTTCTGTGTCCCGCCCGATGGATGGAATACTGCTTCGATGATGACTTCGGATGTATCATCAACAGCGCGCTGAGATATGCCATTAGCAGACATACCTATATGCCGGGAGTGGTCGTAGACTTTATTCGCAGATACATCAACATCATTGACACAAAGACCATCGATGTCACAATCAAGGATATTGACCAAGAACTGAAACAAAACAATGTCCACGATCCCGAAATGTGGTCTGCACTCAAGGCAGAACTTGAAGCAAGGCTTTCACAGCTACAAACAAAGAATGCTGAACTGTCGGAATGAAGACATGAAACTAATTCGTGAGGTCGTGGATGAGGACTGAAAACTCATCCTCAAAACAATACGCAAAAGTGAGATGAAACGATGACCTATGTATTATCCGACATCCACGGCAACCTGCGAAGGTTTGAGTCCATTATGGCTCAGATCAATCTCCAACCGGATGATACATTATATGTCCTGGGGGATGTGATCGACAGGTATCCCGATGGAATTAAAATATTAAGACGAATCATGCAGATGCCCAATGCAAAGATGCTGATCGGCAACCACGAGTATATGATGCTCAAGGCCATCGGTCATTGCAAGGATGTAGCAGAAGAAAAGGAAAACACAAACTGGCGACAGAGAAAGATTTGGTATCGGAACGGCGGTATGGTTACCCACGAGCAGCTCAAACATTATAGAAAAGACACACGCTCCGAAATCTTCGACTTCATTTGGAAGCTGCCGACTAATCTCGAGGTTGAGGTCAACGGCATCAAATATAAGCTCGTCCATGCCTCTCCCGAGGAAAACTATATGGCAAACTATTGGCACAGCGAGGACTATAAAGACAGTCGTGAATTTGCCGTATGGGAGAGATGGAACGAAACCTGTCCTGTTCCCGGGGGATATGTGCTGATCTTCGGCCACACGCCTACTTGCTACTTCCACAACAGAGAACCTTGGAGTATATGGAAAAGTGAGAAAGCAATCGGCATCGACTGCGGCGGTGGATTTGAATATGGACGGCTCTCATGCCTCCGATTGGATGATATGCAAGAGTTCTACTCCGAAGAATGATAAAGAGCAGAAAGAGAGAAAAAGATGAGTACATGCTATTACATATTTACAGAGGTATGATCCAGGAAAGGAGAAAGAAAAATGAGCTACGATATACATCTAAATGATCCCGTCACGAAGCAAACCCTCGAATTGGATGATCCCCATTTTATGCGAGGTGGGACATATGTTGTTGGCGGTACGAAGGAACTGTGTCTGAACATAACATACAACTATGCCTGTGTTTTCCGTCGTCCCGAGGTTCTTGGCGAAGGTGGTATTCGATCCATATACGGAAAGACCGGAGCTGAGAGCATCACCGTTCTGCAAAAAGCAATCGAAGCCTTGTCCGATGAGGTTGATCCCGACTATTGGAAGCCAGCCGAGGGAAATGTCAAAAAGTCACTTTACCAATTGCTGTCTATGGCACGGATGCGACCGGATGGCATTTGGGATGGCGACTAAAAATGAGCGTTTTTGAAGATATCAAAAATGGATTGCTCCAGGTAATCACTTTTGAGAAAGAACGAAAAGCCATCCGTTCTCATTTTGAACGATCTAAGAAAGACATCAAAGATGGCAGAGTGCTGTTGGCAGAAGAAGCAATTGAAAGCGTGGCTGATGAACTGATATCTTTTTCGTGTCTCAATGAAAATGGACGAGGAAGATCACAAACCACGACAGGCACAAAGAAAAAATAATAAAAAAGTCCGAAAAAGCCTTATCTCAAGCGGATTTTCCTAAAAATCCGGTGATATCTTTTTCGGTGCTACGAGCCATTTAAAAAGCACTTAGCATCACGCTGAGTGCTTTTTTGTTCTTATTTCCGTTTTTCCTAATATACTTATCCAAAAGGATAAAAGGAGAATGAGAATGAAACATAACGGACGGCTGAAGGTAAAATTTGATTTCAGCTTCTTTGCGGTTGTGGCATTTATGATTTTTATCGACACGAGCGGAGCGGCGGTGCTGTCGTTGATTGCCTGCATTCTGCACGAAGGCGGCCATTTGCTCGCTATGGCTGTATGCGGAGCCAATCCCGAAAGGATAACGTTCTACGGAGGAGGAATCGCCCTGTCAAAGTCGGGAATGGAGAGCCTCACGGACGCTAAACGGCTTGTTATATTGTCTGCAGGGTGCAGTGTAAATCTGCTTGTTGCGGCGGCTTGTTTTGCTATGCAGGGAAATGACACGGCGGCGGTTTTCGGTGCAGTGAATCTTATCATCTGCATATTCAACGCTTTACCTATAGGATATTTCGACGGTGCGGAAGTGCTTGAGCTGCTTCTGACCGGATTTGTATCGCTGAGAACCGCCGAGAAAGTGAAAAAAATTATCGGAACGGCTTTAGCGTTGATTATAACGGCGGGAGTGATTGTATATTGCGTTATGTGCGGTGAAAGCGTTTCGTTATCGCTGTTTTTTGTTGTGCTTTTTCTGATACAGGCACAGCTTGTTTCGTAGGGCTTGCAATAAATCCGATAATGTAGTAAAATATACTGTATAACTATAATTTTCGGAACGGAAGTAGAAAAATGCTGAAGGAAAAATTAGATAAAATTTTATTGAAGGTGCAGAAGCCGTCACGCTATATCGGCGGTGAGGTAAACGCTGTCGTGAAAGATAAAAGCAAGGTGGATATACGCTTTGCTTTCTGCTTTCCCGACACATACGATATAGGAATGTCGCATCTCGGGATAAAGATACTATATTCCCTCAAGAACAGCGTGCCTAATTACTGGTGCGAGCGTGTGTTCATGCCCCTTCCCGATATGGAAGAACAGATGAGAAAGAACGATATTCCTCTTTACGGTCTGGAAAGCCTTGATCCCATAAAGGATTTTGAGTTTATCGGCTTTACGCTCCAGTATGAGCTTTGCTATACAAATATCCTGTCGATGCTTGACCTTGCAGGTGTGCCTGTTTTTGCTAAAGACAGAAAGGATCTGTTCCCGATAGTAATGGGCGGCGGTCCCTGCGTATGTAATGCAGAGCCGATAGCCGATTTCTTTGATTTGTTCGTACTCGGTGAAGGCGAGGAAGTAAACCTCAAGATGATGCAGCTTGCCGAAAAGTTCAAGAAGAACGGCGGCACGAAGCAGGAATATCTTGAACAGGCGGCACAGATTGAGGGAATCTATGTTCCTTCGCTCTATGATATAAGCTATAACGAGGACGGAACGGTAAAAGCGATAACACCGAAGAATAATGCTCCCGCAAAAGTCAGAAAGCAGATTATAGACGATTTTGACAAGGTCTATACTCCCGACAGCTTTGTTGTGCCTTATACCCAGATAGTACACGACAGATCGGTAGTCGAGGTGCTGAGAGGCTGTATCAGAGGCTGCAGATTCTGTCAGGCAGGTTTTATATATCGTCCGTTCAGAGAAAAATCAAAGGAAACTATAGTAAATCAGGTAAAGAGCCTCACGGAAACCACAGGCTATGACGAGGTATCGCTTTCATCACTGTCCACAAGTGACTACAGCGATATTGAGGGGCTTTTGAACGATATAACCGAATATACCGATAAGAAAGGTGTCAACCTTTCTCTCCCGTCACTGCGTATAGATAAATTCAGCGATGAGGTCGTAAAGAAGATAAAGAGCGTTAGAAGAAGCGGACTTACATTTGCTCCCGAGGCAGGCTCACAGCGTCTGCGTGACGTTATAAACAAGAATATCACCGAGGAAGCTATATTCAAAAGCTGTAAGATTGCCTTTGAGGGCGGATACAGCTCGGTCAAGCTGTACTTTATGCTTGGTCTGCCGACAGAAACGCTTGATGACATAAAGGCGATAAAGGAGCTTGCAGATAAGATAATCGACCTTTATTACAATACAGAGGGCAGAAGCAAAAAGGCGATAAGCATCTCAATCTCGCTGTCAACATTTATACCGAAGCCCTTCACACCATTTGAATATGAGCCTCAGGCAACAGAGGAGCAGATAAACGAAAGACAGAAATATCTGCTTGATATTATAGGCTCAAAGGGAAGAAGACGTATTGATGTCAGCTGGAGCCATTATGATACGACAATACTTGAAGCTGTGCTTGCAAGAGGCGACAGAAAGCTGTCTGCGGTTATCTATGAGGCATGGAAGAACGGCTGTAAGCTGGACGGCTGGAACGAGTATTTCAAGCCTGATATATGGAATGCGGCATTTGAGAAATTCGGTATCGATAAGGCGTTCTATGCAAACCGCAAGCGTGAATATGACGAGATTGCGCCGTGGGAGCATATGGATATGCTGTTTGACCGCAGCTTCCTTGTCAGAGAGAATATCAAGGCTCACGAAGAAAAAACAACCGCAAACTGCCGTGAAAAGTGCGCAGGCTGTGGTATAAACAAATGCTTAGGAAGGGCTTGCTTTAAATATGAATGAGAATAATATCGCTGTCCGTCTGTTTTTTTCAAAGACGGGCAGAGCAAAGTATATATCGGCGCTTGACCTTATCACCTGTTTTCAGCGTGCGATAAGACGTACAGATATTCCGATATGGCACACACAGGGATTCAATCCCCATACCTACGTCAATGTAAATCTTCCGCTCTCGCTCGGCAGCGAAGGCATAAACGAGTCTATGGATATAAAACTCACCGAGCAAACGGATTTCGATGTTGTGCGGGACAAGCTCAATGCGGTTTTACCGCCGGATATAAGAATAATAAGAGCAGCCCTGCCTGTAAAAAAGCATACCGAAATAGAGAAATCGGTGTATTCCGTGAATATCGTCTGCAATTACGAAAAGCTGGAGGAATTCATGAAACTGCCGGCTATTGAAGTGGAGAAGAAGACAAAGAAGGGCGTAACAACGCTCGATATTAAACCGTTCACAGAAATCAAAGATTATGAACGAGGACATTTCACACTGATAATGCCGTCCGGCTGTGATTTTACGCTCAATCCGTCCCTTTTCTTTGACGCATTTGAAAAGTACAGCGGAGAGGAAACCGAAAGACTTGACATAGTAAGAACCGGCATACTTTGCAAGGACGGAACGCAGTTCGAGTAATTTTACGATTATAAGTGCTTTTGTGCGAAATATAATTTATCTAAAATGGGGTTTGGGGCTTTGCCCCAAGGCAGGTCGCAGGGACGCCAGTCCCCGCATTCTCCCCTTTCCTGGGGAAAGGGGGCAGGGGGATAGGGATTTTAAAATTGTTGTTTATTTAATAAATGAACTATTCTGCAATCTTACGCATAGTTTTTTAAACAAAAAAATTCACAAAAAAGTATTGCAAATTTCGTACAAAGGTGCTATAATATTAAAGCATTTGAAATCCGCTGAGGGTATAAGTATGCCTTTTGGCATATACTGTCAGCGTGTTTAATGCCATTAGTGCGAAAAGCACAAAGACATTAAAACGGGTAGTCCGCTGTATTTAACGGCAAAAGTTGCCGTTTTCCGTAGCGTAAACGCACGGAGGATAAGCCGGTACAAGAATATCCGAAAACCAGGAGGAAAACATGGACGCATTAAAACTCATTGCACAGGACAGCCTTAAGGCTGAAGCACCTAAGTTAAACGTAGGTGACACAGTTAAGGTACACGTACGCATCGCAGAAGGCGACAAGTTCCGTATCCAGATATTCGAGGGTACAGTTATCGCCAAGAAGCACGGCGGCGTAAGCGAAACTTTCACAGTAAGAAGAGTAGCTCACGGCTGCGGTATCGAAAGAGTATTCCCTCTGCACTCACCTACAGTAGAGAAGGTTGAGATCGTTAGAGAAGGTAAGGTACGCAGAGCTAAGCTCTATTATCTTCGTGACAGAGTTGGTAAGGCAGCTAAGGTTAAGTCCAAGATATAAGACCTTACATCATTTCCTCATCGAATTTTCAAGGCAGTGGCATATTGCCACTGCGTAAATTCGATATTTTATTCTGAAGGGACGCACTATGGAAGAAAAGAACTTGACTGAAAATGAGAATAACGGCACTGCTGACAGCAAGAAGTTTTTTGCCGATATGTTCGACTGGATGTGCAGTATTTTTTCAGCCATTTTGTGCTTTATAATTATATTTGCACTTTTTGCCCGTGTGATAACCGTTGACGGAGAATCAATGGTTCCTACGTTACAGGATCAGCAGAGGCTTATCGTATCCGATATGTTCTATACTCCGCAATATGACGATATTGTCATTCTGTATGCGGATAAGCTGGTTAACGAATCCTCAGGCGGCTACGGCAAACCGATAGTCAAAAGAGTGATAGGACTCCCCGGCGACAAAATCAGGATCGACTTTGTAAAAGGTGTTGTTTACAGAAACGGAGAACAGCTCCCCGATGACTATACAAACACGCCCACCAATTTACCGGAGAACTTCCCAAATAATCAGGATGTAACGGTCGAGGACGGAAAAATATTTGTTCTCGGTGACAACAGGAACGGGTCAAAGGACAGCAGAAGCAATCAGATCGGACAGGTTGATATGCGCTATATAATGGGAAAAGCGTATCTTCGTATCTGGCCGCTGAACGCACTCGGAATGTTATAATCGTTTTTTAAACGTATGTTAGCGGAGGTACAATGGCACAGGTATCCAATATACAGTGGTTTCCAGGTCATATGACCAAAACCAAGCGACAGATAGAGGCTGATTTAAAGCTGGTTGACGCTGTTGCCGAAATAGTAGATTCAAGAATACCCGAATCCAGCAGAAACCCCGTCATCAGCGATATAACAGGTTCTAAACCGAGAATAATTCTTCTTAATAAATGCGATTATGCCGATGAAAAGGTTACTGCCGAGTGGCAGAAATATTACACGGCTCAGGGCTATAAAGCCATGATATGCGACTGCAGGAGCGGTAAGGGTGTAAAAGCGTTTACGCCAAACGTCAAAAATCTGCTCTCCGACCTTCTTGCTAAGCGTAAGGCAAAAGGCATTGTGGGTCAGTCGCTGAGAGTTATGGTAGTAGGTATACCGAATGTCGGTAAATCTTCTTTTATAAACAGGATTTCGAAGGCGGGAAAGACCAAGGTAGAGGACAGACCCGGTGTTACAAGAGGCGCTCAGTGGGTATCTCTTGATAAAGAGCTTGAACTGCTCGACACTCCCGGAATACTTTGGCCGAAATTCGACGATCAGCAGGTAGCGATAAAGCTCGGCTATACGGGTGCTATCAAGGACGATGTAATGGATGTCTGCGAGCTTGCAGACAATCTGCTCGGTTACCTGTGGGAAAACTACAAGGGAAACGTTATCGCACGTTACAAGCTGGACGAAAACACGGAAAAGCCCGACCTTGAAATGATAGCAAGAAAGCGTGGAATGCTTATTTCGGGCGGCGAGCCTGATATAGAAAGAGCGGCGGCTGCTGTACTCGATGAATTCAGGAGTGGTAAACTTGGCAGAATCTCTCTCGAAAGACCTTAAGACAGGCGAAGAAAAGAAAGATTTATTTCTTTACGATAATGAAATGAGAACGCATTGCGGAGTCATCTGCGGTATTGACGAAGCAGGGAGAGGACCTCTTGCGGGCGATGTCTATGCGGCGGCTGTTATACTTCCCGATGATACAATCATTGACGGGATAAATGACAGCAAAAAGCTGACCGAGAAAAAGCGTGAAGCCCTGTTTGACATTATCCGTGAGAAAGCTGTCAGCTACTGCATAGCTACAGCGTCTGTCGAAGAAATCGACAGTATGAATATACTTAATGCCGCTATGCTTGCTATGAAAAGAGCATACGAGGGTCTTGATGTAAAGCCTGATACCGCACTTATCGACGGCAATAAGACGCCCGGACTTGATATACCTGAAACGGCTGTTGTCAAGGGTGACGCAACAAGCGCATCAATAGCGGCGGCTTCAATACTTGCAAAGGTTGCCCGTGACCGTTATATGAAGGAGCTTGCCGAAAAGTATCCTCAGTATATGTTTGAAAAGCATAAAGGCTACGGCACAAAGCTTCACTATGAAATGCTTGATAAATACGGTGCAAGCGATATTCACAGAAAGAGTTTTCTCGTGAAATATTTCAAGGCGAAAAATGCAGGCAAATAACGAAAGAGCCGTAAAAGGTAAGCTCGGTGAAGATTTCACAGCAGATTATCTTATTAAAAACGGCTATGATATTATAACAAGAAATTACCGCAAGCCCTGCGGGGAGATAGATATAGTAGCGTCGAAAGGCGATATACTTGTTTTTGTGGAAGTAAAGACACGCAGATACAGAAGTCTTGTAAGCGGGGTCGAAGCGGTAGGATATAAGAAAAAGGGCAGGATAATTGCAACTGCCGACTGTTTTCTCGCCGAATACGGCGAAGAAAAGCAAATTCGCTATGATATAGCGGAAGTAACGGTTTCGACCGGTGATGCTGTGCGTGTGATTGATTTCAGATATTTCAAGGACGCATTCGACACTACAGGCTATGAAACGCAATTTTAACTCTAAAGAAGGATGTTTGTTATGAACTACAAAAGCACCAGAGATGTCAAGGTAAATGTACCGAGCGCTTATGCTATTTCACAGGGCCTTTCGTCTGACGGCGGACTTTTTGTTCCCGAAAATCTCCCGAAGCTCTCCGAAGAAAAGATAATGTCGCTGTGCGATATGTCGTATGCCGAAAGAGCTTACGAGATATTCAGACTTTTCCTTACAGACTTTACCGATGATGAGATAAAGCACTGCGTAAACGGCGCTTACAACGATAAGAATTTTGCAACCGACAATATCGCTGAGATTTCTCACCTTTTCCCCGGTACATACATTCTTGAGCTGTGGCACGGTCCCACCTGTGCATTCAAGGATATGGCACTTCAGATTCTTCCTTATCTGCTCACAACTTCCGCAAAGAAGACAATTGACGGTAAGAAGATTTCTATCCTCGTTGCTACAAGCGGTGATACCGGTAAAGCGGCTCTTGAAGGCTTCAAGGACGTTGACGGCACATCAATAATGGTATTCTATCCTGAGGACGGCGTAAGCAATATGCAGAAGCGTCAGATGACAACTCAGGAGGGAAGCAACGTAAACGTTTGCGCTGTTGTCGGCAACTTTGACGATTGCCAGAGCGGTGTAAAGCAGATATTCACAGACAAGAGCGTTATCGCTCAGCTTGAAAAGGCAAATACCGTATTCTCAAGTGCGAATTCTATAAACTGGGGCAGACTTGCTCCCCAGATAATCTACTACGTTTCATCTTATGTTCAGCTTGTAAAGGACGGCGAACTCAAGTACGGCGAAAAGCTGAATGTAGTAGTACCTACAGGTAACTTCGGTAATATACTTGCCGCATATTACGCTAAGCAGATGGGTATTCCGATAGGAAAGCTGATATGTGCTTCAAACGCCAACAACGTGCTTACCGACTTTATAAATACAGGTATCTATGACAGAAACAGAAAGTTCTACACGACTGTTTCTCCCTCAATGGATATACTTATTTCAAGCAACCTTGAAAGACTGCTGTATCACCTAACGGGTGAAAACGATAAGCTGATAAACGAGTGGTTTACAGCTCTTAAGAATGACGGCAGATACGAAGTAAACGACAGCGTAAAGGCGGCTATCAAGGAAAACTTCTATGCCGGATGCTGCGACGATGAGCAGACAAAGGGCGCTATCAAGGAAGTATTCGATGAATACAGCTACCTTATGGACACCCACACTGCCGTTGCTTACAAGGTATACGAGGACTACAAGAAGAAGACGGGCGATAACACAAAGACGCTTATCGCTTCAACAGCCAACCCTTACAAGTTCGGCTTTGCGGTATATGATGCTCTGGGCGGCAAAACTGAAGGTGTTGATGAGTTTGAGCTTATCGGCAAGCTTGAAAAGCTGACAAAGACAACCTGCCCCAAGGCACTTTCCGATACAAAGAACAAGCCTGTAAGATTTACGGGTTCAATAAAGCCCGAAGAAATGGCTGAGGCAGTTCTTGAATTTATAAACAAGTAATTAAGGAGCGTTTATTTGAGAGTATTCACAATGGGGGATCTTCATCTGCCTTTCGGCAGACAAAAGCCGATGGATATTTTCGGTGGCTGGGAGAATTATACCGAGCGCATTGAAAAAAACTGGAACAGTGTTGTCGGAGAAGATGACTGCGTTGTGATACCCGGCGATATAAGCTGGGCAATGTCGATTGAGGAGGCGCTTCCGGACTTCGAGTTTATCAGCAGAAGGCTCAGAGGCAGGAAGATAATCTCTAAAGGTAACCACGATTACTGGTGGACGACACTGAAAAAAATGAACGGCTTTTTACAGACAAACGGTTTTGATAATATCAGAATTCTGCATAATAACGCTTTTGAGGAGTGCGGTATAGCAATCTGCGGCACAAGAGGCTGGATAAACGATGACGGCGAACCGCAGGATGAGCTTGTGCTTCTCAGAGAGGCGGGCAGAATGGATGCTTCTCTCAAAGCCGCTGTGTCAACAGGTCTTGAGCCTGTGGTATTCATACACTATCCGCCGATATACGGCAACGAGCAGAACGATTATATTCTTGATGTGATGTCAAAATATCCTGTGAAAAGATGCTTTTACGGTCATGTTCACGGTACTCCGTGTTTTCCGAAGGCTTTTCAGGGCGAAAGGGACGGAATTACATACAGAATGGTATCGGCTGACTATGTTAAATTTACACCTGTACTTGTGCAGGAATAAAATACAATAATACGCATCGCCGTATATAAGGCTATGCAAAAACGGAGGATTTTTCAAATGGAGATCATTTCAAACAACAAGACCGCAACAAATACGGTTGAGGTAGAATTCAAGGCATCAGCCGAAGAATTCGAGCAGGCAGTACAGGCAGCTTATTTAAAGAAGAAAAAGAACATAAACGTTCCCGGCTTCAGAAAGGGTAAGGCACCCCGTAAGATAATCGAGGCTGAGTACGGCGAAGGCGTTTTCTATGAAGATGCTGTTAACGGTATGTACCAGAAGAGCGTTGCGGAAGTTATCGACGAGCTTAAGCTTGAAGTTGTTGATATGCCCAACATCGAAGTAACAGAAGTAAGCAAGGAGAACGGTGTTTCTTTCAAGGCTACATTTACAACAAAGCCCGAAGTTGAAATCAAGGACTATAAGGGTATAAAGGTAAACAAGACTGTCAAGAATGTAACTGACGAAGATGTTGCAAACGAGCTCAAGAGATATCAGGAGAAGGATGCAAGAATCATCGACGTTACAGACAGACCTCTTCAGAAGGGCGATACAGCAGTATTCGACTTTGAAGGTTTCGTTGACGGCGAAGCATTTGAAGGCGGCAAGGCTGAGCATTTCTCACTTGAAATCGGCAGCGGTCAGTTTATCCCCGGCTTTGAGGACGGTATGGTAGGTCACAGCATTGACGAAGAATTCGAAATCAATGTTACATTCCCCGAGAACTACAATGCCGAGAACTTAAAGGGCAAGCCCGCAGTATTCAAGTGCAAGATTCACGAGATTAAGGCTAAGGAATACGCTGAGCTCGACGATGAGTTCGCTAAGGATGTAAGCGATTTCGATACACTTGACGAATTCAAGGCTGACATCAGAGCAAAGCTCGAAGAAAGCGCTAAGAATGCCGCTGACGCTAAGCTCGATGCCGATATTACAGACGCTGTTATCGAAAAGCTCGAGGGCGAAATTCCCGATGCTATGATAAACAACCGTGTTGACGACCTTGTTCGTGACTGGGAGTACAGAAACAGATACCAGGGTATCACAGTTGCTGATTACCTCAAGTTTACAAACACAACTATAGAGCAGTTCAAGGAAAACTTCAAGGAGCCCGCTGCAAAGCAGGTTAAGCTCAGACTTGCTCTTGAGAAGATCGCTCAGATCGAAAACGTTGCTGTAACAGATGAGGACGTTGAGAAGGAATACGCTGAGATGGCTGAAAACTACAAGATGGAGCTTGACAAGGTTAAGGCTCTTGTTGCCGAAGAAGCGCTCAGAAAAGACCTTGAGGTTGAGAAGGCATTCGACATCGTTCGTGAGAGTGCAGACGTAACCGAAGTTACTGAATAATTAAGTTTTTGCAATCGGGAGCTTTCTGTATCATTATGGAAAGCTCTTTATTGTAAATAAAAAACATTTTGAAAGGCAGGAGTTTTATGAGTTTAGTACCAACCGTCATTGAACAGACAGGCAGAGGAGAAAGAGCTTACGATATATTCTCAAGACTGCTTAACGACAGAATTATCATGCTTAACGAAGAAGTAAACAATGTTACTGCGGGACTTGTTGTTGCACAGTTACTGTTTCTTGAAGGACAGGATCCCGATAAGGACATCAGCCTTTATATAAACAGCCCCGGCGGTTCTATCTCCGCAGGTATGGCTATATATGACACAATGAACTACATCAAGTGCGATGTATCTACAATCTGCGTAGGTATGGCGGCTTCTATGGGAGCATTCCTGCTTTCAAGCGGCGCAAAGGGCAAGCGTTTCTGCCTGCCGAACTCAGAGGTTATGATTCATCAGCCTCTTATCAGCGGCGGACTCAGCGGTCAGCAGACCGATATTACGATTCACGCAAAGTACCTTGAGAAAACAAGAGAAACACTTGAAAAAATAATGGCAGAAAACTGCGGCAAGAGCTATGAGCAGCTTCATAAGGACTGCGAAAGAGATAATTTCCTTTCGGCTGAAGAGGCTTGCGCTTACGGTCTTGTCGATAAGGTAATTGCAAAAAGATAACCACTTGAAAGGAATTTGACCATGCTTAGATGCAGTTTCTGTGAAAGAACTGAGGATCAGGTTGAAAGAATAATTTACGGTGCGAGCGGCTGTATATGCAATGATTGCATAGTAGCCTCATACCAGATGCTGATGGAGCAGGAAGACAAGGCCTCCGGCAAAAAATCCAAAGGCAAGCAAAAGGAAGATAAGCATGAGCTTATAAAACCTACAGAGCTTAAGGAAATTCTTGATAAGTATATAATCGGTCAGGATGAAGCAAAGAAAACCATCTGCGTATCGGTGTATAATCATTATAAGAAGAATTTCTTCGGCGATGAGGCAACTGCAGACGAGATAGAACTTCAGAAGAGCAATGTTCTGCTGCTTGGACCTACCGGTGTCGGTAAGACCATGATTGCCCAGACGCTTGCCAATGTGCTGAAGGTGCCTTTCGCAATTGCCGATGCAACAACGCTCACACAGGCAGGATATGTCGGTGAGGATGTTGAGAATGTTCTTCTCAGACTTATACAGGCGGCTGATTATGATATTGAGGCGGCTGAACACGGAATCATATATATCGACGAGATAGATAAGATAACAAGAAAGTCTGAAAACACTTCCATTACCCGTGATGTAAGCGGTGAGGGCGTACAGCAGGCACTGCTCAAGATTATCGAGGGTACAGTGTCAAATGTTCCCCCTCAGGGCGGCAGAAAACATCCCAATCAGGAATTCATACAGATTAACACAAAGAATATCCTGTTTATCTGCGGCGGTGCATTCGAGGGTATAGATAAGCTGATAATGCAGAGAACAAGCTCATCGGCACTCGGTTTCGGCGCAGAGGTAAAGAGCAAGCAGGACAACAAGATAAACGAGGCACTGCATCAGGTAGAGCCTGAGGATCTTGTAAAGTTCGGAATTATCCCCGAGCTTGTCGGCAGACTTCCCGTAATTGCCGTACTTGACGATCTTGACGAGGACGCACTTGTAAAGATACTGTCCGAGCCGAAGAACGCTATCCTGAAGCAGTACAGCTATATGTTCTCGCTTGACGGCATAGAGCTTGAGATTAACGATGATGCAATGCGTGCCATAGCGAAAAAAGCGGCTGAAAGAAAAACAGGCGCAAGAGGTCTGCGTACAGTAGTCGAGGAGGCACTCTCCGATATTATGTTCGATGCTCCGAGCGACGATACCATATCAAAGGTAATCCTCACAGGCGAATGCGTCACCGACGGTAAAGCACCGGAGGTTATCAGAGATCCTTCCGCAAGAAAAAACAGAAGGAACAGCGAAAAGAAAACCGCAAAGAAAAATCCCGCATAACAAAGGTTGAGCTGTTTTCGTTGACTGATAAAAATTAAAAAATTTTTTAAAATAGTATTTACAAACGTTGCTTTGTATGCTATAATAACTTTGTTGTGCATTGCACACAATCAATTCTTGTCTTGGCTCTGTGGAGAATGCTCGTTATGAGAAACACCGTTTCCCGCCGCTATGACAAAGAAAATATTTTTAAGAGGTGTAACCATGCTTTTAAAGGAAGAAAAGACAGCGGTTATCGAAGCTAACCGCACACACGAGAACGACACAGGTTCTCCCGAAGTACAGATCGCTATTCTCACAAAGAGAATCAACGACTTAACCGAGCACTTAAAGACACATAAGAAGGATCACCACTCACGCCGCGGTCTTCTTAAGATGGTAGGTCACAGACGTAATCTGTTAAACTACCTCGCTAAGAAGGATATCGAACGCTACCGTGCAGTAGTAGCTAAGCTCGGTCTTCGTAAGTAAGAGTTTAAAAAAGGGCAGGGCATTTTTGTTCTGCCCTTTAACCCTTATTTCAGCATTGATTTTTTGACTTAAGGAGAAGCAGTGCAGTCAGCAATAAATTGAACGGAATAGTGTTATTCCGCTGAATTTATTGCTAACGCTGTTTCTCTTAAAATAAAACAGGAGGAACAATATGTTCGAGAATTACAAAACATTCAAAACGACATTTGCAGGCCGTGAGCTTATGGTCGAAACCGGTAAGGTATGCGGACTTGCAAACGGTTCTTGCTGGGTACACTACGGTGAAACAGTCGTAATGGTAAACGTTACAGCAAGCGCAAAGCCCAGAGAGGGTGTTGACTTTTTCCCTCTTGCAGTTGACTACGAAGAAAAGCTCTACGCAGTAGGTAAAATTCCCGGCGGTTACTTAAAGAGAGAGGGCAGACCCAGCGAAAAGGCTATACTGAACTCCCGTGTAGTTGACCGTCCTATGCGTCCTCTGTTCCCCAAGGATATGAGAAATGACGTTGCTATCGTTATGACGGTTCTCGCAGTAGATCCCGAAACACAGCCTGAAATCATCGCTATGATCGGCGCTTCTATCGCAGTTTCCATTTCCGATATTCCGTGGAACGGTCCTATCGGCGGTATCTCCGTAGGTCTTGTTGACGGTGAGATTGTTCTTATGCCCAACGCAGAGCAGAGAGCAAAGTCAGACCTTCAGCTGACCGTTGCGTCGAGCGAGAAGAAGGTCGTAATGATTGAAGCCGGCGCAAACGAAGTTGACGATGATACAATGCTGAAGGCTATTATGGCAGGTCACGAAGAGATCAACAAGTCACTTATCCCCTTCATCAAGCAGATTCAGGCTGAGATTGGCAAGCCCAAGTTCAGCTTCCCCTCAATGGAGGTTGATCACGATCTGTTCGAGGCTATTCAGAACAAGTACACCGAGCAGGTAAAGTTCGCTCTTGATACAGACGACAAGAATGTCCGTGAGGAGCGTTTACAGCCTATAAAGGATGCTATCCACGCAGAGTTTGACGAGCAGTATCCCGACAAGGCCGCTATGATTGACGAGTGCATCTACAAGTTACAGAAGTTCATCGTAAGACGTTGGCTGTTAGACGAGCAGAAGCGTGTTGACGGCAGAGGTATGGACGAGATGCGTCCTCTTGCCGCTGAAGTAGGACTTCTCCCCAGAGTACACGGCTCAGGTCTGTTTACCCGTGGTCAGACACAGGTTATGACAATCACAACCTTAGGCCCTGTAAGCGACAGCCAGAAGCTCGACGGCATTGACGAAGAAGAAACAAAGCGTTATATGCACCACTATAATTTCCCTGCATACTCTGTAGGCGAAACAAAGGCAAGCAGAGGCCCCGGCAGACGTGAGATCGGTCACGGCGCACTTGCACAGAGAGCGCTCGAACCCGTTATCCCTCCCGTTGAAGAATTCCCCTACGCAATAAGACTTGTATCTGAAGTGCTTTCTTCAAACGGTTCAACATCACAGGCTTCTATCTGCGGTTCTACGCTTTCACTGATGGACGCAGGCGTTCCGATAAAGTCACCTGTTGCAGGTATTTCCTGCGGTCTTATCACAGAGGGCGACCGTTGGATGACAATGGTAGACATTCAGGGTCTTGAGGACTTCTTCGGCGATATGGACTTCAAGGTAGGCGGTACTCATAAGGGTATCACAGCTATCCAGATGGATCTTAAGATCGACGGTCTTACACCCGAGATTATCAAGGACGCATTTGCAAAGACACACAAGGCAAGAGATTACATCCTTGACGAAATAATGCTCAAGGCAATTCCCGAACCCCGTCCCACTGTAAACAAGTACGCACCCAAGATGCTCAACTACAAGGTACCCGTTGACAAGATAAGAGAAGTTATCGGTACAGGCGGTAAGGTTATTCAGAAGCTCTGCGCAGACTTCGAGGTTAAGATTGACATTGATGAAGAAGGCAATGTATTCATCTGCGGTCAGGATCTTGAAAAGGCTCAGAACTGCATAGCGATGATAAAGGCTATCACATCTCCTCCCGAGGTTGGCGCTATCTACAAGGGCAAGGTTGTTCGTATAATGAACTTCGGTGCGTTTGTTGAGATTGCTCCCGGCAAGGACGGTATGGTACACATTTCAGAGCTTGAAAACAGACGTGTAGAAAAGGTTGAAGATGTTGTTTCAATCGGTGACGAGATAATCGTAAAGGTTCTCGAAATCGACAATCAGGGTAAGATAAGACTTTCAAGAAAGGCTGCTCTTGCTGAAATCGAAGCAAAGAAGAAAAACGGCTGATAAAGCTGAATATTGCAAAAACAGACCTGTGGGAAATTCTCACAGGCCTTTTTATACGCAATTTCGTCTTGCAATGGCACGCTGTTTGTGATATACTTATACTGTATCATTATGTGATAACTGCACGCTTTGCCGTATATTTTCTGCTCTTTTGCTAAGAATAAAAGAGAAAAAATCAGCAAAGGAGCAGGGTATGAATAAAGATAATATCACAAATAACGAACAGACCGACGAGGAGAACGAAGAACAGGCGGTAACCTGTCAGGTGTCGGATAACGGCATATTCGCATCGGAAAACGCTAAGCACAATATCCATTGCCTTAACGTAATCGGTCAGATAGAGGGACATTATATCCTTCCTCCCCAGAACAAGACCACAAAGTATGAACACATTATGCCTGCACTGGTAGCAATAGAGCAGGATATGAGCATAGACGGTCTGCTTATAATACTCAATACGGTCGGCGGAGATGTAGAAGCAGGGCTTGCAATATCCGAGCTTATCGCAGGAATGTCAAAGCCCACAGTGTCGATCGTAGTCGGCGGCGGTCATTCAATCGGCGTACCGCTTGCGGTAAGTGCAAGAAAGAGCTTTATCGTGCCGTCTGCAACAATGACCATCCACCCTGTCAGAATGAACGGACTTCTTCTCGGCATACCGCAGACGCTGTCATATTTTGAGCGTATGCAGGAGAGAATAATAAATTTCGTAAGCAAGAACAGCAGGATAAAGCCCGAGCGTTTCCGTGAGCTTATGATGAAGAAGGATGAGCTTGTAATGGATGTCGGTTCGGTTCTTGACGGCGAAACAGCCGTGAACGAGGGACTTATAGACAGCCTCGGAGGACTGAGCGATGCCGTGCAGTGCCTTTACTCTTTGATAGAACAGCAGAAAACCGATAAGGAAAGCACTAAGCGCACTAAGTATAGCACAGGAAAAACCGTTTCAAAAAAAAGAGCTTCGTCCGCAACAGCTAAAACGGATACAAAAACCGCAGGCAAGGGTAAAGCAACCGCCAGAGTGAGCACGTTCAGAGAATATCATCCGTCGGCACAAAGAGCAGAAATGAGAGCAAAGCGAGGTGCGGAGAATGTTTCAGACCGTTGTAGATGAATCGGAGGTTTTCAGTAACGCACAGCTTTATGACAATAACTCCTATTATGCGGTTGACGGTTGTGTTTTTTCTTATACTGTCTGCGAAAAGAACAGCGTTTCTGTATCGCACGATTTACAGAGTTATCTGAAATACACGCAGATAAAGCCGCTTTAGGCAACAGTCATTACGGGCGTAAGCCCATACATATATATTAAATAAACAATACGAAATAATCCGAAAGGAACAAAAGAAAATGGATTACATAAGCATAATCATTCAGGGCATTATACAGGGACTTACGGAGTTTCTTCCCGTTTCAAGCTCAGGCCATCTGTCTGTTGCCCAGCATTTTATGAATATCGGAGAAAACACCCTTATAACCTCCGTTGTACTGCATTTAGGAACACTTCTGGCAGTTTTTATAGCATTTTTTCCTACTATCTGGGGAATGATAAAGGAATTTTTCCTTACTATAAAGGATATTTTCACAGGTAAATTTTCGTGGAAGAATATGAACGCAAACAGACGTATGATGTTTATGGTCATAATTTCCACCGCTATGCTTGTACCGGTTTACTTCTTCAAAGACTTCTTTACAGGCTTTGAGGGCGACAATGACATTATTTTTGAGGGCTTTGCCTTTATCTTTACCGCAATTCTTCTCTTTATGTCTGATAAGTGCATAAAAGGCAACAAAACAGGCGATAAGATGAAGGTCGCAGATGCCGTTGCAATAGGCGCAATGCAGTGCGTGGCTCTGTTTCCCGGTGTGTCACGTTCAGGCTCTACAACCGCCGCAGGTCTTTTCTGCGGACTTACAAAGGAAACTGCGGTCACATTCTCGTTTATACTCGGTATCCCCGCAATTCTCGGCGGAAGTGTGCTTGAGATCGGTGATGCGTTAAAAAGCAATGTAGAGCTTGACTGGGTACAGCTCGGAATAGGCTTTGTCGTATCGGCGGCAGTGGGACTTCTTGCGATAGCTCTTGTAAAGTGGCTTCTTAAAAAAGACAGATTCAAGATTTTCGGATTCTATACGGCGGTACTCGGTCTTGCCTGCATAGGCATCGGTGCTTATGAACTGGCGACCGGCTCACACTTCGTTTTTGTTTTCTGACAGTAAAATATAATATAATGATTTTGGGAGAAAGGACGTAGAAACATGGCAGCAAAGCGCAATCTGAACAACAGCACCAATGAAGATAAGACCGGAACGTCAAAGTCATCGGGCAAAGCACGGAAAAAGGATCAGACTATCGAAGATAAGCAGCGTGAACTGAGTGAACGTTGTAAGACGGACATTGAAAAGGAGCTTAAATCGAAAAGAAGAAGAAGCTCTATAATTCTTTTCGCCATAGGTGTTCTTATGGCGCTGTTTACGATTATAGGTTTTATCGGTAGTCTTAACAGGGCGGAAGGCGACAGCCTCAATCTGCTTGATATGATTTATTCATTCCTCTGCGGTATGTTCGGCTTTACGGTATTTTTTACAGGCCCTATTCTTATATATGTAGCCGTACTTATAGCAACGGATAAGAGCAGGACAAGCATCCTCACCAAGATATTACAGCTGTCGGGCGGAATAGTGATATTAAGCACAGCTATACAGATATTCTTTGTAGGCAGTGTCGGAGAAGGCACGACCGACTTTTTCGGAGCGGTGGCAAGTCTTTATTCGGACGGAACACGGCTGACGGGCGGCGGTATCATAGGCGGTGTACCTGCGTGGCTTTTGCTATTGTTCGGCAATGTCGGCGCAATAGTAATGATTATACTGATTGCTTTCGTATTTGTTATGCTTATCAGCAGAAAGTCGCTTATGGACTTTTTAGGCGCTGTAGGAAAACCCGTCAAAAAGGTTGCGGTTACAGCAAAGGAGAAACACGCTCAGCATAAGGAAGAAATGGAAGCGTACAGACTTGAGCAGGAACAGCAGAGGCTGCAGGCTGAAAGCGAGCGCAAGGAAAAAATTATAGAGCTTGAATCGAACGCTGTCGGAACTCCTGCAACAACGCTTCAGGAAAGACACGATGAGAATATCGAGGAGCAGAAAAAGGACAGCGATAATTTCATAAACGAGATTAACAATTACAACGGCAAGGTATCGCCCAAACCCGAAGAAGCGGTTCAGCAGAGCAATGAGCATCTACCCGAGATTGCTCCGGAGAGCGATGTACATATGTCCTGCGATAAGCTGCCAGACCTGCCCGTAGCCGATAACAACGGTTCTGTGCAAAAGGCACAGAGCATAACGGCAGATAAGCAGGAGGACAGCGAGCCGATACCGGAATATTTTCCGCCTCTGCCTATTTATCCGCCGGAGGAGGTCAATCCCGTTGAGGCTGCTTTGAATTCGTTTATAGAAGAAACAAATAGTGAACAAAATTCCTCTGTACAGAGAGAAGAGCAGTTTGTGAACGATGTGAACGCTCCCGTAGCACCGCCTGCTGAAGCGCCTTTTATCGCAGATAATACCGATTCCGGTATTGCAGGCACTACAACTGCCGGTATTACGGACAGTGCCGCAGAGCAGGAGGATAATCAGGACGGCGATACAAGCGACAGCGATAAGCTCTACACAGTGACGCTTAACGAGGAAGATCACCCTCTGCCGCCTACTGCGCTTCTTGACGAGATTATGCCCGGTAAGGCACAGGAGGACATCGACAGAGAGCTTGAAACAAATGCAAACACCATTGTTGAAGCGTTACGCAGCTTCGGCGTTCAGACAAAATGTATCGGTACTTGCAGAGGCCCGTCTGTAACAAGATATGAATTACAGCCTGCGGCAGGCGTTAAAATTTCCAAGATAACAGGACTTGCCGATGATATAGCGCTGAACCTCGCTTCATCCGGCATCAGAATCGAAGCGCCTATACCAAATAAACCCGCTGTAGGCATCGAAGTGCCGAACAAGATAAGAGATACCGTACCATTCAGACAGCTTATCGAAAGCAGTGATATAGCCGAAAAGAAAAGCAAGCTGGCGGCGGTGCTGGGTAAGGATATTTCGGGAGGCATTGTAATAGCCGATATAGCCGAGATGCCCCATCTGCTGATTGCAGGTACGACCGGCTCGGGTAAATCCGTATGCGTGAACTCGATAATTATGTCGATACTTTTCAGAAGCAAGCCCGAAGACGTAAAGTTTATAATGATCGACCCGAAGGCCGTTGAATTTATGGCATATAACGGCATACCTCACCTGCTTATCCCTGTTGTAACAGATCCTAAAAAGGCGGCAGGCGCTCTGAACTGGGCGGTAGGCGAAATGCTGAAGCGATACAGTATGTTCTCTGAGTACAATGTCCGCAATATACACGGCTATAACGCTCTTGCGGCTAAGGATCCCGAGATGGATAAAATGAGCCAGACGGTGATTTTTATAGATGAGCTTGCCGATCTTATAATGGCGTCGAAGAATGAGGTCGAGGACAGTATATGCCGTCTTGCGCAGATGGCAAGAGCCGCAGGTATGCACCTTGTCATAGCTACACAGCGACCGACCGTAGATGTTGTTACCGGTCTTATCAAGGCTAATATCCCCAGCCGTATCGCATTAAAGGTAAGCTCGGGTACAGACAGCCGTGTAATTATGGATGAGCAGGGAGCGGAGAAACTGCTCGGCAAGGGCGATATGCTCTTCAAATCTGTTTCTATGCCTAAGCCTATCCGTGTACAAGGCTGTTGGATTTCCGATAAGGAAGTTGAACGTGTTGTGGATTTTCTGAAGAATAAATTCGAGCTTGATTATGACGATGATGTTATGAAAGAGGTCGAGCGACAGGCAGAGCTTGTTAAGGGCAATGATAAATCCTCAGACAGCGTTGGCTTTGAAAGCGGAGATATTGATGTCAGCGACGATAAGCTGGAGGACGCTATCCGTATCGTAGTTGAAAACGGACAGGCAAGCGTAAGTACGCTTCAGCGAAAACTCAAGCTCGGTTTCGGCAGAGCCGCAAGACTTGTCGATGTAATGGAAGAAATGGGCATCGTAGGACCGTCACAGGGAAGTAAGCCAAGAGAAGTGCTTATGACTAAGGAGCAGTACTACGAGCGTCAGATGAATAAACAACAATAAAGGAAAGTGAAATAAATGCCTTTTTTACCTATATCAAAACAGGATATGAAAGATAGAGGGATAGATCAGCTTGATTTCATCTGTGTCACGGGCGATGCTTATGTTGATCATCCGTCATTTGGTATAGCTATTATATCCCGTATGCTTGAAAGCTGCGGCTGTAATGTCGGAATAATTGCTCAGCCCGTAACCGATGAGGATTTCAAAAAGCTCGGTGAGCCGAAATATTGTTTTCTTGTAACGGGCGGAAATATAGACAGTATGGTGTCGAATTATACCGTATTCAAGAAAAAACGTTGGGACGATGCCTATTCCGAGGGCGGAAAGGGCGGAAAACGTCCCGACAGAGCGGTAACTGTATATTGTAAAACGCTTACAAGATTGTTCCCAGATAAAGAAATAGCGATAGGCGGACTTGAGGCAAGCCTGCGCAGATTTGCCCATTACGATTATTGGGCAGATAAGGTAATGCCGTCAATACTGGTTGACAGCGGAGCTAAGCTTCTGATGTACGGAATGGGCGAGCTTACTATAGTACAGCTTTACAGAGAGCTTGCCGAGGGTAAAAAGCTGTCGGAGATACACGACATAAGAGGTACCTGTTATCTTACCGAGCCTAAGAATACTCCTCTCGGTGCGGTGCAGTGCGACAGCTTCGAGATAGTCAGCGAGAATAAGAAAGCATACGCAAAATCCTGCCGTCAGCAGTATGACGAGCAGGACGAGGTTTACGGTAAAACTATGGTACAGCGTCACGGAAATATGATGCTTGTACAGAATCCTCCTCAGAGAAGCCTTACCCAGAGCGAATTTGACAAGGCATACGAGCTGCCTTATATGAAAGCGTATCACCCTTGCTATGAAAAAGGCGGCGGAGTTCCGGGTATAAAGGAAGTTGAGTTTTCCATAACTCATAACAGAGGTTGTTTCGGTTATTGTAATTTCTGTTCGATAGCCTTGCATCAGGGCAGAAGAATACAGACAAGAAGCGAGGAATCGGTTATAAACGAGGCAATCGACCTTACGAAAAAACCGGGCTTCAAGGGATATATCCACGATGTTGGCGGTCCTACCGCAAACTTCCGCAGGACCTCCTGCGACAAGCAGGAAAAGGCGGGACTTTGTAAGGGCAAAAAGTGCCTTGCTCCCGAGCCTTGCCCTGCACTGAAGGTAGATCACAGCGAGTATCTTGATATGCTCAGAAAGATACGTTCCATAAAAAATGTCAAGCGTGTATTTATCCGTTCGGGTATAAGATACGACTATATGATGAAGGATAAGAACGATGAGTTTTTCAAGGAGCTTGTAGAACATCACGTCAGCGGACAGCTTAAGGTTGCTCCCGAACACGCAAGCAACAAGGTGCTTGATCTTATGGGCAAGCCTCACATTGAGGTATACGAGGACTTTGAAAAGAAGTTCTACAAGTATACAAAGGAATGCGGTAAGGAACAGTATCTGGTGCCTTATCTTATGTCATCCCATCCCGGCTGTACCATAAAAGAGGCGGTCGAGCTTGCGGTGTTCCTCAAAAAGCATAACATCAGACCCGAGCAGGTGCAGGACTTCTATCCCACACCCGGAACAATATCGACAGCTATGTATTATACAGGGCTTGACCCTTATACTATGCAGGAGGTCTATATTCCCCGTGACCCGAAGGAAAAGGAGATGCAAAGAGCACTTCTGCAGTATTATAAAAAAGAGAATAAGCAGATAGTTGCAAAGGCTCTCATAAGGGCAGGCAGACGTGACCTTATCGGATACGGTAAGGAATGTCTTATCACCCCCGATGGATTAGCCTTGCAGCAGGACAGAAAAGGAGCAGTGAAAAATGGCAAAAACTCCTCTTCAAAAGCAAAGACGTATCAACGACAGGGCAATAAGAGCGGCGGCAGGAGTAAAATGCAGAAGAAAAAGCACTAACGTGCTGATTGCGTTAGCTGTGATAATCGCTTGTGTTTGTATTTTTATGACCCTGAATGAATATGTGTTCAACATCGAACATCTTCCGTGCTGGAGCAGTATATTCGGCGGCAAAAACAGCATAAGCGCCGAAATCTTTCATCATCACAGCCTGTACTTGAAATAGGAGAACATTATGCTTGTTGTTGACAGATTTGAAGAAGATAAAGCGGTAGTTTTTGATGACGAAAAGCAGATTATATTAGACAGAGACAAGCTATCTCACGATGTCAAAGAGGGCGATGCGGTCATCCTTTCGGATAGCGGTATATATGTTCCCGATAAAGCAAAAACGGAGCAGATGAGAAACGATAATCTCAGCCTTCTGCAAAAATTACTGAATAAATGACTAAGACCCTGCGGCATATTTACCGCAGGGCCATTTTCGTTAACGGCTTGTATGTACTTCCGTATAACCGCCGCTTGTGCCGAGCCTTAATACCTGCCCGTTATCAAGCGTCAGCTTGGCATTTGCACTTTCGCCGTCAAGCTGTTTTCGTACATCCGAAATAAATTCATCGGTGCTTTGCGACTTGCAGAAAACTTTCAGAAGGTTTTCAAGCGCAAGGATGTCGTTTTCGCTTTCTATGAACATTTCAACTTCGGTTTTGTCGATATTTCCGCTTTTGTTATATACGATTCGAAGCTTTGATGTACGGCTGTTGTCGGCTGTGGATTTAGTGTAAAGATATACGATGTTGCTGATTTTCTGCATTGTAAAGCCGTTTTCGGTGAGTATCTTTTCAACTGCAGCGTTGCTTTGGGAGATATTGCCGTTTACCTCGTCATTTTTGCCGTAGCCTATACACAAATCGGTTATCTCGAGTGCCAGAAAGATTGCAAATACTAAAGCCGCTCTTTTGATAACCCTGCTTGCAACGGATTTCTTTACCGTATTTTCTGCAATGCGTAAATCAGGCATACTGTCGTAGATTTTCAGTATTTTTATTGTTCTGCCGTTACTGCTGTATTTAAGATAACGCTTTGTTTCGCCTGTCAGGACAGCGTTTTCATAAATCGTCTTTTTATATCTGTCGGTATCAAAATTCGCTCTCACAAATTCAAAATCCGTATTTGCAGTGATTTTCGAGATAAGACCACCTCTTGCGGCAAGAGTGCCTTTGATTATTGTATTGCCGTCAAACTTATATGACGTTGTAAGAACTGAGGCGAATCTCAACAGACCGATAAAGAATATGATAATCGCCACCGAAAAGAACAGCATAAGGACAAATATCGTATTATCCTGCAAAAAGGTGCTTGTTATTTTAAGCACCGAAGCACCGCACAGACCGATAGCGGTAACGCCTGTGCCGACAGTGAACATAGAAATAAGGCTCACTGCCCACCAAAGCATCGCACCAAATGCGTGAGTGTGCTTCTCTGTTTCAAAAGACGGGTTTGAGTATATCATAAGCTTCTCCGTTTCATATTTATTTCTTTTTAAATTATAACAGCTATTTCCGATGCTGTCAATCGGAACAATATTGCCGTGTTCAAAATTTTCCGATGCCGTTCAAAACTCTTTACAAGTGCTTGAAATAGGTGTAAAATAGTATCATGATATGAAAGGAGATGCATTATGAAAAAGTGCTTAATTGTAGTGGATTATCAGAATGATTTTGTAAGCGGTTCGCTCGGCTTTGAAAAGGCAAAGACGCTCGAACTCGGAATCGCCAACAAAATAAATTCCTATCATGTAAACGGCGATGATGTCATATTTACTCTTGACACTCATTATGACGATTATATGGATAGCTATGAGGGAAAGCATCTGCCCGTACCTCACTGTATAGAGAATACGGACGGATATAAGCTGTACGGCAGTGTTGCCGACTGCGTTTCCGGCGAAGATATAGTATTCAGGAAAACCACCTTCGGCTCGGACGCTCTTTATGAGTATCTTAAAACCGCCTGCTACGGCTCTGTCGAGCTTGTGGGCGTGGTAACGAATATCTGTGTTGTTGCCAATGCCGTACTTGCAAAGACGGCTTTGCCCGATGCGGATATAATAGTAGACAGCACGCTCACAGCATCAAATGACGAGCGACTTCACAATGCCGCCCTTGATACTATGGAAGGTATGCAGATAATAATAAAATAAAGGAGCAGACTAATGAACAAGGATAATTTCACAATGCTGTGCGATTTCTATGAGCTTACTATGGCGAACGGCTATTTTAAAAACGGCTTCTATAAGCGCACGACATATTTTGATGTATTTTTCAGAAACGTACCCGACAACGGCGGATTTGCGATTGTGGCAGGACTTGACCAGATAATCGAATATATAAAAGAGCTTCATTTTTCTGCCGAAGATATAGAATTTTTGCGCAGTAAGAAGATTTTTGATAAAGAATTTCTCGAATATCTCAAAGACTTCAGATTTACCGGCGATATTTACGCCGTACCTGAGGGTACGCCTGTTTTCCCGCACGAGCCTGTCCTTACCGTAAAGGCACCGGCTATCGAGGCACAGCTTATAGAAACCTATATCCTGCTTGCGATAAATCACCAGTCGCTTATTGCCACAAAAGCAAACAGAATAGTCAGAGCGGCAAACGGCAGAACAGTGCTTGAATTCGGCTCAAGAAGGGCACAGGGCGCAGACGGTGCCGTGATAGGCGCAAGAGCGGCTTATATAGGCGGTTGTGCAGGTACTGCTTGTACGCTGACCGATTTCAAGTACGGTGTTCCCGCAGGCGGCACGATGGCACATTCGTGGGTGCAGATGTTCGATACCGAGTATGACGCATTCAGGACTTACTGCGAAATATATCCGGATAATGCCGTATTGCTTGTTGACACTTACAACACACTGAAAAGCGGTGTTCCGAACGCTATAAAGGCATTTAAAGAGGTGCTTGTGCCTAAGGGTATCACAAATTTCGGCATAAGGCTTGATTCGGGCGATATATCCTATCTGTCCAAAAGAGCAAGAAAGATGCTTGATGAGGCAGGACTTCAGTGCTGTAAGATAGTTGCGTCAAATTCGCTCGATGAATATCTTATCCGTGATCTTATGATGCAGGAGGCTAAGATAGATACCTTCGGAGTAGGAGAAAGGCTCATCACCGCAAAGAGCGCACCCGTGTTCGGAGGCGTGTATAAGCTGGCGGCAGTGGAGGATGAACAGGGAAACATCATTCCCAAGATAAAGATAAGCGAAAACACCACAAAGATAACCAATCCCCATTACAAGAAGCTGTACCGCTTCTACGACAATGAAAGCGGCAAGGCACTTGCGGACGAGCTTTGTGTATACGATGAAACAATTGACGGCACAAAGCCTCACACTATTTTCGATCCCGATGCAATATGGAAGACAAAGACGCTGACCGATTACTCGGTAAAAGAACTGCACGTTACGGTATTCAAAAACGGCGAGCTTGTATATAAACAGCCGTCGCTGTTTGAAATAAAGCGCTACTGCGCCGAGCAGACAGAAACTTTATGGGACGAGGTAAAGCGTTTTGAAAATCCGCATACTTACTATGTGGATTTGTCAAAGAAGCTGTGGGATATAAAAAACGAATTACTTGAAAAGTCAAAGGACGGAAAGGGTTTAAAATGAAAAAATCAATATCAATAACTCTCTGTGCGGCATTACTCGCTCTGTCGGGATGCTCGCAAAACACAAACTCAGACGTTTTATCCTCGGATATTTCTTCTGCCGCATCGGAATCGCAAAGCACAGCATCGCAGGAAGAAAACAGCGGTTCATCATTACAGAATGGTAACGGCGGATTCAAAGTAGAAGGCACAAAGCTGCTTGACGCAAACGGCAAGGAGTTTATAATGCGTGGTATAAATCACGCACACACATGGTATCTGGATGAAGATACAACGGCTATTAAAGCAATAGCCGAAACAGGCTCAAATGTAGTGCGTGTTGTTTGCTCAGACGGCGAGCAGTGGACTAAAGATACAGAGGATATGCTTGAAACGGTTATCGATCTCTGTATCGACAATGAGATGATCGCAGTTGTCGAAGTACACGACGCAACCGGCAAGGATGATAAGACTGCACTTGATAAAGCTACTGATTACTGGATAGAGATGAAGAACGCTCTTATCGGCAAGGAGCAGTATGTTATACTCAATATCGCAAACGAGTGGACAGGCGGCTGGAACGGCGAATTATGGCGTGACGGCTATACAGAATCTATCCCTAAGCTGAGAGAAGCAGGCATAAAGAATACTATCCTTGTCGATGCGGCAGGATGGGGACAATATGCCAAGAGCATAGGCGATTACGGTAAAGAGGTATTTGATTCCGATCCCGATAAGAATACGATGTTTGCCGTTCATATGTACGGCACAGCGGGAAAGAACAGCTCGGTTATCGAGAAAAATCTCAAATATGCTACAGATAACGGGCTGTGTGTAATTGTCGGCGAATTTGGTTATACGCATACAGACGGCGATGTTGACGAGGCATTTATAATGAAATATTGTCAGGATAACGGCATAGGATATATCGGCTGGAGCTGGAAAGGCAACAGCGGCGGTGTAGAATATCTTGATATAGCAAACAGCTGGGACGGATCGGTTTTATCTGCCGATTGGGGCGAGAATCTGGTCAACGGCGAAAACGGCATAAAACAGACTTCTGTAAAATGCAGTGTATTTACAAAGGAATAATAAATGACATTCAGGATTTATGACAAGCTTTGTGAGGATGCAAAGCAGATACGAACAGAAGTATTTGTAGCAGAGCAGGGCTTTGAAACGGAATTTGACGATACGGACAGTAAGGCAAGGCATATAGTCGGTTATGACGGAGAAAAGCCTGTTGCCGTTTGCAGATATTTTTACGATGAAGAGCATAAGTCGTATATGATAGGCAGGATAGCCGTCATTAAAGAATGCAGAGGCTTGCATTACGGCGATAAGATATTATCCTTTGCGGAGCAGAAGATAAAGCAGGACGGCGGAAAGTCGGTTGCACTGTCCGCTCAGCTTCGTGCGTCGGGTTTTTACGAGAAACAGGGCTATAAGAAGCACGGCAAAGAGTATTATGATGAATACTGTCCTCATGTGCTTATGACAAAAGCCCTGTAAGGAGGATTTATGACGGATATTATAACCGCAATGGAGAATCGCCACGCTGTAAGAGCCTACGATCCCGAAAAAAAGATACCAAAAGAAATAACGGATATGCTCAGAGAAAAGATAGACCTTCTGAATGCCGAAAGCAAGCTTCACATACAGCTTGTAACAGATGAGCCTAAGGCATTCGACAGCTTTATGGCGCATTACGGCAAGTTCTCTGGCGTTACCGATTATATTGCTCTTATAGGCAGAAAAAACGATAAGCTGAACGAAATATGCGGATATTGCGGCGAACAGCTTGTACTTCTGGCGGCACAGCTCGGACTTGACAGCTGTTGGGTGGCAATGTCATACGCCAAAGTAAAAAACGCTTATACGATTGCAAAAGGGGAGAAGCTGTGCTGTGTTATCTCTCTCGGCTACGGAAAGACGCACGGAACACCCCATAAAAGCAAATCACTCGAAGAAGTTGCGGTAATAAAGGATGATACGCCCGAGTGGTTTATAAACGGTGTAAATGCCGCATTGCTCGCACCTACCGCTATGAATCAGCAGAGCTTCGGATTCATGCTTGATGGCGATAAGGTGCTTGCAAAAGCGGGTAAAGGCATACTTTCCGATATGGATCTCGGAATTGTCAAATATCACTTTGAGATCGGCTCAGGAAAAGAGTTTTTCAAGGATGAAATGAAACTCGCTTGATGAATATAATGTCTTGCATTCACTTGATATACGCATATTATTCATCGTGCAAAAGCAGAATTTGCCGTTTTCACTGAAAAAATTGCTGTTTTCACATAATATGACACAAACGAATGTATATATGTTATTATATAGACGCAGGGTTACTCTGTAATATATTTGGGTAAAAGAAAGGTTTTGTGAAAATGGTACATTATGATTATATCCGTGAAGAATGCTCGGACAGCGAAACAGGTGATTATATTTCGTATGCGATAATAGCCGTCAGGATAAAAGAGAATGACGGAGCGGTTACAGCGGAGGAAATATGCACAGTGCATGATGTGTTCCTGAACGAAAGCAGAGCAAGAGAGTTTGCCGGGATTTGCAACGAGCTTGGATTATCGCCCGTACATATCTATGATGCTGTACAGGACGCTATAGGATGAAAATCAACAGCAATAAGTCAAACCGCCCCTCAGCGTGTCGTTCACACTGAGGGGCAGTTATGTATCATTTTGAACCGTTCTGATATTTCAGCTTTGTTGCAAGACCGCCTCTTATATGCCGCTCGTCCTTGTTTTTCTGCAACACCTCCTTGACCTTACCTGCAAGATGCGGATCTACCTTCGCAAGCCTTACCGTAACATCCTGGTGTACGGTACTTTTGCTTATACCATACACCTTTGCTGTGCTTCTTACTGTTGCTTCGTTATCTATTATATATTCTCCGAGTATAACACATCTTTCACGTTTCGTATCCGGTACCGTTATTGTTCCGGCTTTCACATAATCGCCCCTTTCATAAGACAGCACCTTCTTATATCAACAGTGCATATCGTTTGTTGATATATATGCTGTAAGGAGCGTGAATATGATAGGCACTGTAAAAAACAACCGAAACAAAAAAATCGACTGCATTGTTTCCGAAAGGTAGGAATGCAGTCTTTTTTGTTATATAATTGAGTTGTGAAAAACATTACTGCCACAGTTAGATATTATACACCATATCAACTAAAGGCAATACCGCACAAAGAACGCATAAAAGCTTTGTACGTCATCTGCTTGCATCTTTTCCGTTATATTGCACAGAAAACCCTTGACATACGTTAGTATGCCTGCGGTTTTTCCGTACAATCTGACGAAAAATCTGACTGCGCACCTGACGCACAATCTTTGTGCGGTATTGCCTAAAATTACCACCGTAAATTACAAAAAAGATAAAAATTTCTGCTCCGGTATATACATTCTGTGAGGTTTTTGATCATATTGCCATAAATAATTTCCTCATGTTATTAGTTTGCGTTATATACAAAATTGACATAAATCAGTGCATAATACACAAATGATTTTGCCTAATTTTGTTGTTTTATCCATTGACAAATTTAATTTAATATGTTAAACTATTAACAATCAAACGGACTTTATAAGGTATTTTATTGTATAATATTTCTTACGCATATTCGAAAGCTTTTATAATCTATGCAAATCAGAAGCGGAAAATATTATGAGATATTTTAAGCAGAAAAGGACTAAATATCAAACACATTTTCTACAAGTTGAATGTGTAAGATATATATTTTTATGATTGATAAAATCAATCGGAAAGGACATTTAAATGAAAAAAACGTTTAAAAGGCTGATTGCCATTGTCATGGCAACGACTACTATGGCGGTTGGATTCGGAGGTATGAGTGTAAGCGCTGTTTCAGAAACTGCAAGCTGGAGTGCAAGATATGTTAATGTTCATGGGGCGCCAACCAGTGAAAGTCGTACAGGTTCTGCAACTATGAAAGCATCTTCCGAGGTATACACCGGTAAGGTAAACACAATGTCAGACATTACAAACAGAAGCTTGACATTATCATCTACTACACACACTATGTCAACCGGTTCAATTGTCTATAATAATACCGGTTCAAGAAGATGGTATATTAGCGGAGAAATTAAAGATGTTACATATGAAATGGTAGCCTATACTTCGTTAAAAGCTGTACTTAACGTAACCGGTATCATAAGCAGATAGTCCGTGTTTGTTATCATTATGAAGCTTGTATTGTAAAGTACGGCATAGCCGCACTTTACTTTGATTATTCAAAGGAGATCGAATATGAAAAAAAAGATTTTACTGTTTACATTTGTTTCATTGTTGTTTTTAACTGCTTGCAATAATCAAAACACAGATATCGAAAAAAAATCTGATACAGCAGAAAACGTATCAGTTAATTTCTTGTCTGATTATGAAAATTGTAGGAATAAAAACTATGTTAATTTAGATTTTTCAAATTGCAGTGCACGTCTTCCTGAATTAAATACATGCAGTAGTCTGAATGTGACAGTTGCGAATAGTAGTGGAGTACCACACAACGAAAATCTTGAAAATTTCAAAAAATACTGTGAGTTTTTTTTCGGCGAGTACAATTCTTCAAATGCGCTCTTTTCATCATTTTCGAAAAATATTGTGTATAATCAAAATGAAGATGACGGTAAACATGCATGGTATCCAAAGATTGATAATTACCTTGAGCAAATACAAAACGGTAATATAGATATTCTTTCATTTTTATATAGAGATACAGATAATAATAAGTACTTATGGTGGCTTCGTTCTGACGATTTTCCTCATTGGATGAATAAGGGAGAAGCATACTCACTCATCAAAACAGATGATACAAAAGTTTCATCATGGATACCGTCCGATATGAATAACAAGGTTGCATCTTACTTTAATGATGGAACGCACAATGATGAAACATACCGTATTCTTGACGGTAATGTTTCTATAGGTGAGGCTGTAACATATTTTGAGAAAGACTACTTATCTTCTTTACCGTGTGATTTTGATTCTAACTATTCAATATATGTTTCAACTATAGATGTTTATAATATACATGATGATATCTATTGCTATGTTTTTAAATTCAGCACCGCATGGAATAATATTCCTTTTGATAGAAGAGATGAAGCATACACCAATCAAGCTCAAGATGCTTCACTTCAACATATGGTATCCGGCGAAGCGCTTATGATAAAAAAGAATGATATTGATGCATTCGTTGATTTAAGCTTTCCGAATATAAGCGAAATAGAAAAACCTATTGAAAACATCTGCACTTTAGAAAATGCTGTAAATATTATGAGCAATACGCTGACGAAGGGAGTTAAGTTTGAATTGCAGACGATAGAATTTGTATACATGGGAAATTATAGTGACGACTATGAGACAGCCCACCTCGAACCTTCGTGGAAATTTGTAACTCACAACCCGAACGATGATTTATACTATTGTGTATATGTAAATGCGGCAAGCGAAGAGTGCAGTTATATATCATATAAGCCATTTTAGAACTGAAATTACAGCGTTGGCACTTTGCATGAAGGAAGGAGATTCCTATGCTTAAATTAAGTATGTTATTTACCGATTGTTCAAATAAGGACAGCGGTACAGATAATACAACTATAGAATCATTAACTGACACTGTATCAATTGATGATAATAATCCTAACGACAACTTGACATATGTTTGTTATGTTGACGCAAAAGACGGCGGAAATTTCGGATATTTTACTGCTCCCGAAAACATGGAGTTGATACAATGATGATCCGAAACATAAGAACTAATATATACAAAATACTTACAGGCTACGGCTTCTATATCTGTATTATCTTTACGGCTGTACTTTGCTTCTCCGCATACATCTATGAAGACTCAATGAACGGTGATAAGTATTCAGTATTTATGGCGCATAAAACCTTTGACAAAGATTTTATGCTTAGCGATACAAGATTTTGTTCGTTTGAGGTTATGCTTAAAGGGGCAGGAAGCTGGCTTTCTCTTTTTATTCCGCTTATATCTGCGTTTGCGTTTATTCCTCTTGTGTGTGACGAATATGAGGCAAAGTCGGTGCGCTTTGAAATCTTCCGAAGTTCAAAGTTATGTTATAATCTGTCTAAATTCATAACTGCATGTTTGTGCGGAGGATTTGCGGTTATGCTGGGCTTCGGATTGTTTACATTAGCAGACTATGCTTTATTCCCAAATATAAATGAATACAGTGCTGAGTTGAAAAAAACATATGAAGAATTTCTCGTTTACAGTTATCCGGATTTAACGCAAAACGGTTATGGCTTTATTATACTACAAAAACTTGGAGAAATGTTTTTGTACGGAGCGGTCTGCGCAGCTCCTGCGATTATGTTTACCGGTTTCATCAGGAACAAATATCTTGTGCTGTGCATACCATTTTTTATAAAATATGCAGTTAGTCAAACTTGCATAAAGCTGCAATCGCAGGCAGTTTCCGATTACAATAATGTTGACACAGAAATGCTGAAAATCAGTTCAATATTTAATCCTGACGCACTTTCATATCTTTCTGACTTTGGGAATGATAAAAAGCTTGTACTTATCTATAACGGAGCGCTTCTTTTTTCAGCAGCAATAATTTATCTTATTACACAAAGCAGGAGGCTCGACAGCGGTGAATAGAAACTTTAAATGTGTATTATCTGTAGCAAGATCGGAATACATAAAGTGGATAACAAATCCAAGAGTCATTATTGTGGGAGTGCTTCTTGTATTTATGCGTACTCTTGCCATTGAGCCTTTGCTTGAACGTGCGGCAAAGATGGAAATACCGTTAAACATACTCGAACCGTTTGTTGCGATCGGAAACTCGGGAATGCTGGTTATGCTTATGCCCTGCGTATTTATGGTGCTTATAAGCGACTATCCTAAAATGACCGGAAATACACTGTTTTTTATTCAGCGAACCGGCAGATTTAACTGGTTTGCGGGACAGGTAATATTTCTGTTTATGTCTATAATAAGTTTTCTGTGCGTAGTACTGACAGGCAGCGTACTGCTATCAAAAGGCGAGTTTTCAACAACGTGGAGTGATGTTGTTACAAAATATTCCGCTCGTTTTCCTGATGAAGCAAACAGCTTTACCTCATCGCTTCTGCCTTCAAATCTGTATAATCAGATACCTCTTGTTACAGCGATCTTGCAAACGCTTGCTCTTATGTGCGCATATCTTTTCCTGCTGTCAATGATAATATATTTTTTTAAATTGATCCATATTCAGTCATTTGGACTTTTTGCGGCAATTTCTATTGTTGCGGCAGGCGTTGTTACCTGTTCGCTGAAAATGAATATAATGTGGTCGTTCCCGATGGCAAATACAATAGTTTGGCTGCACTATGAAGAAATAATCGGAAAACCAATAGTTCCGATATGGTATTCTTACATTTATTTTTGTATAGCAGTTATTATTTTAGTACTATTAAATATTATCGCAGTAAAGCGGTTTCAATTTACAAATATAGAACAGGTGGAATAGTGATGGGAATAATTGACATAAACAACATAGATCTCACTATAGGTAAAACAAATATTTTGAAAAACATAACAGTGAGCTTTGACGAGGGAAAAATCCATGGACTTATAGGAAGAAACGGTTCAGGCAAAACAATGCTTATGAAGTGCATCTGCGGATTTATCAAGCCAACGGGCGGTGAAATAACGGTTGACGGAAAACGCGTCGGTAAGGATGTTGACTTCCCCAAAAATATGGGGATAATTATCGAAACACCCGGATTTATCCCTTATTACTCAGGCTATAAAAATCTAAAACTGCTTGCAGGACTCAATAATAAAATCAGTAAACAAGAAATAAAGAAAAGTATGGAACAAGTGGGACTTGATCCCGATTTGAAACGTCATGTGAAAAAGTATTCTCTCGGTATGCGTCAGAGATTAGGTCTTGCGCAAGCAATTATGGAAAACCCGAAAATTTTAATTCTTGACGAACCGTTTAACGGTCTTGATAAGGATGGCGTCGCAGATATGAGAAAGTATCTTCTTGAATTAAAAGAACGTGGAAAAACAATTCTTATTGCTTCTCACTCATCAGAAGATATCGAAATTCTCTGTGATACAGTTTGCGAAATGGATAAAGGTGTGCTTACAAAAATAAAATAAAGGCAATACCGCATAGTTATTGTCGTGCGATTGCTTAGTCAGATTGTATAAATTGAGTGCAGGCAGGCTTGCGCCTGTCAAGCAAAATTTGTGTAAGCTGACGGGAAATATGCAAGCTTAGCGTGTGGCAAAGGCGATAGCCGTTAATTGTGCGGTATTGCCTTAACATCAAAGGTGTAAATCCCCACACCTTTGCTTTGTCATACCAAAAAACAATTAGTTTTCCGCAAAATCTAAAATATTTGTATTGTTTTCCATAAAAAACACCGGGGCTCACGAAAAAAGTGAGTCCCGGATTTTCATTAGGCTGTTATTTTACAGTGTCCATTTATCAGTTGTTTATCCTGTCTTTATCTCTGCCCGTGCTTATAACTTCGTTCTGCCTGAAGAAAAGCGAAATGCACCATATAGCCGCAAGTGCTACTACTATATACAGAATTCTGCTCATAACACTTGCACTTCCGCCGAATGCCCAGGCTATAATGTCAAATCCGAACAGACCGACAAGTCCCCAGTTGATTCCGCCTACAAGCAATATAAAAAGTGCTATCTTGTCAAGCATAGTTGCGTTACCGTCCTTCCGTTAAACGTGATGCCTGTGAATAAATCAACATAAGCACCCTTAAAATATTGTTACCGCAGAAAAGCATATTATTCTTGTGCAAAACAGACAAACATGACAAATAAATGTTGATAAAACAGAAAAATGTCACAAAACAATAAAAATTTCGAAAAAAGTGTTGACAAATGCGTAATTTTGGTGTAAAATATATTACTGTCAGGTGGCGAGAACAAAACAAGGTTCGCAAGACAAATTAAACGTCGGGTAGCCCGTTTTCAATCAAAACCTTTTATGTGGAAGCTTAGCTCAGCTGGGAGAGCATCTGCCTTACAAGCAGAGGGTCATAGGT
>ERZ1673695.490-NODE-490-length-60723-cov-78.492171_pt1 | contig 60723 bp, 52 predicted proteins | sample MGYA00580225_ERZ1673695 | MGnify/ENA primary metagenome ERZ1673695 (study PRJEB41218, sample SAMN15661739) | gut metagenome | host: Homo sapiens | place: Canada: London | collected 2015-08-20/2019-03-30 | study: EMG produced TPA metagenomics assembly of... | reverse complement strand
GGACGTTGAGTGCGCAAGGTGATACTTTATATGACCTTCACTTTTGCATTCAACGCTATCATCAAAAGTTTGCCCTGCTTTTTTTGATAGGAGTGAAAGGACATTGAATACGCACGCACGATTGGATGAATTACTGCATGAGAGAAACATGACATTATACCAGCTATGTCAAAGCGGAAACATCCCCTACACGACGCTTCGCGTCTCTCGCTGCAGAGGCAGCCAGCTTTCTGTAGATACCATTGAACAAATTTGCAAGGTGCTTGGAATCTCGATGGCCGAGTTTTTTACAGTTCACGCTGAGGCTAAATCGATGAATGATTGTGCGCAATAATCAAGCCGTGTTTTTCAAAGTGAGAATGCTTTTCCCCATGCTTCGCGGCATACATAAAAGAATCGCCATATGTGGTGCTGCACTTACTGTAGCTGCGGCATCACCACATTTTTTATGAATCTCTGACTCATATAGAAAGATGCCTCGCCAAATGGATTGATGATGGCCGGCATGTCAATCTCCATGAGTATCCGAAAATAGTCCTTCGGGTCATACAGCATAAGCGGAACTTTCTCGCCTTTGGCTGCTTCTTTTCTGGAAGTAAACATGGGAATCACTTCTGTGCCATCACTAAGCCGTGCCGTTACCCAAGTCGGCTTGCTTCCGCTCTTCGGATGGAGTTCCTGATCCGGAGACAGATCTTCGGGATTGAGTCCCCCAAGCAGTTCATCAAAATCGACCCCGACCGGGACGAGAAGTGGAGCCTGCGTCAACGCAGCAACGATAAGCTTAAACGTTGTTTCGTCACTATAGTTTTTCTCTGCAAATGTACTGATCCCAACCTTGAGAAAGACCAATGCCTTACGTACCGGGTCTCCAGCCGGGAATGTGTTCAAATATTCAAAATCCAGTTCATCCAAATCAAAATACCTCTGTTTCTTTCAGCGTTCAGGCTTCCAGTGCGCTTCGATATACTTCCTTGCCCAATCCGGATCATAATAGGCGTCATATTCGCTCATGAGGCAGCCTTGGCAGAGATCGTCCGACATCTCAAGAAGAACATCCAGCAATTCGAGATGATTTTTCCACTTCGCCTCGATGGAATCATAGCCGTTGATTGCACCAAGAATATTGCCCGTGACTGCGCCGGTGGAGTCACTGTCTCCGTCGTGATTCACAGCCGCAATGATACCGGCCGAGAAGTCATGCTCGTAGCGCAGCGCACAATAAATTGCAATCGCCAGCGTTTCCTCGGCTACCCAGCCGCCGCCTAACTGCCTGATATTGCTTCTATCCGTATCATGATTTGCAGCCAGCCGCACCGCCTTGTCGATGATCGCGCACAGGTCATCAAGATAGTCCGTACCATCAAACAGGCGTCTGGTTGTTTCCACTGCCTCATCAATGATCTCCGGAAGTGTCAGTTGCTTTTCACGCGGGAAAACGATCCGGTTCAGAATATGCGTCAGGACTGCGGCGGGCAGATAACCCAGAGGATGTCCATGCGTGATTGCTGACAAATAGGCACCCTCTTGATCGAGCCAGTCAATCGACGTATTTGCGTCATGGATTCCCAGGGGCGCGACCCTCATAATGCCGCCACAGCCTTTGCTGTTGTTTCGCGGGCATTCTATGTAATCGCTCGCATTACGGCTTTCGCGTGCCTCAGATAACGCGGAAATGCAGGTGTTGCCCGGTGCTCTCCGGCTGTACAGCGCGGGGACATCCAACAGCCATGACACGCCGCGGCCGCAGTCATACCGCTTTGTCTGTGAACCAGTCTGGTAATCCGCATACTGCGTTGTCAGCCAATCTTGATAAGCCATCGCCACATAATCATGCGGCGCAGCACCAATGCCGCGCATACGCCCTCGCGTTTCTCCAAACAGAATTCCATTCGCGGTAAAGAGCGTCATCTGCGTGTCGTCCGATATCAGAGCTTTCCCGCTCGCGCGGTCAAACGCATATGCTGTGATGCCCTGCTCACCGTATTTGCCGACGATCATGTCGAGCGTCAAAAACTCAACGGGGTAGCCAAGCGCATCTCCGATTGCTCCACCAATCAGAGCGCCGCGGATCTTGTCCAGATTCTTTTCTGAAGCTTTCATCTTTTCTAGTCCTCTGCCGTCAGACATTCTCTGATACGGCCATAATAATCTGCAACGGAGAGCTCAGCATATTGTCTGGCTTGAATCTCTATCGTTTGATAATAATAGTCCATCAGATCACCACTTCCGTCGTTGTAATTAGAGGTTTCTTTTATGTAACTGCCCACATATTGAAACAGCAGCATGTTCCGGTATTTTTCCGGAGTATCCTCATACAACGCAATCATTTGATATTGATAAGCATGGAAACACTCATGGCACAAGCTTTCCAACACGTCGGCAGCAGCTGCCGTTTCCAGTTGACCGAGGTCTATCACAATCTCATGGTCTTTGTGGTTATAATGTGCCGCAGTCTCACCGTTCAAAACGCTGCTCTTTAAGTACACCTCATGGTTCAGCCCCAAATATCGGATCTCAATATTCAAAACCACGCCCAATACGTCCAGCTTTTGCTGTGGACTCAGTTCTTTCCATTCTTCCTCCCGAAGCAATCGAACCATGTCAATATTGTTTTTGACTGTCCATTTTTCAGCTTCAGATGCTGAAGAAACGAGCGGCGTTTTTGTGGTCATCAGTCCAAGCCCGAACACCTTGCTGACACCTATTGGCACTATCAAAACCAAGATACAAATAGCGGTTATTGTCCTGACTCCGAGCAGGCTGTGAACAACTTGACGTTTCCGCCCCTCTGCACTTTGCTGTTCGCTGTGCGTCGTTGGAAGCATACCAAGGATGATAAAGGCAAGCGACAAAATGCTGGCAAACAGTACCGAACTCCAAACCAGTCTGGGAAGATACGTGCGGTAGGTAACTACTGCATACAGCTCATACGGGAGAAGAATGTTGGTAAACAGGCTCAGATTGTTCCTGCGCTTTTTCATCGTAATGATGTACCCGAAAGCAACAAGCACAAGCGCCGAAATCCATAAGATTATCTTGGATTGTTTGACAGTCATTCCAGGAATCGCGGTAAATAGAACTCCCCGATACCAAAGCATCGCCGTAATCAGCCAAAGCAGGTGATCGCCGATGTATTTTTGCGGGCGTATGGTATTTGTATTTCTCATTTGCTTTAAAGTTTTAATTGGCTTTTATAGATAAGCACCTGATTTAGTTCTAGTTTAAATAATTTTCTATTTTTTCCAGCTCGTTATAATAAAGCGCAGCATCAAAATCGCATGTTCGACCAATATCCGCAATGTAATTAACTCTTTTGTAGTTAAACGCCTGTGTCATTTTAATAAGCATTTGACTGAGGTGCTCTTCGATATTATTAAAATTCCTTCTTGATCGATAGCTGTTCAATACAATGTTTAGAGCATCAGAATATGCCATGTCGTACTTCTGGCGCATCAATTCTATCCAAGTGGCGCTCTGCAAAATCAAATCGCTCACCAAGCAGCAATCCCCAGATTGATCAAAATCTAGTACACCTATTTCTGATCCACTAAAAAAAATATTAGTCATTGAAAGATCTCCCTGAACTGCTAGCGAAGGAAGCATAGGCAAACACCGCTTTATATTAAAGTTGAGTTCGTTCCCTTGTTCACAGATTTTATCATATAGCCTAATAAGTCTAGGATGACACTGCAGCGGGCGGTTCTGGATGAACTTGTCAAAGCGTATAATTTCATTTTTTGACGCAGCATTATACCAGCGTGCGGAAATGCCTATAGTAATGCCATTGCGTTCCGAAATCAAATGCATTTGAGCCAATAACTGTGCCAACTTTCCCATTACAGTTGGTGTTATCTCTATATTATCTACTGCAACATAACTTTCAGCAGTAGCACACCATATCTGATTAGTTATTTCAAAAACGACTGTGTACTTATTGTTTGTTTGATAATACTGTGGAGTTTTAATTCCGTTTGCACGCAATTTTTCCGCAAAGGCAATCTGTCTATTCCATACTTGAATACTGTCATCAATCGAAGGGATACTATAGAATTTAAAAATGTATTCATTTCCGTTAGTTGAAGTCGCGGTGAGCACCAGTTTCTCACAGCATCTATTTCCTGCTACCATTGACTCTCCATGCTGTAGAACACAATAATAATCTAGAAACACTGGAATATTCATCGCAATACTTGCCTTGCGGAGTAACGCTGGAGCTAAACCCATACAACCCATCCTTTTAATGAACAGGCAACCGGTATAATCCGGTTGCCGTTCCTCGTAATTAGTCGATGTTGCTCGGGCAGGAACCCGCGGTGCAGCAGCCAGAGACATTGCACTCAACATCTCGTCTTTCAACAAGAATGCTCATTATTTTTCCTCCTTCCTCCAAAAGTATCAAAAGCACATTTATGCTTTTAACCGTTGAGTTTTGCTGTGACATAAGTAAAGAGATCTTTTTCTATTTGCATTTTTTTCAATAAACAGTAGGTTAATGCTTTCCCTTTACGACGTTCGTTTGGACAGCCGCCAAAACAAATAGGTAAAAGATTGCAGTTTGAAAGGCAGCTGTCATCCAAGGGGCGGATCAGTGATAATTCTGATGTTGAGAAAAAGCTGCCTGCATAAATGTCCCCAATAGCATTTTTTCGGTTTCCCATCGTCCGTTGGCATCTATACAGTTCCCCATCTGGTCCAATCATAATCTGTGGTACCTTTTCATAACCACAATAATTTCTTTTAATTTCAGGTAACAAATCGTCAATTGCAAAACTATTGTACTTTTTGATTGCACCTTGGATGAAATCATTTCTAAAGTCCACAAAAGAGAAATTGTCCAAGCATCTTTCTCCTACCGATTCACAACTATCCAAATCATCTACTCTGGCTAGATAGACACGAATTTTACCATCTAGCCCTTTGTCCACCATTAACCAATCGACCAATTCGGCGATTTCGTCTTTGTTCTTTGAAGATACATTAACTCGAACAGAAATTCGCGTCTTATCAGCATTTTCTACAATGTTTTCGATTACACGATCAAAGCACGGAATACCTTTCGACTTATCGTGGGTAGTGCGTATTCCATCTAAAGTGACCTGCAAACTTGACATATGGATAGCTGGAATAATTCTATCAGCTACTTCGGAGGTAAATGCAATACCATTACTAATGACTTCCGAATGAAATTTAATACTATTGCTTTCGCAATATGAGCTAATCGCCTCACCGATTGTCATTATTTGATCAATTGCCAGAAGTGGCTCTCCACCAAAGAACAATAGGCACAATTCTTCGCATTGGGATCTTAATATCTGCGTTTTGATAAACTCTATAGTGTCCAAGGTTACACCTTTGGACATGGTGTGCTTTTCTGTGCAAGCATTTTCGAAACAATACCAGCAGTGAGCTTGGCAATTCATTGTTGGTGCGATCTCAATGTGGAGATAACGAATTCTCGTAGTGTACAACTCTCGATTTCTTTCGACTATAAGCCGATTTCTTTCATCAATTCTCACATCAACAATGAATCCTTGCTTCGCCAACTCCGAGCGTTCCGACTCTTTTGTGTATTGGTTCAGCGGTCGATCTATCAGGCTCAGTGCACCAGAATATGTGTTATATAGTATTGTTTTTCCCTTAAACGGTATTTCAAAATTGAATATCGATTCCTTATACTCCATAGCGCACCTCAAATCCAAATTATTTCTGACGCGTCGGATATTGCTTTTGGACCATTTACCAATGTAACGCGACCTTTCCAAATAGGATGCTCTTTTACATAAGATTCTATCGTGTCCGCTAAAAGGAGCGGTTCTTGAGGCCTAAGATTTGGTGTTGGATGGTCTTCGTTTGGTTGATAGTTATTAATTTTCAAAAACACATTTTGATATTTCAAGAGAATATGTGCAAACTCATCCAAATACCGTGTCTCAAAGTCATCATAGCACACATACGTAACAATTAAATCAGCTGCGGAATTATTCGAAATGATTGAAATGCTTTTTAACACATTACCCCAACAGCTCTCTTCATTCCGTGTCCCAGATCTTTTCACTGCCTCTGCCGCAGATAATCCTTTTAGCGAAATGCCAAAAAGGTCGACTAGATTGGTCTGAATTAGTTTCTCAATCAACATTGGAAATGAACCGTTTGTGTCCACGAAGCATGTCCCTCCCGCCTGCTTAACGATACTCAAATCTCGTTCAAGCTCAGGGTTGAGAGTAGGTTCGCCTCCCGTGAATTTAAACATCTGACCAGTTGGAAGAAGCTTGTTTACTAGTTCTTCAAATTCTTCAGCCGAAAAATCAACATAATTGTTTGTGTGTTTGTAGTACTTAAAAAAGCAAAACTCGCAGTTGAAATTGCACCGGTGATAGGAAATGGAATGGACATTCTGTGAAGTCCGTCCCTTTGCGTACTTTGGACATTTAGGTGCAAACGATCCAGGCACTACTAAATAGGACATTCTTTTATCTCCTTAGAATATTTCCTGATGATTTGATCAGCTATATAGTCAATATAAAACTTTTTTCTAAAGCATGGTGTCGTATCGAAGGATGGTGAAAGGCGATAATACTTACAGCCGCCTTGACAGCATGGCAAAAAGACACATTTCTCACAAGATTCGCCCAAGTTGTCAATTTCATAATACCACTTTGAATAATTCCAATTACCTCGTATTCCATTGACGCAATCTCCTACAGAATTTTTATCGGACAACGAGTCTTGCACACATCGAAACAGTTTCCCATTAGCGTTGATTACAATTTTGTTTAGCGCGCAAGCAATACAATTGGAGCTATCCCTAGACGGAAGTTGAGACAGCGGATTTTGAACAAAACCTCTCTCAAATAGTTTCGGGATCATTTCGTGATAGAATGCAGAATACTCTTCTGCAGCATAATACTTATTTCTGCTATTTTCTTGTTTGGTTTTATTTCGCAGCGTCGTAATTTGCACATTAAAATTGGAATGTTGTGAAAATTCCATAAGATCATCTAATATCCTATCAAGTTGCCCTGCGTTGTCTTTATCGAGGTTAATCCTGCAAGTTGTCCGTATTTCTACGCGCACAAGATTTCTAAGGTTTTTAATTGTAGTTGTATAAGCATCAAAAGACTGGCTCACATAGGCTTTCCGTCGGTTATGCTCTTCTCGAAAACCATCTATTGTTGTAAGGACATCTCTAACATTCCAAGTGCCTTTGAACTTACAAAACATCTCCGATGTAAGGAGGCTGTTATTGGTTGTAATTGACGAATAATATGGAAGCTGCCCATGAAAATATTTATTCACACCCGCCAGTATTTGATCAATTATCTCTTCTCCAAGCAACGGCTCGCCTCCAAACCAAATAAAACATACGTTTGATTCTGGTGTAACTCGTGAGCAAAGATAAGATATCACTGCTTCGATTGTTTCTGTATTCATAGTTAAGCTGTTATATTTTTGTTCAAAACAATAGAAGCAACGGGCGTTACAAGTCTGTGTGGGAAGAATTTCGACATCAATATGCTTGTCTTCTGGATACGCATATGCATGCTTTTTTCTAAGGAGATTAATCCGAAACACCTCATCTAAGTCTGCGTCTACAAAAAAGCCAAGATCATAGAGAAGGGACAGGAAATCTGAATTTATTTGAGTGGTTTCAGTTCCTTCAAAATAAGTTGCTTCGTTAATATCTAGAAGAACGCAGGCGTCAGAGGCTGTATTCCACAAAAGAGTATATTGATTTCGCTTATGGCAGTAGTTATAGATGGACTTTTTGATTTCTCTATGACCACGTTCCTTTATAGACAAGTCAAAAAAGCTAGCAGCAACAAAAAATGGTATTGTTGCTTTCTTAAAATAACCGTAGTTTGAAAAATCTATTATAGTTTTTCTCTTTGAAATGTCAAAAATTGAAAGTGTCTGATTTCTCAGTATTATCATAGCCGATCCTCATTTTGCGTTGTTTCTTTAAAATAGTTTGCGTCATCTGATTCTCAAAATCGCCACACAAGGAAAAACCATTTTTCTTTGCAGCAGAAAGCATTGGATAGTTGGAACAGGTCGTAATAAGAAAAATAAAGCTCGTACCACATTTGAAAAGGTATTCGGAATAAATTTTTAGAGCCTCTGTGCCATATCCCTTCGAACGATACATGCCTTCAGGAATAATAATGCCTATTGCTAGTGAATCAGTTGTGTCTTGTTTTTGTGGGAAAGGATAACAATTAATAAATCCTATGTGCGTTCCAGACTTGGTGTAGATTTCCAGTGATGTATAAATTCCGTGGATATATCTTTTTCCAGAGAGAATTTCTTGCGTTTTCTTTTTCCTGTATTCAGCTATATTAAGTGCTTGCGCTGTATAATTCGGGTCATCTATTGTTTTCCATTCGGCTGAGACCGTATTCCAACGTATTCTGTCTTCGATACCGTTTAAATCGAGTGGAATCAATTTTGTGGTAATTCCATCCAAGGAAAAATTGCACATTGTAGCAGCCATCTCTTTCTTTTTCTGCCCTTGAAGAAGTTCCAGCAACGGCTAAGATAAATATATTGCATTGAACCTTCCCTTTTTGACTAATCTCAAGACACTTATGACCATTTCATGCAGCTATGGTATGGCATAGAATGCGGCTTGTTGCCCCATGACATCCTCTGGAATATCGCCGATATTCCAGCCGCTTCCTGTACTTTCAATATACAAATAACGATGACCGTCAATTTCGTAATAGTCGCCGCCAGAATAATTATCTGCAGTTCGCAGTACAACAGCCAGATGCCCCGGTAAATGCAAAAAGCCAACCTCATAGCCCAATTCCTTCAAAAGCGCTGCCATAAGAATGCTGGTATCCTCGCAGTCGCCTTGCCGTTCATAAAGCGTTTCGATGGGGTATCTGGGATATTCCTCCTCACCCGTTGTGTCAAAATCATATTGATATTCTATCGTGTCCTGGACAAACTTCGCAATTTCCCGGACAGTTGCTGCGTCACTGTAGGCGTTGTTATTGCTGGTATTTCGGATTGCCTGAACAATTTCTGCAGCAATCGCCTTGTTGTTGGCGTCGTTAATGTAGTTTTGATATTCATCTACCGCATAATAACGCCCCAATCCACGGTAATATCTGTACATTTCGCGGTCAATTGAGACGTCCACCTGTACTGTGCCGCGCTTGTCCTGACTTTCCCACGCAAAGTGAATTGTCTCCCAGACGGGATTCGATGCCGTGTAGTTTGGAATGCGCTCATCAGTATAAATCTGCCCTTTCTGCGTCATATCCAACGGTTCTTCTGAAAGGGATTCTGGCTCCTCTGGTAGTTCCTCTGGCGGTTCATCTGCTAATTCCTCTGAAGGCAGCTCTTCATGCGCAGCCTCTTCCGGTGCGGAAGAAACACTTTTTGAATTGCCGTCTTTGCGTCCCATCGAGGTAAGCAGCACAGCCGAACCTGCAAAGATGCCAACTAACAGAATTAAGATAACTAACAGCTTGGGAAACTGGTTATTCCTTCGCCTGCTGTTATCCATCCGTATGTCTCTTCGATTGCTATTTGCGCGCCTGTTGTAGCTCGGTGCAGAAGGGCGTGAATTCGGGCGGCTGGTTCCCGGTCTTTGATTCATCATTGGCATAACAGGTATCCTTTTTCACATATCATTGAACTGTTCGTTGCCAGAAGCATATTCGTTGTCAGCACTTTCCTTTGCAGCTGTTCCGCAGTAGTTGGTCGGTGTCTGATTGGATTGCGGCAGTGGCGCATCGTATAAACCACAGTATGTATCAGCCATTGAATCCATCAGGTGCTGTGCCTCTTCTTCATTGATCTGCTGCATTTTCTCGCTGTAGTCTTGACTCTTCTGCATAAGATCAATTTTTGCTGCACGGAGAAATTGCTTTTTCTGTTCCAGCGTATACACATCGCTGGTCAAAACGTCGTTTATATTTGTCTCGGTTTCCTGCGCGTAATTGTGATAGCCTTCGTTGAGATCCGCTCTTTCCTGATCAAAATCTCTTTGCGCATACCGGTTAAATCCGCGCGTTCGAGTTAATCGCATATTCAATTCCTTCCTTAGCGTAACACGCTCGATGATTTTCCTCTTCCTCTGGACGGGCGGGCATAACCTCGCCGATACCCGCTGTTTTGTGTACAAAGCATCGCCGCAATGAACATCCAAAGGACAAACCAACAGAATCGATCCGACAAACCTGACATAGATGTCAGCAGCTCCATGAGCAACGCCCCGGCAAACGATTGAATGACAGAGGTTAGTATTACAAAATCTGCTGCGTCCGATTTCCCATACGTCACAGCGCAGACGCTGCCAATGCAGGCTCCCAGGATCGTAAGAAAAAGAATCCGTAGAAAGCCAAACAGAAAATTCAGGCGCGAAGAATAGCGTGTTGTAAGAAGGTCGTCAACAGCGTATTGATTTGCTGCATCCTCCATTGCGTCTCCCAGCATTGCCACGTCAGAGATATCTATAAATACGCCGCCTGTCTTTGCTGTAATTTTCTGCATTAACGCATAATCTACGGCTCCTAACCCAACGGCGCTGACACTGATGTGATTTTTGGAAAACTGCTTCAGTGCCTTGTTGATGGAACTGAACCAGCCCACGTCTGATGCGTGTCCATCCGTAAAGAGGATTACTTTCGGATGCTCGCCGCCTTCCCAGATATGATTCTGGCAATCAGCAATCACCTGATTCATTACCTTTTTGATGCATGTGCCGCCCCGATTGTTCCCAGTGATATCCATAGCTCCGTCTGAAATTGGCATCATCTCTCGCAGAATGGAAACCTGATTGGAAAAGCCGTAAATCATATAGGGAAAATCAGCAGGCTTTTTCTCGAGAACCTTATTGACTGCAGCATATCTCAATTGGTCAGGATCGTTAGATTCCATGGATCCCGAGTCGTCTATGACAAAAATATACGCTGTAGGTTCAGTTGGTTCCCGGTCGTAATGCAGCCCATAAATCCACTGAAATAAGGTTCCTAATGCCGCAATAAGAACTGTCGAGGCAAAGACCGCTATCAGTACAGAACCAGCCCCTCCGCCGTTCAGAATGTTCTCTTCAAATGCTCCCTGAAGAAGGCTGACGGCAAACACTCCTAATGTAACAAAGAACGCCAGAATAGCAAAGACCACGCCGATTACAAATGGCCGCGGCCATACGTCAACAAGGGAATTATATGTAAGAAGGCACAGAATCCAGGAAACTCCGCCCAATCCCAAGGACGCAATCAGCATTACAAAATTAAACTGTGTGGTTCGCCTGATCATATCCGCTCTCATAATGCACGCTCCACATAAACAAAATGGGTACTACGACGGAGCATTTACCTCCGGCGTCTGCCTCCAAAAACAAGCCATTTGAGCAGGCAGACAATGATTAAAACGACTATGACCCATGCTAAAACCTGCGCCAGAAATTCTGTAATAGCTTCTCTGAAGACTACACACAGAATTACCGCAATCACAATTCCCATCACAAGAAATATGATTCTCCACGGAATACTTGGATATCTGCCTGACCCTCCACGCGGCGCTGTCGGTCGTTTTGCTGGAGGTCTTGGCGTCATTCTGGTTAATCCGGCAGGTGGATTGTTCCTACTGTCGTTTTGCTCCGGCCTGTTAGAATAGCCTGTCGGTCGGTTCTGAAATCCTGCTTGTCTTCTGGTTGTTTCCCCGGAAGATACTTGGCTTCCAGAGGGCTGCCTTCCAAACCCGCTCGCCTGATCACGTCTCCCGCTAAAACCGCCAGTGTCTTTATCGGAAAATCCGGAGTCCGCATTCACTGAGGCATAGTCGATGTCTCGTCGTGTAGTACTGTTTGGAGTCGCAGCAGACCGGTTGTTTCCGTTAAAATCAAACGCCATAGGAAAGCACTCCTTTAGTTGAAATAAATAATCTGGTCAGTACTGGCGTCAAATACGATTGCCTGACCTGGGTAGAGTCCAGTGATTTCTTCTGGCATAACGCGATATCGATTTTCCGTTGAAAAGCGGATGTCCTCGTGTCTGTCATGCGGAAGAATCCGAAAGAATCCGCGGGCGTTTCCCTGCGAAGTTTCTACCTTCGTATGGTCGTATTTTCCTATAATCTCAGACAAGGCAGCAGCCGTTTTGCCTGTTCCGTGCTTGAAGAAAATAAAACAGTTCATTCTCTCTGCAAATCTCAAAAATGCATTCTCATCGCCGCCAATTGCGTCAACAACATTATCGGAGATAATTCCGCAATAGCATCCGGAATTTCCTCGGCGAAGATACTCGGAAAGATGCTCATCGTTTATACGAACGCCATCCATCAGCAGAATAAATGGTTGCTGCGCGTTGCCTTTGAGTTCCTCTACCAGATACGGAAACAGCAATTCCGTGTATAAATCATTTACGGAAAGAAGCATCGTTGCATTTTGCCGAATCGCCTCGAGGCAATTCTTCGATGCGACACGGTTCTCCGTGTTCCATCCGCTTTGAACGCAGTCTCCTGCTAAATTGGAAATCACAGTACGAAACAGATCAAATTGATTGTTGCTGTCTTCACTATCTACGCCAAGATCTGCCCAAATGCGGCTTCCAGTCGCTTCTCCACACGGCAGAGACAGGATATTGTCATGAAATTCGCCCATATCCTGGAACTGGCACAGGTAATAAAAGCCAGACAAGCTGATCGGGATCTCCAGTTCCTTCAGGATGAAAATATGCGCTCTGATTACCCGTTCAAACCGCGGCGTTACCGTATAACAGAGCTTATTGGCAAGTTGGCGCATCACGGTCACAACCTGTGTATCGCTCATTGCGGCAAACGGTTCAAACTCTGGATTGCGATGATTTACAACCCATAAGGGTGCGCTGTCTCCGACTCCCGCGTCCTGCCATGTCTGCGCAACCAATGCCTCCATATGCACATCGTTGTTATGAATCACGATCATGGGATACCTTCCAATGAAAGCATCCAGAAACTGATACAAAGGTTCGTATTTTTCATCCGGATCTGCGCCGCCGCTGATCATAAAGCTTGCGGGAATACCGCCAGCGCATAGATAAGCGCCCAACCCGTCCAGCCGCCCACGGCTGCGATATATATTGGAGAGATGTTGATTTGCCGCGTCAACTTCTCTTCGATTCTTCCACGCCATTTCTTCGCCCTACTTTCCATATTCATCGAACTGGAATAAAAAAGGTGCATCATGGCCAAGACCGATCACTGCTTGACCAACGCCTAATTCCATTTGATCCCACGCTTCGACCGTATTTCCATCTCTTTCTTTCGTTGCAATTGCGTTTTTCTGGCTGCTTGTATATTCATAAATAATAATGTTAGGACCGAATCTGTTCGTAATGTATTCTCTGGATGAGCCATCGTTTGTATGAAATGCAAAAATACTTCCGAAGCCGCTGGCAATAACAGCGCCCTTTTCCTTACCGTAAACATCGTAAAGTTGATCGATGCTCTGAATCCCTGCCATGACACGCACACCAAGACCTCTGCCAAAGTTCAGCGCATCATCGATGTGCTGTAGTTTGGGCAGAAGTTTGAACTCGTCGGCAATAAAATAAACGTTTCCGGATTTTTGCATTCTGCTCAATGCTTCTTTCAAAGCCTGGTCAATCAGCAGCCTGTAAACAGGCGTCAGCGTTTCGCCAACCGCAAGATCATACTCAACAAATATTGCACGCCCGCCCTTTTTCCGGACGGCTTGCCGCATTGATATGCTCCTCTCGGGCGTATGCTCTGCGAGGATACCAACAAAATACTCCGAGAGCATGCTATTCAGTTCGCCGAACACTCCCAACGCCTGATTTGATTTCCCATCTCCAAAATAAGAAACCAGAGAATTCAAATCAGGGTAGTGCCTGAATATCTTTATGTAGTGTTCGACTTGAAAGCTCTGAAACGCCTTCATGAGATCTGCGTTGTTCAGCTTGCTCTGCCAACCGGCCGGGTCGACCTGCGCCTGACGAACAAAATGCAGCAATATTCCGCGAAAAATGTCTCTCGCCGCATTGCAGAAGAACGGTTGTGTAGATGATCCGCGGTCGTGAAACAACGCCGCCGCGAGTTCACGGGCGTTCATGGAAACACTTGCATCGTCCCATCCATCGGCCAATATTTCGTCAAAAATATTCCAGGTATAGCTTATCTTGCGGAAACGGGCGCTATTTCCAATCACATAATCACCTACGTGGGAAAACTCGTCGTAGAATTCTCCCTTGGTGTCAAAAATGATTGCGATATCCTCTCCATTCATCGACTCTCTAAGCGCTTTAACCGTATAGCAGAACGAATTTGTTTTGCCACAGCCCGAACCGCCCAGAAGGAGAATGTGTTTGGACATGATATCATCATTGATTTGAAATCCCGACTGTCCTGTCATTGCTCGTCCCGGGAAAAAAACCGTAGGATCCTTTACCGTTGGCGGCTCATTGTTTATAACAGAGGTTCCAAAAATAATCTGATGTCTCATCCATATCTCTCCTGGCTAATCATCGCCCATTGACGACGTGGTTTCCATACTCGACTCGCTTTCATATGAACTCTCGGAAGAAGCGTTTTCTGTTGCGGCATCTCCGAGATATCCGTTCTCCTCTTGATCTGATGTTTCCTGTTCCGTGCTTATCTCTGCGTCGCTTTGTGCATAATCGTTCTCGACGCTGTTTAACGGTTCGTCAGATTGTTCGCACTCCTCAGATTTCTCTGGTTCCTCCAATTCAGCTGTTTCTTCCGCTTCTATCGGTTCCTCGAATTGATCATATTCTTCTGACGCTTCCCATTCAGCTGCTTCTTCTTCCCAGCTTGCAACTTCGCTTCTGCTCTCATTGACCATATGAAACGTATCAAAATCACGCGTACCATCCGGTGATTCGTAAATCGCGTAACCCATATAGGCATTCGGTCTTTCAACGCCATCCGTTTCTATATGTACAAACACTTTCTCTCCGTCTTCCAGCCGGGCAGCCCAGTCGTTTTCCATTTGTTTATAATCGCTTCTGTTCAGATTCCGATTTTGCGCAGTCAGGTTCTCTTCCCCTGTTTCGCCACCGAACCGTGCGCCAATTAAATGGCCGCCATCATCAGCTCCCCACTCGTGATCTTTACCTCGCCGAAACTCTCCACCCGCAGATGCCTGCGCTTTGCTGTCTCGCTCGGGATCCTCCGCAATTTTCAATGAGCCGGTTGCGGATTTACCGTCTGCACTTACTTCATACTCGTATTCTCCAGCCTTATACTCGGAAAACAGATACGGATTATGAAGGTCCTCTGAAAGCTTTCTCGACATTTTATGTACCTCTTTGTTCCAGCCCAACTTTCTCAGCATGCGCTTAGCCAGTGGCGAGCAAGCTAACACTTAATCCCGCCTCTGGCTAGAAATTCACTTGGAATGGAGCCAGCTGGGATACCACTCTGTCTTTGTTGTTACAATTCCATGAGAATCCGTCGCAGTAATTGTAAGAATTTCTCCTAAAACAGGAATTCTGGATTCACTATTATCAATTGCCGCCATATCAATCGTTTCTCCTGTAATCGTACTCCACCGATATTCTGCGGATCTGATGCTGTTGTTCTTTCCCCTCGCACCGATTTCGATGACAGCCGCCTTATCATCAAATTCGACATTTACTTTTGCGCCAAACCTTCCTACCGCGATCAGGCAAAGCAGCACCATCATCGCACATACCGCCACCTTGTAGCTGCGTGGAACCATGAGCTTATCCGGATGCGGCCAATGCAGAATGATCATTACGCCTGCAAATACCGCATACATAAGAGCTAGCATGATAACCGTGTCAAGACTGAATCGCATGTGCCAAATATACGCAACGGCATAAACTGCAGGGGCAGAGAGGATTGTGAGCCAATGGCACAGTTTATACTTTCCACTGTTCCTCTTCTCAGCAGTTTCATAGAAAACCAGTGTATAGGCAGCCACAATCACTAAGTTTATCCACAGTCCAGCTTTAAGCAGCCAGATAGAGGCCAATATGGCAACAAGCTGTACAGCTGCATAATCCAGTGCCGCTAACCGCAGTGTCTTTTTGCAGCGCACTTCATTGTTAATGCATCCTATACATCCGATTAAGAACACCAGAAAAACAACCCAATTGAACGCAAAATAATTTGCCAGTAGAACTTTCAAGATTATTAACGCACTCGCCGCAAAACATAAAACCAGTGCGTCCGCGCCCATTGTGTCGTTCTGATAATCAAACGTTACAATTGCACCGCCAGCTAAAACAACCACGCTCAGGATAACTTTCCACCAAGCCAGTGCCGCCGTGGACATTGACAACAGGTACAGCTTCGCTCTCGGTATAAATGTCTGTGCCAGCCCATTTTCCGTTATACAAAACAGTACAAATAGAATCAGCAGAATATTTGACAGCCAATCGTTTCGTGTGTATGTACCAGAATCCACATGGCAGGAAATGACGCAGAACACAAACCAGACAACCGCGACGAGCAGATAAACCGTCAGTAATGTTTCTCCTCCGTCTTTCCATGTTGGTTCAAAGATTTTACCGTTCGCCCAAATCACTAGAATAATGGATGCTCCGGCAACCGTTTTTCCGATAAGCTGGAGCCACAGGCGATGCGTAAAAATGTCAACAACCAGTCCTGCTAACAGGAGAACTCCGCACATACCTTTTAGGTTTTCGAGACGGTCGCCTATGCTTTCAAATCCGAAGTTGTCGATCAGCGAACGGTACGATACCACCAGATAGAGGCAAATATTCAGGAACAACTGTAGAGGAATATCTCTTGCTGCCGTTGCAACCACTTGCGGCTTCATAACAAGCAGATAATAGGACAGAAGCATTATGGCAAAAGCTCCGCCGAGTCCCCAAGGCGAGTAGTTATGGATTACGAACGGGACCACCAACGCCAGATTCAGGGCAAAGAAAACAAGTCTGTTGCTTTTTGTAGATGCAAACCCCTTAACCGTTCTCTCGGTTGTTTCCACGGTTTTGGTTTCAGTATCAGCCATAATAACCCCCTATTAGAACAACAGTCTGATTGCCATATACACAAACCAAATCGCAGACATTGCAACCGGGAGCGTATACACGCAGTCATACGGTTTTGATCTATAATGCAAAATACTCAAAACCAGAAGTGTGAGCTGCACGGCAACTGCTAACCATCCCCAAAACGGACGTGCAGCAAAAACCGCCGTCGCGGGAGCCCAAATCACAGTAGCAACGAAAGCGAAGAACAGAATCACGCAAAGTCCTAGTATCTTCCTGTTATACAGCTTGTGATTCAAAATACTTACAATTGCTTTCTTGCGGTTCTTATTAAGTGCAATAGCTCCGTAGCCAGTATAATATTCGTAAGCTTTCGTCCAATTGCTGGAACCGCCTTTTTCAAAATAGTAATCGCCCAACGCCGCTGCAGCTGTGCTGTCTCCAGCGTCGGCAGCCTCGTGCAGCAAAGCAATGCCTCGCGTTTCATTCTCTTCCAGCTGAATGCCCTTCAACAGGCAATACCCCAAATAATATTTCGCTTTTGGAATGCCATATTGAACAAGGGGTTCGATCAATTCAAAATCCAACACGACAGACGTCGACTTTTTGAACGCCGCCTTTTCAAATGCATCTTTGAACTTCGACAAGTTTTCCCGGCAAACTGCATATGCTAACACAGCGACCTTGCTCGTCGTGTGATCTGCGTCCTTCGACGGATTTTCTCGAACGTTCATGGAAATTCCTATGGCAAAGGATATTGCGGAGACAATCTGGAGAATGGCATCCCGATTCAGACAGGACTCCTCAACCGCGTTTTGTATGTATCGATCCAGATCAAGCTGTGCGGTCCTCGCGTCTCGTTTCAAAAGCTCCCGCAGACCGGTTACCTGTGTCATCAGGCAAACGCGATATATATCTGCTTCTTCTGCGCCGTTACTGCGCATAGCCTCTTCCAGCCTCACCGTATCGAAAAGAATTTCCACACCGTTTTGCTCCACTACGGAAGACAAAATGGAAGACAGGCTACTCACTGGTGCCTGATATCGGTCGATATAATCCAGCGCGTTATATTTAATCCTCTCAAATACAGGTTCTAAACGAATCATTCGACATTTCCTCTCTGTTCACACCAGCCTAATTCTTCGAAGATTTTCAGCCACATACTTGGAGTAGGGTTGTTCACGCTCGTCTTTCTTTCTGCATTCTCCTGGCGAAGCGTTTTGACAAAAAGTGTTTTCAGCACATTCGGAAGTTCGTTCCACAGATCAATGACCTGCTGTTCTTCGAAAAAAGCACCAAGTGCATTTTGATCGTCCTTGGGGTCAAAGATGAACACGGGCATTTTATGATAGTCGCGGAACTTCACATAATGCGTTTGAATGGTGTCGTCTGCATATCCAGTTAGAAGCCGACCATCGTATGCGTATTGTCCAAGAAATAAATAGAAAAACAAGGCGCAAACACTATAGTTCTGCGAGTGAAAATCCACATTGGGAATCAGCCCGCGAACAACAGCAGGATCTGCAAACTCAACGGGGTATTCAGCGGGTTCCAAATGGCAGATTTCTTTTGCCTCCGCACCCACGGTATCTTTCACACTGTAGATTAAATTGGAGAAATCCAGATACACAGATCCATTCGTACTAAAATAAAATCTCGAAAGATGGATATCCGCATAAAAGTAGCCGCTTCTATTGATGCTTTCCAATGCTCGCGCAATTTCAACCGCCATCTGCCGGATATCTCTACTTTTCCAGTTTGGAGATTCGATTTGCGACAATCTGCGAATCCCATTTACCACTACCGAATATCCCCCATAGGGAAACAAAAACGCATTTGCGCCCTTCCGCTCCTCATTTGGCGTTGGGGTCGGCGTATACTCCTGCGCCACAAAAAGGCTACAGTCAGTCTGCTGCTCATCTGTCAAATCGATCATATCGCTGGGCCAAAGAATATAATCGTTTACAGGCGGCGTTAAGATTCTTTCCCGATAGCAGGGATACATTTTGTCGCTGCAATTGAATCGTTTTACAAAAAACTGTTCTCCGGTAATGATGTTGGTAAGCAGTGGGCTGATATGCCCTTCTCCATTATCTCCGCATAATGGGTCTTGCACATATTGTCCACTCCATTCATAGATTCCGCTTCCATATACTGTGCTGCAGTACAAGTCGCTCTGGCTATAGTAACCTTTCCTTTTCATTGGGCAATAGCCTCCAATTGTTATAACTGGATTCGTTATTTGCGTCCAAACAACTCCTTCAGGAATCCTTTTTTCTCTGGCTGCCTGCGCTCTGACCAGTTATCAGACCGTGAGGAAGAACCTCCCTGTTGAGAAAGACTGCTTCGGTCTTCCGATGTCAGCCGCCGAGAACTCTGACGCAGTGCGTTTGCACGCTCCCTTTTCTCTGCTTCTTCCTCGGCGCGCGCCCTCTTCTCTTCCACACGCTTTCTTTTTTCTGCCGCCTTGCACTCACTCAGCCATTTACGGACCGCTCTGGATTCAATGCCCTTGTCATGGACATAGTCTTCCGCTTGTGAAAAATATGGCTGTTTGGCTAGCAGTTTACTTTGCCGTACAACAAAAAACTCATCTACCTGAAGAATGCGGGGCGCTGGTGTCAGGTGGTCGAACAATTCGAAGCTGTTTGCATATCGAGCCGAGCCGATTAGAATCCAGACATCCAATGGAACAGGCTTGCGTTCGTTGTCCATTTTCATACATTCCTCGCAAACTGCGATACTCACAGCTTTTACCAGCGAGGTGTTATTGCGGGAGAAAGAGCCGCGTTCGATCAACTCTAAATATTCGGAAACGACCTCGCCGTAGTCTTGATCTTGAAGCGCTCTTCTAATTGCAAGAATCACTTCTAAACGTTCTTCGTCATCTGTCAGGATCACAACCTTCATCCATCTGGACAGAGTCTCTGTGTTCCCACAAGATACGTGCAATTCTTTCTCCAACGAACGAAGAATCGCGTCCGTAAGTTTTCCTTCCTCAATTTGAAGTCTGAACTTACAGAAAAAAGCCTCCAGGTATTCTAAGAACGACTCATCTCCGTCACCTTTGAACACGTCCATAATCTGGTACATATGTGCAAACATATTACATTTTGCAGAGTTGAGCGTCATCGCCTTGTATTCAGGAAGGTCTTCATATGCAAAATCCTCAAAACGTTTCCGTTCCCAATACGTCTCTTTCGCCGCCTGCTCATACTGCTGCTGATTTTCCACACCATACAGCTTGCCCATCAAATGCATCAGTGCGTCGTATGCAGGAACACCCTCGCCTTTCTTCTCAACTGAAGCGTCATATAGCGCCCAGGCTTTAGCGTCGATCAGATCTATGGTCTTTGCTCGGCGTGTCATAAAACTGGTTTCATCCAGCAGTGAGGAAAGCGTCTGCCATGTGACCTCTTTGCCAGACAATGCGTACTTTGCATAGTAGCAATCCAAAATCTGGAGCCCCTTGTCGTTTTTCGCCAAGGTTTGGCTATATCTCGCAAAGATGTCTTTGGACATGTGGGTAAGCATTTTGGCCGCCTCTTCCACAGAAAGTGTGCTGAAGCGATAGATATTATACTGCTCCCCGGAATCTGCCAAACGAGCAGTTGCAGGAACCGCCAGACGGTCGGCGAGATTTGCCTCGCTTTCTTCCGTCAGGAACATTTTTCTCGCACGAACCTCGTCGAGCATATCACTGATATACTCATCCATCCGTTGGCTGCCATACGTTTTTGAACGCAGTGCGTCACTCAAGCGGTTGTCAAGTTCTTCGTCACCGAGGTCGCTCAATTTAACTTTCTCAATCAACTGGTGAGCGATTTTAAGAACCAGTTCATTTGAAGCCGTTGGATCTCCTAACTCCATTGCCAGCTTATCCAACTGCGCAAAATACTGCCTGGCATCGATGCTCGTACAATTCCGCACCGCAAAGTCAGAAAAGCCCAGCCGCGCAATCTTTCGTTCCGCGCGCTGCGTAAGAAGATTGTTCTCTCCGGTCTGCGGAATAATGTACGTTTCATGCTTTGATGCAAACTCAGAGAAAATGATATTTTTGCTGTCCGATGTGTTGGATATTGCCGAAGCAATTGACAAGCTCTTTCTGACGTAATGCGGAAGCCCAAAATAAATGCAATACAGAATTGCCTGCATCTGTTCTTCGGAACCATCGAATTGGATAAAGAGCGGCTTTGCTGCTTTTCGCTCAGAAAATTGGCAATATACGCATTGTATCAGTGTGAGGTAGGTTTCCGGCGTGAGACCCGCTGTGCGCATAGCCTGTTCCAGAGTAAGTGCAGCATTCCTGTGCAATTGCGTTTTTTGTGTGCTTGCGGTCTGCTCATCTTCAGCAAAGTTACTCCTGTCAATTGTAAGAAATGTGTTCGGATCCCCAATCACGTCTTCTTTCTTCCAGGAGAAAATATAGGCGTGAGAGAACATGTTGGGGCGTCCGAGCCGATCTACTAATCCGTATTGTGTCCTGCTCACGTATACAAAGGACCCATCCCCGGTAATTTCATAGAGATTGAGAACGTTCCCTCGTTCATCGACCATGGGTGCCTGAATTGTTGCATTTGCATTTTGCAGACTTACGCAGCCATTATATGCCTCAGAAGGAATATTGTCGCTTACTGCAACAGGCTGCCAGCCCGAACTGATCTTGCCGCCAACTTCTTGAACTGCATTGGTATAGCAGCATTGCATAATATTTTCTGTCATGGCAACTCCCTTCCATGCTCGGAATGCTCAATTAAATGTGTTCCCAGCAGTATCCGCAACACCGGCATCTCCGTGTCACATGTAACCGCTTCTTAAACGGCCCCCAGCCAGACGTGACATATTGTTCGTCCTCTGGGATATCTTCTGTGTCCAGACCGTTGCAGTTCGGGCAGGGTACTTTCGGTTTTGTTGGATCATCAATCGGAACATTGACACCAATGTATCCGAGCTTGTGGAACAGCCACAGGAGCGGCTCCTCTACACGCTTGGGCAAAACCGGACCGACAGGGAACTGATACTTGTCTCCATTCGGTCGTGTGCCTTCCCCAACATCACACCCCAGCGCTGTAAAAGCAAAATACGCATACGTGGAATAGTTTGTCTGCATCTGTTGGGCAAGTACAAGTTCATTGCTCTGAATGAATTTGTAAAGTTCATTCAAAATGGGATTGTATTCCTGCGCATTAAACAGCGGTCTATTGAAACCGCTCTCATCCTTTATGCCGTGCACATCATCGAGCAGCATCCGCTTCAGATTTTCGCTCAGCACGTTCTGCACCGCCTGTGTATCTGCCTTGGAAATACATACGGCAAACGGAATATCGCACTTCTCATTATCACGATTGCGGCACCAGATGGTTTGCATTATATCAAGAACTGTAGCAGGTTCATCGAGTCGGTTTCCGTGATTCATGACCCCGCTGACAACGTCAAACTGCATCGGGTCAATCAGGACAATTACACCATCTGCATGTTCTACAAACGGCGCAAACTTGTTTACCAGAGAGCTGGAAGTAAACACTTCGCCCGCGACATCATAGAGGACAAACGTTTCCGTCACGCGTCCATACTCCTTTGCATCACGAACCATCTCGTAAAACAACGGCTGTTGAAACCTTGTTGCAGGGGTTGAACCCGGCAGCGGCTCATTCGCAAGAATTGCATTATTCTCTAAAAACGTCCGAACACCGGTATTGTTTACAATTGCAGACAGACCGACCTTCACTGCGTAGGTTTTCATTCTCTTGAGGAGCTGAGACAGATAGACGGTCTTGCCCGCGCCAGTAATGCCGACAACGGTTGCAAACTTCACTGTATGTTTTCCGTAGTTGTCCGGAAGTGGATTGTGGCAATGTCTGCATACACGGCGGTTGCAGGTTTCTCCCGTAACAAGTTCTATCTGCGTTACCATTCCTTGATCGTCGTAGATGAAATAGTCGCCATTGTCCTGCTTCTTCAAATATTTTTGGTGTGCCTGCTTTGCCGGATCAATGATTCGTCTGCGATATGCTTTCACGCGCAGAACTTCGTCCGCAGGATTATACTCAGTCGTTCCATTGAAGTTCGCCCAGAAAGCTTCATACACGGGGTCTTCCGTTTCCGCGAAAAATTCCCAGTCATAATACTTGCTCAGGATTTTTTCTTTATCCGGACCGCGATATCTGGCCTGAAAGTCTTCCATGTCGTCATACTCATCCGGAAGAATGTCTGGCTCGCCCTGGTTTACTTTCTCGGATCGGAATAACACCTCGCAGTCCAGCATCTTCCGAAAGCAATACGGGCAGGTAATTTCAAAGTTATGTTCACTTTCAAAGCTCATTATTTCGTTTTCAAAACTCATTCCATTCTCTCTTCTTTCTTGTTTAGGTTAGCTTTAGCCCTTTGTTTTTGGAAACGACTTCAGGCTTTGTCTCCGTTTTGATATAAACGATACCTTGCTCGACCATCTCTCTTGTGATTGGGACGGCAAGGTCTCTCACACGATATGTGAGATCCCCGTCTACATATTCTGTATGAAACCCATTTGGGAACGAAATTGTATAATATCCCGTATGCACAGCGCGTTTCTTGAACAAGCCCTCCATTCTTGTCTGCGCCTCAACACATATGTGTACTTCCATTGGAATGTTGCAGGATGCAGAAATCATTGCTTGGTTCTGCGGTGCAAAAATAGAGCAAACTTTGTTTTCAACGCAGCAGCTGAACACCGTATAGCTGCAAGCTTCCGCATGAAGTGGGCAACCACCCATCTTCGCCTTATCGGCTGCCGTTACAAACCGAAGCCAAATGTTTGGTTGAATTTCCGTGTATCGATTTGGATGAATCGGTACTTTTTCCATGCGTCTGCACAGTTCTTCCATAAGGTCAACTGCGTCCATTTCAAACGGCGTTTGCACAAGAAGTACATCTTGACCTCTGGCATTATCCCATAGCAGATTTCTCGTCCCCTGTTCTCTGCGCAGATTCGTTGCATATCGCTGGGGATCATTCGGACAGTACTGATATTGCATAATTATGCTCCCTCCCCATTGACAAGGTTTTCTCTGGAGACCTCATAAATAACAAGCGCCTCTGCCGCACTGCTGGAACCTGTATTATAATAATAAGTTGAGGGAGCCAGATTGCTGTACAGGTTTTTATAGAGGGGCGTACCGATCTTAATAAGTATTGAAGACACGATTGGCTCTCCCAGCGCGAAATTTGTTTGAAGATATGTATATACCCCACTGCCGGTCAATTTCTTGCGGATGTATTGTTTTGCATCGGTCGGCAACGCGTCTTCGTTAAGCCTGCGCTCAAGTTCGTCCTCAAAAGCCGCGGAGAAGACCTCATCGCTGTCGATGATATCTTCCACAGTACCCTGCAGAAATTCTATAAGCTCCTGTGTGTTATGAATTGCCGCAAACGCAGTGAATATTTCATTTCCGCGGCGATCTATGAAATTGCGAATTTTCCTTTCATAGAATGCAGACATATTAGCATCGCGAACACCAAATACCTGTCTTCTGGACTGAAGCAGGCTGTTCCAAGCCTGTGCAACCTCTGATACAATCCGTCCCTGCTGCTGTAAAGCACTCACAAAAATTCGGATAAATGTTTCATCGCTGGACAGCATATACTTCAGTTGCTCTCTGGCCGCAATCAGCACCTGCGCATCCCCAGACGGGAGTCTTGTGTTGCTCATGATTTCCACAACATCGTCTATATGATCAGCGAGATACAGAATTTCTTCCTTCTTGAATGTATCGGCAAGAAATTTCCTGTAAGCATCGCCCCATTTTTGCCGAAGTGCAGAATTCATTTCAAGTTTTTCTCTGGCAGTACGGATCATTTCTGCCAGATACTGCTTCCACGCTCCCATTGTAAATTCATTAAAAGCATTGGCAGAGAGCATACTCATTTGCACCTGTGCAATGGCGTCTCGCCTTGGAAACAGCTCGAGCTGTTCTTCGGACGGAAGCAACGCGTACAGATTTGCCTGCGCATACTGATCCAGAATGGTAAACGTTCCGTTTTTGGTGAGCCCAAGTTTTTCGGCAAGTTTCGGATCATCCATGAGTTTGGGATCTGTATGGGGCGCGTTTTCTGCCAGAGACAGCAAGAGGTTTCCTACTACTACCTGTCCTATTTGCGAAATCGGTTTTTCTTCTCGTGCATAGCTTGCAGTTAAAACAGAATTGCAAAAAATGTTTGTAGTAATGCGGGTTTCTTCATTATTGGAAAGCGCAATTGTGGCAGAGATAATTTTGTATCCAATCTCCCAGTCCTCCAGAATTGCATTATCATTTCGCCTGTTGCTGAGCAGCAGCACGTTATTAACCGTTTTACGCAGCTCCTCATTGGTATAGAAGCAGCTTAAATAGTTTCGAATCTTTGCAGCTGTTTTTTGCCTGGTCAGATTTTCATTCAGGAGGAGACACAGCATATTCAAAAGATCCGTAGAATTCGGACATAGCAGCGCTTTTACGGTGTGGAGCACCGGCAGCCATGATAAAAAATCATCAAGGCTTTGCATGCTTGTCGTATCCAGAATAAAATAAACCAGCAGTTTACTGCGATCAGCGAAGTGCATCCTTGTTCCAAACAATGCAGACGCCATTTCCCTAACACCATTTTCAGACAAGGCCACGCCTTGTTCGCCTCCAACCGGCATTTCAAAATATGTGTTACCATCCGTCTTTTGAATGCACAGGAATTTCAGTTCGTCTTGATATTGCGGCCAGATCTGGAGTAGATTGGTCGAAACCGCCGTATGTGCATCGCTCGCATCTTTCCCCAGGTAGACAACGAGTTGGGGGAAATGAGGTTCTTTGCCGGTTACATCGCCTAGATTCTGACGATCAATTTGGCGCAGCCTTTCTTCAAAGTGGTGGATTAAGCTGTGCATATTAAGCGTTGTACTCATAAAAGAACCTCACAATCAGGTAAAATGCAAAGTGGAGCCGTATGATACTACGGCTCCACTTTGCTGATCATAAACTTGCCGTAGCGTAAATCAAATTCATGCCGTTAGATTCCGTTCTCCATGCAGAACGTATTAAACTGCTGCTTGACTTTCATGATAAAGTCAACGATCTCAGCCTTTTCAGGGAAAGCATCTGCACGCATAACCCACGCTTGAACCTTGGTGTCCGCTAACTCTTCCTTGAGCATTGTGCCGGTAGCCCTGATCTCAGGGGAGTTCTCGTTGTACCGTTCATCAACGCTCTTCTTGATTGTGGCTCTTATGTCGTCATTGAGCAGCGACTGGTAGCTCAGGAAACCCTGATAGGCAGGAATGGAACTGAAGGGGAATTCGTCGCCGCGCTTGGAAAGAATAGTTTCTGTAACAATGCCAAACTCACTCTTTCTGTAGACGACCATATAGCCTTCGAGCGTAATCACGCCGGTGAAGATCGCATCGCAGTAATCGCTGATTGCACGGTTTCCTGCACCAATACGGGTAATCTTATCCTCCAGCAGCTTGATTGCCTCATTTTTAGATGTGTTCGCATTTTTCAGATCATCTAGGCTTTTCTTTACGATTGCATAGTAGGCGGGTGCTGATACAAAATGATCCTTCAAAATGCTGAATTTCTTCTCTTCTGTCGGAGTATGACCATCACTTTTCAAGGCGTATTTTGTCGCTACCAGGGGAATTTTAGTATCTTTGAGCTGAGCAAGAATATCCTGTGCTGCCGCAAGATCCGTCGCCTTTGACATCTGCGCCGCCTTGGTTTTTGCCAGATCTATCTGTGCATCCAATGTCTTGATTTCATTCTCATCAAGAACGCAAATACGGTTATTACTATCGAAAATACCAGCTTTTCTGGCCTCGTCGAAAAGATTCTGCGCACTGCATACAAGATTGCGCATCGCATCAGGCGCATTCTCCAGAAGAAGCAATTTTTGAGGAGTCAGCGGAGGGAGTTTGCGCCAATCGTTGAACGACATACCAGGGACGTTCTTCCCCTCATAGTAGTGGCGACCAGCTTCGGACTCGCTGCTGAAGCAAATCTTCTCATATTCACTACAGTTGTTGTACGCGCTGAGAGGCAACGCGCATGCGCTGCACATAACATAGATTCTGTCTGTCAGTGCGCTGTCTTTCTCGCTCCACTTGCTATCTGGGTTGCTGCACATTCGTTTAGCAGCAGCCTTAATGGGTGCAGAAGAAGCGGGGAAGGAGAGAAACGCCAGCTCTCCAGTTTGAGTCTCGCGCCATACTATATCATTAAAGTAGAAGAGGGGGCGCGCTTTCGCTGTCAGAACCGTCATCCAGTCAGTATAGATTCTGTCGGCCAATTGTGCATTGTTGGTGATACCATACTTGTCCATCAAGAAAGCAGTAATTGTGCGATTGGCGAAATTGGAAAATGCCGTCTTTACAAAGAACGTATTGACCAACTTCGTGATCTTATTTTCGTCTTCGCCGATCCACACATCTTCATTCTCAAGGAAAAGACGCATGAAGGCATCCAACATACCCGGAACGTTGATTTTCTCAATTTCAGCATCCAGCGTATTCTTCAATTCCGCAATTGTCATCATCGGGATGGAGAAAGAGTCCTTTGCCTGCAAGATCTTCTCGCTTGCGAGCGCGCCCCGGTTTTCCTTGAACGTGTTGACCAGCGTATCAACAACGCGGCTCAATTTGATATAATAGGAGGCAGTAAGTTCCTCCAACTGCTTGCGGAACACATCAAGCACCTGATCCAGCTTTTCATAGCAGCTCATTGCGAGCTTGTGCTGTTCAGCAAGCATCAGATAATACTCATAATCGCCGAAGCGCTTTGCGTCTGTATCAAACAAGCTGCGCTTTCTGCGGTTATCGAAGTCAGATTTTGCTCTGTCATAATCTTCCTGCCGCAAAGAGGTTTGCGCAGCTTCCTGATCCCAGCGAGAGTTGTTTTCCTGAATCAGACCATCAATGACATTCAGCAGATTGTGACTCCTTGCTGCGGAAACCAGACCATAAGCAAACATCGGACCATAATTGATATTACAAATCAACTTACGCATCTGCGCGTCAACACGACCAATCAAGGACTTTTGGTTCCCCACAGAGGTCATGCTCTTTGCATTCTTCTCCGCAAAGTTCAGCTTTGAGGCTGTTTGATTTGTGTAGCTGGTAAGCATTTCTGTGTTGCCATAATCTCTGACGGACTTCCAATCATCAGCATATGCAGCATAGCTATCGTCAAAGCCCTCGCGCAGTTCATAATAGAGGGAATTGTAGATGTCAGAAATGCTTTGAGCATCCCTTGCCAACGCCGAGACCGCCAACTTCTCCACATCGGCTTGCGTTGGGACGTTCTGGCAGATGCAAGAGAACCTTCCAAACAATTCTGATGCCAAGTAGGTGTTAATCTCGCGAAGCGGAATACTGGCACAGGAAGCACCAATTACGCAGTACGCAAGATGGGAGCCGATTTCCTTTTCTTTATCGCCTGCTCTTACTTTAGCGCGGAAATTAGCAAGCTGCTGCTGCAAGTCAAACTTGGCTGTGGAATACGTCAGAAAGTCCATAATGTATTCTGCGGTCACATTCATCGCATAATCGTATGCGTTGGTACGAACATCCCCCGCTGCATTAGTTGCGCAAATTAGATGCGCCATATCAACAGGTGGCTCTTTCCAGTCAACAGCAACGTGGTTCTGATACATTTGTGTAAAGCCACCGCCGTTATACTGCAACTGCATGCAATAATCCAATTCCTGCATGGATGCATAGCCGTTGGTAGGAATATAAGCTCGCGTTTTTGTATCAGCATATGGAATAACAGACAGGTTGACATCGGGCATAAAGAAATAGCCAAAGATGGTCACCGCTCCCAGCTTATTTGCGATGTGCCGTACCATATAGCATACATCCAGGAAACAGCCTGCACCGGTGCCGCCGCTCAAGCCAGAGAAGATATGGATGTTCACCGTAGGTGCATTCAAATCTGCCTTTGCAGCATTGATTTCCTGCTCTACACGGTCCATAAAAATTTTGGACTTATCCATCATCATATACCGACCAATTTGGCGAATACCACCGGCACCAGCTTTGCCAAGGTCGGGCACATCAATGTCTTCCCATCTCAACCACGAAAGCTCATCGCGCATCTTCATGGCTTCGATGTTGCTAAACGCCTTCTTAACATTGGAGTTGGAAATAGAGAAAAATTCAGTATCGTCCAGCGCCATTAATGCGCCAGCCTTCACGTCGTCCTGATCTTTTGTGTCGCCCCTGCTCTTTTCCGCGGTATCTACACCCAAAAAGCGGATATGTTTATAGGTGCGCACAACCGCGTCAGGATCGTCAGCTTTTAGCCGAGAGTATACCTGTGTTTTGATCGTGCGGAGCGCATCAATACCAGTGCCGCCTAGACCAATGAGAACAGTTGCTGTGTCTTTCACCTGCTCCGCCTGCTGCGTTGTAGACACGATGCCGCCGCCCGCGCTCAAGAGCAACTTCGAATAAACTGCCATCGTTTTTTCTTCCTCCTTAAACTTTTACCTTTTAATTATTGTGTCGTCCAAAGGGTCTCAACGCGCGGAGTTCCAGAAGCTGCGCGGGTCCAACGGCGGGAGCTTCCTCCAATCGTTGAACGCCATTCCAAAATTCTCCGTCCCTTCGTAGGAGTACAGACCGGAATTTAAACTTGAGTGTGCGTGAATGTCGTACATTTTTTGAACATATCCTCCGGCACAGATTGGGAAACCCACCAGCACTGTTACCGCACTGATGCCATCTACCAGCACACTGTCCCTGCAGTCCCACGTGGGATCAGTCTTATACCGCAGTGCAGCGGCTGCTTTGATAGGTGCTGAGGACTCCGGAATTGAAACAAATGCCAGCTTTGCAGTCTGTTCCTCACGCCACACGCTGCGGTTAAAGTAGAACAGTGGGCGCGCTTTCGCTGTCAGAAGCGTCATCCAGTCAGTATAGATTCTGCCGACCAATTGTGCATTGTCGGTGATACCATACTTATCCATCAGGAAAGAAGTAATCGTACGATTGGCAAAATTGCTAAACACCGTCTCAACAAAAAAGGTATTCACCATCTTCGCAATCTTATTTTCGTCTTCGCCGAGCCACGCTTCTTTGTTCTCCAGGAACAGCCGCATAAAGGCGTCCAGCGTACCTGGGACATTGATTTTCTCAATTTCAGCATCCAACGTATTCTTCAATTCCGCAATTGTCATCATCGGGATGGAAAACGCACCCTTTGCCTGCAAAATACTCTCGTTTGCGAGCGCTTCCCGGTTTTCCTTGAACGTGCTGTCCAGCGTTTCACAGACGTGGTTCAGCTTGAAATAATAAGCTGCGGTTCGTTCCTCCAGCTGCTTTCGGAACACGTTAAGCACCTGATCCAGCTTTTCATAGCAGCCTATTGCCAGCCTGTGCTGTTGGAGCAGCATCAGATAATACTCATAATCGCCGAAGCGCTTCGCGTCTGTATCAAACAAGCTGCGCTTCCTGCGGTTATCGAAGTCGGATTTTGCTCTGTCATAATCTTCCTGCCGCAAAGAGGTCTGCGCAGCTTCCTGCTCCCAGCGGGAGTTGTTTTCCTGAATCAGACCATCAATGACGTTCAGCAGATTGTGACTCCTTGCTGCGGAAACCAGACCATACGCAAACATCGGACCATAATTGATATTACAAATCAACTTACGCATCTGCGCGTCAACACGACCAATCAAGGACTTTTGGTTCCCCACAGAGGTCATGCTCTTTGCATTCTTCTCCGCAAAGTTCAGCTTTGAGGCTGTTTGATTTGTGTAGCTGGTAAGCATTTCTGTGTTGCCATAATCTCTGACGGACTTCCAATCATCAGCATATGCAGCATAGCTATCGTCAAAGCCCTCGCGCAGTTCATAATAGAGGGAATTGTAGATGTCAGAAATGCTTTGAGCATCCCTTGCCAACGCCGAGACCGCCAACTTCTCCACATCGGCTTGCGTTGGGACGTTCTGGCAGATGCAAGAGAACTTTCCAAACAGCTTAGATGCCAGATAGGTATTGATCTCACGAAAAGGCACAACAGCACTTGACGCGCCAATACTAAAGTACATGATATTGGCGTTAACATTCATTTGTGCCCGTATGGCTTGCAGTTGCGCCCTGGCTGTCAACCAGTTAATACCCCGGGAGCCGTACGTCAGGCAGTTAATCATGTACTGCGCGGTTACATGCATCGTTCGCGCGTATGTATCATACGGTATTGTTTCAGACGCTTCTTCCGCTCCCAGCAGGAAGCATACGTCAACCGGCGGTCTGTCCCAGCTGATCTCTTGCCCGTTTTGATACTTTTGCGTAAATGCTCCATTGTTTCCGGGAAGCTGCATGCAATAATCCAGTTCCTGCATCGCCGCATAACCATTGCGTGGGATATAGGCGCGGACCTTTGTGTTCGACATAGGGATGACAGAGAGATTCACATCGGGCATAAAGAAGTACCCAAAAACAGTCGCACCGCCCAGCTTATCCGCAATGTGCCGCGCCATATAACATACATCCAGAAAACATCCAGAACCGGTGCTGCCGCTCAAGCCGGCGAAGATATGGACGTTTACGGTAGGACTCGTTAAACCGGCCTTGGCCGCATTGATTTCCTGCTCCACGCGGCTCATAAATGCGGCAGACTTGTCCATCATCAGGAGTCTTCCAATCTGGCGAATACCGAGCGCACAAGAATTTGTAAGGATGGGTATGTCTATATCCTTCCAGCGAACCCATGACAGCTCATCCCGCATTTTCATAGCCTCTGGGTTAGAGAACATATGCCAGATGTTCGGATTATAAATAGAGAATATCTCAGTATTGTCCAGCTTGCGCAGAGGTCCCTTTGTCGGATTATACGGCGTCTCCTCGTCCCGGTCGTCGCTGCTCTCCACGGTTGTGTCTACCCCCAGGAACCGAATATGCTGATACCTAGGCACAGCCGCATCAGGGTTGTCCGCCTTCAAGCGGGAGTATACCTGAGTCTTGATCGTGCGGAGCGCATCAATGCCAGTGCCGCCAAGGCCAATGAGAACTGTCGCCGTGTTTTTCACCTGCTCTGCCTGCTGCGTTGTGGACACGATGCCGCCGCCCGCGCTGAGAAGTAGTTTTGAATATACTGCCATTGTCTTCTTTCCTCCTCGATATAAGTAGCTTGTATCAGCGTCTTCTGGGCTGAGCCGGTCTATGACCACCACGAGGTGCAGATCTGCGTGAAACACCCTGCACACGGGAATCAAAGCGGATATTAATAGAGCATGTGCTATCCCGGTTGGTATAGATTGTCACGGCAGCACCGCTCTGAATGCGCACCTTTTTGGTAGACTGTCCATTGTAGAACACTTCCTTATCCGTAATAAGAAATATGTAATTCTGCCCAGTTGCCTGGAAATAGCTTTTTTGATAATCCAGCCCGACATTATCCATGCCGAAGCGCGCCAATTTTTCCCGGCCTCGTTTGGGATTTCTCGGGAGGCCCCTGTAAACACCATTACAATAGGACTGCGCAGAAATCGTGCCGCGGAAAGGTTTGGTTAATGCAATATATAGCAGAATTGCAAAAATAACAGCAGTAACCAACGCCAGAACGCCCATTCCGATCAGTGTCATAAGCCCAATATTAATGGATTTTACAATCACATTAATTTCACACGAAAGTCCACCAGAGTCTGTCGCACTGATGGTAAATGAGCCCTTACTTAAGCTGAAGTGATCCATTGTCAAGATCCCGTTGTTATCCACTGTATAATCCGTTCCCTCAATAAAGGAGGTGGATTCAATTTTATAACGAAGGGTAGAATCCTGCGCGTCGGTTGCCAATGCATTCATATCTAGGGTGAAGCTGCCGCCTGCAAAGGGCCAGATTTTCACCGTTTCCTCAATAACCGGGTTTACGGGAACCGGCGGCGTATTGTTCTGCTCTTCTTCAGTCAAAGCATCTGCACTCGAAATAAGCGGTCCAACTTTTTCCGATTCCTTTTCAATGTAATTTCCCTTGACGACTGCCTGATAGTAATATGTTCCCTCCTGAAATGACCGCTTAACTTCAAAGCGGTCATCTACCACTTCCATCGGAATGCTTTCAAGCAACTCTCCATAAGCATCCAGAACATGCAGATTGGCAGTGTATCCAACATACTGACCACCATTGGTCGCAAGGACATTGTTTCCCTTCAGTTTGGCGGTAATCGTAACGGAGTCCACTGGATTGATAATTTTCTCTTCTGGAGCAATCGACAATTCAATTCCGAGGTTGGTGTTATAAACCATATTAACTTTGATGCTGTCGCCCGGGACACCTTCTGTTATCAGGGTCCACATCCCCGGCTCAACATCCGTCAGCTTCAGCAAGGAGAAGGTCTTCGAACGAACTGCAGCGGCAGCCCCTTCCGAACCATCAGGTTTCAGAAGCGATAGCTTCGTCGTATTGCCGTAAACAATGATATTAACCTCTTCTACACCGATACCCGGAACCTCAAAGGGCGTCTCCAATCTGCCAGTATCAGGCAAGACATCTTCAACTATCGTGATCGTAGACGTTCCATAGATGAGGTCATAGAACGTGTTGAAGACATCCTGCAAATCCTCTGCTTTCGTGACCTCTCGGAACACACCGCCGGTGGCATCCGCCAATTGCTGCATTTCGGAAACATCTGCGCCCTTGTTTGCATTTAAGCAGACGCTGTATATCTGGATTCCCTGCTCCCTGGCCGCCTGAATCGCTTCCGCTTTCTGATCCAGCGATGCCTGCGTCTCCTCTTTGGATGCCATTGCCGTATTACCATCGCTCAGGAACAAAATTACGGAAGGAAGATCTGCTGCCCCATCCTGCTTGATCATCTCAACAGCTCTGGCTAACCCTGCACCGGTATTCGTCCAACCGCCGTTACTGGGAATGGATTTCAGCATATCCATAACGGTATCCTTGCCAGATTGATCTGTTATTTCTGTTAAAGTTTCTTCCGCTGCCAGTTCTGTATGGAACACCACACCACCAAGAGCATTGCCTTGCTCAGCAAGCAAACCGAAAAACTGGCTGATAGCTTCATAACGGAGACCGTTCGGATCCGTGTTCTTCATGGAGCCGCTAGCATCAAGCACAACGACCACATTGAACCGATTATTCACGAAATTTTGCGCATTCGCTTTTGGCCGTGGCAATGACAGGATGATCGCACATACAAGAAATAGCGTAAGCAACCACCGATTATGCTTGGGACGATTCATTCTTACTCCTCCTCCGAGTTGCATTTTCGACAAGCGTCAGCAAACTTCTATATAAAGCATTATCATTGCTACACCGATCATGGTTTAGTCCATGTTGCTATACAGCATTCCCTCTACGCAACAGCCAACAACCATTGTGACCAGAATATCAGCTAAATGCAGATACCCAATTTTTAAGATTCCTCAGTTTTCGTAAAGTAAGCTCCTTGACGAAAAAAACTGTGAAGTCCTTGATTTCTCATGGCTTCACAGCTTGATATGACGGAGAAATTGACGGCTATTCTATCATGGCCGGGTTCAGCTTCTCCATATTCTGTTTCTTTAACTCAATAGATGAGTGTACGTATTTATTCAACGTAATATTTACATTGGAGTGCCCCAGAATTTCACTTAGGCTCTTGATCTCAAATCCGAGTTCGACACATCTTGTCGCAAAGGTATGCCGCAGTGCATGGTAATTTGCGTGTTCAATCCCAGACGCTTCCACATAGTTCCTGAAGCGGTTTTGGAGTGTGCGCGGTTCGATAAATTGATCTTTTTCTCCAGTCAAAACAAATGCCTTTCGATCTGTCTGAAACTGTGCCGCATATTGTATGAGAAACCGAGGCAGCGGAATATCCCGTTTTGAACATGCGCTTTTTGGTTCTGTAATAATCACCTTTGTTTTCGTTGCTATGTTTTGCTGCACTTGAATACGCTGCATGGTTTCTCTGACCTCCAGAATACCGATGTCCAGTCGAAGGTGTTCCCACCTGAGTGCGCACGCTTCGCCGATTCGGATACCGGTATAGAGGCAAAGCAAAACAGTAAACTTCGTAAGATCCGTGTCCTGCATTAAAATACATTCCAGCTGTTGCTGTTCTTTTTTCGATAATACGCGCATATCCTTTTTGCTTCTCTTTACGGATAGCCCGGCAGGTGAGCAATTCACGGGATAGCCATTCCCCAGTGCATAGCGTATGGAGCTTTTCATGACAACTATAATATCTGACACACTCTTGGGTGAAAGCCCTCCGCTTCCGTCCAATCTTCCGTTTTGAAGAAGATAATCGATGCACTCTTCAAGAAGAACGGTGCTTATTTCGCTGATTGGATATCTCCCCAGGAGTGGTTGTATGTGACGCTCGACAAGATGATTGTATCGTGAGAACGTTGATTCCTTCACACGGTTTTTGGAAGAAAGCAGCCACGCTTTTAGAACCTCGTCATATAAAGCAGATTGAGTCGCTTGACTGCTGGATGACCGAATTGGGGCAGATGCGTTCTCTTTCAGTTTTGCTTTCGTTTCAGAATAACTTTTTCCATAGACATAACCGTATTGTATCTTTCCGTGAAGTGTACGACATTTAACATAGCGGCCTTCCCAACGCCCATCTTTTCTCTTGTAGATATTCTCGCCTCTTTTTGACATTTACGACAGCTCCTTTCGTGCCGATCGTCGACGGCGAAATTGACGGCGCATGGCTGCGAAGTACACTCATCTCATGCGTGAAACAGGTCTCAGCTGGAACATTGATACAGATTTTCCCGTTATTTTGACTTTTTGCCTTCGTCGCCTTGACGAAAACGACCGGAATTTGTATAATTATATCTGTATCTGTTGCCAAAATGAGCGTCGTCAAGGAGCTTACTTTACGAAAACCAGAGCGTCAGCTGCCCAAAAAGAGGGCAGTTATTTTTTTAATCTCAGCCCTCTATGACGGCGCACAGATTATACCTCTAATTATTATAACATCTATAAACCCATACATCAAGAAAATATGCATTTGTGTTCTAATACAGTTGACTGGTTTATAGGCTAAAATATAATATGTGGAGGTGAAGTGATGACAGACAAGGAGTTTTCCCTGAGACTGGCCAAGTTGAGAACGCAAAAGGGCGTTTCGGCTCGTGACATGAGCCTTTCAATGGGTCAGAATCCGGGTTATATCAACAATATTGAGACCGGGAAGTCTATGCCGTCGTTAAGCGGCTTCTTCTACATCTGCGATTATCTTGATATAACCGCAAGGGACTTCTTTGACGATGGGAATGAATATCCCGAACAGCTCAGAGCGGTTTTTCAGGATATGCAGAAACTGAGTCCTGAACAGCTACAGAATATTCATGCCATCGTAAAGGGGCTGCTCCGATAGGCGCACGCCATTCTGTCACCGATACAGCCAAGAGATCACGAAATCCGCACAGCCATGTCATCCTTGTTATTTGCTCGGACGGCGTGTCTCTATGCTACCAGCACGTTGTACAAGAGAGAGTTCGGTTCTTCCTTGAAGTCATCTACGCCGCGCCTGCCATATCATGCGCCACCAACGCCGTGTAATAGCTGCTCATCGTGCTTGGCGCGTTGAACAGCATTGCCAGCAGATATTGCCGGATATTCCGAACCCTTGTTGTATTCTGCTTCAAGCAGTCCATGACGAAACGGATATGCTCGCTGTTCAGCTTCAGCAGCTTTGACCGCACGACCTCGGCTGGATAATCGTTGCCTGCAACGCGGATTCGGCTGCGCGTGCTGCAAACTGTCTCCTGCACCAGGTCGACGATCTCGTCAAGCTGCTCTCGGTCAACGTGAGGATCACTTGCCAGAACGTCGTAGTCAATATTCTCCAAGATCAAGTCCCAGTAGCGTTCAAACGATTCCTTCACTTCCGTTCGCTTCTGCGCGGTAACGTCCGGAAAACCGGAAGGGAAAGGAATCGAATCGGTAATTGATAGATCTTTACTTTGTCTTTTTCTTTTCTTAGTACTCTCAGTATTTAATTGCGTTGGATTTTCCAACGTAGGTTTATCCAACATAGGCTTTTCCAATGTTGGGTTATCCAACGCAGGCTTTTCCTGCGTAGGTTCTTCCGGTGTTGGCTCCGTGCGCGGCTGCTCATAGATCGTGTAGACGGTTCCGCGCAGGCAGCCGTGCTCGTCGCGTTCGCGGCTGCGCTTGATGTAACCGGCACGTTCCAGCTCGCGCACAGCTTCGCGGATGGCGTCGATGCTCTCTTTGTTGATCTGTGCAAGCCCCTGCAGCGTGTAATCCCAATCGTCCGGCAGCGACAGCATCTGCGAGAGGAGTCCTTTGGCCTTGAGAGACAACGTATGGTTGCGGAGATGGTGGTTGGACATGACCGTGTAACCTTTGTTTTTCTCAACACGGAATACAGACATTTTTGTGACCTCCTTCGTCTCAGGTTTCAAATTTAAGAAAAGAAAAAAGCGGCGTTTCAACCCTCTTTTCATAAGAGAGCGAAACGCCGCTTCATTTTGTGTATTGATTTGTGATTCAATATTTCGGCACAATGCGCATAGACCGGTACTGCATCTTGTGGTATGATTGCCGCGTTTGTTGTGTGAACATCGTAGAGGAGGGCAATCACCATGCAGTACACCGATAACGAAGCCGCATTGATCGGCGGCCTGATTTCAAACTATTTCTTCCAGCCGTCCGTGGACGCAAGGCTCCGCGAATCCTATCGCCGGGTGCTGCGCCATCTGCGCGAGAATACGCTCTCTGCGTCTGATTTGAGCCGCATTCAGAACGCGCTGACATTTCTCTCGCCGCTCTGCCGCGATACCCGCGAAGCCCATAAGGACATGATGGGCGTGACATTAAAAACCGATGCTCTGCTGAGAGCCAGCAGATAAACGACCTCCCGTTGCCAGCGCAACGGGAGGTTTGCTTTCTTGCGTCCCAGCATCGCCAATACGCTGTGATTTCGTCCTGAAGCGGGTGGAGGCTTGCCTGCGATCTTAACGTCTGAAACGTCGCACAGCTGGCTAACGCGCTGGTATCTGTGCTTGGAGTGAGTGTTCGGCAAGACCAACAAAAACGCCGGTCGAAATTCTACATTTTGCCGAGAGCAAAAAAGAGCCGCTTTCCCGAAAAATTCCCGGAAAAGCGGCCCAAAATCGCGTGGGTAAAGGTTCAAGTCCACTGATTTTGCCAAAACCCTTTTTGATATCTTTTTTTCCAACTTCAAAAAATGGGCGCAAAAAAACCCGGAAGCCGTTGAAACTTCTGGGTTTTTCGCGTAGATATCTTTTTTGGTTCTACTAGATGGTTGCGGGAGAGGGATTTGAACCCCCGACCTCCGGGTTATGAGCCCGACGAGCTGCCAGACTGCTCTATCCCGCGATATTACGGTGCTCAGCGAGCTTTATTATAATAACACGGATGGGGCACTGTGTCAAGTCCGAAAAGCGGCTTTTTTGCGGGCTGGCGCGAGAATCGCACGACAGCCTGCGGCAGCATTCGCCGCAGGCCGCGTCTGCGGGCGCTCAATACAGGTGCAGCAGCGCCAGCGTGAGGCCGGAAAAGAGCGTCCAGAACCGGAAGGAGCGCTTGCCGCTCCAGAGTGAATACAGCGCGCAGCCGCAGCCCGCCGTGAGCACGGCGATCAGCCATGCCGACTGAAGCCGCAGGGGCGTGAAGCCGTAGATCGTGATGTAAAGCGTGAGCTTGGAGGCGGCGATGACGGCAAACAGCAGGCTCTGCGCCAGCAGCACCGTACACAGTGCGCGCAGCGCCCGCTGCGTTTGCGGCGGCCGCACGCCGGTGCGCGAGATCAGCCACAGCAGCGCAAAATTGACCGCCATCACGCGGCACAGCGAGAAAAAGCCCTGCCGCGCGTACTCCGCAACGGTATAGCCCTCGGGCACGGTGCGCGTGAACGCGCCGAAAAGATAGCTCGCCTGAAGGGTGAAAAACGCCAGATACACGGCGGCAAAGACGGCGGCGAGCGCCGCAAGGACACCGACCGGCACGCTGCGGAGCTTTTCGAGCGCCTGCTCAAACGCACTTCCGCGCGCCCGGAGCGCCTGCGGCTCGCGCCGTGCCGCGCCCGCGATGAGTCCGAACAGGTACGCGCCGACAGGCAGGCTCAGACAGAACCGAAAGAGAAAATCCGCCAGCGTCCTTTCGTTCCAGTCCGGCGTCAGCGCCGCAAGCAGCCCGCTGACCGCCGCGCCGAAGCGCGCGTCCGCGTCAGACAGCGCACGCATGGACAGCACCAGCAAGGCGCACGCCGCCAGGATCGCGGCAGCGATGCCCGCCCGCACGGCAGCGGAGCGTTTTTCTCCGCCGCGTGTACGAAGAAGCTGCGCCAGCGCGGAAACCGCCGTCCGGATGCGCAGGAAAAAGCCCCCGAATGGGAACACGATCATGCCGTTCATCGCATCGAGCGGCAGAAGGCGGCTGCTCTCGCCGCCGAGCAGCGTGTCCGACCGGCAAAGCACCCAGTAGACCGCGTAGGCGTGGAGCAGAAAAAACGACAGCGCCGGTGAGACCGCGTGGACAGGCGCGTCATCGCCGCAGCGCCCTGCCTCAGCGATCAGCCGGACGCGAAACGCAATGAGCACCAGCAGACAGCCGAGCCAGACCCGGCTTTCCCATGTGCGCCGCCGTCCGCGGCAGAGCAGCTCGGTCATGGCGAGGAAGCCCGCGCAGAACGCGCACAGCCAGACCGCCCCGGCGGAAAGCGGCGCAAGCAGCATTTGAATGTAGCAAAATGCAAGCGGATACATCAAAAATGCGGCGATCCGCTCCGTTTTTGACGCCGAAAACGGCGGCTTCTGCGGCGCGACGGCGTCTGCCGCCCAGTCCGGCGTGTCCCGCAAAATGGGTGCAGCAAGCTCAGGGGTACGGCGCTCCGCATCCCGGTTCTGATTTTCCATATTCGATTCTCCTTTACTCCGGTACAGCCGGATCGTCCACAAACTGCAAAATATCGCCCGGCTGGCAGTCCAGCTCATGGCACAGCGCCATCAGCGTGGAAAAGCGGATGGCCTTCGCGCGATTGTTCTTCAAAATGGACAGGTTAGCAGGCGTGATGCCGACGCGCTCGGCCAGCTCTCCGGCCGAAATCTTGCGTCTTGCCATCATCACGTCCAGATTCACGAGAATTTCCATCCTGCGCCTCCTAGACCGTGAGATCCAGCTCGGATTTCATGGCGAGCGCCTGCTGGAAAACGTTCTTGACGATGCGCACGATCAGCGCCATAAAGCACGCCGCGACCGCGACCGCCGCGAAGGGCAGATACCAAAATGTGCTGCCGAGGCAGACCAGCCCCGCGCCGGCACAGCACCAGCTCACCGCGCGCAGGATGCGCACGTTCTCCTCCTCGAACACGCGCCCCGCCTGAATGTTCCGCAGCAGCCGCCAGAGCTGTGCCAGCAGGAGCCACGCAAAAATGCTGCACAGATAGATCGTGAGCATCATCCAGAGCACCATCGGCGGCTGCATCCGGCGCAGACGAACGAACCACGTCACCGCCCAGTAGCACCCGATGTCCAGCGCCAGCAAAAGCGCCGCAAAAATGACCACGCAGACCTGCGAAAGACGGACGCTCTTGTTCGCGTTCCAGTTCATAGCCCTCACTCCTTTTGCTTTCTGTCCCCACAATAGCACGGAATTTATCGATTGTCAACTATTATTTATCGTTTATCAATAAATCCGAGGCGCAAAGAATGGGTGCGGCAGGAAATGCCGCACCCGGTTTTTACATTTGTCTTTACTGCCTGACGAAGCCGAGATAGCGCGTGCCCTGAAAGGAGAGCTGCCCGCAGTCGCCCTCGACAAGCATCCCGTATTCGCCCGGTGAAACGGAAAGCTCCAGCCGGTCGCCGCTTTCAAACTGGAAGGTGGCGAAATATTTGGTATTGTAGTAGGTTCCGCCGGTGTTCGTCGCAGCGTTGTGGTGATGGGTCGTGCCGACCTGCGCGCGCTTTGTCACGACAGAGGCCGGGACAGTCAGGCGCGGCGAGGCGTCATTTTTCCGCTTTTCCTGTGCCCGCGCCGCAGCAGACGAGATCAGCGTATACAGCGCGAAGCCGAACATCAGCAGAAATACGAACGGAAAGAGTGTCTCCACAATTGTAAATCCCATGGTTCTTCTCCTTTTTCATGTCATACCTGTTAGACGCACGGCGCGGGGAAAGGTTCCTCCCGCCGCGGAGAAAGAAAACTGCCCCAAAATGTGCAAAGCATTTTGGGGCGCCGGGTCAGTCATCCGACTCTGAGAACTGGTCCTTGCCGACGTAGCAGACAGGACATTCAAAATCGCCGGGAACATCCTCCCACTTGGTGCCGGGTGCGATGCCGCTTTCGGGGCAGCCCTCGTCCTCGTCATAGACCCATCCGCAGATCTCACAGACGTATTTCATGGTATCATTCCCTCCTTTCACCGCCGGTGCGCCGGGGTATTTTTTCCATGTCACCATTCTATCTGATTTTTTTCAAAATGCAACCCTTGCTTTTTGATTTTTGTGTGGTATACTGAGTGGGAAAAGTTATACTTTTAATGCGAGGTGATACAAGTGGCTCTGCAATATCCAAAGGGGAAATTTCTCAGCATCGTCAAAGTCGGCGACAAGGGACAGATCGTCATCCCGAAGGGGGCGCGCGAGCTGTTCGGCATCCAGCCCGGAGATCAGCTGCTGCTGATGGCGGACAAGAAGCGCGGCATTGCACTGATCGACGAAAACAGCATTTCCGTCCCGGATAAGCTCTGGGAAACGGCAAAGGAGGCATCGGAAGATGAACATTCTGACGGTTGACGGCCTCTGCAAGCATTACCCCGGCTTCACGCTCGATCACGTGTCGTTCTCGATGGAGGCGGGCACGGTCATGGGCTTCATCGGCCGCAACGGTGCGGGCAAAACGACGACGCTCAAGGCGCTTTTGCGCCTTGTCCACCCCGACGCGGGGAAGGTGACGCTGCTTGGACTGGACGCGGCGCACGACGAGCACGCCATCCGGCAGAAGATCGGCTTCGTCTCCGGCGGTTTGAGCTATTATCCGCGCAAAACGCTCGCGCAGATCACGGCGGTCACGCGGCGCTTCTACCCGGCGTGGGACGAGGCGCTCTACCGGCGCTGCCTTGCGCGCTTTCGCCTGAGTGAGGAAAAGCGCACGAGTGCGCTCTCGGAGGGCATGAAGGTCAAATACCAGCTCGCGCTGGCGATGAGCTTCTGATCCTCGACGAGCCGACCTCGGGGCTTGACCCCGTCTCGCGCGACGATCTGCTCGACCTGTTCCTCACGCTCCGCGAGGAGGATGGCGTGTCGATCCTCTTTTCAACGCACATCACCTCCGATCTGGAGGCGTGCGCCGATCAGATCACGTACATACAAAACGGGCGCATCTTTGCCTCCCTGCCAAAGCGGGAGCTCCTCGCGGCCTGCCGTCTGGCGGAGTGTGCGCCCGCGCGGCTGACGCCGGAGCTGGAGGCGGCGCTCATTGGGCTGCGCCGGCATAAGGACAGCGTTTCCGGGCTTCTGCGTGCGCAGGACGCCGCGCTCGGCAAGGACTGCGCGCTCACCGCGCCGACGCTGGAGCAGCTCATGGTGTATCTGGAAAGGGAGGCTGAGAAATGAAGGCTCTGCAAAGCGAGGAATGGCGGCTTGCCATGTCGCCGGTTCCGCTTCTTTTTCTGGCGCTGAGCGGACTGGTGCTGATCCCGAGCTATCCGTATTATGTGACGTTTTTCTACAACGCGCTCGGCATTTTTCTCTTTTTCCAGTCGTGCCGGGAAAACCGTGATGTGTATTATATGATGCTCCTGCCCGTCACCAAGCGGGAGATGGTGCGCGCCCGCGTCACGACCGTCATGGAGCTTCAGCTCCTGCAGCTTGCCGCCTGCCTCCCGTTCATGCTCATCCGGGCGCAGTACGGCGCAGTCAAAAATCCTGTCGGCATCGAGGCGAATGTCTCGTTTCTCGGCCTTTCGATGCTCCTGATGGGCGTGTTCAGCATCACATTTCTGCCCATGCACTACCGCAGCGGCTATGACCTCGGAAAGCCGTTTCTGCTCTCCGGCGCGGTGCAGTTTGTGCTGATCCTTGTGCTGGAGGCGCTGGAGCACATGGCGCTGGCGCTTTGGCCGCTGGGCGAGGCGCTGTTTGAGAGCTATGCCCTTTCCGATCAGCTCCGTCAGCTCCCTGTGCTCGTGCTCGGCGCGTGCGCGTGGCTGCTTTTGAATGCTGCCGCGTTCCGCATCTCCGCCGCGCGGTTTGAACGGGTGGATCTCTGATTGCCCGTTTTTATGGAAATCCGATGCAAATTCGTTTTGTTTTCGCGTTTTTCATCGTAGGACGGACGCCCCTGCAACGGGTATTTGCAAGACCTGCGTGCCGCCGCAAAAAACTGCCGCGCTCTGAAACCAGAGCGCGGCAGCAATCGTCTATGCGGCGAGCTTACAGACCCATTTCCTTTTTGACCTCGCCGAAGCAGCGAACGGCAAAGTCGAGATCCTCCTTCGTGTGACCGGCGGAGATCTGCGTGCGGATGCGGTCGCGTCCCTTCGGGACGACCGGATAGCAGAAGCCGACGACGTAGACGCCCTTATCGAGCATCCGGCGGGCAAACTCCTGCGCGGTCTTGGGGTCATAGAGCATGACGGGGACGATGGGGTGCTCGCCGGGGAGCAGATCGAAGCCCAGCTTTTCCATCTCGGCGCGGAAATAGCGTGCATTTTCATGCACCTTGTCCCGCAGTGCGGTGGACTCCTCCAGAAGATCGATCGTGCGCAGCGTCGCGGCGCAGATGGCGGGAGCCAGCGTGTTGGAGAACAGGTACGGACGCGAGCGCTGACGCAGCAGATCGACGATCGGCTGACGCGCCGCGGTGTAGCCGCCGGAGGCGCCGCCCATGGCCTTGCCAAACGTGCCGGTGATGATGTCAACCCGTCCCAGCACGCCGCAGAATTCCGCCGTGCCGCGGCCATGCTCACCCATGAAGCCAACGGCGTGGGAGTCATCGACCATCGTCAGCGCGTCATAGCGGTCTGCCAGATCGCAGATGGCCTGCAGGTTTGCGATGTAGCCGTCCATCGAGAACACGCCGTCGGTCGCGATGATGATCTTCTTGCAGCCTGCCGCGCGTGCATCCTTGAGCTTTTCCTCAAGGTCTTCCATGTTGTTGTTGAGATAGCGATAGCGCTTGGCCTTGCAGAGGCGCACGCCGTCGATGATGGAGGCGTGGTTCAGCTCGTCCGAAATGACCGCGTCCTCCGGCCCCAGCAGCGTCTCAAACAGGCCGCCGTTTGCATCAAAGCAGGAAGAATAGAGGATGGCGTCGTCCGTGCCGGCAAACTTTGCAATGCGGCGCTCGAGCTCCTTGTGGATCTCCTGCGTGCCGCAGATGAAGCGGACGGAGGACAGGCCGAAGCCCCACTTGTCATAGCTTTCCTTCGCCGCCTCGATCAGACGCGGATCGTTGGAAAGGCCCAGATAGTTGTTGGCGCACATGTTGACGACGTGCTTTTTCTGCGTCGTGTCGATGCACGAACGCTGCGGCGTGGTGATGATGCGTTCCTCGCGCCATGTACCGGCCTCGCGGATGGCATCCAGCTCTTTTTCAAAGGCTTGCAGTGCGGTTTTCATATCGGTTCCTCCTTACTTCGTCCAGTCCAAAATCACCTTGCCGGACTTTCCGCTGTTCATGGCGGCAAAGCCCTGCTCAAACTCTGTATAATGGAAACGATGCGTGATGACCGGGCTGACGTCGAGGCCGCCCTGCACCATATAGGACATCTGATGCCAGTTGTCCATCTTGCGGCCGTAGATGCCCTGAAGCGTCAGACCCTTCCAGATGACGGTGTTCATATCGACCTCAATGGGCTTTCCGCCGAGGCCGAGCAGGGAGATCTTGCCGCCGTTGCGCATGACGGAGATCATCTGGTGGAATGCCGCGGCGCTGCCGGACATCTCCAGACCCACATCAAAGCCCTCGGTCAGACCCTGCGCGCGCATGACCTCGCGCAGATCCTCCTTCGCGGTGTTGACGGCGGCGTCAACGCCCATCTTGCGCGCAAGCTCCAGACGGTATTCGTTGATGTCGGTGATGATGACGCGGCGTGCGCCGGCGAATTTACAGATGCCCGCGGCAATGATGCCGATGGGGCCGGCGCCGGTGATGAGGACGTCCTCGCCGACCAGCGGGAACATGAGCGCCGTGTGGGTGGCGTTGCCGAAGGCGTCAAAGAATGCAACGACGTCCTCGGGAAGGCTTTCGTCAATGGGGATCACGTTCGTTTCCGGAATGCAGACGTACTCTGCAAACGCGCCGTCGCGGTCAACGCCGACGCCGACGGTGTCCTTGCACCACTGGATGTTGCCCGTATGGCAGTTGCGGCAGCGGTGGCAGGTGATGTGGCCCTCGCCGGAGACGCGCTGGCCGATGCGCAGGCCCGTTACGCCCGCACCAAGCTCCGCGATCTCGCCGACATACTCATGGCCGATGGTCATGGGCGGCTTGATGTGCTGCTGCGCCCACGGATCCCAGTTGTAAATGTGGACATCCGTGCCGCAGATGGCGGTCTTGTGAATTTTGATGAGCACCTCACCGGGTCCGGGAACCGGCACGGGTACCTTTTTCAGCTCCAAGCCGGGGGCTGCTGCTGGTTTTACGATCGCATCCATCATTCTTGCCATATCGAACGTTTCTCCCTCCAAGTCATATGATTTTGTGTCATAGACACATGTACTATATGTGTACATTCTACAAAGACATTTTATCAGTATGAAAAAATGATGTCAAGCGTTTCTTTGCAGAAATTGTGCAAAAAGCCAAAATTCTCTCACATTTCCGTACTTTCGGCGTGTTCTCCGCCGGAGCCCCCGTGCGCGAAACGATTTGCTTTCTGCGCGCGGCGTCTTGCCCGCGTGCGGAAACTGTGCTATACTAAACTATCATTACAAAAAAGGCGGTGGAACGATGCAAATCTCCAAAAGAATGCTGGCGCTTTTGCTGGTGGCGGTCCTGTGCGCGGCTGTGCTGACGCCCTCGGCGCGGGCGGCGGAGATCTATTTTGTCGCCGTCGATGACTCCATTCCCCTGACGCTTCCAAGCAGCTCCGCGCCGTATTACTCCGGCGGCACGCTCTATGCGCCCTATACCGTCTTTAACGCCGCGCCCGGCGGCGTCGTCCCGTCGTACAATGCCGCCGAGCAGAAGCTCGTGATCTTCCGGCGCGGTGCGCGCCTGATCTTCGATCTGGCCGCCGGGACGGTGACGGATGAGGAGAAAAACGTCACGACGCTCTCGACCGTGTCAAAAAACGGCGTGATCTATGTTCCGTTCATGTTCTGCCTGTCGCATTTCGGGCTGTCGTATTCCTCGCTCACCAGTGCGTCCGGATATTCGATCCTGCGCATCACGACCGGCAGCGAGGTCTATGAGAACGCGCTGTTCGTCGAGCGGGCGGAAAATCTCATCTCCTATCTCGCCGATCAGTATGCGCAGGGCGCCGCGCCCGTCACGCCGCAGCCCGGAAGCGATCCGCAGCCCGGCGCCGCGGACGAGCAGCCGCCCGAGGACGAGCCGCACGTGTCCGGCACGTTCTCTCTGGCCGTCACCGGAGCCGGACACATGCGCAAGGCTGCCGTGGCACTGGAGGCAGCGGGCGAACGCGCCGCGTTTTTCCTGACGGCGGAGGAGATCGAAAAAGACCCGGAACTGGTGCGCGCGCTGTACGCGGCCGGCCACAGCGTCGGCGTGACCTGCGCCGAGGATGCGGAGGACGCCGCCATTGCGCTGCGCGACGCCAATGAGGCGCTGCTGCGCGTGCTGCACCGAAAGTCGCTGCTTGCGCTGCTGACCCCGGCGCAGTCGGAATTCTGCCCCGGCTACTGCATCGTCGTCCGGCCGCAGTCGCAGCCCGCGCTTTCCATCCTGCTCGCGCAGAGTGAGGCGGAGGAGACGGTGCTGCTGGTCTGCGAGGACGATCTGCCAGAGGCGCTGCAAACACTGGCAGAGGCGGACGCACCGCTGCGGCAGCTCCGTGAGACGAGCCCGCTCGTCCTCATTCTGGACATGCCGGAGGAATCAGCCGAACCATAAAACAGAAAAATTCAAGGGCAGTCCCATCCGGGACTGCCCTCAGACTGTCAAAAAACCTCGTAGAGTTCGCGCCCGCGGGCGCGAATAAAATGTGAATCGGTTTTGTCCGGGGGCGTGAACCTCGGACAAAACACAAAACACCCGGCAAGTGTGGAATTTGTGCGCAAGCAGCGCACAAATTATGCGCGCAGCCGGGTGCAGCCTTTTCAAACGCGAACCAAGCCCCCGCGGTTCGCGTTTGAGAGCTTGTCAAAAAGACTTTTTTGACAAGCTCCAAGGGCTGCCCCGTTCCGGGACTGCCCTCAGTCGTGTTTTTTTTATTTTGCGTAGATCAGGCCGACGAGCCAGTTGAGCGTGCGGACAGGCAGCAGCTTTGCAAGGACGCAGAAGAATTTGTACTTCAGGCCGATCGAGCGAAGCGGCTTGACGTCCCTGCGGGTGGCGACGGAGGCGATGTAGTCTCCGGCGGTCTCGGGCAGCATACCGGTCTGCTCGTCATGCTCCATACCGGCGACGCTGCGGCTGATGCGGCCCTGATAGACCTCGTCGCCCGCCTGACTTTTTTCGCGTGCGGCGGTAAAGCCGGTGCGGATGTCGCCGGGCATGACGGCGCAGACCTCCAGCCCGAAGGGCTTTACCTCGTTTGCAAGCGCCATCGTGTAGGAGTTGATCGCCGCCTTGCTGGCGGAATAGTACGTCTGGAACGGGATCGGCACGACGCCCGCAACGGAGCTGAGATTCACGATGCGCCCGCGGCCTGCCGCGCGCATGACGGGCAGGACGGCGTGGCACATGTTGACCATGCCGAAGAAATTGACCTCAAACTGCTTCTTTGCGGCGGCGGCTTCGGTGAATTCGACCGCACCGGACACGCCGAAGCCGGCGTTGTTGATGAGCACGTCGATGTGCGTCTCCTGACGCAGGATCTCAGCGACGGCAGCCTCGACCATTTCCGGCTTCGTGACGTCGGTGGGGATGTGGCAGAAGCCCGCAAGGCCGGTCTCCCGGCGGCTGAGCTCATAGACGGTATAGCCTCTGCGGCGCATGGCCTCGGCGGTGGCCTTGCCGATGCCGGACGTGCCGCCCGTGATCACACATACTTTTTCACTCACAGGTCATGCCTCCTCAATACGTCCGCGATGATGCCGACCGCCTCGTCAATGAGCGCGTGCGTGTGCGTTGCCATCAGGCTCGTGCGGAGCAGGCACTCGTGCGGCGCAGCCGCGGGCGGAAGCGAGCTGTTGACGTAGACGCCGTTTTCATACAGCTCCTTGGCGATCTCCAGCGTGGGGATCTCGTCATAGGTGTAGATCGGGATGATGGGGATGCGGTCGCCGTTGGAGGGCCGTATCTTGATCTCGCGCTCGCGCAGAAGCGTGCGCATGTAGAGGGCGTTGCTCTGAAGCGTCTCGACCAGCTCCGGATGTGCGCGGAGCTGACGCAGCGCGGCCAGCGCCGCCGCGCAGTTCGCAGGCGGGATGGATGCCGAGAAGATGAACGGGCGCGAGACGTGGCGCACATAGTCCGCCACACGCGCCGACGCCGCCATGTAGCCGCCGAGCGAGGCCAGCGATTTGGAGAAGGTGCCCATGTAGATATCGACCTCGTCCTCCAGACCGTAATAGCTCGCCGTGCCGCGTCCGCCCTCGCCGATGACGCCGAGGCCGTGCGCATCATCGACCATGACGCGCGCGCCGTATTTTTTCGCAAGACGGCAGATCTCGGGGAGGTTCGCAATGTCGCCGCCCATCGAGAAAACGCCGTCGGTCACGATCAGGCAGCCGCAGTTTTCCGGCACCTTCCGGAGCTTCTTTTCAAGGTCCTCCATGTCGCCGTGCATAAAGCGGAGCATCTTGCCAAAGGACAGGCGGCAGCCGTCATAGAGACTGGCGTGGTTCTCACGGTCCATGATGACATAGTCGTGCATACCGACGATGGCGCTGATGATGCCGAGATTCGACTGGAAGCCCGTCGAGAAGGTGACGACGGCGTCCTTGCGCAGAAACTCCGCAAGCTCCGCCTCCAGCTGCAAATGCAGCTTCAGCGTGCCGTTGAGAAAGCGCGAGCCGGAGCAGCCGGAGCCAAGCTCCTGATAGGCGCGGACGCCGGCCTCGATGACCTCCGGACAGGTCGTGAGACCGAGGTAGTTGTTGGAGCCGAGCATGATGCGGCGCTTGCCCTCCATCATGACCTCGGTGTCCTGACGCGATTCGAGCGCGTGGAAATAGGGATACAGGCCGCGCTCGCGGATGTCATCGGCAAGCATACGCTTTTCGCATTTTTCAAACAGATCGATCATAGGGTTTCCTCCTTCTGAGTTTCGTCGAGCAGGGCGTTCAGCACGCGCGCGGTGAGCGCAAGCTCCTCCTCTGTGTAGGTCTTTTTCAGCGCCTCGACCGCGTGGTCAAAGCTGCCCTCGCCGCTGGCCAGATACTTCTTGAGCTTTCCGGCAGGCTGAAGGCGGATCTCGCGCCGGTCGCCGGGCGACGGGACCTTTTCCACATAGCCCTTGGCGACAAGGTTGTTGATCTTATAGGTGGCATTCGGCTGAGAAATGCCGAGATACTGCGCAAACTGTGAAAGCGTCGGCGCGCCGAGCAGCTGAATGACGTCGGCGGAAAAGGCCTCCGTTGCGCTGAGACTGCCGCTGCGTTCGCGGATGGCGCCGAAGATCTGCCGGTAGCTGGTAAGGCGGAGCTGACGGTAGAGGCGCTGGAGCGTTTGCTGGAGCATGGGATCGCCTCCGAATACATAAAAAAATTTATATAAGTTTTCTTAAGTATATGTGCGCACGTAAAAAAAGTCAAGTCTGTTTTTTCTCAGAATCGGGCAGTTTTTTTGCGCAGAAACGGGCGAAGCGGTTGTAAGCGCGGGAAAAATGTGCTATAACATCTACCGAACGAAAAACAAAGGAAGCGCATGTATGATCATCACAGATATTCACGCGCACGTCTTTCCGGACCGGCTGGCGGACAAGGCGGCGCATTCGATCGGAGATTTTTACGGCACGCCGATGTACAGCGCGGCGAGCGTGGACAGACTTTTGCAGGAGGACGGCGAGGCAGACATTTCCTACAGCGTGATCTGCAATTCTGCCGTCACGCCCCATCAGGTGCACGATGTCAATAACTTTCTGGCGGCTGCGGCTGCCTCACATCCGAGCTTCATCGGCTTCGGCTCGATCTATCCCGGCATGGACGGCTTCGAGGAGGAGCTTGACCGGATGATGGCGCTCGGTCTGCGCGGGCTGAAGATCCATCCGGAGTTTCAGAAGCTGCCCATCGATGACCCGTCCGGCATCGAGACATACCGTGCCGTCGCAAAAAGAGGGCTCCCGGTGCTGTTTCACATGGGAGACGACCGCTTCGACCTCTCCACCCCGCAGCGGCTCATGAATCTTCTGCGGCAGGTGCCCGATCTGCGCGTCATCGCCGCGCACTTCGGCGGCTGGCGCGCGTGGGAGCTTTCGTACGAAAACCCGCTGCCGGAAAACGTGCTCTACGACACCTCCGGCACTGCGCCGATGATCCCGCGGGATTTCGTGCTGCGGATGCTCGACCGCTTCGGTGCGGAGCGGTTTTTGTTCGGCTCGGATTTCCCGATGTGGAAGCCCGCGTCCGCAGTGGCGCAGATCCGCGCGCTCGGACTGGACAGAGAAACACAATCGTACATTTTTCACAAGAATTTCATGAATTTGTTCCCCGATTTGTTCCGAAAAGAGCTTGACGCGCAGGCGTATCGCGGTAATAATAAAGAAAAGAAGAAGGAGCGGAGATTCCCATGTATCAAATCGGCGTAGACATCGGCGGAACGAATATCAAGATCGGTCTTGTGGACGATTCGTTGGAGATCCTTGAGCAGACCTCCATCCCCTTTCCGCATGAGGGCGCGCAGACCGTGGCCGACCGGCTGGCAGAGGCCGCGCGCGGCGTTCTTTCCGCGGCAGGCGTCAAGGCGGCAGAGCTTCAGAGCATCGGCGTCGTCATCCCCGGCAGCATCGACCCCACGGGCGAGGTCGTCATCAACGCCTACAACCTCGGCTTCCACGACGTGCCGTTCAAGAAGCTGATCGCGGCGCATTTCCCGAACACGCCGGTCTTTATGGCAAACGACGCCAACGGCGCGGCGCTGGCGGAGCTTTACAAGGGCGCATTCGTCGGATGCAAGACGGCGGTCCTGCTGACGCTTGGCACCGGTCTCGGCGGCGGCATCATCCTGAACGGCAAGATGTTCAACGGCGGCATGAACCAGGGCACGGAGCTCGGCCATGCCTATCTGGTTGACGGCGGCGAGCACTGCACCTGCGGCAACAACGGCTGCATGGAGGCGTACTGCGCGGCCTCGGCGCTGGCACGGGAGGGCGCGCGCGCGATGCAGCGCGACCCGCGCGGGCTGCTTTCCGAGCGCTCCGGCGGCAACGCGGCGCTGATCGATGCGAAAATGGTCGTGGACTGCGCCAAGGCCGGCGATGTGACCGCAAAGCGCGTGTTCGATGAATACATCGGCCACCTCAGCTCTGCCTGCGCATCGTTCTTCAACATCCTCGACCCCGAGGTCATCGCCATCGGCGGCGGTCTTTGCGGTGCGGGCGAGTTTCTGTTTGCGCCGCTGCGTGAGCGGATCACCGAAAAATGCTTCTGCAAATCTCACGGCGCGGTCGTCCCGGCCGTCATGGGCAACGACGCCGGCATCATCGGCGCGGCCATGCTTCGCAGGGACACCGAGCTTCGATAAGTGTCTATCATTCCACAGGAGGAATCATCATATTATGGTAAGAATCGATCGTTCCGGAACGGAAACATTCGTCCAGCCGCATACGCTGGACAAGGCGGCCTGCAAAATGGCCATCGACACGCTGTGCAGCGGCACCGGCGCAGGCAATGATTTTATCGGCTGGGTCGACCTCCCCGTCAACTATGACAAGGCGGAGTTCGCACGCATCCAGCAGGCTGCGAAGAAGATCCAGTCCAGCTCCAAGGCGCTGGTCGTGATCGGCATCGGCGGCTCCTATCTCGGCGCGCGCGCCGTGATCGAGCTTCTCAAGAGCCCGAACTACAACGCGCTGGCCAAGGACACGCCCGACATCTACTTTGTCGGCAACGGCATTTCGTCCGACGCGCTGACCGACGTGGTCGCCATGATCGGCGAGCGCGATTTCTCGGTGAACGTCATCTCGAAGTCCGGCACGACCACCGAGCCCGCCATCGCATTCCGTATTTTCAAGGAAATGCTCGAAAAGAAGTACGGCAAGGAAGGCGCGCGCGAGCGCATCTTCGCCACGACCGACAAGGCGCGCGGCGCGCTCAAGACGCTCGCCACGCAGGAGGGCTATGAGACCTTCGTCGTGCCCGACAACGTCGGCGGACGCTACAGCGTGCTGACGGCAGTCGGCCTGCTGCCCATCGCCTGCTGCGGTGTGGACATCGAAAAGCTGATGCAGGGTGCGGCGGACGAGCGCGAGACGCTTCTGAAAGAGGGCGTTGAGAGCGCGGCGGCGCAGTATGCCATGCAGCGTCAGTATCTCTACAAGACCGGTATGCACATCGAGATCCTCGCCGCCTATGAGCCGTCGTTCCGCTTCATGGCGGAGTGGTGGAAGCAGCTCTACGGCGAGTCCGAGGGCAAGGACAAGCTCGGCATTTTCCCGGCGTCCGTCGATCTGACGCCCGACCTGCACTCGATGGGTCAGTATATGCAGGACGGCCTGCGGATGCTTCAGGAGACCGTCGTTGCCTTTGACGAGTCGCGCACCTGCGTCAAGGTCCCCGAGGATGCCGCCGATCTGGACGGCCTGAACTATCTGGCCGGCCGCGAGATGAGCTATATCAACGAGAAGGCCATGGAGGCCACCCGCGCGGCGCATGTCGAGGGCGGCGTTCCGGTCACCATCCTCCGTCTGCCGAAGATCACCGAGGAGGCGGCGGGCGCGCTCATCTACTTCTTTGAGTTCGCGTGCGGCGTGTCCGGCTACATGTCCGGTGTCAACCCCTTCAACCAGCCCGGTGTCGAGGCGTACAAGAAGAACATGTTCCATCTGCTGGGCAAGCCCGGTTATTGATCGAAACGCATACAAAAAGGCGCCATCCTGACGGGTGGCGCTTTTTGAGCTTGTCAAAAAAGTCTTTTTGACAAGCTCTCAAACGCGAACCGCGGGGCTTGGTTCGCGTTTGAAAAGGCTGCGTGATGCGGCGCGCATAATTTGTGCGCAGTTTGCGCACAAATTCCACACTTGCCGGGCGTTTTGTGTTTTGTCCGAGGTTCACGCCCCCGGACAAAACCGATTTACATTTTATTCGCGCCTGCGGGCGCGAACTCTACGAGGTTTCTCGACAGTCTGAAAAATGCGCCATCCTGACGGATGGCGCATTTTGAGCTTGTCGAAGAATCTTGTGGATGTGCTCAGCCGTTCGCGCACAGCGCGTACATGGCCTCGAAGCAGCGGTCGGCAGCCGGCAGATACTTTGCCAGCATGGCCTCGCCCTCCTGCTTGTACTGCGCCGCAAAGGCCTCGTCACTGATGGAGCCGATGTTGATCATGACGTTGAGCCATGCGCCCTGCATCGCCGTTTTCAGGCTCAGCGCCGCCACGCCGAAGTCGCTCGCCGCGGTGACGTTCGTCTTTCCGACCAGACTGGAGAGCAGCTCCAGACCTTCGGCGCAAAGCTGCATCATCTCAAACGGCGTCTTTGTGCAGCCCTTGAGACCCTCCTGAATGGCCGCGCTGCGTGCGGCCTTTTCCTCGTCCGTCTGCTTCGGCATGGCATATGCCGCGCTGACGACCAGGAAAGCCTCCGTATCACGGTCCATCACGTCCAGGAAGCGCGCGCGGAGGGCATCGCCCTGCGCCTGCGCCGCTGTCACAAGCTCCTGCACCTCGGCATACTTTTTGCGGCCGACGGTCAGGCCGCTGACCATTGCCGTCAGCGCCGCGCCGATGGCGCCCGCCAGTGCCGAAACGCTGCCGCCGCCGGGTGCCGGAGAATTGGAAGCGACCTCGGCTGCAAAGCCGGTCACAGTCATATCTGCTAATTTCATAGGAACCTCCGCTTATTCCATGCCGATCAGGTGATATTCCATGACCTGCTTGCGGCAATCGTAGTTTTCGAGCTTCAGATAGAACTCCGCGCAGTCCAGAACGGCCTTCGCCGGCGTCAGGCCGACGATCTCCGAGCCGATGATGCGTGCGCCGTAGCGGTCTGCGAGCTGGCGCGTCATCTCAAAGGCATAGTAGATCGGCGTTCTCTCAAAGTTCGTCAGGTTCATCGAGACCTGCGCGATGTTTCTGCCCTCCAGCATGACGCCGATGGCCTTGCAGCAGGCAAAGCCGCCGTCCTTGGCGCGGATGGCCTTGGCGATCTTCTTCGCAACCTCGAGATCGGAGGTGTCGAGGTTGATGTTGTACGCGATCAGCGGCATTCTCGCGCCGATGGCGACGATGCCGGCCGTCGGATGGATCTTGCGCTCACCGAAGTCCGGCGCCCAGTCCGGCTCGAGCAGCTTTTCCGCCATGCCCTCAAACTGACCCTTGCGGCAGGTCGCGAGATTGCGGCGCTCCGGACGGGTCGCGGAATCCTCATACAGGAACGAAGGCAGACCCAGCTCGTCCCACAGGCGCTTTGCGACCTGCTTTGAAAGCTCCACGCACTCCTCGACCGTGGTGTCCATGGTCGGGATGAACGGGATGACGTCTGTTGCACCCATGCGCGGATGCTGGCCGACGTGCTTGGTCATGTCGATGGTTTCCGTTGCCTGCTTGGTCAGGCGGAACGCCGCCTCTGCCATGGCCTCCGGGCTTCCCAGCAGCGTGAACACGCAGCGGTTGTGGTTGCCGTCCGACTGGATGTCAAATACGAAGCAGCCGGGAATGCTGTTCGCGACATCGACCAGTCCCTGAAAGACCTTTTCATCTTTTTCCTTGCTGACGCTGAAATTCGGTACGCATTCTACAAGCTTTGCCATTACGGTTCCTCCAATATTTTTTGTTTTTTACGATACGATCCTGCCGCACTTGATGACCGTGCGTGCCAGATCACTGCCCATACGATAACAGATGTAGTCGAGATCCGGCGCATCCCAGATCACAAGATCGGCCTGTTTGCCCGGCTCGACGCTGCCGACCCGCTCCGCGCGGCCGATCGCCGCCGCGCCGTTGAGCGTCACGGCGGTCAGGACCTCCTCCGGCGTCAGCTTATAGCGCAGACAGCCGAGGTTGATGACGAACTGCATGTTGAGGCTCGGGCAGGAGCCGGGGTTGAAGTCCGTCGCCATCGCCACGGGGACACCCGCCTCCACCATCGCCCGCGCGGGCGCGAAGGTCGAGCCGAGGTAGAAGCTCGTCGCAGGCAGGCAGCAGGCGACTGTGCCGCCCTGTGCCATGGCGCGGATGCCCTCCTCGGGGCAGACGATCAGGTGCTCCGCCGAGATCGCGCCGATGCTGCCCGCGAGCTGGCTTCCGCCGATCGGAACGATCTCGTCGGCGTGTACCTTCGCCCGCAGGCCGAGGCGGCTGCCCGCCTCGAGGATCTGCGCCGATTCCTCTGCCGAAAAGACGCCCTGCTCGCAGAACACGTCGCAGAATTCCGCGATGCCCTGCGCCTTGACCGCCGGGAGCATCTCCCGGCAGATCAGGTCGATATAGCCCTGACGGTCATTCTGGAACTCCGGCGGGACGGCGTGCGCGCCCATGAACGTCGGAACGACGTCCATGACGTGCGTCTCGTCGAGCTTTTGGATGACGCGCAGGCACTTGAGTTCGTCCTCTACGTTCAGGCCGTAGCCGCTCTTGGCCTCGACCGTCGTTGTGCCGAGCCGCAGCATCTCGTCGAGCGCCGCGCCTGCCTTCTCAAAAAGCGCTTCCTCCGTCGCGGTGCGCGTGGCGCGCATCGTCGAGAGGATGCCGCCTCCGGCAGCCAGAATGTCGAGATAGCCCGCGCCGTGCAGCTTCAGCCCGAGCTCATTTTGCCGCCAGCCGCCAAAGATCAGGTGCGTATGCGCATCGACCAGTCCCGGCGTGACGAGGCACTGCTTCGCATCGACCCGCTCCGCCTCCGGAACGCACGGCGCGCTGCCCGCGCCGGTCGCGGCGATCTTTCCGTCCTCGATCAGCACCCACGCATCGCGCGTCAGCTCGATCTGCCCCTGCTCTTTGCCGCGGCGTGCCGTGCTTCCGTGCGGCGTTGCCAGAAGACCGATGTTGAAAATCAGCATTTTCTCCATTATTTTCTCCTTTTCCGGCAGTGGGCGTAGGGTTTACTTCTTCATGCCCTTGACCGCCTCGGCGACGAGCGCATCGTCCGCCGTGAACGGCATGGTGATATGGTCACTGCCGGCGTACATCTTGTTGTACTCCGCAGCGGTCGTCATTGCGTTTTCATTGCGTGCCCAGCTGCGCCGTGCAACGCCGACCATCGTATCCCACGGCATGGCCATCTGCAAGATGGTGTCCACGCGCTCCGAGCCGTCGAGCACCATGCCGAAGCCGCCGTTGATGGCTCTGCCGATGCCGGTGCCGCCGCCGTTGTGCAGCGCGATGTAGCTCATGCCGCGCGCCGCGTTGCCCGCGTAGCACTGCGTTGCCATTTCCGCCATGATGTTCGAGCCGTCCTTGATGTTCGAGGTCTCACGGAACGGCGCGTCGGTTCCGCCGGTGTCATGATGGTCGCGGCCAAGGATGACCGGCCCGATCTCGCCGTTGCGGACCATTTCGTTGAACTTGAGGGCGAGGTTCATGCGGCCCATCGCGTCCTGATAGAGGATGCGGCACTGCGTACCGACGACGAGCTTGTTCTTCTCCGCGTCGCGGACCCAGACGTAGTTGTCATAGTCCTGATAGCGGCGGTTGTGGTTCTTGATGTATTCGGCGGCAGCCATGTCGGTCTTGTGCAGATCCTCGGGGTTGCGGCTCAGGCAGCACCAGCGGAACGGGCCGTAGCCGAAGTCGAACAGGCACGGGCCGAGGATGTCCTCGACGTAGGACGGGAAAATGAAGCCGTCGAGGTCGTTTTCGCCGTTCTTGCAGATGCTCTTCACGCCGGTGTCATAGACGGCCTTGAGGAAGCTGTTGCCGTAGTCGAAGAAGTAGGTGCCGCGCTCGTGGAACTTGCAGATCATCTCATAGTGATGCTGCAGGGTCTTGTCAACGAGGACACGGAAGCCCTCGGGATCCTTGTCGAGCATTTCGGTGCGCTGCGCAAACGTCAGGCCCTGCGGGCAGTAGCCGCCGTCATACGGAACGTGGCAGGAGGTCTGGTCGCTCATGAGATCGACGTGGACATTCTGCTCGTACAGGTACTCCAGCAGATCGACGATGTTGCCGCAGTACGCAACGGCGCACGGCTTCTTTTCCTTCTGGTGCTCCAGCGCGATGCGCGTCGCCTCCTCCAGAGAGTCGGTGCGGTGGCTGACCCAGCCCTGCGTGAAGCGGGTCTCGATACGGGAGTCATCGACCTCTGCGATGATGGACGCAGCGCCCGCGATCTCCGCGGCCTTGCCCTGCGCGCCGCTCATGCCGCCTAAGCCCGCGGAGACGAACAGGCGGCCAGCCAGATCCTGATCGTTCGGGATGCCGAGCTTGAGGCGGCCTGCGTTCAGAAGCGTGTTGAACGTGCCGTGGACGATGCCCTGCGGCCCGATGTACATCCAGCCGCCGGCGGTCATCTGGCCGTAGTTCGCAACGCCGAGCGCCGCGGCGCGGTTGAAGTTCTCCTGATCGTCAAACGTGCCGACCATCAGGCCGTTTGAAATGATGACGCGCGGCGCCATCCGGTGCGAACGGAACAGGCCCAGCGGGTGGCCGGACATGACGACCAGCGTCTGCTCGTCGGTCAGCTCCTGCAAATACTTCTTGATCAGGCGGTACTGCATCCAGTTCTGGCAGACCTGACCGGTCTCGCCGTAGGTGACCAGCTCATAGGGGTACAGCGCCACGTCAAAGTCCAGATTGTTGTCGATCATGACCTGAATGGCGCGGCCCTCGATGCACTTGCCCGAATATTCCTCGATGGGATGGCCGTAAATTCTGCCCTCCGGACGGAAGCGGTAGCCGTAGATGCGGCCGTGCTCCTCCAGCTCCTGCGCGAATTCCTTCGCCATCGCGGCATGGTGCTCCGGCGGAATATAGCGAAGCGCGTTCTTGACGGCAAGCGCCTTGTCCGCCTCCGTCAGATGCGATTCGCGGCGCGGGGCGCGGCGGTATTGCGGGTCCAGTTTCGGGTACTCCGGCAACTCATGATCCAGTTCGATCGAAAACACTTCTTTTTCCATGTTCATCCCTGCTCCTTTCAATTCCTGTGCGGGTTTTTTACTTCCCTGTACTTGCATTATAGACCCGTTTTGATATAATGAAAAATACTTAATCACTATATTTGCAATACTTTATAGGTATATGCAAATGCAGGAGGGTTTTCTATGACGATCCACCAGCTGGAATACTTCTGCGCCGTCGCGGAGGAGGGCTCCGTCTCCGCCGCCGCACGGAAGCTGCACATCGCGCAGCCGCCCATTTCGCGCCAGCTCACGCTTCTGGAGGACGAGCTGCAAGTGAAGCTGTTCGTGCGGAAAAACAAGGGCGTCGTGATCACCGAGGCCGGGCAGCAGCTCTACACGCAGAGCCGCCAGCTGCTCGAGCGAATGCGCCAGCTCGCCGACAGCATGCGCAATCTCGGCTCCGGGGAGTCCGGCGTTCTGAAGATCGGGATGCTCTACTCCACCGTGACCTGCGCGATGGACTACATCCGCCGGTATCACCGCCAATATCCGCAGGTCGAGCTGCGCATCCGTCTCGGCACGCCGCAGGAGCTGATGGAGGGGCTGAACCGCGGCTCGCTGCACGCGCTGTTCCTGCGTGGCAGCGCAAAAGATCCGGCCAGCGCCTCCGAGCGCATTTTAGAGGAGGACCGGCTGGAGCTGGTCATGACCGCGCAGACCGATCCCGCACCGGAGCTGCCGGCCGTCCCGATCGAACGCCTGCACGAGCTTCCGCTCTGTATGCTGCGGAGCGACGATCTGTGGCGCTATGACGAGCATTTGCTCCGCGAGTGCGCCCGCCGCGGCGTCGCGCCCAAGGTCGTCTGCCACTGCTATGACACGCCGATGATCATGCAGATGATCCAGAACGGCTTTGGCGCGGGCTTTCTGCCAAGCTCGATCGTCCACTCCAACCGCAACAGCGAGATCTACTCCAAGCCCGTGCAGGGCCTTTCCGAACGCTCGTATACCGTTTTGACATGGAACAGCGACGGCTGCTGCATCGGCTGCGTCGACCGTTTCGTTCAGATGCCGCTGCGAAAACAATAAAAAGGCGCTCCGGCAGATTTGCCGGAACGCCCTTGTGCGTTTGTCATTCTGCACAGATCATTCTGCACACGATGCCCCGCACCGGATGCAGCGCATGAACGCGGAGCGTCTCTCCGGCGCGGAGCTGCGCCAGCAGGCACTGTCCGGCAGAGAGCGTTTCGGCTTCTGCGCCGTCCGGAATGCGCACCGCGCCCTCGTCCGGGTAAAACAGCAGCGTGCAGTCCTCTGCCGCCGGATACCGGGCCTCCTCGCCAGCCTCCAGCCGCACGGCCTCCATTTGCCCGCGGCACTGCCCTTTCCGCAGCATGAGGTTGAAGTCGCGGCAGGTGCCCCACGAATGGGTATGGACCGCGCCGTCAAAGGCATGGACAGCATACGGCGCGAGCGTGATCGGGTCTTCCGCCTCGTGCCGCAGGCGGATCTCGCCCTGAAGCGTTGTGATCAGGCGGTTATACGCCGGAAGCATCGTAAAATCGGACTCCGCCAGATCCACCGTTGCAGAGCTGACGCGCCACAGGAAATCCCGGCTCGCATACGCGCACTGCGCGGGATGGATCGCAAACTGCGTCGTCGTTCCACCGCTCCATGTCGTCGTTGCCATCTGTTCTTTTGTGATGAGCTGTATCTGCATATCGTTCCTCCCTCTGCCATCCGTGCGGCCTCTGCCGCGAGAATAAACCGCCTTGCGGTTTGTCGAGCAGATATTTTTATAGCATTATAACGCATCGGCATCCGATTTTCAAACACCGCCCGGCAAGGCCGGCGGCGTGCCACGGCGCATTTGTTTTGACGCGCACGTCAAAACCGCGGCTGCAAATGCAGCCGCAGCGCTCACGCGCTTCAAATGCTTGTGGTCGAACCCGATGGATTCGCTCCGACATACGGATAACCAAAAAAAGAAACCATCCGATTGGATGGTTTTGTGCCATGCGAAGCTTTGGATCAACAGCAGATCTGTACGGGAATACGCCGCCGGCAAGGCCGGCGGCGTGCCACGGCGCATTTTCTTTTGGCTTTGCCAAAAGCCGCGATGCAGTGCATCGCGGCCATCTGGCGATGGCAAAATGCTTGTGGTCGAACCCGATGGGTTCGCTCTGACATACGGATAACAAAAAAGAAACCATCCGAATGGATGGTTTTGTGCCATGCGAAGCTTTGGATCAACAGCAGATCTGTACGGGAATACGCCGCCGGCAAAGCCGGCGGCGTGCCACGGCGCATTTGTTTTGACGCGCACGTCAAAACTGCGGCTGCAAATGCAGCCGCAGCGCTCGCGCGCTTCAAATGCTTGTGGTCGAACCCGATGGGTTCGCTCCGACATACGGATAACCAAAAAAGAAACCATCCGATTGGATGGTTTCTTTTTTGGTGACCCGTACGGGAATCGAACCCATGTTACCGCCGTGAAAGGGCGGTGTCTTAACCGCTTGACCAACGGGCC